>Ga0255334_1001294_pt1 | contig 11941 bp, 10 predicted proteins | sample EtOH5_35cm_T3_12_FD_202080 | JGI IMG/M metagenome (GOLD analysis project Ga0255334, IMG submission 202080) | Sandy soil microbial communities from University of British Columbia, Vancouver, Canada - EtOH5_35cm_T3_129 | ecosystem: Engineered > Artificial ecosystem > Sand microcosm > Unclassified ...
CGTTCCGCAAGCGGCCGGCCGGTTCCTTCGGCGTCCTGGCGGCATTCTCCTTTTGCCAGGACAAGATTCTGACGACCGGCGGAGAAGGCGGAATGCTGCTGACTGACGACGGACACCTCTGGAATCGCGCGTGGTCTTACAAAGACCACGGCAAGAGTCACCGCCACGCTTTCCGCAACGGCTCTCGCCCCACGTTCGGCTGGCCACACGAATCGTTCGGAACCAACTGGCGACTCACCGAGATGCAATCGGCACTGGGACGCGTTTTACTCCCCAAACTGCCGGAGCGCGTTCACATTCGCCGGCGGAACGCCGCAGTGCTGGCCCAGCGTTTGGCAGGGATTCCGGCGCTGCGGGTCCCAGTGCCGCCTGCGGAGGAAGAACACGCGTACTACAAGTTCTATTGTTACGTCCGCCCGGAACGGCTGCGCGAAGGCTGGACGCAGGATCGCATCTTGGCGGCAGTCAGCGCCGAGGGGATCCCGTGCCAGGCGGGAACGTGCGGCGAAATCTATCTGGAGAAAGCATTTGGACCGGAGCTCCGACCGCGAGAGCGCTTTTCCGTGGCGCGAGAGTTGGGCGAGACCAGTCTCATGTTTCTGGTCCACTCCACGCTATCGGAGGCCGACATGCACGACACCGCCGTGGCCGTCGAGAAGGTGATGGTGGTCGCAAGCGCATGAGGTTCATCCTGGGGGCGAGGCGACTGGGTATGCTGCCATGAGACCGGATTTCATTCCTTTTGCGCTGCCGGACATCGGCGAAGACGAGATTGCCGAGGCCGTGGACTCGCTGCGTTCGGGGTGGATCACCACCGGCCCCAAGACGAAACGTTTCGAACAGGATATGTCCGCCTTCCTCGGCGGCAATCTGCACTGCGTCGCAGTAACCTCCGCCACCGCGGCGCTGCACATTGCGCTGGAGGCGGTTGGGATTTCCGCCGAAGACGAGGTCATCACCACGACGTACACCTTCACGGCGACGGCGGGGGCGATTCGTTACCTGGGCGCCCACCCCCGGTTTGTGGACATCGACCCGGAGACCCTTTGCCTCGACCCCCGTGCGCTCGAAGCCGCGATCACACCCCGTACGCGCGCCGTCCTTCCCGTTCACTACGGCGGTATGTCGTGCGACATGGACGCCATTCTGTCGGTTGCGGCGCGCCACAACCTGCGTGTGATTGAAGACGCGGCGCATGCCATCCCTACCACCTATCACGGCAAGTTCATCGGCACACTCGGCAGTGATGCCACGGTTTTCAGCTTTTACGCGACCAAGCCGGTGACCACCGGCGAAGGCGGCATGCTGATCACACGCGACCCCGCGCTCGCTGCGCGGGCCCGGGTCATGCGCCTGCACGGCATAGACCGCGATGCCTTTGACCGTTACACGGCCGGCCATCCCGCGTGGTGCTACGACGTGGTCGCCCCAGGCTTTAACTACAACATGGGCGATGTGGCCGCGTCTCTCGGTATTCACCAGTTGCGGCGGGCCTTGGGATTACAGAAGGGGCGAGAGGCGATCGCCCGGCGCTACCACGCCGCGTTCCGCGACCTTCCAGTCCAATTGCCCCCTTGCCCTCCCAGCGGCGACCTCCACGCCTGGCATCTGTATGTCTTGCGCCTGAAGCCGGAGGCTCCCGTAGGCCGGGACAGCTTTATTCAGGGAATGTACGACCGTGGGGTGGGGTGCAGCGTGCACTACATCCCTCTTCATTTGCAGAAGTATTGGCGTGAAACCTATTCCCTGCGGGAAGAAGACTTTCCTCACAGCCAGCATGCCTACGAGCACGCGGTAAGCCTCCCGATTTATACCCGCATGAGCGGGGAGCAGCAGGAGCGGGTGATCGCCACCGTCCGATCCATTCTGGGGCGAGGATGAAGCGTGCCTTTGATGTCGTGGTGTCGGCGCTCGGGCTCGCCGTGCTGTGGCCGTTGTTTGTGGTGATTGCCGTCATGATCCGGCTCAATTCGCCGGGCCCGGTGTATTTTCGCCATGAGCGAGTAGGGCGGGGCGGGCGGCTCTTCCGCATGTACAAGTTCCGCACCATGAGCCTGGATGAGGAAAGCAGAGGCAGGCCGTTCACCGTGGAAGGGGATTCCAGTATCACCGCGGCGGGCCGGTTTCTGCGGCGCTTCAAGTTCGACGAGCTGCCACAGTTGGTAGATGTTCTCCTGGGTCATATGAGCATGGTCGGTCCACGGCCCGAGGTGCCGCAATATGTGGCTCAGTACGCAGAGGACGTGAGGCGCCTGGTTCTTTCCGTTCGGCCGGGGATCACAGATCTTGCCTCCATCAGATTTCGCGACGAGAACCGGATTCTGGCAGAAGCGCCCGACCCCGAGTTCGAGTATTGCCATTCCATCCTGCCCATCAAGCTCGCCTATGCGAAGGAATATGTTCAGCGGCACTCCTTCTGGGGCGACCTCCGCATCCTGATAGAGACGTTGCGAGTCCTCTATTTCAGCGCCGCTGCGCGGCAGCCCGAGATTGACCCGGCGAGTGGGAAGGTCGGCGTCAACAACTGAACCTGAGGCAGGATCGGGCTGCTGAGGTGGCGATGGGAAGACGAAGGCAAGAGGATTCGATTGGTGAGAGCGAGCGGATTCGCAGGGTTTATCGGGAATATGACCAAAGCCCTGCCATCCAGGCGCGTTGGTCTCCGGAGAATCCAGGAAATCTGAGAATCGCGGCCGAGTCCTTCGATTGGATCCGGCAAGCGCTGGAGGCGGGTGGTTTCCTGCCGCTGGGCGATCGTCGCGTCCTGGAAGTCGGGTGCGGGTACGCTGAAGTTCTAGTGCGCACGCTCGAGCTCGGGGCACGCCGCGAGAACATCTACGGGATCGACCTCCTCCCTGACCGCATCGAGGAATGCCGGCGTAAGTATCCGGGTATCAATTTCGCTTGTCAGAATGCTGAGCAGCTTGACTACCCAGACGACTTCTTCAGCGTGGTCCTGCTGTGGACAGTCTTCAGCTCAATCCTCGACGATTCCGTGGCTCTCTCCGTGGCTCGCGAGGTGCGCCGTGTCCTCGCGCCGGGAGGCGCCGTCGTTTGGTGGGATATGCGTTATCCCAACCCGTGGAACCGGAACGTCCGCGGCGTCACCAAATCGCAGATTCGCAAATACTTCGCCGGGTTCGACATCCAGCTAGCTACCACCACCGTGATCCCCGGCCTGGCGCGGCGCCTCGGCCGATGGACCGGAAAGGGATACAACGTTCTGGCCGCCATTCCTTTCCTGCGCTCGCACTGGGTGGGACTCTTCAGGAAGAACTCCGTCGGACAGCATCTCCCAACGCCCTGAGGAAGCCAGTCAAGGCAGCATATCCGACGCAGCGGAGGCCGGGGGTTCGCGATAGAGCAGGCCCAGGAAGGCCGCGCGTGTGACTGTGATCTCCTTTTCTCCCACCTCACCCAGCGCCCGCAGCAGCCCAGCATAGAGAAGCAGCCCCCCGGCCAACGACCCCGCCAGAGCAAGACTTCCCGCCTCCAGCCACTGGGCCGCGAGCATGGGTAGAGTCGCGAGCGCCGCCGCGGCGTAGACCTTGACCAGGGATCTCCAGGGAAGCGCCGCTCCCACTATCCTCGCCAGGTACACAAGGCTGATTCCCGTGGTCGTCACCTGGACGGTCAGCTTTACCCAGGCTGCCCCGAGTGCCCCGCTTGCAGGAATCACGAGTGCAGCCAGCAACAGATTCACCAGAGCCAGTACCGTGGAGAGCCGCACCACAAAGGCCTGCCGGTCGATTGCCATCAGGAAGACATAAGCCAGCAGGCCCAGGCAGCTCGGGGCAAGCATCAGAAGCAGGGTTCGTAGCACCGGCACCATGGGGAGAAAGGGGTCGCCGAAGGTCAACCGCACCAGCGGTCCGGCGAGCGCCGCACCGGTGAAGCAGAGCGGCACCACCGCAATCTGGAGGTAGCGAACGCTGTTGATGAGCAGCGGTCCCAGTTTGTCCAAGCCCTGGCGGCCGTAGGTCTCTGAGGTCATCGGCAGGAGGACGGAGCTGAGCGACGTGCCCAGCGCTTCCAGTTTCTCCACCAGCGAGAAGGACACGCTGTAAAAGGCCACTTGTACTGCCGTGGAGTAGTAATTCAGGAACAGCACCTCGGATCGGCGCCACAGGATCATGTAAAGCAGAATGGTGTAGAAAACGGTCGCCGCGAATCTCCAAAGGGTTCGGCGAAGGTCGGCTGGAATGGGCGCAGCCACCTCCCCCATCCGTTGCCGCATCGGTCCGCGGGTCAGCCAATGGGTTGCACCGGCGCCCACCATCACCGCCAGCAGAGTGGCGAGCAACATTCCCCTGAGTCCGGCGTGCAGCAGGCTCGCCGCGCCGATGCAAACCACTTGCACCAGGGCGGTGCAGAGAGCGCTGGTCGCTACCACGTCATACCGCTGCAGGCCGCTCAGAATCCCCAAGAGTCCTTCGCGCAGCGCGAGCGGGACCACGATGAGCAGGGCGAGTATGGTGAGCTCGGGATGCTCGCTTCTTCCGAACAGCCACACCGCCGCGATGCACAGGAGGGTGACCCCAACCGTGGTCAGCACCTGGACGCGAATCAGCCAGCGCGTGAGACCCAGAGCGGTGGGAAGTTCGCCTCGTCCCAGCGCTGCGGCGATGTACTTCGTCAGGGTGCTGGGGATCCCGAAACACGCCGGCGCCAACAGCAGCGCCACCAGCACCAGGAAGAAGCTATAAGCGCCCATCATCGTAGGACCGAGGGCGCGGGCCAGCATGACTGCGGAAACCGCTCCGGCCAGGAACTGGACCACGATCCCACTTGCGTGCAATAGCGTGTTTCTTACTGCTGCACCGGCGGATCCCGTGCGTTTGCGCCCCGTCACCTGCACCCGAGGTAAACCTCTCTATAACGTGGGGCAACCACGTCCCATGAGTGTCGTGTGATGGTAGCCTGGCGCGAGCGCGCCGCGTAGGTATTGCGTTCAGCATCCGACCATGCCAGGACCCGACGCAATCTCTCTGCCCAGCCTGCCACCGGAGAGGCAGGAATCAGCCAGCCGGTGATGTCCTCTTCCACACACTCCGGCAACGACGACGCCGGCTGCGCCAGCACCGGCAGGCCCATGGCCTGGGCCTCGAGCACGGCCTGCGGCATACCTTCCAGGTCCGAGGGGAACACCAGTGCCACAGCTTGCGCGTACAAGTCGCGCAAGAGCTCACACGGCTGAAGGCCTAGATACCTCACGTTGGGGCACTCGCGGATGAGCCGGAGATAGTGGTCCCGTTCGCTGGCATGCACGTAGGTTCCCAGCATGACGAAATTCAGTTCCGGTATGAGCCTGGAAAGCTCAAGGAGCACGTCGGGACGCTTGCGCCGTTCCAGGCTGCCCGTAAACACAGCGAACGGCCGTGATATCCCCAGCTTCTCCAGGTCGACCGGCCGCGCTTGCTCTGGGGAAAAAAACTCCACGTTTACTCCATTGGGGATCACCGCATCCACGTTGCGCCGGAATGTCCGCCTTACTCCGTCCGCAACCGCACGGCTCACGGCAACCAGTTTGTCGGCAGCGCGAATCGACAGCGCGTAGTGCCAGAAGCAAGGGTCCTCGCGGAATGGCTCAATATTTGCGCGGACCAGGTGTTTGCATCGTCCCAGCGACCGCACCCGGGCCAGCAGCGCGCCGCCGAGGCTCCGGGTTGTGAAGTGTCCCTGGTGTACTACGTCGAAGCGCATGCTCAGAGCTTGCGCGATCGTGGTCTGGTGAATGTTGGGGTAACTCCAGAACCTCCGACCAAGGCGCCGGTCCTCCTCCGTCAGCGGATTGCTGAAGGTATAGAAATCAATGTCGGGGATGCGGATGCTGGTCTCTCGCAACGCCTGCATGACGGAGAAGCGAAAAGCATCAATGTTGAGGGTAAGCAGGACTTTCACCGAGCTTCCTCGCCTCTTCTGCCTCCCTCAGGCTTCGACGCGACGACAATCAGGCGGCAAGCAAGCAGGCTGGGGAAGAGGGACTCAAACGCCTGATAAACCCAAGAACTCTCATTTTGAAACCAGCCCCCCACGAACGGCAGGTCGCGAAGGATTCCGCCGTAATGCCCGGTGACTCGCATTCCGCCGAAGCCGACCGAAGTCAGCATCCTCCTCAGTGAGCTGGGGGTGAAGAATCGGATGTGGGGATCGCGCCAGGGCTCCTTGATGGATAGGGCGTCGCCCAGCGGGTTCCAACGCCCGAAGAAAAGCAAGTCTACGCGCCGCCGCCAGTACGCCACGTTGGGGACTGTGGCAATCAAGACACCCCCCGAACGGAGAACGCGGAGTATCTCCCCAGCCGCTATCTGTGGCTCGAACAGATGCTCCAACACCTCAGTGCACAGCACTACTTCGAACGAAGAATCCTCGAAGGGCAGGTGGTTGGCATCCTCGATGAGAATGGCGTTCAGTCCCTTGGTTTGAGCGTTGCGCACCGCGACTTCGGAGATATCCACGCCGACGTACCGGCATCCGAGCGGGCTCAGCCAGGCGGCCCCGCTCTGGCCGTCGCCGCAGCCAACGTCCAAACATCGAGACTCCGAACTGACGTACTGACTGAGAATCTTCTCCAGCCTGCGGCTCAGCGGGACCGCGGGATACGGCTGCGACCAGATGGCCTCATAGTAGGACTTGATTCCGGCGTTGGTATGGGTCAACGGCGTTTTCCTGATGATTGGTCAGAATGCTAGCACAGCGCGCAGGCGACGAGCAGAAGCCGCACCAGGCCAGCGGAGCTGGGGAACATTGTGATCCTCAGCCCCATCGCTCCTTACTTCCAGGAGTACAATCACGGCCGGCTCCATCGGGGATTCGGAAGCAGCGCACCCGGCGAGGGCCTGCTTGCCATGCCCAACCCCGACTTATTCCGATGCGGTTACCGCCTGGATCTGAGGGGTGCGCCACGCTGGGCACGAGTGGCCAAGGCTGGAGACTAGGTCACTAGCAATGTGCGGCATCCTAGGCATTTGTTCTCGAGCTGACATTACTGACCGCGCCTGGCTCACCGCTGGAAGTGATGTGCTGCGCCACCGCGGTCCCGATGATGTTGGTGAGTGGTGGTCGCCGGATGGTTGCGTCGCCCTTGGCCATCGGAGGCTGGCCATCCTCGATCTCTCCCCAACCGGCCATCAGCCCATGTTAGACGCAAGGGGAGAACTGTGCATTGTCTTCAATGGGGAGATTTACAACTTTGCCGATTTGCGTCGCGAATTGAGCAATAAGAAGCACTCCTTCCGCTCCCGCAGCGATACTGAAGTAATCCTGGCCGCCTACCGTGAATGGGGCACGGATTGCCTTTCGCATCTGAATGGGATGTTCGCCTTTGCGCTATATGACAGCCGCGAGCGCCAGCTCTTTATGGCGCGAGACCGGGCTGGGGAGAAGCCGCTCTTCTACGCACTGTCGGATGGGGTCCTGCGCTTCGCTTCCGAACTCAAGGGCTTGATGGCCTCGCCAGCATTCGCCCGGCACATTGATTGGGAGGCGCTCGATTGTTACCTGGCCATGGGCTTTGTGCCGGGTGAACGCTGCATTCTGCAGGGCGTAAAGAAGCTGCCGCCTGCCCATGCGCTGGTGTTCAATCTGGAAAGCGGGCAGTCACGGGTGTGGCGCTACTGGCAGTTGCCGCCCCTAGATGCCTCGGTAGAGGCTGGTCCGGCGAATGAAGCTTCGCTGCTGGAGGAACTGGAAGCGCTGTTGGAAGATGCCGTGCGTCGCCAACTGGTAGCGGATGTCCCGGTGGGAGTTCTCCTCAGCGGCGGGGTAGATTCCAGCCTGGTGACGGCGATGGCGGTGCGGGCCACCCCCAAGCTCAAGACTTTCACCATCCGCTTCCCAGGCGATAGCCAATTCGACGAGACCGAGCATGCCCGGCTGATCGCTCGGCATTTTGGCACCGAGCATGAGGAACTTGAGGCGGACCAATCGACGGTGGACCTGCTGCCGCTCCTGGCTCGACAGTTCGATGAGCCCATCGTGGATCCCTCGGTGGTGCCAACCTTCCTCGTCAGCCGGCTCGTTCGCAAGTATTGCAAAGTGGCGCTCGGCGGGGATGGCGGGGATGAAATGTTCGGCGGTTATGGTCATTACAACCGCCTGCTCTGGATGCAGCAGAAGCTAGGACGCATACCCTTCAGGCTGCGCAAATCTGTGGCGAGGGCGGCAGAGGCCCTCCTGCCCGTTGGTTTCAGGGGTCGGAATTGGCTGCAGGGCCTGGCGGTCGATTGGCAGGAAGGCTTGCCGCTGACTGCCTACTACTTCGACCGCAGTGCACGGCGGCAAGTGATGGGACAGGCTCCCTGGGAGTTGGTTGCCGAGGGTGTTTGGGAACAACGGGTCCCCCCAACGGGAAACTTGCTGCAGAGGGCGACCCGAATGGATTTTGAGAACTACCTGGCTGAGGGCATTCTGGTGAAGGTGGATCGGGCCAGTATGCTCAACTCGTTGGAGGTGCGCTCGCCCTGGCTGGACTATCGCTTGATTGAGTTTGCGTTTGCCAAAGTACCCTCGTGGCTGAAGGCCACGGCGACGAGTCGCAAGGTGTTGCTGAAGAAAATGACTGCCCGTCTGTTGCCGCCGGCATTTGACCAGAACCGCAAGCAGGGATTTGGCATCCCCCTCGCTTCGTGGCTTGAGTCCGGGCCCTGGCAGGCATTTTTTCGCGAGGTACTCTCAGATTCAACTGGCCCCGTGTTCGACCCCGAAGTGGTCGGTAAGCTCATGGCGGGGCAGGCGAAAGGGCGTTCCAATAGCGACCGCTTATTTGCGCTGGTTCTATTCGAGTTGTGGCGGCGGGAATATCAAGTCTCCATGTAGCGTTGGCGGGATGCGCTGAATCGCTTAACCTCTAGCCTGGGCTGCGCTTGTCGATCCCACCCGCTTCTTGCCTGTATGATTTGCGGCTGGCAAAAACTGGTTTCAGCAATCGCTAGGTCCGGGTATCATTGCCCGCAATGATGGGAATGCTTGGCCGATACCTGCGTGACCTCCGCGACCTTCCCCGACTCTATCCAATCTATCGAAGGCATCGTGATCAGACGATGATCTGGCGGTCCGTGTACCTGAGGAACCTTCAACTGGCGTTCCAATATCAGTCGGTGCGGGGATGTGTAGTCGAGTGTGGTGTCTGGCGAGGCGGGATGATCGCCGGCCTCGCTGAAGTCCTCGGGCCGGGCCGGAAGTACTGGCTGTTTGACAGCTTCGAGGGGCTTCCTCCGGTGGAAGAACGCGACGGTCCAGCGGCTGCCGCCTGGCAAGCCGATTCCGAGGGGCCGTCTTACTACAATAATTGCCGCGCCGAGATGGCTGAAGCAGAAGCGGCAATGAAAAAGTCCGAGGTTCCGAATTACTCCATAGTGAAGGGCTGGTTCGCAGACACAATCCCCACCTTCCAGCCGGAAGAACCCATCGCATTGTTGCGCCTCGATTGCGACTGGTATGAATCGACTATCACGGTGCTACGCCATCTCGTTCCGCAGGTTGCGCCCGGAGGTCTTGTGATCATCGATGACTACTGCGCCTGGGATGGCTGCGCGCGAGCGGTTCACGAATACCTGACCGAATCAGACAAGCCATTTCGGATCCGGGAGTACATGAACGCGGTCACGTATTTCACGGTGTAGCCGTTAGTCGTGGCGGGGAGCTGAGGCTGGATCGCTCGAAGCGGCCTTTTGGGTCCACCTCCACGCGCTCTCCACCATTTGCTCCAGTGAGCGTGACGCTCTCCATCGAAGCAACTGTTGCGCACGCGAGGGATCGGCCACCAGCACCGGAGGATCTCCAGGCCGGCGTGGTCCGGACTTCCGTGGCAACTTGCGCTGGGTCACCCTCTCCACGACGGCGAGAACCTCGTTCACGGAGTATCCGTGGCCAGTTCCCAGGTTGAGAGCGGTGCAGTCCCCACCAGCGTCCAGGTGGTGCAGCGCCAAAGCGTGGGCCTCCGCCAGGTCGCTCACGTGCACATAGTCGCGGATACAGGTGCCGTCCGGGGTGGGGTAATCGTCTCCGTAGACCTCGACTTCAGTCCGCGCCCCGGCAGCGGTTTGGAGCGCAAGCGGAATCAAGTGGGTCTCCGGCACGTGGACTTCCCCAGTTTCACCGTCCTCGTCGGCTCCCGCAGCGTTGAAATAGCGGAGGCTCAGGGAGCGCAAGCCGTATGCCCGGGCGTAAGCATCCAGAGCATGCTCAAAGAAAAGCTTGGAGGCGCCATAGGGACTGACGGGTTCCCGGGCGGTATCTTCACGGATCGGCAAGATGGCCGGGACGCCGTACACGGCGCAGGTGGAGGAAAAGACGAACTTGCGCACGCCGGAATCCAACATGGTATCCAGCATGCATAGCGCGTGCTGGACGTTGGTCTGAAAATACTGGCGTGGCGACGCCGCCGACTCACCGACGTATGCACGGGCCGCAAAATGCATCACGGCGTCGGCCCCGCGGAGCGCGGAGGCCAGCTTCTTGCGGTCCGCGATTTCTCCCACGATGAGTTCGAGACCGTTGACCAGGAATCGGTGGCCTGTGGAGAGATTGTCGTAGATGACGGCCTGGTGGCCCCTGCGGACAAGTTCCCGCGCCGCGTGGCTCCCAACGTATCCCGCTCCTCCAGTGACCAAGACTCGCATGGCACCATCGTCCGGACAGCTAGGCTGCGTCAGAATATCTCAAAGTCGGCTGCTTCAATACGGGCAACAATGTCTGAGTGACCAACGCTTGCCGGATCCTGCTTTGAGGATCAAGCTCTAGCCCGATCCGGGCGCTTTTGCGCGGATCGCCCGACGGCAGCGGGAGCCCTCCGGCGCTCTGATTCTCACGAAGCAAGGAGCGGCGGGCGCTCTCGGAAAGCCGGGGCTTTCCGGCCCTCACGCCAATAGACCACCGGTCCGGAGCATAGGGCCCATGCGGTGGACCACGCTGTCACGCCCTCCGGCCGCACGACCTTCGCGTCGTTGCGCACCGAAGGCCCGCCCAACAGCCGCCGTGCAGCGTAGCCCAGCGTCTCCACCGTATGCTCGGGATACTCCGCCAGCAAGTAGGCCAGGTACGCGCCCACGCCGCGGCAACTGCTGAGATAACGTCTCCTTAGGTCCTCTCCGGCGCCGGGCGCATAGGGGTGCCGTACCACGGCATGAGGTGTGTAGACCACGCGCTTGCCGCGCCGAATCAGCTCCAGGAACGCGTGGTACTCCTCCGCCGCATAAAGCACGCCTCCGGAGCCTAGGCGCTCGTCGAATCCCGGCCAGAAAGTAAAAGCGCTGCGCCGGAAGGCCATGTTGGCGCCGATGCCGACCGCTCCGAACCCAGCCAGGATGAACCAGGACTCGGTGTGGCGGCTAAAAATGCGAAGTTCATCGTTTCCAACGGTCCCGCGGCTCGACGTGCCGCGAACATTGGCCGCAGCACGCTCGAGTTCGGTGTCTCCACAGGGGATGACGCGCCCAGCCACCGCCATCACTTCAGGATCCCGAAATGGCGCGGCCAAGTCGCGGACCCAGGACGGCTCAGGCAGCGCGTCATCGTCGAGATACGCAATCAACTCCGTCCGCGCCAGGGAGGCGGCGCGATTTCGCGCCCGGGAAAGCCCTGCCTCCGGCTCCACTTCGTAGCAGACTCGCCAGGACGATGCAACCTGGCGCGTCTTCTCGTCCAGCGGAGCGTTTTCAACCACCAGGACTTCGAAGTGTGGATAGCCCAATTGTGAGAGCTGCTCCAGGCACCGGTTCAGGTGTCGCGGCCGATTGCGAGTACAGACAGCCAGTGTGACACTCGGCTGGAAAGACTCACCCCCGGATATAGCCTCGCTTTGGGCAGGGTGCCCGCCCAATTGGGTGCCGGAACTCATTGCAGAGAGGGAGGTGGCAGGGAGTATACACCGGCGGAAGGTTGTTGTCGGAGCCGACTTGCGCCTTCGTTTGGCGGCGCTCAGAGAGCACAACTTCCGAGG
>Ga0255334_1001295_pt1 | contig 11930 bp, 11 predicted proteins | sample EtOH5_35cm_T3_12_FD_202080 | JGI IMG/M metagenome (GOLD analysis project Ga0255334, IMG submission 202080) | Sandy soil microbial communities from University of British Columbia, Vancouver, Canada - EtOH5_35cm_T3_129 | ecosystem: Engineered > Artificial ecosystem > Sand microcosm > Unclassified ...
CGACGAAGTGGGGGTCCTGATAGCCCTTGGCGATGGACTGAACGTTGACGCGGTCGCCGCCCACCTCCTGGGTGAGCGCGGCCAGGTCCGCGGTGGTGGTGACGACGTTGAGCTTGGAGGCGGCCCAAGCGGTGCCGGCCGTCCCCCAGAGGGCGGCGGCCAGCGCCGCCAGTCCGAGCATACTGCGAAACCAGTTTCCGTGAGTTTTCATGGCGTCTCCTAGAAGGGGTGAGCGCCGTGAGCGCCCAGGGAAAACAGTAATTGTACTTTCAGTTCGCTGGTGTCCTTGCCCTCAGCGAAGCGGCCGAAGCGGTACTGGGTGCGGACTTGGCTGAACTCGCTGGGCCAGTAGGTGACCACGGCGGAAAAGCCGCTGTCAGTGAGGTTGTCATTGCGGGCGCGGGCGGAGCGGTCGAAGCGGCCGCCCACAGTCCAGCGCCGGTTCACCCGGTAGTCCGCAGCGCTGTAGAAGCCGAAGGCGCGCTGCGCGGCGGGAAGCTGCTGGCGCTCGCTCCAGACGAACTCGTTGCGCCACAGGAAGCTGTGATAGACGGCGCGGCGCAGCGGCTTCCAGCGCAAGGTAACGTCCGAGCCGAAGAGCTGGGTGAGGAAGTTGGTGCCCAGGTCATTGTGCCCACGGGCGTAGGAGAAGCCGATGTCCAGGTTGGTGTCTTCGGTGAGGTCCTTGTACCCGCGCAGGCGGCCGACGAAGCTGAGGTCGCTGCGCTGGTGGGATTGGAAGACGTCGGCCGAGTCGCCGCGGAAGATCTGTCCAGTCGCCTCCAGGAAGAGTCCCTTGGGCGCGGGCAGAATGCGACTGATGGAGAAGCCGGCGTCATTGATGCCGTCTTCACCGCCCACCAGGCTGTCGGTGACCAGCGGCCGATCGATCCAGGGCAAGGTGTGGTTGTGCAGCGTGTTGACCACGCCGAAGGCCGAGCGCATCTTCCCTACCCGGGCCACGAAGCCCCTGGGCAGGCCGGTGAAGGTGATGTAGCCCTCCTCCAGTTCCACGCCCTCCTCGCCGAAGGAGAGGAAGAAGTCGCCCTTGGCGTAGGGGTCGATGACCGCCTGGATGCCCAGTTCGGCCTCGTGGAATTCGAGCGCGGGACCGGGCTGGAAGCGGTTGCCGCCGGCGGTGGCGAGGAAGTCGCCGATCATGCTGATGTCCGGATTCAGCAGCTTGGCGTTCTGCGGCGCGCCGCCGATGACGCCGCCCTGGGTCGGCCCCTTCACCTGCTCAGCAGGGGGCGGGTAGGCATTGGTCGCGGCGGCGGTATCGATGGACGACGACGACGCGGTGGAAGGCGCGGCGGGCAAGGCCTGCGCTTCCTTCAGCGTCTTGACCTCGGATTCGAGCGCCAGGATCTTCTCTTCGAGCGCCTTGAGGCGGGCGGCGGTGTCGTCGGGGGTCGGGGGCGCGGGCGGCGCCGGCTGCGCGAACGAGGTCGCGGCCAGCGCGAACAGCAATAGAATCGCAAGAATCGTTCTCATGGGGAGTCCTCCCAATTAGATTTTTGTGGATTTCCCAGGGACCGGTGCTCTCCTCCGGAGCAGCGCAAAGCAGCAGGAGCGCGAACCGGTGGCGTTGTCCGGCTTAGGCTACGGGGGGAGGACGGACGTGGTGGACCCACTCCTCGCCGGGCGTGTGTGCCGCAAGCGGGCTGGGAGCCAGCGTGGCCTCGGCGGCCACGTGGGGCGAGACGGAAATCGCAACCCTTCCCAGCGGCGCCGCCTGCGAGTGCAGGCAGACTCCGCAGCGCGCCACCGCGTTCGAGTCCCAGCTGTCGCTGACTTGGCTCGACGAGGGCAGCATACCGCGGTGCGTGTGCACCGCCTGCACGCTCGCCGTCACTAGAAACAGCAGCGCCAGCAGGAGAGCAGTCCACCTTCTGGAGGCGGGAACGAGGCGGTCGTGGGACGAGAGCTTCACTGCGTTGCTTGGATGCGGCCTGGCTTCCCGTCCGGCGGGAAAATCCAAGGCCGGAATCTGGGATTGTAACACCCCCCGCTCCTGCTGGGGGCGCGTTGGCAATCCAGCTCGGGTATACTAACTTGCTGCAACCTCAGAGGTTAGCCGTGCAAACAGCGGTTCCCAAGGGGCTCGACCGCCGCGAGGCGGAGATTTACTCCGGGCTCGACCCCGCGCAGCTTCCCCGGCACGTGGCCATCATCATGGACGGCAACGGGCGCTGGGCGCGCCGGCGTCACCTGCCGCGCATCGCCGGGCATCGCGCCGGGGTGCGCTCGGTGCGCTCGACGGTGGAGACCGCCGCCCGCATCCACCTGCAAGCGCTCACGCTCTACGCCTTCTCCGCCGAGAACTGGCAGAAGCGGCCGCGCGGCGAGGTGGAGTTCCTCATGCACCTGCTGCGCCGCTATCTGAAGGAAGAATTGCCCACGCTCATGCGCAACAACGTGCGGCTGGACTACATCGGGCGCCGCCACGAATTGCCGCAGGAGGTGCAGGAGCGCATGGCTTGGGCCAAGGAGGAAACCGCCGCGAACACCGGGCTGACGCTGACCCTGGCGCTCAACTACGGGGCGCGCGCCGAACTGGTGGACGCCTTCAACGACATCGTCAACGCTGCCGCCTTGAACGGCGGCCTGGCCCACCTGAAGATCGACGAAGACCTCATCGAGAAACACCTCTACACCCGGCACCTGGGGGATCCCGACCTGGTCATCCGCACCTCGGGCGAGATGCGGCTGAGTAATTTCCTGCTGTGGCAGGTGGCCTACGCCGAGATCTACGTCACCGGGACGCTGTGGCCGGAGTTCCGCGGGCGGCATCTGCTGGAAGCCATCGCCGAATACCAGAAGCGCGAGCGGCGCTACGGCGGCCTGGGCCATGCCGACGGCAGCCCCAGCTAGATGGCCACCTCTTTGAGGACCGCAAGCGCCACCGCCTCAACCAAATGCGACACCCTGCGGCTAAAGCCGCAGGGTGTCGGGGTTTTGGGGCACCCGCTCGCCTTCCCCTCTCAGATTGTCATCCCGAGCGCAGCGAGGGACCTGCTTTTCGTATCAGCCCACGGCTTCAGCCGTGGGAAACTGACCGTCAGAATGGCCGGGGCTTTAGCCTCTGAGGTTACGCTCTGAAGCGCGCGCTTACTGCAATCGTGCTGATCCCGCTGGTACTGGCGGCTGTGTTGTGGGCGCCGGACTGGCTCTTCATTCTGCTGACAGGAAGTGTTGCCCTCCTCACCGCAGAGGAATACCTGAAGATTGTTGCGGCGCATGGGATTACGACATTCCGGCGACTTGTATTGGTCATGCTCGGTTCGATGTTCGCAACAGCTGCCATATGCGCTTATCTGCCCACACCGTTAAACGCGATTCTGATTTGGGCGTATCGGACGGGAGCCCCACTTCTAGTCCTTCTGGTGCTCTCTATGGTCCTTTCGTTTTGCCTCGCCATGTTTTCCCTGCCACTGCGAAGCGTTTTACCTTCCGTCGCTGCGACGTGGCTGGCTTTCATTTATGTTGGGTTCCCTTTTGCCTGTGTGGCGTTCATCCGGGCAATGAGCTGGTATCTTGCGGCTCTTCTACTTTTTCTGGTTTGGGCGGGGGACATCCTCGCGTACTACGTCGGCAGTACCATCGGCAAGCACTACATGGCTCCTACGATCAGCCCGAAGAAAACTTGGGAAGGAGCAATCGCATCGCTGGTGAGTTCGGTACTGGTCGGTGGAGCCCTGTGGTACATGGCTGTACCGATCCAGTTCGAAGCACAGAAGGTTTGGGTTCGACCCCAGGGGCCGGCGGTCTTTGAACAGGCCCCCCTCTGGCTCGTCCTGGTCATTTCGGTCGTAATCAATATCGCCGCGCAGCTTGGCGACTTGGCTGAATCCGCGCTGAAGAGAGGGGCGGAGATGAAAGATTCCGGCGGCCTGCTTCCCGGTCACGGTGGCATGCTCGACCGCGTGGATGCCCTGCTCTTTGCCGCACCTGTCGCCATGCTACTATTCGTCATCCTTCGCGTGGGCTAAACTTCACTCCTGTCATGAAGCACCTCGCCATCCTGGGTTCCACTGGCTCCATCGGACGCAGCACGCTGAGCGTGGTGGAGTCGAATCCGGAGCGCTTTTCGGTGGCTTCGCTGGCCGCGGGCAACAATCTGGACGCCGCCTTCGAGCAGGCGCAGCGCTGGCGGCCGCGCGTGGTCTCCATGGCGGCCGAAGCCGATGCCGACAAGCTGCGCGGCAAGCTGAAAACCGCCGGGCTCGCCGAGATCGAAGTGATGAGTGGCGCGGCCGGCGCCGTGCGCGTGGCCACGCATCCGGAAGCCGACTTCGTGGTCAGCGCCATCGTAGGCGTGGCGGGACTGGAAGCGACCTACGAAGCGGTGAAGGCGGGCAAGACGGTCGGCCTGGCCAACAAGGAATGCCTGGTGGCGGCGGGCGAGCTGATCACGGCGGAGGCGAAGAAGCAGGGCAAGCCGCTCTTGCCCATCGACAGCGAGCACAACGCGCTGCACCAGTGCCTGCGCGGCGGTGAAGCCAAAGAAGTCGAGCGCATCTGGCTGACGGCCTCGGGCGGGCCTTTCCTCAACACTCCCGCGGAGGATTTCGACTCCATCACGGTGGAGCAGGCGCTCAACCATCCCACATGGAAGATGGGCAAGCGCATCACCATCGACTCGGCCACGCTGATGAACAAGGGCTTCGAGGTCATCGAAGCCTGCCGGCTCTTCGGCCTGCCGCCCGCCAAAGTGAGCGTGATGGTGCACCCGCAGTCCACCATCCACTCCATGGTCGAGTTCGTGGACGGCAGCATCCTTGCGCAACTTTCGGTCACGGACATGCGCCTGCCCATCCTGTATGCGCTCACCTGGCCGGAGCGTATCCCCTCTGACCTGCGCCTCCCGGTCGGCGAACTGCGTCATCTGGACTTCGCGCCGCCGGACATGGGAAAGTTTCCCTGCCTGCGACTGGCTTACGAGGCGGCGCAAGCCGGCGGGGCCAAGACCGTGGCCCTGAACGCCGCCGACGAGGTGGCGGTGGCGGCCTTCCTGGACGGCGACATCCGCTTCCCGGAAATCTCGCGTACCATAGAAGAGGTGCTTGGACAGACGCCGGAGCGCCATCCGGCTTCGATCGCCGAGGTGCTGGCCGCGGACGCCGAGGCCCGGCGGGTGGCGGCGGAGCGGATCCAAAGCATGGTGGGCAAGAAGGCTGGAAGCCCTGGCCCGGCCCTGACATCTCATAAGTAGCGAACCTAATGCAGGATTTCCTAATCACTATCGTTTCGGTGGCCTTCGTGCTCGGGATCATGATCCTGGTGCACGAGTGGGGCCACTACGCCGTGGCCAAGCTGCTGGGAGTGCGGGTGGAGGTGTTCTCCATCGGCTTCGGTAAGCGGCTGTGGGGCTTCAAACGGGGCGACACCGACTATCGGGTGAGCGCGCTGCCGCTGGGGGGCTACGTGCGCATGGCGGGGGAGAGCCCGCTGGAATCGCGCACGGGCGATCCGGGCGAGTTCATGTCGCACTCGCGCTGGCACCGCTTCCTCATCGTGACCGCCGGGCCGGCCATGAACCTGTTGCTGGCGGTGGGCCTGCTCACCGCCGTCTACATGGTGCGCTACGAATACCCCGCCTTCCTGGATGACAAGCCTCCGGTGGTGGGCTGGGTGGGGAAAGACTCGCCCGCAGCCAAGGCGGGAGTGAAGCCGGGCGACCGCATCAGCCGCATCGAGAACGTCCAGAACCCAGGCTGGGACGACCTGGCCTACAAGGTCAGCCTGAGCCCCTCGCAGCCGGTGGAACTGGCGGTCGAGCGCGGCAAGGAGACCCTGAACCTCAGCCTGATCCCGGCGACGATGGGCCCCAGCCAGATCGGCAATGCCGGCTGGGTCCCGGATGAGCCCATCCAGGTGGACCGCATCGAGCCGGGCATGCCCGCCGAGCGCGCGGGCATGAAAGCGGGAGACCAGATCGTCGCGGTCAATGGCATCTCGGTGCATGAGCTTCCCGCGGAAGAGGACCCGCGCCTGATGATCGGCGTGCTGATCTCCTACATGCAGCAGAACAAGGAGAAGCCGCTGGAGTTCACGGTGCTGCGCGCCGGCCAGGAGATGAAGTTCAACATCACGCCGGCGCTGACGGAGCTGGAGGGCTCCAAGCGCTACCGCATCGGCTTCGCCGCGCCCAGCCTCATGCACGTGAACCAACTGCCGCCGGCCCAGGCCTTCACCAAGTCCATCGAAGACAACCAGCGCTATACCCTGTTGATCGTCGAGCTGGTGCAAAAGATGGTGCAGCGCAAGGTCTCCTTCAAGCAGATCGAGGGGCCCATCAGCATCGCGCGCGCCTCGGGCGACGCGGCGCGGCAGCGCGGCTGGACCCCGCTGCTGCAATTGATGGCCGCTATCAGCCTGAACCTGGGAATCCTGAACCTGTTCCCCATCCCCATCCTGGACGGCGGAGTGCTCCTGTTGCTGCTGATCGAGGGCACGCTGCGCCGCGACATCAGCATCCGCATCAAGGAGCGCATCTATCAGGCAGCGTTCGTCTTCCTGGTGCTGTTCGCCGCCATGGTCATCTACAACGACCTGGGGAAGCTGCCCGTCTTCAGCCGCTACCTGCCGTAGACCCGCCAATGATTTGCTGAAGGGTTGATTTGTTGAAGGAGTCTCGAGCGGCCTGGGAAGGCCGTTTCCGCGTGCTAAACTAAAACTTCCACATGGCGAACATTCAGCGCAGAAAAACCGTTACCGCATCGGTGGGAGGAGTCCGTGTGGGCTCGGGTGCCCCGGTAGTGGTGCAGTCCATGACCAACACCGACACCGCCGACGTGCCGGGAACCATGGCGCAGGTGGCGGCGCTGGCGCGCGCAGGCTCGGAGCTGGTGCGCGTCACCGTCAACAATGACGCGGCTGCGGCCGCCCTGCCGGCCATCGTCGCGGGCCTGGAGAAGCAGGGCGTAAGCGTGCCCATCATCGGCGACTTCCACTACAACGGACATCTGCTGCTCAAAAAGTATCCCGAGTGCGCCCGCGCCCTGGCCAAATACCGCATCAACCCGGGGAACGTCTCCATCGGCAAGAAGGACGACGACAACTTCCGCACCATGATCGAGGTGGCGGCGGAGAACAAGAAGCCGGTGCGCATCGGAGTGAACTGGGGCTCGCTCGACCAGCAACTGCTCACCCGGATGATGGACGAGAACGCCGGCCTGGCGGAGCCCAAGGACGCGCGCGAGGTCACCATGGAGGCCATGGTCGAGAGCGCGCTGCGTTCGGCGCGGCTGGCGGAGCAGGACGGCTTGGGCCACGACCAGATCATCCTGAGCGCCAAGGTCAGCGGCGTGCAGGACTTGATCGACGTCTATCGCGCGCTGGCCGCCCGCTGCGATTATCCCCTGCACCTGGGACTGACCGAGGCCGGCATGGGCGCGAAAGGGATCGTGAGCAGCACGGCGGCGCTGGGCGTGCTGCTGCAGGAGGGCATCGGCGACACCATCCGTGTGTCGCTCACCCCGGCCCCGGGGGGCGACCGCAGCGAGGAAGTCCGGGTGGCGCAGCAGATCCTGCAATCATTGGGAATGCGCAGCTTCACCCCGCAGGTCACCGCCTGCCCCGGTTGCGGACGCACCACCAGCACCTTCTTTCAGGAGATGGCGGAGCAGATCCAGTCCTACCTGCGGGAGCAGATGCCGCTGTGGAAAGAGCATTATGCGGGTGTGGAGGAGATGAAGGTGGCGGTGATGGGATGCGTGGTGAACGGGCCGGGCGAGTCCAAGCATTCGAACATCGGGATCTCGCTGCCGGGGACGTTCGAAGAACCCAAGGCACCAGTCTTCGTGGACGGGCGCCTGATGACCACGCTCAAGGGCGACCGCATCGTCGCGGAGTTCATCCAGATCCTGAACGAGTACGTAGAATCCCGGTACGGCGCACGGAAGAAAGAAGTGGCGCGGGTCTAGGCCGCGGCGACGAGCGCTACCGCCACGCCCAGCCAGAGGCAGAAGACCAGCACATTCAGCGCCAGCCGGAAGCCGATGTGGTCCACCAGATTGTTGTATTTGCCTTCCATAACACCCTCCTTATCCCCATAGACGCGGCTGCCGCCAAAAGGTAACTGAGGGGAACCGTGCGCCTCAGTGAGCAATACGGGGAGGGGGGCGGAAAAGTTCCCGGCTGCTTTGTCTTACATTCCGATGCCGAAGGCCGAGGGCGCCCTACCCAACGCCGTCCGACTGCCGGTGGTAGGGCTCCCTCGCTCCGCTCGGGATGTAAGAACCACCGGAGGCTGACAGCGACCTGGTCTAGGTCTTGAGAATGCTCTCGAGCACGGGATAGGCGCGCACCAGGGTCTCCGGCGCCTCCACCGGCTCGCCCGTCAAGGCGTGCTTGAGCTGCAGGGCGTTGACCGCGGCCTGGCCCTCAAAGTGGTTGTTGGTGATGACGAAGGTGACCTCGGTCTTCGAGGCCACGTCCTCGATGCGCTTCTGCCAGCCCGCCAGCTCCTTCTCCGTGTAGAGATAGTTGTAGCGGTCGTCGCGACTGTCGGAGTCGAACCACTGGTCGTAGTTGCGGCCGTGGAGGCGGACGTAGCCGATCCGAGAAGTGGCGTGGACGGTTGGGGCGAGCGAGCGGCCCAGCAGCGGCTGGTCGATGTTGCAGAAGGCCACGCCCTTCTCCGCGAAGTAGCGCAGGATGCCCTCGTTATTCCAGCTGGCGTGGCGCACCTCCACCACCTGAGGATAGCCGGCAAAGCGCTCAAGCAGCGACTCCAGGTAGGCGCGGTTCTCGTTGGTGTTGCGGAACGACACCGGGAACTGGATGAGCAGCGCGCCCAGGCGTCCCTCGCCGGCGATGGCGTCGTAGCCTTGCTTGGCCAGCGCCTCATCGTCGGGATTGGGCAGGAGCGTGGCCGCCGAGGTGGGTTCGAGGACCGCGTTCGGCGAATGCGTGAAGGCGCGATTGAGCTTGGCGGTGAAGCGGAAGCGCGGATTCACCTCCGCCACCTTGCGGCACCAGAGCTTTCCCACCTCCGGCCGGATGTGCCCGTAGAAGGACGAGTTGATCTCGATGACGTCGAAATAATGCGCCAGGTACGCCGCCGGGTGCTCCGTCTTCTTGAGGCTGACGGGGTAGACGATGCCCTCCCAGTCCCTGTAGGACCAGCCGGCGGTGCCGACCAGGATGTGCGCGCTCATTCCTTGGGAAAGTAGAACACAACCACCACCCAATAGGCTCCGGCGGGGTAGCTGGCGGTGCGGGCGAAGCAGGCCCCCACGGAGAAGCTGAGAGGGCGCTGGCGCTCGACCTCGTCGCGCAGCTGCCCGGGGATGCGCTCGGGATCGGCGCTGGAATAGGCGATGGTGCGGAGGGTGCCCCGGAGGTGCGGCGCCGGCTGATGGCGGGCATGGACGCGGTCGCTCTGCGCCAGGGAGCAGGCCTCCTGGCGCACCGGGCCCAGTTCGGCGCGCTCGAGCGGCGGCTGTCCCGCCTGCTTGCGCAGGTCCGCGATCAGGCCGACCACCACTTCCTCCGCCTGCGCCGGTTCATATTGGGGGACGACGTGGGCGAAGTCCTCCGTCACCCACAGGTATTCTTCCGTGCGCACCGCGCCCACGCCCACCGCATTCGCCTTTGGGTCCAGGATGTTCCCGCGGTGCCCAGGGGAAGCAAGGAATTCGTTGTGAGCCGACTCGGCATCGCGGTTCATTCCCACGTTCTCCCCGACGAAGTCGAAGCTCAGCCCGGTGTCGGCGAGACGCGGGCGCAACTCCGGCTCCTGGGGAAAGCGGTGCGCCACCTGCCTCTGCCGGGCCATCTCCAAGGCGTGGGCCCGCGCGGCTTCGGCCAGCCGGGGATTCAGCTCCAGCCTGGGAAGCCCGTGGCGCGCGCGGCTGCGGTTGATGCGCTCCACCAATTCGCGCTCGGCGCCAGGGTCGGGAGTGGCGGCGCGCTCCGGCGCGCCGCCCGCGGCCAGCAAGACGGGCAGCAGGGTGAGCAATGCGGCCCACTCCTGCCACGACCTGGCTTCAGGCTGCATGCCTCATTAGACAACGCGGGCGGCCGGAGGGAACAGGAAGATTCGATTCTCACGCAGGCAAAGAAAAACGGCCGCCCTGAATCCAGGGACGGCCAAACCTGACCTGCTTCCTTCCATTGCATGGCAACGGCTCTGCAAGAATGGCTTCAGCGAGGCGCTGGTTGGTGCTCCCGCGGCTTGGCCCAGTCCTCGGCCTTCTCCAAGGGCGCGAGCACCAGAGCGCGGACGAAAAGCGTGGCCAGGCCCAGGCCCAGGATCAGGAAGTCCCAGTTCTGATACGCGACCCGCATGGTGATGACGCTCTTGACCCAGGACACCAGTGGAACCACCACCGCCTGCAGGAATGCCATCACCACCGTGCCTTGCAGCTTCTTGGGCTGGAGCATCCCGCCCAGGAGGAGGAAATAGAGAACGAAGCTCAGGGTCCAGGCCATCGTGCCCCAGGAGACAGCGATGCGGATGAGCTTGATCGCCCAATACAGTTGCTTCCGGGCCTGGGACCCTTCGGGCACAGGAGGGGAAACGGCCGGCGCCAGCCGCTCCAGGACGGGCCTTTCGAAAACAAGGGAGTCGATGGAGGCCGCACCGGCGCCCTGGGAGCTGACGGGCGCCGCCATCGGGAGCACGTCCGGGGGAGGCTCGGCCGGCGGCTGGCTCCAGGACATTCCGGCCGCGGTTTGCTGGAGCACGGTGCGCACGCCGGAATCCACCAATTTGTTGGCGCTCAGCGAGGCCTGGATCTTCTTCAGGTCTTCCTTCAGGTCGGCGGCGCTGGGACGGAAGACCCGGTCCTTGGTCAGGCACTGGTGGATGAGTCGCGCCAGCTCGGGAGGAATCCCCGGGCTGATTTCCAGGACCGGCTTGGGATCCTTTTGCAGGATGGCCAGCAGGGTCGCCGCCGGGTTGCCGGTGTCGAAGGGCATCAGGCCGGTGGCCATCTCATACAGGGTCACGCCAAAAGAGAAAATGTCGGAGCGCGCATCCACTTCCGTCGCCAGCGCCTGCTCCGGGGACATGTTGCTGGCGGTGCCCATGATGGTACCGGCAGTGGTTTTGAAGTCCTGGATGGTCTCCGCTTCGTCCTCCGGGGTCATGGAGCCTTCGCCGAAAACCATGGTCTTCTCGATCGAGGGCGCCGGCTGGGCCGCGCTTTCCTTGATCTTGGCCAGGCCGAAATCGAGGATCTTCACCTGCCCGCGCGGGGTGAGCATGATGTTCTGCGACTTGATGTCGCGGTGCACGATGTTCTTCTCGTGCGCCGCCGCCAGCCCGTCGGCTACCTGGATGGCGATCTCGCAAAGCTGGTTCACCGGGAGGGGCTTGCCGGAAATGAGCTCCTTCAGCGTCCGGCCCTCCACGTACTCCATGACGATGTAGGGTGGGTCGCCTTCTAGGCTGAGTTGGTGGATGGCGACCACGCAGGGGTGCTGGAGCTTGGACTGGGCTTTGGCTTCGCGCAGGAAGCGCGCCATGAACTCGCGCTGCATGGCGCTGCCCAGCGTCAGGGTCTTGATGGCCACGGTGCGGCCCAGCTGCTGGTCCGTGGCGCGGTAGACCACGCCCATACCGCCGGCGCCCAGCTTTTCATCAATGCGGTAGTTGCCCAGGGTGGCGCCGATCAAGGGCGCTCCACGGAAGATCGAGAGACTTGTTCCTGCGAGACTTTCTGAGTGGGAGAAAGAAGGCGGAATCCCGTACCGGAAGGGTCTGGAAATGACGAAAGAAATGGCAGGGGTGTTTCAGCGCGGACGCGGCTCGCGCCCTTCGTAGCCGCCGGGGGAGGGGCCATTGGCATCCTGCTACTCGGCACTCCTTTGTTGCGGCGCGCCGGAGCGCTGGTTGGCGCTCCGGCGTACCTGGTTTTCCGCGCTTACTGCTGCGTGTCGCCGTACGGGCTAGTGAAAGCGCAAGGTTCGGACTGGAC
>Ga0255334_1001296_pt1 | contig 11927 bp, 9 predicted proteins | sample EtOH5_35cm_T3_12_FD_202080 | JGI IMG/M metagenome (GOLD analysis project Ga0255334, IMG submission 202080) | Sandy soil microbial communities from University of British Columbia, Vancouver, Canada - EtOH5_35cm_T3_129 | ecosystem: Engineered > Artificial ecosystem > Sand microcosm > Unclassified ...
CGCCCGCGCCCTGGAGCTTTACCTGCAAGCGCGCTTCGGCTATACCCTCCAGCTTCCCTCGACGCCGCCCGAGGACCCGGTGGCCAACTTCCTCTTCGAGCGCAGGCAGGGACACTGCGAGTACTTCGCTTCCTCGATGGCCCTCCTGCTGCGCGAGCTGGGCATCCCCTCGCGCATCGTGAACGGATTCCGCACCGGAGAGTTCAACGACCTGACGGGAAGTTACATCATCCGGGCGCGCGATGCGCACTCCTGGGTGGAGGCCTATTTCCCCGGGCAGGGCTGGGTGGCCTTCGATCCCACTCCCGCCGCCGCTCGCCCGCTGGCCGGCGGCTGGCAGCGGATGCTCCTTTACTTCGATGCCATGAGCGAATTCTGGCGCGAGTGGGTGGTGAACTACGACTTCTCCCACCAGAACACCCTGGGCCAGAGCGTGACCCTGAGCGGACGGCAGTACCTGACCGGCTTGCGGCAGTGGGCCAGGCGAAAATACCTGGACCTGCTGGACGTGGCGCGGCAGACCCGCCGCCGGGCGCAGGAACAGCCGCAGCAGTGGGGGATGCGCGGTGTACTGGCGCTCTCCGGGCTGCTGCTGCTGCTCAACGCCCGCAGGCTATGGCGAGCGACAAGGCGGCAGTGGCTGGCGCGGCGCCCGGCCAGCGCGCCCCAGGCCGCGGCCACCATCTGGTACGAGCGCATGACGCGGTCGCTCGCCCGGCGCGGCTGGCCCCGGGCGCCGTCGCAGACGCCGGAAGAGTTCCTGGTCACCATCGAGGATCCCGAACTGCGCCGTTCGGTCGAGGCCTTTATCGTGCGCTATGAAAGCGCGCGGTTCGGCGAGTCGGCAGAAGACGCCCAGCGGCTTCCAGAGTTGTTCGAGTCGATTCGCTCCGTGCGCTAGCTCGCGCAACGGTCCGCAACGGGCGGATGCTAGAATCGATAGATTCCATGCCAGTTGAGCAAATCACAGCAGAGGGTCCCGAAAAAGCCGCGGCCGAGGGCGGCCGCGCCACACAATCTGGCTACGCCACGCAACCCGTGCGCGTGGGCTTCGTCTCGCTGGGCTGCCCCAAGAATCTGGTGGATAGCGAGGTGATGATGGGCCTGCTGGCCGCAGGCGGGGCGGAGATCACTCCGCACGCCGAAGACGCCGACGTCATCGTGGTCAACACCTGCTCTTTTATCGAGTCGGCCAAGCAGGAATCGGTGAACGCCATCCTGGAGATGTCCGTACACAAGACACGCGGCCGGGCGCAAAAACTCATCGTTGCCGGCTGCCTGGTAGAGCGCTACCGCAACGAGATCCAGAAGAACATCCCGGAGGTGGATGCGGTGGTGGGCACGGGAGAGCTGGAGGACATCCTGGAGGCTGCCGGAGTGGCCCGGAGCACGCGGGCTGGGGCGCCCGCGCCACGGAGTCCTTTTGTGGTCCTTTCGTCCCGGCCCGAGGGCGAGGCGCGGGAGCAGAGCGGGCGATTCCGGCGTGACGCCTGGGAGGGCGCCATCGCCGACCTGCCCAACTATCTTTATGACGACACCACTCCCCGGGTTCTAGCCACACCGCGCGCCTCGGCCTACATCAAGATCGCCGAGGGCTGCGACCATCCCTGCACCTTCTGCATCATCCCGCAACTGCGCGGCAAGTTCCGCTCGCGGCGCTTCGAGTCGGTGGTGGCGGAAGCGGAGCGACTGGCAAGATCGGGAGTGCGTGAGATCACGCTCATTGGGCAGGACACCACCTGCTACGGCGAAGACCTTGGCCTGAAGGACGGCCTGCCACGGCTGCTGGAGGCGCTGGCGGGGATCGAAGAGCTGCGTTGGATCCGCTTCCTCTACGCCTATCCCAACAAACTCACGCAGCGGCTTCTGGAGACCATCGCGGCCCGCGAGACAATCTGCTCCTACCTCGACGTCCCGCTGCAGCACGCCTCGCCGGCAGTGCTCAAGCGCATGCAGCGCGGCGCCGGGGCGGAGATCTTCCTGCGCTCCATCGAGAAGATGCGGCGCACCATCCCCGGCCTGACGCTGCGGACGTCGTTCATAGTCGGATTTCCGGGCGAGAGCGAGCGCGACTTCGACGAGCTCTGCCGATTCGTGCGCGCCGCCCAATTCGACTGGATGGGCGTCTTCGGCTACTCCGACGAAGAGGGCGCGCGGGCCTTCGAGCTGGGAAGGAAACTCCCGGCCAGGGAGATCGAGAGCCGCCGCGCCGAGCTGATGAGCATCCAGCAGGCGATCAGCCGCAAGAAGAAGCGCGGGCTGGTGGGAAGAGAGTTCGACTTGCTGCTGGAAGGGCCGTCGCAGGAAACGGATCTGCTTTGGGAGGGCCGCACGGCGATGCACGCGCCGGAGATCGACGGCAAAGTCTTTGTGAACGACGCCGGCGAGAACGCTGACCTTCGCGAGGGGGAGTTCTACCGCTGCCAGATCACCGAGGCCCACGACTACGACCTTGTGGCCAAACTGGTTTGAGTCATGTCCAAGCGCCTGCGCAGCCTGCGGTGTCCGACCTGCAGAACCCTTGTGCTGCGGTCGGCTCCCGAATTCCCCTTCTGCAGCGGGCGCTGCCGGTTGATCGATCTGGGAAAGTGGGCCAGCGGCCAGTATGTGATTTCCAGTCCTCTGGCGGAGCCGGAAGCCGCGGCGCTCGACGAGGCCCCACCATTCCATGACGACGACTCCAACTGAACCGAACGGCGACGCGGTCGCCCGCTCCAGCGTCACCCCCTGGGCGTGGTGGGTCGCCACATTCTTCGGCGCGGGATACCTGCACCCCGGTCCGGGCACGCACGCTTCGGTGATCACGGTGGTCTTGTGGTGGGTGCTGACCATGCGTCTGGCGCCCACGCAGCATCTGCCGGTGCTGGCCGTGCTGGCCCTGGTGACGACGCTGGCCGGCATCGCGGCGGCGGGCATCCTGGCGCGGGAGAGCGGGCGCAAGGACCCGCCGCAGGTGGTGATCGACGAGGTGGCAGGGCAGATGATCGCACTGCTGGGCTTTCCCTACTTCGTACCCATCACTTGGAAATACCTGCTGGTGAGTCTTATACTTTTTCGAGCCTTCGACATCGTCAAGCCGCCGCCGGTACGGCAACTGGAGAAGCTGCCGGGCGGGTGGGGGATCATGCTGGACGACGTCGCCGCGGGCCTTTTGGCCCTGGTATCGTTGCAGCTTCTGATCCACTTCCGAGTGCTCTCCTGAAGCTGCGCGAAGCGCGCGCGGCGGAGGGAGCCGGAGCCGGGGACGCATGGGGATCTCAGATCGCCTGTTGGGCCGCAAGAACGTCAACGGCAAGCCGCACATCGACGCGCTGCTGCCGGCGGCCGCGCTGTTTGGAGGCGAGATCCGCATCGTGGGCTCGGGGCTGAAGCCGCCCGCGCTGGCGCGTCCGCAGGTGCAATTCGGCGACGTGACCGGCGCCATCGTCATCAGTTCCGACGACTTCCTCATCACCCGCGTCCCGGAAGGCGCGACCTCGGGCTCGGTGGTGGTGGCTATCGACGGCCAGCAGAGCAATCCGCATCCCGTCCACATCGCCGTGCCCATCGCGGAGAACCTGCACCCGGTGGCCAACCCCGCTATCGACGCCGAAGGCAACATCTTCGTCACGTTTTCCGGGTCGCGGGGGCAGAAGGTACCAGTCTCCATCTACAAGATCGACCCCGACTTCACGGTGAAGCCCTTCGTCTCCGAGCTGATGAACGCCACCGGGATGGCCTTCGACCGCGAGGGACGGATGTACGCCTCCTCGCGCTACGACGGGACGGTGTACCGCGTGGCCCCCAACGGAACCCTCTCCACCTACGCCGAGGGCATGGGCATCGCCACCGGGATGGCCTTCGACCGGGAGGAGAACCTCTACGTGGGCGACCGCAGCGGGACCATCTTCAAGATCGGGCGCGACCGGCAGATCTTCGTCTTCGCCACGCTGGAGCCCAGCGTAGCCGCCTACCACCTGGCCTTTGCCGCCGACGGCAACCTGTTCGTGACCGGGCCCACCACGTCCAGCTACGACGCGGTGTACCGCATCGACATGCAGGGCGTGGTCTCGGTGTTCTACCGCGGGCTGGGACGCCCGCAGGGACTGGCCTTCGACGCCGAGGGCAACCTGTACGTGGCCGCTTCGCTGGCCGGCCGCCGCGGCCTGGTCAGGATCACGCCCGACCGGCAGGCCTCGCTGGCAGTGGCCGGGCACGGGCTGACAGGGCTGGCCTTCACCCGCAGCCGCTCCGCCATCCTGGCCACCACCAACGCCGTCCACCACCTGGCTTGGGACGTGGCCGGCCGGCCGCTGCTCGACTGATGCCGGCGCTCAGCCGCTGCGGGAATCAATGAGACAATACGCCTGCGCATGAATGCCGAGATCATCGCCGTCGGCTCCGAACTGTTGACTCCCTACCGCCAGGACAGCAATTCCCTCTTCCTGACCGAGAAGCTGAACCAGCTGGGAGTGGAGGTCGCCTTCAAGACCATCGTGGGCGACCGGAGGGCGCACATCGAGGGAGCGGTAAAGCTGGCGCTGGAGCGGGCGGACCTGGTGATCTCGATCGGCGGCCTGGGGCCGACCGAGGACGACCTGACGCGCGAGTCGGTGGCGGCGGCGCTGCAGCGGGGGCTGCGGCGCGACCCAGCGATTTCCGGCGAACTGTACGCGCGTTTTGCGCGCCGGCGCCTGAAGATGCCCGAGAACAACCTGCGCCAAGCCGACGTCCTCGAGGGCGCGGAAATCCTGCCCAACCCGAACGGGACCGCGCCGGGACAGTGGTTGGAATGCGGCTCGCCGGAGGCGCGGCAGGTGGTCGTGCTGCTGCCCGGCCCGCCCAACGAGATGATTCCCATGTTCGAGAACCACTGCATGGAGCGGCTGCGCGCGCTGGTGCCGGCGCTGTTCATTGCCACTCGCGTGCTCAAAGTGGCGCTGGTGCCGGAGTCGCAGCTCGACGCGCAGGTGGCGCCCATCTACTCCAAGGCCAAGAAGGTCGAGACCACCATCCTGGCGGCGCCGGGAGAGGTGCAACTGCACCTGCGGGCGCGCGCGGATTCGCAGGCGGTGGCGGAAAAGCTGGTGGAGGAACTGGCCGACAAGCTCGAAGACGAACTGGAGGATGCGGTGTACTCCCGCAGCGGGGAGTCGCTGGAGCAGATTGCCGGCTACTACCTGCAGATGCGTGGCGCCACCATTGCCGTGGCCGAATCCTGCACCGGAGGCCTGGTGGCCGAGCGCCTCACGCGGGTGAGCGGCAGCTCCCGCTACTTCCGCGGCGGCGTGGTGGCCTATGCGGATGACCTTAAGTCGGCGTTCCTCGATGTCCCCAAAAAGACCCTCGACGCGCACGGCGCGGTGAGCCGCGAGGTGGCGGTGGCGCTGGCCGAGGGCGTTCGCAAGCGGGCGGGCTCGACCTTGGGAGTCGGCATCACAGGGATCGCCGGACCCACAGGCGGGAGCAGCGAGAAGCCGGTGGGGCTGGTCTTTCACGCGCTGGCCGACGGCCGCAAGACCGAGGTGGTCGAACGCACCTTCCCCGGAGACCGGGACAAGATCCGCTGGCAGGCCAGCCAGCAGGCGCTGGATATGGTGCGGCGGAAACTGATGTGATAGGAAAGAAAGGGCAAAGGGAAAAGGGCAAAGGGAAAAAGTAGAATCGCTGGTGGCACTGGAACCTGAAGGTCTGGTGTTTTACCTTTACCCTTTTACCTTTGCACTTTGCCTTGCTTCTCTATGCGTCTATTCGTTGCCATCGACATTGACGAAGCTATCCGGGAGCGCCTGGCACGCTTCCTCGAAGGGGTGCGCGGCTTCGCCCCCGCCCAGGAGGTCCGCTGGGTGCGGCACGAGTCTCTCCACCTCACGCTGAAGTTCATCGGCGAGGCCGGCCCGGAGCGGGTGCAGCAGATCCAGCGCGCCCTGAGCGGCATCCGCGCCCAGACGGCGGAGTTCAGCTTCAAGGGCTACGGCTTCTTCCCTTCGGTAAAGGCGCCCCGGGTCTTCTGGGTCGGGGTCCAAGCGGGGCCGAACCTCTCCCAACTGGCATCGGCGGTGGACGCTGCGCTGGCGCCGTTTTCCACGGGGCGGGAGCGGGCGCCCTATACTCCGCACCTGACGCTGGCGCGGGCAGGCTCGGGGCGCCCGCAGGGCGGGCCGGGCGACGCCCCCAGTCTCCGCTTCCAGAAGCTGCAGGAGAAGCTGGCCGGGACCCCCGAACCCGAGTTCGGTACAATGACCGCCCGCGAGTTCTTCCTGTACGAGAGCAAGCTGTCGCCCGGCGGGGCCGAGTACCGGAAGATCGAGCGCTTTGCGCTCTCTTGATGGCGACCTATCTCATCGTAGCTGCGACGGCCTACCTGCTGGGCTCGATCCCCTTCGGCTACCTGCTGGTGCGCGCCTTCCGCGGGCATGACATCCGGGAGAGCGGTAGCGGGAATATCGGCGCTACCAACGTGGCGCGCGCCGCACCCGGACTGGGGCTGCTCACCCTGGTTTTGGACGCGGGCAAGGGAGCGCTGGCCGTGCTGGCGGCCGTCGCTCTGCAGAGCTACTCCGAGCAGGGCGCATTCCCCCGACTCGACTGGAGCGCGATGGAGCAGGCGCAGTCCGCTGCCTCCATGGCTGCCCTGCTCGCGGTCGCCGGGCACGCCTTCCCTCCCTGGCTGAAATTTCGCGGCGGCAAGGGAGTGGCCACGGGAGCGGGCGCTTTCCTGCTGCTTGCGCCCAAGGTCATCCTGGCAGCCCTGGCCGTCTTTGTTCTGGTGGTCGTGGTGTTCCGCTATGTTGCGCTGGCCTCGATCCTCGCGGTGGCAGCGGTCCCCCTGCTGGCCTACCTGAGCGGCTCTCCCGGCTCTTCGCCGGCCGCCCTGGGCGCCATGTGCGCCACGGCGTTGCTGGTAGTGGTGCGGCATCACGAGAACCTGCGCCGCCTGTTCGCGGGTTCCGAACCGCGCTTCCAGTGGAGGTGCACATGAGCCGCATCGCCATCCTCGGCGCCGGCTCCTGGGGCACGGCGCTGGCTGTGGTGCTGAGCCGCAACGGACGCCACCAGATACGACTGTGGGCCTTCGAGAAAGAACTTGCCGAATCCATCCGCACCCAGCGCGTGAACCAGAGCTTCCTGCCCGGATTCCCCTTGCCGGAAACGGTGACGGCGGTCACGCGCGTGGAAAAGGCGCTGGAGGGAGCGGAGATCGTGGTGGTCGCGGTTCCCTCGCAGCACTGCCGCAGCGTCTATGAGCAGATGCCGGGGTCGCTGAACCCGAAGATGCTCTTCGTAAGCGCCACCAAGGGACTGGAGCACGAGACCTCGCAGCGCATGACGGAGGTGGCGACCGACGTCATCCAGTATTCGCCGGCGGGGTTTGCGCCGCGCCTGGGAGCATTGAGCGGGCCGTCGTTCGCGCGCGAGGCGGCGCGCGGCGACCCCACCGCCATCACCATCGCCTCCACCGACCACGAGCTGGCGACCACGGTGCAGCAGGAGTTCAGCGACCCCAACTTCCGCGTCTACACCAACGAGGACGTGGTGGGAGTGGAACTGGGGGGGGCGCTCAAGAACATCATCGCCATCGCCGCCGGGGTGTGCGTGGGGCTGGGGCTGGGGCACAACACCATCGCCGCGCTGATGACCCGCGGGTTGGCGGAGATCACGCGCCTGGCGGTGGCCTGCGGCGGGCACCCCGAGACCCTGGCGGGCCTGGCCGGCATGGGCGACCTGGTCCTGACCTGCACCGGCGGACTCTCGCGGAACCGCACCCTGGGCGTGGAACTGGGGAAAGGCCGCAAGCTTCCGGAGGTCCTGGCCGAGATGCACGGCATGGTGGCGGAGGGAGTGCTGACCACGCACGCCGCCCGCGAGCTGGCCCGGCGGAAGAACGTGGAGATGCCCATCACCGAGCAGATGCAGGAGATCCTGAATGAAGGCAAACCGCCGCAGGACGCCATCCGGGAGCTGATGACGAGGCCGGGGAAGATGGAATGAAGCCGGGCAAAGGGAAAAGGTAAAAAGGAAAAGGCGGGCGCAGGGTCCCGCTGCCGGTTTGCTTCCTGGGTTCTTACCTTTTCCCTTTTCCTTTTGCCCTTTTCCCTTTCTTGCCCCGCGCTTCCTTCTACTTCGCCGTCGCCCACTTGGCCGCGGCGGCGTTGCCCCGGACGAAGCGGTCGAACCACTCCAGGTTGCGCATCATAGAATCGCGGATGAGCTTGGGCTCTTGCAGGCCGTGCGGCGAGCGCGGATACTTCACCATCTCCACGGTGACGCCACGGGAGCGCAGCGCGGTGTAAAGCTCCTCGCCCTGAGAGAGCGGCACCCGGCGGTCCTCGGTGCCGTGCTGGATCAGGGTAGGGGTGGTGACCTTGTCCACGAAGCTCATGGCGGAGTGCTTGGCGTAGAGCTCGCGGTCCTCCCAGGGCCGGGCGCCGAAGTAGGACTCCTGGAAGGGCGGGATGTCGGTGGTGCCCCACATGGAGAAGAGGTTGGTCACGCCGGCGCCGACGGAGGCCGCCTTGAAGCGTTGCGTCTGGGTGATGGTCCAGGAGGTCATGAAGCCGCCGTAGGACCAGCCCATCACGCCCAGACGGTCTTTGTCGGCGATGCCGCGGGCGACCAGCTCGTCCACGCCGTCCTGAATGTCGTTGTAGTCGGAGTAGCCCCAGTCCTTGATGTTGGCCTTGCGGAAGCGCTCGCCGTAGCCGCCCGAGCCGCGCGGGTTGGGCTGGAAGATCACGTATCCCTGGGAGGCGAAGGCCTGCAAGGGATAGGCGCCGCGCCGCAGGGCGAAGGAGGCCTGGAAGACGCCGGCGGGCCCGCCGTGAATCACCACCAGCAGCGGGTAGGCTTTGCCGGGAGCGTAGTCGGGCGGAGTGAGCAGGAGGCCGTCGAGCTCCATCCCATCCGTCTTGTTCTTCCACTTGACGACTTCGGTCCTGCCCAGCGCGAGGTCGGTGACCTGAGGGTTCAGGCTGGTGACCTTGCGCGGCACGACCTTAAAGATTCCCTTGAGGACTTTCCCCCGCAGCGCGCCGAAGTATACGTCTACGGGTTCGGTGGGAGCCTCGTGCAGCCAGGCCATGGTGCCGCCGGCGATGGAGATCTGGCGGGCGACGCCCGGGCGGCCGTCCACCACGGAGAGTTTGCCGTCGAGGGTCACTCGCAGGACGTGCTGGTCCACGCCCTTCGCGCCGGTGAAGTACACCGAGCCGGAGTCGTCGGACCACTCAATCTCGCGGACCTCCTCGTCGAAGTCGCGGGTGAGCTTTTGCGGCGCACCTCCCGCCGCGGGCGAGAGATAGATGTAGTCGTTGGCCCACCAGTCGGTCTGCGAAGTAGCTTCGTAGGCGATGTACCTGCCGTCGGGCGACCACTTGGGGCCGCTGTAGGAAAGCTGGCTGTCGGCGGCCAGGTCGCGCACCTGCTTGCCGGCCAGAGCGAGGACGCGGACCGCGCTGTGAAATGCGTCCGGGACCTTGGGGGTGGGCTGCTCGGCGAAGGCAATCTCGTCGCCGCGCGGCGACCAGGAAAGGGCGGTGACGTGTCCCGCACCGGCAGGCAAGAGCTCCGCCTGGCCGTCTGGGACGCTGGCCAGGTAGATGCGAGCCATCTTGATGTCATGGTCCACCAGGAGGGCGTCGTCCTTCTCCTTGCGTTTCTTCTCCTCGTCGGCGGTGGGACCTTCGGTGGCGAGGAAGGCGATGCGCCGGCCATCCGGCGCCCACTGGAATGTGCTCACCGAGAAGGTGCCGCGGGTCAGCTGCCAGGCTTCCCCGCCCTCGGGAGACATCACCCAGATCTGCTTGCGGGGTTTGTCGTCGCCCTCCTTCTTGGGCCGGGCTTCGCGGTCGCTGAGGAAGGCCAGCCACTTGCCGTCGGGCGACCAGCGGGGCGTGTCGTCGTGCTTGGGAGCGTTGGTCAGCTTGGTCACGGCCTTGCCCGCGGAGTCTGCCAGGTAGATGTTGGTGCGCATGACGTTCTCGTCGAAATCGAACTCGGAGACCACGAAGGCGGCGCGGCGGCCGTCGGGAGAGATTTCCACCGAGTTGATGTTCTTGTACTTCACGATGTCGTCCAGCGTGACCGGGTGGACGGCAAAGGCGGGCAGAGCCAGGAACAGGCAAGCCAGAAGAGCGGAGAAGAGGCGCCGATTCAGTTTCATAAGATTCCTCCGGGATGACGGCAGAAGAAGCAGCCGATTCTAAACCAGCCCGGCGCCCCCGCCAATGGCCCCGCGACTTCCGGAATCACGGCAGGGGCGATTTTCCCGGCTCTCTCGCGGCTTTCAGGGTAGAATCGCGCTGTAGCCGCTGCCGGCAATGATCCCTGCGCGCATACCCATCCTGTACCTCATCCTGGGAATCCTGATCCTGGTGAGCGTGGTGCCGCTGTACTTCTACGGCACGCGGGTGGTGGCCATCAGCCGCGAGCGGCTGATCACCAACGAACGTTTGCTGCAAAACACTGTCACGCGCTCGCTCTCGGACGACATCGCGCAACGGCAAAACAACCTGCGCGCCATGCTGGGCAACCTCTCCTCGGCCGTCCAGGTGGCGAGCGGCGGTGACATCGGGACGCAGAAGGTCACGGCCCCCGAACTGCGCGCCCTGCTGGAAAAGTTCGTCGGCTCCTCCGACGACCTGGCCTACGCCACCCTGTTGAACTCGGAGGCCAAGGGAATCTCCGCCGGGCGCATCGCTCCGGACGTCTTCCTGCAACGGGAACTGGAGCGCGCCTTCATCGCGGCCCGGGAGGGACGCAACTACAACGGTCCCCCGCTGTCGGTAGAGACGGGAAAGGGTGCGCACACCATGATGCTGGTGAGCACGCCCGTCCTGGCCAACGGAAGTTTTATCGGGATGCTCGGCGCGGTCATCGACCTGCAGTTCCTCTCCAAGCGGCTGAAGGATGCCAGCACCGGGGACCTGTTGGCCTATGTGGTGGACCGGCAGGGCCGCCTGGTGGCGGGAACCACAGAATTTGCCACCGGCCAGGACATGAACCGCTTCAAGATCGTGAAGGACTTCGTGGACCTGGGAGGCAAGGCGCAACTCGTCGCGACCACGGAATTCACCATCCAGCGCGACAAGGATCAGGTCGCGATGCTGGGCACGTATAGTCCGGTGCCGGCGCTGGAGTGGGCGGTGATCGCGCAGAAGCCGCAGCAGGAAGCCTACCGGGTGGCCGATGAGATGCAGCGGACGGCGGAGCTGTGGGCGGTGCTGCTGGCCCTGGTGATCGTCGCCATCAGCGTCTTTGCCTCACAGAAGATCACGTCGCCGCTGAAGACGCTGACCGAATCCAGCCGCGCCATCGCCAAGGGCGATTTTTCCCAGCGCGTGCACCTCAAGAGCCGCACCGAGATCGGCGAACTGGCGGAGACCTTCAACGTCATGTCCACCGACCTGGAACGCTTCGTCGCCGACCTGAAGCGCGCCGCGGAGGAGAACCGCACCCTGTTCCTCAGCTCTATCCAGATGCTGGCGGGAGCTGTGGACGAGAAGGACCCCTACACCAAGGGCCATTCCGACCGCGTCACCCGGTACTCGGTGCTGCTGGCGACCGAGATGGGCCTGCTGAGCGAGGAGATCGAGCGCATCCGCATCTCGGCGCAGTTGCATGATGTGGGCAAGATCGGGATCGAGGACCGCATCCTGAAGAAGCCCGGCGCGCTCACGCCGGATGAGTTCGAGATCATGAAGACCCACACCACCAAAGGCGGCACCATCCTGCGTCCGGTGGAGATGCTGAAGGAAATGATCCCCGGCATCGAGCTGCATCACGAATCACTCGACGGGCGCGGCTATCCCTACGGGTTGAAGGGCGACGCCATCCCCCTGATGGCCCGTGTGATCACCGTGGCCGACACCTTCGACGCCATGACCACCAACCGCCCCTACCAGGCGGCCATGGACCCGGAATACGTGGTGCGCATCATCAACTCCCTG
>Ga0255334_1001298_pt1 | contig 11914 bp, 9 predicted proteins | sample EtOH5_35cm_T3_12_FD_202080 | JGI IMG/M metagenome (GOLD analysis project Ga0255334, IMG submission 202080) | Sandy soil microbial communities from University of British Columbia, Vancouver, Canada - EtOH5_35cm_T3_129 | ecosystem: Engineered > Artificial ecosystem > Sand microcosm > Unclassified ...
ACTCAGGCGCTGGTGATGCTGGCTCGCAAGCTTGCTCGGGTGGTATTCGCCTTGCTGAAAGGGCAAAGCGAATATCAGCCAAAAGCCAGTTGAGGGCTTTCCCTCAACCATAGAATCTCCCACAGTGGATTTGCGGCGCTCACCCGGTCAATGTGGGAGCGGGTTTGCTCGCGAAGGCGGCCGATTTGTCACCACATATCCATAACCTGCCCGCTATAGTTGGCAAGCCCGTCTTCGCAACGGATAATGCCCAGTTTTTCCACTAGCGCATCCAGGCGCCGCCGCGCTTGCGGTCGAAAGAGAACACCATGAAAGACACCATTCGCCAGCTGATCCAACAAGCCATCACCCAACTCGTCAACGAAGGTGTGTTGCCTGAAGGCCTGTCGCCGGCGATCCAGGTGGAAAACTCCCGTGACAAGACTCACGGCGATTTCGCCAGCAACATCGCCATGATGCTGGCCAAACCGGCCGGTATGAAGCCGCGCGACCTGGCCGAGAAAATCATCGCCGCGCTGCCGGCTGACGAAAACGTCACCAAGACCGAAATCGCCGGTCCCGGCTTCCTGAACTTTTTCCAGAACACCCAGGCCCTGGCCACTCGCCTGGACGCCGCCCTGGCCGATGCCCATATCGGCGTGCGCAAGGCGGGTCCGGTACAGCGCACTGTCGTCGACCTGTCGGCACCGAACCTGGCCAAAGAAATGCACGTCGGCCACTTGCGCTCGACCATCATCGGCGACGGCGTGGCGCGCGTGCTGGAATTCCTCGGCGACGAAGTGATCCGTCAGAACCACGTCGGCGACTGGGGCACCCAGTTCGGCATGCTGATGGCGTATCTGCAGGAAAACCCGATCACCAGCGACGAGCTGTCGGACCTGGAAAACTTCTACCGCGCCGCCAAGCAACGCTTCGACGAATCCGCAGAGTTCGCCGATCGCGCCCGTGGCCTGGTGGTCAAGCTGCAAGCCGGCGACCCGGACTGCCTGGCGCTGTGGGCCAAGTTCAAAGACATCTCGCTGTCGCACTGCCAGAAAATCTACGAACTGCTGAACGTCAAACTGACCATGGCCGACGTGATGGGCGAAAGTGCCTACAACGATGACCTGATCAACGTAGTCAACGACCTCAAGGCCGCTGGCCTGCTGGTCGAGAGCAACGGCGCCCAGTGCGTGTTCCTCGACGAGTTCAAGAACGCCGACGGCGATCCGCTGCCAGTGATCATCGTCAAGGCTGACGGCGGTTACCTCTACGCCACCACCGACCTGGCGGCCGTGCGTTACCGCAGCGGCAAGTTGAAGGCTGATCGCGCGCTGTACTTCGTCGACCAGCGTCAGGCCTTGCACTTCCAGCAAGTATTCCAGGTCGCGCGCCTGGCCGGCTTCGTGACGCACCCGATGGAAATGGAGCACATGGGCTTCGGCACCATGAACGGCGCCGATGGCCGTCCGTTCAAGACCCGTGACGGCGGCACCGTGAAGCTGATCGACCTGCTGACCGAAGCCCAGGAACGCGCCTACACGCTGGTGAAAGAAAAGAACCCTGCACTTGCCGAAGACGAACTGCGCAACATCGCCAAGGTTGTGGGCATTGGCGCGGTGAAATACGCCGACCTGTCCAAGCACCGCACCAGCGACTACAGCTTCAACTTCGACCTGATGCTGAACTTCGAAGGCAACACTGCGCCATACCTGCTGTACGCCTACACCCGCGTGGCCGGCGTGTTCCGCAAACTCGGCAAGGACTTCAGCGAAGTCGAAGGCCAGATCGTCCTCGAAGCACCCCACGAGCACGAGCTGGCGGCGAAGCTCGCGCAGTTCGGCGAAGTGCTGAACAACGTTTCTGACAAAGGCACGCCGCACATCCTGTGCACCTACCTGTACGATGTCGCCGGCCTGTTCTCCAGCTTCTACGAGAACTGCCCGATCCTCAACGCCGACACCCCGGCGCAAATGCAAAGTCGTCTGCGCCTCGCCGCGCTGACTGGCCGCACTCTCAAGCAAGGCCTGGAACTCTTGGGTCTGGAAACTCTGGAGCGTATGTAAGTTGGCTGCCAAGAAAAAACCTGCACCCAAGCGTGGCGCCAGCCGTTACCAAGCTCCTGCAAAGCAACCGATCCCGGGGTGGCTGTGGATGGCCATCGGCCTGACGGTCGGCGCGTTTGTTGTGTTCCTGATGAAACTGGAACCAGGCAAGGGCAGCGAGAGCGTCAAGCGCGAGAAGATCGAGCAGCAGAAAGCCACCAAGATCGCCGAGGCCAACAAGACCCCGCCGAGCCCGACGCAACCGGTGAAGCCGAAGTACGACTTCTACACGTTGCTGCCGGAATCGGAAGTCATCGTGCCGCCGGATGCCGTGCCGGAGAAAACCCTGCCGACGCCACAAGTACCGGCCATTCCGACGACGCCGGTTACGCCAGAGCAAGCGGCGAAGATCGATACCGCGCGGGCTCAGGCTGCACTGGCCGGGATTACCCCGCCGCCAGCGCCGCCGGTGTCCAAAGCGGCGCCAGTGACCAAGTTCTTCCTGCAGGCCGGCTCGTTCCGCAAGGAGGCTGATGCGGACAAGGTCCGGGCCCAGATCATCCTGCTCGGCCAGGCGGTGGCGGTTGAATCCGGCACCGTGAAGGACGAAACCTGGTACAGGGTATTGGTCGGCCCGTTCAGCAACCGCGAGCAACTGACCACGGCCCAGAAACAACTGGCCGGCAGTGGGTTCAGCAACCTGTTGTTACAACAACGCCAAAGCCGCTGACCCTTTTTTTGTGGGCACCTTAATCTGAGGTCGCCCACAAACCTGTGGTGAGGGGATTTATCCCCGTTGGGTCGCGCAGCGGCCCTCAAACCTCCACCTGCGGAGTATCAGACATACCGCGGGCACTGGTTTCGCGACTGCTCTGCAGCCGAACGGGGATAAATCCCCTCGCCACAGTTATCGCATGCCATTCGTCCCCCACCGTTGAAATCCTCTCCACCACCCCCATATGAGTTGGCATAAGGCATTTTCGCCCCGCTGCGTGGAGACTCTCCCTTTGACCACCATCGTTTCAGTTCGCCGCCACGGCAAAGTCGTCATGGGCGGCGACGGCCAGGTTTCGCTCGGCAATACCGTGATGAAAGGCAATGCGAAGAAAGTTCGCCGCCTGTACCACGGTCAGGTGATCGCCGGTTTTGCCGGGGCCACCGCTGACGCCTTCACCCTCTTCGAGCGCTTCGAAGGCCAGCTTGAGAAACATCAGGGCCACCTGGTTCGCGCCGCTGTCGAACTCGCCAAAGAATGGCGCACTGACCGCTCCCTCAGCCGCCTCGAGGCCATGCTCGCGGTCGCGAACAAAGACGCCTCTCTGATCATCACCGGCAACGGCGACGTGGTCGAACCCGAAGAAGGTCTGATCGCCATGGGTTCCGGTGGCGGATACGCCCAGGCCGCCGCCAGCGCGCTGCTGAAGAAAACCGATCTGTCGGCCCGGGAAATCGTCGAAACCGCCCTCGGCATCGCCGGCGACATCTGTGTATTCACCAACCACACCTTCACCATTGAGGAGCAGGACCTCGCTGAGTAAGCCTGTTTTGGCCACCACGCCACGGCTCACTTTTATCTGAGGACCGCCAATTACTATGTCCATGACTCCCCGTGAAATCGTCCACGAACTCAATCGCCATATCATCGGCCAGGACGATGCCAAGCGCGCCGTCGCCATCGCGCTACGTAACCGCTGGCGCCGGATGCAGCTGCCTGAAGAGCTGCGCGTTGAAGTCACGCCAAAAAACATCCTGATGATCGGCCCGACCGGTGTCGGTAAAACCGAGATTGCTCGTCGCCTGGCGAAACTGGCCAACGCGCCGTTCATCAAGGTCGAAGCGACCAAATTCACCGAAGTCGGCTATGTCGGCCGCGATGTTGAATCGATCATTCGTGACCTGGCCGACGCGGCGATCAAGCTGCTGCGCGAACAGGAAATGACCAAGGTTCGCCACCGCGCCGAAGACGCCGCCGAAGATCGCATCCTCGACGCCCTGCTGCCACCGGCACGCATGGGTTTCAGCAACGAAGACGCCGGATCGTCCGCTGACTCCAACACCCGCCAACTGTTCCGCAAGCGCCTGCGCGAAGGCCAGCTGGATGACAAAGAGATCGAAATCGAAGTCGCCGAAGTGACCGGTGTCGATATCTCCGCGCCGCCGGGCATGGAAGAGATGACCAACCAATTGCAGAGCCTGTTCGCCAACATGGGCAAGGGCAAACGCAAGAGCCGCAAGATCAAGGTCAAGGAAGCACTGAAACTGGTGCGTGACGAAGAAGCCGGTCGCCTGGTCAACGAAGAAGAGTTGAAGGCCAAGGCGCTGGAAGCGGTCGAGCAGCACGGCATCGTGTTCATCGACGAAATCGACAAGGTCGCCAAGCGCGGCAACTCCGGTGGCATCGACGTCTCCCGTGAAGGTGTACAGCGCGACTTGCTGCCACTGATCGAAGGCTGCACCGTCAACACCAAACTGGGCATGGTCAAGACCGACCACATCCTGTTCATCGCATCCGGTGCGTTCCACCTGAGCAAGCCGAGCGATCTGGTGCCTGAGCTGCAAGGTCGTCTGCCGATTCGTGTCGAACTCAAGGCGCTGACGCCTGAAGATTTCGAACGCATTCTCAGCGAGCCGCACGCCTCGCTCACCGAGCAATATTGCGCCCTGCTGAAAACCGAAGGCCTGGTGATCGAGTTCCAGCCGGACGGTATCAAGCGCATTGCCGAGATCGCCTGGCAGGTCAACGAGAAGACCGAGAACATCGGTGCCCGTCGCCTGCACACGCTGCTCGAGCGCCTGCTTGAAGAGGTGTCGTTCAGCGCCGGCGATCTGGCCAGCGCCCACGACGAAAAGGCGATCCTGATCGACGCCGAATACGTCAACAGCCACTTGGGCGAATTGGCGCAGAACGAAGACCTGTCCCGTTATATCCTGTAAGCCAAGCGACCCTCTGTAGGAGCACAGCTTGCTGGCGATAGCGCACTTGAGATCGCCATCGCCAGCAAGCTGTGCTCCTACAGGAGTCAGACCACGCGCCTACAGACGGACTCCAGGTCATGACCCAACTCCCCACCGACATCAAACTGCACAAAGCCTCGAAAACCCTGTCGCTGAAATATGCGTCCGGCGAGGAACATCACCTGCCCGCCGAGTTCCTGCGCGTGCACTCTCCTTCCGCCGAGGTCCAGGGCCACGGCAAACCTATCCTGCAATTTGGCAAGATCGGCGTAGGCCTGACCAAGGTCGAACCGGCCGGTCAGTACGCACTGAAATTGACCTTCGACGACGGCCACGACAGCGGCCTGTTCACCTGGGAATATCTGTACCAGCTGGGCGTGCGCCAAGAGGATCTCTGGAACGATTATCTTGCCGAACTCAAAGCCGCCGGAAAGACCCGCGATCCGAACGAATCCGTCGTCAAGCTGATGCTCTAGCTCAGGCCTTTCGCTCATTAGAAGGCATTTTCTAATTCCATCTGTTTGAATGCTCCGCTTTCGGGTCAACGATTGGCCCGCTTGCGAAAAAAATTAAACTCGGGTAACCAATGGAGCTGGCAAGGTACCTGCAGTGCTCTCTGAACTAAAAAGCAGCGATGCAGAATTAACGGTCACCCGAGCAGTAGTACCTGGCATTGGCTGTGGACTGCACAGCTGGACCCAGGTATTCGTCTCAGGACAATGGAGCGTCGTAGATGAGTAACAAGAATAACGATGACCTGAAAGTTCAGGCCTCGGAAAATACCTTGGGGCTGAATCCGGTCGTTGGACTGCGTAGAAAAGATCTGTTGGGCTCTGCCCGAATGGTGCTGACCCAGGCCATCAAACAACCGATTCACAGTGCAAAGCATGTCGCTCATTTCGGTATCGAACTGAAGAACGTGCTGTTCGGCAAATCCGCGCTGCAACCGACAAGCGATGACCGTCGCTTCTCCGATCCGGCCTGGAGTCAGAACCCGCTCTACAAACGTTATTTGCAAACTTACCTGGCGTGGCGCAAGGAGCTCCACGACTGGATCGGCGAAAGCAACCTCTCGCCCAAGGACGTCGCACGCGGGCATTTCGTGATCAACCTCATGACCGAAGCCATGGCCCCGACCAACAGTGCGGCCAACCCGGCGGCGGTCAAGCGCTTCTTCGAGACCGGCGGCAAAAGCCTGCTCGACGGCCTCTCCCATCTGGCCAAGGATCTGGTGCACAACGGCGGCATGCCGAGCCAGGTCAACATGGGCGCGTTCGAGGTCGGCACGAGCCTGGGCGTCACCGAAGGCGCGGTGGTGTTTCGCAATGATGTGCTGGAGCTGATCCAGTATCGGCCGACCACCGAGCAGGTGCACGAGCGCCCACTGTTGGTGGTGCCACCGCAGATCAACAAGTTCTATGTTTTCGACCTGAGCCCGGACAAGAGCCTGGCGCGTTTCTGCCTGCGCAACAACATGCAGACGTTCATCGTCAGCTGGCGCAACCCGACCAAGGAGCAGCGTGAGTGGGGTCTGTCGACCTACATCGAAGCGCTCAAGGAAGCGGTCGACGTGGTCACCGCGATCACCGGCAGCAAAGACATCAACATGCTCGGCGCCTGCTCCGGTGGCATCACCTGCACCGCCCTGCTGGGCCACTACGCCGCGCTCGGCGAGAACAAGGTCAACGCCCTGACGCTGCTGGTCAGCGTGCTGGACACCACCCTGGACAGCGACGTGGCACTGTTCGTCGACGAACAGACCCTCGAATCCGCCAAGCGCCACTCCTATCAGGCCGGCGTACTGGAAGGCCGCGACATGGCGAAAGTTTTCGCCTGGATGCGCCCCAACGACCTGATCTGGAACTACTGGGTCAACAACTACCTGCTGGGCAACGAGCCGCCGGTGTTCGACATCCTGTTCTGGAACAACGACACCACACGGTTGCCCGCAGCGTTCCACGGCGACCTGATCGAGATGTTCAAGACCAACCCATTGATCCGCCCCGACGCACTGGAAGTGTGCGGCACACCGATCAATCTGAAGCAGGTCACTGCCGACATCTACTCCCTGGCCGGAACCAACGACCACATCACCCCGTGGAAGTCCTGCTACAAGTCGGCACAACTGTTCGGCGGCAAGGTTGAATTCGTGCTGTCCAGCAGCGGGCATATCCAGAGCATTCTGAACCCGCCGGGCAATCCGAAATCGCGCTACATGACCAGCACCGAGATGCCGGTCAAGGCCGAGGACTGGCACGAAAACTCCACCAAGCACACCGATTCCTGGTGGCTGCACTGGCAGGCATGGCAAGCCGAGCGTTCCGGCAAGCTGAAGAAGTCTCCAAGCAGTTTGGGCAACAAGGCTTATCCAGCAGGTGAAGCTGCACCCGGCACTTATGTGCATGAGCGATAACTGACACACCTCGCCCCCCTGTGGGAGCGAGCTTGTGTGGCGAGGGGATTTATCCCCGTTGGGTGGCGAAGCCGCCCCAAAACCTGCAGCCTCGGTGTATCAGTTACACCGAGGGCATTGGTTTTACGACTGCTTCGCAGTCGAACGGGGCGGTGCGACGTGTCGCTAAATCCCCTCACCACACAAGCTCAGCTCCCACAGGGGATCGGGGGTGAAATTGAGACAGTGACCCACAGGGCCTGAAGCATGCCGCAACCGTTCATATTCCGTACCGTCGACCTGGATGGCCAGACCCTCCGCACGGCAGTACGCCCCGGCAAGCCTCACTTGACGCCCTTGCTGATTTTCAACGGCATCGGCGCCAACCTGGAGCTGGTGTTTCCGTTCGTCGCGGCGCTGGACCCGGACCTGGAAGTCATCGCTTTCGACGTCCCTGGTGTCGGCGGTTCGTCGACGCCAAGGCGACCGTATCGCTTTCCGGGCCTGGCGAAACTCACGGCGCGGATGCTCGACTATCTCGACTACGGGCAAGTCAACGTAATCGGCGTGTCGTGGGGTGGCGCCCTCGCCCAGCAGTTCGCTTACGACTATCCCGAGCGCTGCAAGAAACTCGTTCTGGCGGCCACGGCGGCTGGCACGGTGATGGTGCCGGGCAAGCCGAAAGTCCTGTGGATGATGGCCAGCCCACGACGCTACATCCAGCCGTCTCACGTGATTCGCATTGCGCCGATGATCTATGGCGGTGCATTCCGTCGCGATCCGACCCTGGCCGCCAGCCATGCCGCCAAGGTCCGCTCGGCAGGCAAACTCGGTTACTACTGGCAGCTGTTCGCCGGCCTCGGCTGGACCAGCATTCACTGGTTGCACAAGATCAACCAGCCAACCCTGGTACTGGCCGGTGACGACGATCCACTGATTCCGTTGGTCAACATGCGGTTACTGGCCTGGCGGATTCCCAACGCCCAATTGCACATCATCGATGACGGGCATCTGTTCTTGATTACCCGGGCCGAAGCAGTGGCACCGATTATCATGAAGTTTCTCCAGGAAGAACGTCAGCGTGCCGTGATGCATCCGCATCCGGCGCCATTGGGCGGCTAATCGGCCCTGGCTTTTGTTACAAAAAGGGGTCGGGAAGACGCAGCGCCGCGCAACAATCCGCAACAGCGTCTATGGTGTTCTGGTTCGGTGTAACTGTATTTGGCCTGAAGACGAAGGAGTGTTGATTCATGCGCGAAAAACCAGCGAGGGAATTTTTGCCCACTCCCGCCGCGTTCATTAATGCGCAGAGTGCGATTTCCGGTTTGCGTGGGCGGGATCTGTTTTCCACCCTGCGCAGCGTTGCCGCCCATGGATTGCGCAACCCGGTGCATACCGCCCGACACGCCTTGAAGCTGGGCGGTCAACTGGGCCGCGTACTGCTGGGCGAAACCCTGCACCCGACCAATCCGCAGGACAATCGCTTTGCCGACCCGGCGTGGAGCCTCAATCCTTTTTATCGCCGCAGTTTGCAGGCTTACCTGAGCTGGCAGAAGCAGGTCAAACACTGGATCGACGAGAGCAACATGACTCCGGACGATCGCGCCCGCGCGCACTTCGCCTTCGCCTTGCTCAACGACGCCATGGCACCGTCCAACAGCCTGCTAAATCCGCTGGCGATCAAGGAGATCTTCAACTCCGGCGGCAGCAGCCTGGTGCGAGGCATCAGCCACCTGGTCGACGACTTCCTGCACAACGACGGTCTGCCCAGACAAGTCACCAAACAAGCTTTCGAGGTCGGCAAAACGGTCGCCACCACTACGGGCTCCGTGGTGTTTCGCAATGAGCTGCTGGAGTTGATCCAGTACAAGCCCATGACCGAAAAGCAGTATTCCAAACCGCTGCTGGTGGTGCCGCCACAGATCAACAAGTACTACATTTTCGACCTGAGCCCGCACAACAGCTTCGTCCAGTTCGCCCTGAAGAACGGCCTGCAAACCTTCATGATCAGCTGGCGCAATCCGGATGTGCGTCATCGCGAATGGGGGCTGTCGACGTACGTCGAAGCCGCGGAGGAAGCGATGAATGTGTGCCGGGCGATCACCGGTGCTCGCGAGGTCAACCTGATGGGCGCCTGCGCGGGCGGACTGACCATTGCCGCCCTGCAAGGCCATTTGCAGGCCAAGCGGCAACTGCGGCGAGTGTCCAGCGCGACCTACCTCGTGAGCCTGCTCGACAGTCAGATGGACTCGCCGGCTACCCTGTTCGCCGACGAACAGACGCTTGAAGCGGCCAAGCGTCGCTCCTATCAGAAAGGCGTGCTGGACGGCCGCGACATGGCCAAGGTCTTCGCCTGGATGCGCCCCAACGATTTGATCTGGAGCTATTTCGTTAACAACTACTTGTTGGGCAAGGAGCCGCCAGCGTTCGACATCCTCTACTGGAACAACGACAACACACGTTTGCCGGCAGCCTTGCATGGCGACTTGCTGGACTTCTTCAAACACAACCCGATGAGTCATCCCGGGGGTCTGGAAGTGTGCGGCACACCGATCGACTTGCAGAAAGTCACCGTCGACAGCTTCAGCGTCGCGGGCATCAACGACCACATCACCCCGTGGGATGCGGTGTACCGCTCGACCCTGCTGCTGGGTGGCGAGCGGCGCTTCGTGCTGTCCAACAGCGGTCATGTGCAGAGCATTCTCAACCCACCCTCAAACCCGAAAGCCAACTTCGTCGAGAGCACGAAGCTGAGCACTGACCCACGGGCCTGGTACTACGACGCCAAGCCAGTCAGCGGCAGTTGGTGGACTCAGTGGCTGGGCTGGATTCAAGAACGTTCAGGCGCGCTGAAAGAAACCCATATGGCGCTCGGCAACCAGAACTATCCACCGATGGAAGCGGCACCCGGCACTTATGTGCGCGTGCGCTGACTGACAACGAACCACGGCCGGCGCCGGCCGTGGCATGACTCGACCATTAAGAAGACTGGATGAAAACCCGCGACCGGATTCTCGAATGTGCTTTGCAGTTGTTCAATCACAAGGGCGAGCCGAACGTCTCCACCATGGAAGTGGCCAACGAAATGGGCATCAGCCCGGGCAACCTCTACTACCACTTCCACGGCAAGGAGCCGTTGATTCTCGGACTGTTCGAGCGCTTCCAGGCCGAACTGGCGCCCCTGCTCGATCCACCGGCCGATGTGGAGCTGGCACCGGAAGATTATTGGCTGTTCCTGCACCTGATCGTCGAGCGCCTGGCCCATTACCGGTTTCTGTTCCAGGACCTGTCGAACCTCGCCGGGCGCTTGCCGAAACTGGCCAAGGGCATACGCAACCTGCTCAATGCGCTGAAGCGCACACTGGCTTCGTTGCTCGCACGATTGAAGGCTCAGGGGCAATTGGTCAGCGATACCCAGGCGTTGGGGCAACTGGTGGAACAGATCACCATGACGCTGCTGTTCTCGCTGGACTATCAGCGGATTCTTGATCGCGAGGGAGAGGTGAGATTGGTGGTGTACCAGATCATGATGCTGGTGGCGCCGCATTTGTTGCCGCCGATCAAGGTCGCGACGGAGCAGATGGCCCTTCAATACCTCGAAGAACACGAGTAACCCCTGTAGGAGCTGAGCTTGCTCGCGAAAGCGGTTTATCATTCAAAAATGATGTCGACTGACCCACCGCTTTCGCGAGCAGGCTCGCTCCCACAGTGGATCTGTGGTGTTCATTAATCCGCGCATAAAAAAACGCCCGACCTTCGCAGGCCGGGCGGTTTCTTGAGCCCTGAAAATCAGGACTGACTGGTTGGCGTCGAAGGAGCTGGCGCGACAGTCGGGGTTACAGCAGGGGTCGGCGCAGTCGCGGAGTTCGATGCACTGACCGGAGCCGGGGTTGCCGGTTTGGCGGCAGCTACTGCTGGTTTTGGTGCAGCTGCTTTCGGCGCTGCCGGCTTTTTCACCGCTGGCTTCTTCGCTGCGGCAGGTTTGGCCGCTGGCTTGGTAGCGGGTTTGGCCGCTGCAGTTTTGGCAGCCGGTTTAGCGGCTGGTTTTGCTGCTGCCTTGGCCGCTGGCTTGGCTGCTGCAGGTTTCGCTGCGGCAGTTTTGGCCGCTGGCTTGGCAGCCGGTTTAGCGGCAGCTTTAGCCAGTGGTTTGGCAGCGGACTTCGCTGCAGGTTTGGCCGCCGCGGTTTTCGCCGCAACAGGCGCCACCTTGGCACCAGTGAGTTTTTCGATTTGCTTGGTCAGGGTATCGACCTTGCTGTGCAGTGCTTTGACTTCATTGCGGCTCGGTACACCCAGGCGCGAAATGGCGCTGTTCAGACGCTTGTCGAAAGCCCCTTCCAGCTCATCCCACTTGCCCAGTGCGCGATCTTTCACGCCGCTGATGCGCGACTTGGCCGACGAAGCAGAGTCCTTGGCAGCATCGACTTTTTTGCCGACAGCACTCTTGGTGAGCTTCTCGGCTTTCTCGCCGTCTTTAACCAATGTATCGAAGAGCTTGCTGCCGTCAGTGTCGATCTTCGAGTACACGCCTAAACCAGCCAGC
>Ga0255334_1001299_pt1 | contig 11906 bp, 10 predicted proteins | sample EtOH5_35cm_T3_12_FD_202080 | JGI IMG/M metagenome (GOLD analysis project Ga0255334, IMG submission 202080) | Sandy soil microbial communities from University of British Columbia, Vancouver, Canada - EtOH5_35cm_T3_129 | ecosystem: Engineered > Artificial ecosystem > Sand microcosm > Unclassified ...
TGTCGAGATTCGCGTGAATAACCGGCTGCTATTTGGCGCCGCGCGCGACGGCAGTAGTTTGCTGGCGTCCCTCAAGGCGGTGACAAGCGCCGTCAATCACGCATCGCGCCTGGGGCTGCTCAGCGTGATGAGCGCTGGGGTGCCTTGCTGACAGGGCTGCGTGTACAGCCCTGGCGACGTTGGCCGGTAACTACGGTCATGGGGACATAGTGGCTTCACATCGGCATGCCGAAGGGCAACTGGTATATGCCATCAATGGCGTGATGCCGGTCTCGGTGGCCGGTACGACGTGGGTCGTTCCTCCGACCATACTCTTGGGTTGGAGACGCGCAGGGGCGGGAGCAGGCGTGGGAGAGTTTTGGTATGGCACAAAAAAAGACGTCCGTGGACGTCTTTAGATGATGAAATGGTGGGCCGGGGTAAGTTGAATCCGTTTAGTAAATTATTGATTTATAAGATTAATATCTAATTTTATTTTTTGTTGGAATACCAATTGGAATACTGCACTCCAGTTGACCACCGGTTTGCATTCGATCTGACCAGCACGTTTCGTAACCATGATTGGCAGTGAACTACCCATAGCTGCCGGTTGCGACAGGCAGAAATCGCCCATAAACGGACGGTTTCTGCCTGCCTTCAGCTAACCAATTAGGGGGCGTATGCTGTTGCCAGGAAAAACTCACACCGTACTACTAAGGCCCACTCGCTGAAAAATCCTTTGAGAAAAGAATTCAACTATCACACTGCCTGTCTATATGGTATTTTCAAAATAGTGGCTGGATGACTGACTGCGGTTACGTCCGTGGGTACGAGTCCGTACTCGACAATTTGAGGTCTTACAAATTCCATCCAGCCACCCCATTTCTCCTATCAGCACAACACGATGACAATTACTAGAATTGAAGATATTCATGACCTGACCGAACTATCTTTTGCAGTAGGAGTGAAAGCCGAGCTAATAGAAGCGTATTTAAACGCTTCCCGGCAGGTAGACTACTATCAAATTATAAAAATAGCTAAGCGGGGGAGAAATCGTCGAGGAGAATACCGGCAGGTATACAAGGCGAAAAATAAATGGATTGCGCAACTCCACCGATCTATTGCGATGATCATTTCAAATAGTGTCGAATTTGACGAGCATGTACAAGGTTTTTTAAGTGGTCGATCAGTACTCTCTAATGCTAAGTTGCATATGCAAAAAGACGTAATTGTTCATGCTGATATTAAAGATTTTTTTAACGCGATAACTGAAGCCCAAGTCTATCAATCGATATTAGCGCTTGGTGGCAATCTCCTCACGGCTCAAATTTTGGCACGAGCATGCACTATTGATGGTTATTTATTACAAGGCACAAGATGTAGTCCTGTCATATCAAACATAGTATGCAGAAGACTAGATTCAGATATGTTGGAGCTAGCCCGCACCACTAAATCTACCTTTAGTCGATACGCAGATAACATAACGTTCTCCGGTAAAACGCCTCCTGCCCCGGAAAACATAAAAGCAGTGATCAACGGAAACGGTTTCGAATTACAGGCAAAAGGTTGTTATGTGCAATATCGTGGCGCCCGCCAATTTGTAACAGGTCTTTCAGTAGTCGATCACGAAAGGCCAAGACTTCCAAAACAAATGAAAAAGAAGCTAAGATTGATTGCTTACTACATAAAAAAGTACGGAGATGGGCACTTCGAGTTTTCTTCAGAAAATCATTCAATAGCACCGACTAGAGCTCAATTTGAGGGTTTTATCGCTTATGCTCACTCAGTTGAGCCACAGTTTGCAAAAAAACTGTGGTCAATGCTAAATTAGTTTAAGCAATCGGATTTTTGTCCCTCTTATGCTTCTCACCAGTAGCAACGTTTTCTCCGTATCGAATTCTGGTTTTTATGTATGCTATGTATTCCTTTGGATAAATTGATCCATCGGATATGTAATTGGCAGATATCTCAGCAACTAAATCTGACAGCTCTAGTATTTCCTTTCTATTTCTAGCATAGGAAGTTGATACGGTAGAATTAACTGATCGATGGTATCTATTTTTAACTTCCACTACGGCAGACGCCACTATAAATTCAATGTTTGTAATTTCTGAATAAACCGTCTCGGCGATTTCATTTTTATTGCTTAATCTATGAAATAGCGGAATCACCGCTACCTCTCTCTCAAGTTTCTCTGGAGGCCAATCATTCACCTCAGCCCCCCTAGCATAATAGATATAAGCAGAAAAATCAGCAGTGGCAAGATCTTGCAGCAGAATATTCGCAAACTTAAAGTATTTAACCAGGTCTCTCAAAGATTTTTCTTCTACTAGAATTTTATCATCTCTGGTCAGCAAAGAACTGCGCTTTAACTTTTCTTTCCAAGCCCTCACCTCTTTTGCAAGTTTATCTAGATTATCAGTCACAATTATTGCAGTAAGGGTTACAGCTTTATTTTTCACGACTACATTGGATATGGCAACGCTACAATTTACAGGGTTGGCACTGTCAAGAATTGGTTGATTCGCATGATTTGTAGCTACTGTAGAATCAACTTGACTATTTTTATTTTTAAATTTAAACAGAGGGTACAATATTTGTTTGAGAGATTCATGGTCGTAAGTTGCAGAAACCCCAGCCCCTTCTCTGGATATGTTTTTCAAATACTCCCAAAGATCATGTGCCCGACTAGAGGCGATCAGGATTTGACTTAGCCTATTAATTGTCTCCGAATTAGAAATTGACTCAGGCGTCATGACGTCAAAATTAAAGATGACGAAATTCTTAAGAAAGTTATGCAGTTCGAAGTCGGTAAAATCTAATTGTGCGCTACTCAAAATTTTCCGTATGTCATCAATGAAGCCTTCAAACTCAATACTGGATGTTCCAGAATCATTTTTTCTTGAAAAAAATACTGCTTCACTATGACTATGTCTCGCAGCCAGGCAAACAGTTTTAACATTTCGTAAACTAGCGCTGGAAATAGTATCGGTTGCTGCTCCGTAGTGATCATGTCCGTGATGATTTTTTGGATTTTTGTAAGTTAACCAGGAATTCTTTACGATCTCACGGAAGTCTTTGTTGCTTTCGGCTGCGGATATTGTCAAGGAACGCTTAACTTGTATATGTAATTTCGCTTCGAAAGCATCATCAAAGGTGACAATTATGTCATCAAGCGGTGCGCCGTAGGCCGACTGCTGCAGCGCGACAGATTTGATGCCCGTGTTAAGTGGCGGTCGAATTTCTCCTGTTAGCAATGCTGCTAAAAAATATGCTGCTACGTATCCCTCATAAACAAATCCCGCCCCGCCAGTCAACTCAGAAGATTGTGCCATTTTTTTTCCTATTTTGAGTATGCGTTCTCACTTAGTGACTCGGGGATATTTTAGCTCCGCGTGTTGGGTTGCCTGGACCAACACCGATCCGATCGGTCAGCTCTACTTAACTAAATAAGCTATAAGGCGGACAGGCCATTTCGAAAAACGATTTTAGACACTTGTGATGATTACTCATGTGCCGATCCGCCATTCTGGGGCTGCCCACTCAGATGTCCAATCGAGCTCCTCAGACATGGCCGCAATTTGACCATACTCTTCAAAATATGCGTTGACAATTTTCGCGTCGGTTATGAATAACGCGTTCTCGAGAGACATGGTAGCACTTTTTGTCAAATTAAATGAACCTGTCCAAACAGCATAAGGCGTAATAACTTCAAAGCTATTCGGCGCACTTTCTTCAACCTTAGCAAACACTAAAAATTTGTTATGCATACGCGGGAAGGCAGGATTTTTTTCGGAATTATGATTCCCCACACATCTGATGGGGTCAATAGAAGGATCGCTTGAAATTGATATAGAACTTAGAATATTACTGAACGAATACCTTGTTAAATTACATCTCAGCGCTTTGTACTTCCTACGCAATGCCTTTTCAAAGCCATATTTAGCGTCTACGTCAGGGCGAAGGAAGTCCTCCTTTTGCACGATAATAGAGACGTTACTCAGCCTGGCCAGTGCATCTAGTATCGGAAAACTTGTCAGCCAGGCAACGGCCCCAAAAACAGCATCAGACTCTTTAATGTGTTGCAGTAATTTTTCCTCTAGATCTCTAAAGTATACGGTTAAGCCGGAGTCCGAAGTCAAGCTGTTATTGGTGAAATTCCTATCATAGTTACCATCATTCTCCAGTTGATATAAATTTAGGTTGTCCATATCTATATTTGCCTCCGCAATTCAACTAGCACTTGGTATGTTTTTGATTTTAACTCAAGCCAACAAGTAAGCCACATTTTTATCGCCAGCTTAATGGTGGTGATTATATTTCGGTTCTTCTTGTCGTCGATATTAATAGTGGCGCTAGGGGCGAATACGGAGCGGATGTCCGCTCTTGGGCCAGAGTGTGTAAAAACGCATCCGTCATTTTGAAGTCTGCGTTGTTATGTAAAATCTGCCAGCGCCCGCTCAGTCAACGGACCTACAATTTTCGTAGGAACACGATTTCTGGACTGTTTTCGTCCGCAGCTGCTGGTCAAAAACGTTTTTACACAGCCTCGGCCGAATGCTGCCGGTCATGAAGGGCAGCAATCGACAACCAAACGCGGGCACTAGCCTGTTGTGAATTCGTCGCTTAGTGTTTGCTAGCGCTGAGGGGCAACGCATTGGTACGCTTCATAGATACAGTGCGACGAAAACGTTACCCCAGTCGACTTTGTCGAACGGAATTTTTATACCTTTCATCTTCTCACGACACCAAGCTTCGAAGTTCTCAAGGTCTACTTCGTCAGGGGAAAACTGCCAATAAGCGACACCTCGCAACCCTTCGTTGTATACGTCCTCCGAGTTGTGTATCCAATCCACTACACTGTCGGTGGGCGTGCGATTGGACCTGGTTGCCTGCGCAAGCTGGCTGAATTCAGTCGCTTCTGTAGCGTTGTGGGCAGTTGAACCCAGCTTCTCAATGATTTGCTCAATAGTTGCAAAAATGATCCCTTCCCCCCCGGTGTACCGCTGAAATTCTGCGAGCAACTCAGGATTGGGTAAGCGCAAATCTCGTGCTGCCTCGCTAGACCAGCGAATTTCTTTTCCGTGGTCGAGAACCACGTTAATCGGCTTATAGCACCAATCGCGCTTCACGTCGTTGCTGACAAAGAGAGCTTCGCCTTGGCCTGTCTCTGCACAGTAATGGAGGATCTCCTTCCAGATGATGAGATCACCACATCGATTCTGTGATTTGTCTGAGTCTTCCCCACCTGGTGACAGCCTCAGGGCTGCCCGTGCGTCGAACTCCAAGTTGGCTTTTTGAGAGAGTTCATGAATATCAGCGGAATTGGAACGCCGATATAACAACTCCTCGTAGAACTTCAGAAGTTCAGTCCGATGGCCATTGTCATTTTTGGACACCGCCTTCGCAATGTTTACAATAAAGCCTGATGCCTCGGCTAGTTTACTCTCCAAGTCAGTCTTGCTCGAATACCCCAGCCCCAAAGCGGCAGTACCATCCAATGCACGTGCCGTGCAGTCGCGAACCTCGTCCAAAATTACCTGGAGCTTACTGGACAGCGCTTTATAGGGAGAAAAGACTTCTGGCTTATCCGAGTGCTGGTTGTACTCATGTACAACCCAAGCCGGAATGACTAAGCGCGTGTGTAGGCTTAACAGCCACTTCTGCCATGCTGCGGAGGCTTGCTCATTGAGACCAAAGCTCCAAATCAGGATATTTGTGTCAAGAAAAACCGGGCAGTCACTGTGGAAGAGCGCAGCTAACAGGCGGTTCTGCTCAGCTTGTAGCGAAACAGCTACTCGTTTCGGGCGCAAACGGGGTCTGGTTACACATCCTGATTCAGGTTTGTCGTTTTCGTTGTTGGACATCTATTGCGTTTCCTAGGCCGCTTGTAGGCGATTAAATTCAACTAGCGTCACTCATTCAAGACCTTGATGATGGCGCTGTAAATTACTCTGAACGTGGCAGTGCCCAGACGTGTCGTACACGTTCGACTAATTCGATGATATTGCTGCTGTTCTTCGCTGCAAACGAAAAATTGTTAATTGATGCATAACTAGACAATTAGGCGCGCCGCTCATTAAGCAGCGGCGACGTCCCGTTCGTTCTTATGCGCGTGCAGCAACCGCCGCTAGTTGCGCAGTGAATTCATATATCTCACCAACCACAGACTTAACGTGATGATTAGTGTCATAAGCTATCCAGTTAGTAGGGCTACCTACTACCTTCCCTAAACTGCATTGCTTAATCATAGCGTCTCCCCAGCTGAAACTAGGCTCCCTGTAATGAATAGAGTCCACAATAAATTTTGAGAGCTTCTGGCTTTGTGCAAAGCCATCCTCTCCTTGAACAGAGTGGCCACGCACAACAAAGAACGCATTATTTACTGTGTATCTAATCTTAACATTCATATGTGTGGCGATGGTATCCGAAGATCGGGGGTTTCTCACGCCATAGTCACTGAAATAAAGTGACGCTGTCGGATTGGCTGATAAAAAGCCCTTCCAAACGATCATTTCTTTCCTTTGAACTAAACCGCTTGAGTCACGCTCTTTTACAGCTTTCTCAATAGAATCCGGTATCGAGCTTGCACTCATTATAATGGAGTCAAAGCCTAGCCCTTTCATGTGCCCGTATGCGGTTTCTACGATCTCCATCACATCCTGTATGGGTAGCTTGGTTACGTCTCCTATATCAATCAGTACGGGTGTTTGGGCTTCACTGAGACCTGTACTCAGAACCATATCTTCTAAAATTTCATCTAGGTGATCTGGATCGCCGAGGTCCTCAATAGCTAAACTATCCAATCTGATGCAGAAGAAGGCGCTGTCAGATAGAATCATAGATTTTATCGTTTCTCGATACTCTACAGCCTCCCATCTGTCATAGCCGATTACCGGGCAAACTATAACCCCTAGCTCCTTTAAGCTATTACAGATGTAACTCAGAACCTGCTCGCCGCCTTCAGTGCAAAATCCTATGGGCCATTGCGAAACGTCTAAAATGACATGCTTTCTTCTAAATATCTCAGCTATATTGTGCGCGCGGGCGTCAAGATAGTCTTCAAAAGGAGTAGTGCTTCTATTTCTAGCGGCCTCAAGGGACTTTCCCTCAAGCTTAGTGATCTCGAATATAGGAGTACAGCGTGCAAGCGATGATTTATCTAGCTTGTTCAATAATGTCAGAGCTTCCATCTCTCCGGCTTTAGCTCGAACGATCGGATAGTACTGATTATTCATGTTTGATACCTCAAAGATTTTCGAGTTGAGCCCTAACCATTCCCTGGCCAATTAGATCTGTAAACTGGTTGTAGTTACCCGCTTCTTTTCTAAGGCGTCCGGCCACAATTGCCGGATGTATTTTCAATTCTTTCGCTAGCTCAACAATCGTCTCTCTACTGGGTTTCAGATATGCATCAGTACGTTTCCATATGGATCTGGGAATGAATGCATCACGTGCGATCCTATTAGCTTCAGATTCTCTTTTATCTGTACTGGCATGTTCTAAGTCATCAAGAATAGCTTCATTGGCATCGTCGATATGCTTCCAAACATGAACCAGTTCATGCACCAAGGTGAACCAGAAATTATCAACCCTGTCGTACCTCAGAGTGAGTGCAATTATAGGGGTTCCGTCCACCTCTTTAAGTGCGGCACCATCAAGCATAGTACCTTTTAACTGCGGCTCAATAATTACCGCTATGCCATGATTTTTGAGTAGCTCTATTGCCATTCGAGGGCCTTCCTCAAACCGACTGAGCTGAACGATTTCCTTAATTAACGCGTCACCAATCTTAGTTTTATCAAACTGCGGCAGCTGGCTTTTAATTTCCCGAGTTCTTTGTATCACTCGGGCAAGCCAAGCATACAGAGCATAAGTCGTCGTAGGCGTTGGCGAGTCGCCGGAAAGCGTGCGACGAAAGGAAGCTCCGCTCTCTTGCAACCCCATATCGCTAATAAAACCCTGAACGATTTCCTCAACGGTCTTTTTAGCTTTGCTAGTAATGCTATCAATCCAGCCTCTAGCTACCATTTCCTTTACCGGAAATTTGGTCCAGTCCACATTTGCTTTATTTTGGCTACTGCCGACTTCATCAAGTCCCACCAATGTATCAGCCGAAATACCAAGACCTACAGCTAGAGCCCTTATCATCGGAACTGTAAGCGGTCGCTTTCTCGCCAAAACTTCCGACACTCTACTTCTAGTACCAAAATAGGGAACCAGGTCAGTCTGCTTCAAACCTTTTTCGGTCATCCGAAAAAGAATTGCATCAATTGGATCTGGAGCCTCTACCGGATACTTTTGCTTCTCGTAGTCCTCAATTAGCATTGAAAGCAGTTCGAGCCTATCACTTTCTTCCGTGCCTAGATTCGGAGAAGAAATTATCAGCGAGTGCACCTCGTTAAAGTATTCGAGGTATTGTTCCTCTGTTTTGATAATTTTCGGGCTCAACGTATTCATAGTTTTTTCACTATTGCAGTGATGATTGCAATCCCTTGGGCAAAAGCGACCTTCAGTTCTAAGAGTGTGTTGGATTCACAGATAGAGAAGAGAAAGGTATCTTCGGCAATAGCAAGAGCATTCGGATATTGTTCGAGCAACTCGGCTGGGACTTTCCATCTTGCATGGCCGATTTCGCTAACCCACACACAAATCCATTTGCGGATATGCTCGCTTTCCCCCTGGAGAGGGGGCAATTTCTCTCTTCCAAGCAATCTCATGATCGTCGCTTTGTTCCCAATTTGGGAACAAATTACGCCGTCGTCTTGCGCAGGTCAAGAGAATGTTCCCAAATCGTGAACATCACGTTACCCCCTCACGTGCCATTCGACCTGAGTATGGCCAAAAGTAACCAGACACCATGACTCATTGGCCAGTACCGGTCGATCACGAAGGGCTGTTATTGGCCGCTTTTTGCCGTTGCCGCGTGTGCTTCGAGCAGGTTCATCAGCAAGAGGATATCCGCGCTGAGATAGATGAAGGCGGACAAGCGAGCCTGGAAGGCTGCCTACTCACGACTCGAGCGTCAGATCAGCAATTCTCGGTTGTTCCCTAATCGCTTCCAGACCAATAGGGCGGTGAGTCGATAGTAATACCGGCTGGCGTCGGAATGGTCTTTCAGGTGCTGAGTGAAGAACCAGCGCACATGCTTGAGCTGCCAGGTCCAGGGATTGTCTCGCTGCCATCGCTGTTGAATGGCCGCTTGCATGACTCGGGCTTGCCGTAGGTGGCGTTGCTGAGTGGCCTTTGAGCCGGTCAGTACGCCGCTCAGGAACAGCGCCATATCGAAGGGTTTGGTCACGCTCGACCTCCAATATAGGCCGAAACCACATCGATCCGGTTATGCCCGAGCTCAAGGCTGATCTGTTGCCGCGCCCGTTGATCGAGGTCGCGGTCAATGCGATAGCTGTGGCCACCATTGACTGGTGCCGCATGGCCAGTGAGCTGTTCGTAACGCTCGCAGGCGTAGGCCGCGCGCAGTTCATGAAAACCCTTCAGTCCGTGTGCATGCAGCGTTTCGCGGGCGGGGAGCACGGTCTGTTGCAGGAACACGGCGTAGCTTTCGTCTCGGGCCAGCAAGTTGCGGCTGCGGGGCGGCGACGCCTGACGAGCCAACTGCAGCGCCGCTTTTACCTCTGCATTAACCGCGATCCATCGCGGCGCTGAAGCCCCTGAGCGGCCGCCCTTGGTGCCGTCCTGGATGTTGATGCGGCCTAAGTGTTCGGCTTCGCGTTGCAGTCGTGGCAGGTCAGCCAGGATCGCTTCGCGCAGGCGCATGCCGGTTGCTCGAGCCAACAGGACAATCGCGGCCACCCGCTCGTGTTGCTGTTCGCTGAGCACCTCAAGCACTCGCCGCACCTGTTGGCGGTCTTGGCCATCCGGTGCACGGGTGCGTACGCTCGAGCGCTGCTGACCCAACGCCTGACTCGGGCTGGCGATCCTCACGTCTTGATCACCGCGCAGCGCAGCGAGGGTGCGGTTGACGCTGCTCAGGCGGTTCTGCGCGGTGGCGATGCAGAGTTCACCTTGCTGGATCTGCTGGTGCAGGTAAGCGGCGTAGTCTTGCAGTGTCTGTCGATCAATCTGGCGCGCATCGTTGTAACCGGGGCCATCCTCTGACCGACACCAACGCACGAACGCTTGCCAGCGATCGCTATGCGCTTTGACCGTGGCGAAGTGGCCACCGGTAAACAAATCCTTTAGCGCTTGCGGGCCGGCATAACTTAGCTGGCGGCCATAGCCAAAGTTACGACCATCACGCCGACCGACCAGAGCCATCGTCATCACCGTTTTCGTTTGTTTGCAGAAAGAGCAGCAGGGCTTTCCAGTAAGGGCTGAGCCTGTCCACCTGCTGCCAGTGTGTTGGGCGGATCAGGAGGGCATTCTCGTGGTGTTGCAGCAGTGCCCCTTCCTCACGCAGTTGCTCGATCAGCCGGGCGAGGAGGGCAGGCTCCAAGGGTGGTGTGGCGACAGCGGCGACAGTGGCGACAACCCGCGTCGTTTGTGGCCTGGCGCGTGGCGACAGGGTGGCGACAGAGGCGGCGACACGCCGCGATTCTGTCTGCGGTTGATGTTGCGCCTGGTAGCGGCGCACCGCGTCATTGAGGCGAAACATGGCGGACCTCGAAAGTTTTTCCGTCGCGGCTGCTCAGCCAGCGATGAGTGATCAGCACGACCAATAAAGAGGCGGTATGGTCAGCGCTCTTGCGGGCAAAACGAGGACCGTTGCGATTGACTTCGCGGACGGTGAAGTGGGTCCAGCCTTTCTGCACCAGCCAGCGCAGTAGCCGATCCGCTTCCTCGCGTCGGCTATTGACCGGCGCCTGTTCGGTCAGGCGCTGAATCTCGGCCAGGTAGTAATCCATTAGCGTGGAGGCGCGCTGGATGTGTGCTTCGTCCAAGGCACTGGCTTCTTCAACCATGGCCAGCACGCCCGCGATACGCAGTACATTCGCCGCGGCCTTGCTCGCGACAGGCTGGACGCCGGCTAGCTCGCCGAACTCGCCAGACTGGCACTCGATGGTGTCGTGAATATCGATCCAGGCACGACGGGCGCGGGGAGTCAGCTCCAGTGTGGCGGGATTGAGTGATCCATCCTTGTGAAGCGACCAGGGCTTTTGTAGCAGGGCGGTGATCCGCTGTTGGTAGCGCTGGACTTTGGCATCTCGGGTCAGGTCGATTGCCTTGTAGAGCCGTTGGCCGGCCAGGCGCTCGGGCCAACTGATCAGGCAACGGCCCAGGATGCCTTGGCCATTGATCACCGGGTCTTTGAAAATCTGGTTGGCCAGGTAGGGCTGCAGCATCAGATGCAGGCTGAGGCGGCGGTCATAGGCACGCAGGCTTTCTCCGGCCATGGAACGCGCCCGGTCGATTGGGCTGCCATCCCACAGCAGCGACAAGGTGGTGATTGCCTTGAGCAGATTCTCTTTGCTCATGGTGCTGCTGCCCAAGAACTGGCCACCTTCATCATTGAACAAGCCCATGCTGGGCAAGCCATGGCACAGGTTTTTGACCAGGGCCTCAATGGTGGGCTCGGCAATGAAAAGTCTCGGTGGTACCGGCTCGGACAGCTCGCCACCTTCCGCCCCGGAGGTTGTCTTTGAGGTTTTGGGTTTGGCCATGATGCTGGTAGCGGCGCGATAGGCTTTGAGCTTTTCCTCATACAGGGTCCATTGCTGTCGTTCCCACTCGCGCGCCGCCTTCAGTGCCAGGTGATCCACCGCGCTTTTGCGATCACCCGAAGACGCCACCGTCAGTAGGTAAAGGGACAACGGATAGGTTCGGCCATCGAGTTGGGCATTGGCATGGCCCTGGCTCACCAGGGCAGCGCTGGCCAGTACCGATTGAGCGGCCATGGCGCAGGGCACGCCGATCACCTCGGCCAGTCGTTCGACCGCAGGGCCCAACAGATCCCCGAGTGCTTCGAC
>Ga0255334_1001300_pt1 | contig 11897 bp, 14 predicted proteins | sample EtOH5_35cm_T3_12_FD_202080 | JGI IMG/M metagenome (GOLD analysis project Ga0255334, IMG submission 202080) | Sandy soil microbial communities from University of British Columbia, Vancouver, Canada - EtOH5_35cm_T3_129 | ecosystem: Engineered > Artificial ecosystem > Sand microcosm > Unclassified ...
CACGTAGTGCTGGCCGTGCCGCAATTCAACGGTCTGAGCACCCTGCTGTCGGGCACCGACATCATCGCCACCGTGCCCGACTACACGGCCGACGCGCTGACCGCCGCCGGGGGCGTACGCGCCGAAGACCCACCCATACCGGTGCGTAGCTTCGAGCTGCACATGGCCTGGCGCGGTTCCCAGGACAACGACCCTGGGGAGCGGTGGTTGCGGTCGCGGATTCAGATGTTTTTTGGCGACCCTGAGAGTCTTTAATATTGGAGCACGTACTCCAAAGGCTCCTCTCTGCTGACTCTGGCATTCATCCCTAGCCTCTAAAGGGAGGAATTAGCCTCGATTCAAATTACATCCGGGTAAGTGATTGTGGGCACTGGCTCTAGCCCTGCATTTCGCGAGACTGTCCAGCAACAGGTAGCGTGAATGTACTATTGGCGGGCCAGTTCTTCAAAGTACGCCCGCAACGTGCGCGGCTCACGACCGAGGATCGTCCGCAGGGGCAATGCGCTGCCGAGCAGACCTGCATGATCATAGTGCGCGAACATGCTGATCATATCTCTCGGCGAGTCAGTGAGCATTGCGCGGTCGATCGTACCCACCCCGATATTTTGTCCAAGGACCTCACTCAGTATCGCGGCGACTTCGGAGCGAGACTGGATGCCTGGCGCGCACAGTTCGAAGGTACCGTATGCCAGTCGATCCTCAGTCAACGCAATGGCCGCCACTTCGGCAACGTCGCGATAGTCCACACGGCTGAAGCGAGTTTTGGGGGCCCAAGGTTCAGCAAGAATCCCCCCCTCCAGAATTTTCCCCCAAGACTGGGCGTAGTTCTGAAACAGCATGGTCGGGTGCAAGATCGTGTACTTCATCTTGGAACTCACCAGCGCGCGTTCCACTGGCGCCTTGGCGGCATGGTTGGGCAGGTCGAGGATGGGGTGAATCACCGACGAAAACACGAACGTCTCCACTCCAGCGCGCTGCGCGGCTTGAATCATGTTCAGACCCATTTGTACCTCGTGCGGCGCGAATACGGGACCTATGTGGAACACGCCCTCAATACCAACCAGGGCAGCATCGAGGCTTTCGGGATCTGTGAGATCCCCGATCATGACTTCAGCTGCGCCGCGGGCCTTTGCCCGCGGGATCTGTTCAGGCTTACGGACAAGCCCGCGGACGACGGCCCCGCGCTCAATAAGGGCTGGAATGACCAAGCCTGCGGTTTCGCCCGCCGCACCGACGACAAGAATTGTCATGAGCATACTCTCCAAGTTCGTATTCGATTTTGTTGTCGGGGCCAGCATGAGCCTGGCCGCGACCTGGAGTCGACAAGCAGCCGCGATCGCTCACAGCTGTCTTCGGTGCGAATCAGCCATGGCTGTTCATTCTTTCGAACATGGCTTCTCCAAGCTCGCGTGTCTTGGCCGAAACACCTATCAACACTTCATCCTTGCCTTCGGCTAGCTGTTCAAGCGCCTGCTTGGCAAAGTCGTCAGGGGTGACCATCATCGCGTGATTGACAGTGCCTTCACTGCGGGTGCCACCGCCAATACCGGTATCGACAATCGGTGGGGCGATCTCGATCACTCGGATGTCTGTCGTCTTCAGTTGGTGCCGCAGGCTGAGCGTAAAGGAATGGATCGCAGCCTTGGTCGCGCAGTAGACCGGTACGTCGGCCATGGGTGAGAAGGCCAATCCCGAGCTGACGTTGATGACATAGGCTTGGGCCTGTTGCTTGAGCACAGGCAGCAAGTCAGCGATCAGATGGATCGGCGCGGTGAAATTGATAGCCACCTCCTGATCCAGGCTTTCCATTGCAGGATCGGTGGTGAAATCGCGACGCGCCTGAATGCCGGCATTGTTGATCAGGACATCCAGCGCCGGATGGTGGGTCTTCAACCACTGAACCATTGTACGGCGGCTGATCGCGTCGGCCACGTCGCAGGTGTGAGTGATCAGCGTCGGCACTTCGGCCTTCGCCTGCTGCAAACTGGCCTCGTTGCGGCCGCAGATAATGACCTGATTGCCTTCGCTGGAAAAGCGCTTCGCAAGCGCCAAGCCTATGCCTGTTGCGCCGCCAGTAATCAGAATGGTATTGCCGGTGAGTTTCATCGTCGTCTTCCTTCCATATTAATTAAGGAAGGGGTGTCGGCGATCGTAAGGTAATCAGCGGACACACCTTCGCAACCGGCAAGCCGGGCTTGGTGTCGCGGATACCCTAAGGGGGAGGAGTTGCCGTTCGGTGGAACGGCGACCGGGCTACCATCCGGCCAGCACTCTTTCGACAGCCTATACATTATCGAGTTGATTGGCCGACCACAACCAATTGCTGTGTTTGGCAATAGTCACGCTGCGCAGTCCACTGGTTGAGCTGGAGACAGTGATGAGTGACAGCACGACGGTATTCAATCTTCGCCCCCCTGGACGCGCCGGGGATAGCGTAGTGCTTCAACCAAAAGGCTGAACGCCGGTGAAGATTGAAGGCGACTGGGGTAATACAGGTGAAATCCGGCGAACGGCGGACACCAATCTTGCAACACGCGAATCAAGTCACCCGTGTCGATGTGCTGCTGCACAAGTGTTTCCGGCAAATAACCCAACCCAACCCCGCTCCGGCAGGCATCAAGTGTCTGATAAACGCCATTGACGACGAGTTGCCCACTGACCTGAACATTCTTGATGACACCTTCTTTTTCGAACTCCCAAGTGTAGATACCACCGTGAGTGGGGAATCGCATGTTGATGCAGTTATGGCTGCCAAGCTCGTGGGGTTCACTCGGAGGCACATGTGCCGCGAAGTAGTCTGGCGTCGCTACAACGGCCATGCGCATGTCAGGAGCAATCCGTGTAGCGATCATCCCCTCCCCCACAGTATCGCCATACCGGACGCCTGCGTCATAACGGTCGGCAACGATGTCGACCAGGCGATAGTCACAGTTCACCTCTACGTTGATGTCCGGGTATCGAGCCAGAAACGTTTCCAGCACTGGCCATAGCACCGTATGAAAGCTGAAGTCCGCTGCGGTGATCCGTATCGTGCCGGCTGGCTTTTCTCGAAGGCCCAACAGTGCCTGGAAATTGGCCTCCATGGCCTCGAAGTGAGGGCTCATGCTGTCGTAAAGCGCCTGTCCGGCATCGGTCAATGTGACATTGCGCGTGGTGCGGGTCAGAAGCCTCAGCCCTAACCTTTCTTCGAACGCCTTGATGGTATGGCTCATCGCCGATTGAGAGACGCGAAGCTGTGCAGCCGCTTTCGTGAAACTTCTTTCTCGAGCCACTGCAATGAAGACCAGTAGGTCGTTCGCGTTCTCGCGCAGCATGCGTGTAACTCCTTAACTATTGTGCCGATACCCCCTCGATCAAATAGACATCTGTCCTGGCTGAACGCTGGCGAATTTTCCGCAATTGGGTGTACTCCACAGAGTTATACCAAGCCTGGGCTTTTCCGAGGCTCGCAAACTCAATGACAACACGGCGACGCTTTGGCGCCACACCCTCAAGCGAAATAGTCTTGCCGCCACGGACAATGAAATGCCCGCCATAGGGTTTGAAGGTTGCCTCAACCTGTGCACTGTAAGGCTTCATTCCCTCAGGATCGGTCACCTCAAACTCGGCTACATAATAGGCTGGGGGTGTTGCCGACGGGGCTTCTGATGCGATTACCCGGCCGCTACCTGCCGCAAAAAAAGCCAGGCCCGCCATTGCAACAGCCATCACCTTCACATTTTTCATCACTGTCCTCCATTGAAAAACCAGTTTGCTCAGCGTGAGAATCACGTACCGACCAGCCACCTACGGAAAATCGATCATCGACCGGGTTGAGTGCTGAGTTGAACCGGATCGGTTTCGATTAACACTCTGGACATGATCATCGACTGGGTCGTTGTCACGTACTTCTGGAAATGTGCGGAGGCAATATGGTTTCGATACGCCGCCTCATCTGCATAGATTTCGAAGAAGTGCAGCCGATTGGAGTGGTCTTTTTCCGCGACCGAATAAATAGCCAGCACACCCGGCTCAATACGAATGGACTCGGCCATTTCCTCTTTGACTGCAACTTGGTAGGCCGCCAGTTGAGCCGGATCAATCACAAGTTGTGCAATACGCACGACCTTTTCTGTCGGCTCCGCGGCGGACACTGAGCCCAGCCAAAGACAACTCATGACAACAGGGGCGTACAGGATTGAAATCCGCATTCATATGTCTCTGATGGCTATTAGCGAAGTCATGCTACAGCGCGCGCTCGATGAGCACTCATGAGCGAACCAGATAACTGTTATGAGTGCGCGTGCGATGCCGAGCTATTTGAAGCGTGACTTTCGAGGCTTTTGGGAAGTTCAAGGGCAAGCACGTCGATTGCCAGTCGTGAGCGTAACGGAAGGTGTTGAGCGTCTGGCCAGACAACGTTGCACTCCATCACTGCCCGAGGTCGATCGGCCCATATCTCGACCAGCTCACCGCGATGAATCCGTTGTCGAATCAGCCAGTATGGAAGCCAGGCAATACCCATACCTGAGACGGCGGCATCGGCGATGATTTCAAGATCATCCAGCCGTACCCGCGTACCCACGGCAACCTCGACCAGAACACCGGCTGCGTCGGGCAGTCTCCAAGGTAGCGCCTGTCCGTTGCGACAATAGGGAAGCAATTCATGGCTCGACAGATCTGCAATTGATTCCGGCGTCCCACGTTGAGTCAGGTATAAAGGGGAAGCACACAGTAACTTGGGTTGGCTGACCAGTCGGCGTGCTCGCAATGTAGCCCCATTCCCCAGAGTGCCACTGCGCACTGCCAGGTCGAAACCGTCGGACACGAGATCTATCTGGCGATCACTGAAGCTGAGTTCGATCTCCAGCCCTGGATGCTCGCGAGCAAACCCTAGCAGAATCGGTGCAACGCAGTACCGTCCGAACAGCACCGGAAGCGACACTCGCAACTTACCGACCACTTCCCTACGACCTGTCTCCAGCATGATCTCGCCAGAGCGCAGCGCCTCTATTGCTCGAACGCACTGCTCGTAATACTGCTGACCGTGTTCGGTGATGCATTGGGTCCTGGTAGTGCGCTTGAAAAGCTGGACGCCCAGCCGCTCCTCCAGGCGCGCGATGGACTTCCCGACGGCTGAGCGCGTGAGTGACAACCGCTCGCCAGCCTTTGCAAAACCGCCGGCTTCAACCACCTCAACGAACAATTGCACACCATCGAACATATCCCGCATAGCAAGCCCTCAGAACGCCCAGACTGTAGAGTTATCGGAACCATTAACGAGAATAATCGCCAACAATGGTTATCAAAATTCTACTTTATAGTAAGCATGAAACAAGCAACAAATGCTTTCTCCCATTTAACGTGCAGCGTGTCGCTATTGGTTTTTTTGGCCAGGCGCATCGCACAAACAAGGGCGGCAGATGAATATTACGATCGTGTATGACAGCGGCTACGGACATACCGAGCGCGTGGCAGAGCGCGTGGTCAATGGCGCGCTGCAAGTTGAAGGAAGCGACGTCAAGGCTATTGCCGTCGGCGAAGGGTTTACCGATTGGGAACGTCTTGAAAACAGCGACGCGATTATCTTTGGCTCCCCGACTTACAACGGGCTTATCAGCGCGAAGCTGAAGCAGTTTTTCGAAGACTCCACCAAGACCGCCTGGACTCAACAGAAGTGGCGCAACAAGATTGCCGCCGGCTTCACAAATTCCGGCGCTCAACATGGAGACAAGCTCAACTCCCTGGTGTCGATGGCCCTGTTCGCCGCCCAGCATGGAATGATCTGGGTTGGACTCGACCTGATGCCAGGTAACAGCAGCAGCTCTGGCTCCACCACCGACCTGAACAGGTTGGGCAGTTGGCTGGGCGTAATGACCCAAGCCAATACGGATCAAGCTCCCGAACTCTCCCCACCGGACAGCGACCTGCGCACCGCCGAATATTTCGGGCGACGCGTAGCGCAAATTACCGCTCGTTTTCTACCGGTTTAACCCCTCCATCATCGATTAAGGACACAGATCATGAAGCTGCTTTGCCTAGACGTTCCCCAGCCTGGCGTTACCTTGGCCCAGTATGAGCCCTACATGAAAGATGAAGTCCGTCACAGCTGGAAGCTTTACAAGGACGGGGCCATCCGTGACATCTATTTCCGCCAGGATCGGCCGGGTGTTGCGATCATTGCCGAGTTTGAAACCATTGAAGCTGCCAGGACCGCACTTGCCGAATTCCCCCTTGCGCTCGCGGGCTTGATTGGCTGGGAAGTAATCCCACTGGGCCCCTTCACGAATTGGGAAGCGTTGTTCGACCCGCAACTCGCCTGATCGCCTACGGAACAGGATTACCAACATGAACGTATTGGGCTACGCAGCTCACTCGGCCACAGCGTCACTTGAGCCGTTTTCCCTCACAAGACGCGCCCTGCGAGAAGACGATGTGATCATCGATATTCTGTATTGCGGCGTGTGCCACACCGACTTGCACCTGGCCCGTAACCATGGCGGCTTCACCACCTACCCCATCGTGCCAGGCCACGAGATCATCGGCCGTGTACGCCAAGTCGGCGCACAGGTATCGCGCGTCCGAGTTGACCAGTTGGTCGGGGTGGGTTGCATGGTCGACTCGTGCCAGCAATGCCAGCCCTGCCTGCACGGGTGGGAACAGAACTGCCTGGAAGGATCGACCTTTACCTACAACAGCAAGGACAGGCGCGATGGCAGCGTGACCTTTGGCGGGTATTCGCAGGCCATCGTAGTACGCGAAGAATTCGTGCTGTCCCTTCCCCCTGGCCTCGATCCAGCAGGGGCTGCCCCGTTACTTTGCGCAGGTATCACGACGTGGTCACCGCTGCTGCACTGGAATGTCGGTGTCGGCAGCAAGGTCGCTGTCATTGGGCTTGGCGGGCTCGGTCATATGGCATTGAAGCACGCAAAGGCACTGGGTGCAGATGTCAGTCTGCTCACCCGGTCCGAGGGAAAATCCGACGATGCATTTCGACTGGGCGCCGACCATGTCGTGGTATCGAGCGATCCAGAACAGATGCGCGCTGTGGCTGGCCAATTCGACGTGATCATCGACACCGTGCCCTACGATCACGACATCAATCCTTACGTACCCACCCTTGCGCTGGAAGGCGTATTGGTTCTAGTGGGCTATATGGGGCCACTGTCTACATCTGTAAACGCGGGCTTGCTGGTAAGCGGTCGAAAAGCCATTACAGGCTCTTTTATCGGCGGGGTGAAAGAAACCCAGCAAATGCTCGATTTCTGCGGCGAAAACGGGATCGTCTCTGACATCGAAATAATCCCGATTCAAAAGATAAACGAGGCTTACGAGCGAATGTTGAAGAGCGACGTCAAATATCGCTTCGTCATCGACATGGCCTCCTTGAACGCGTGAAGAAGAGGCTCCTGGGGATGCCAAACGCATTCCCTGGTGACTCGGATACGCTGCGGCCGGAAGCGGTCGCTTCGTCAAACTTGATCAAGGCTGAACGGCTTCGTTGCCAGCGCTACAACGTCTGTATCGATCAGCTCCAGAGACTGGACCATGCCCACTACCGTCGACTTGTAGTGTTGGAACGATTGCGTCTCTAGATGCGCCCGATACGCTTCGTCATCGCAATAGATTTCCACGACGAAGAAGCTGCCGGGCACATCGCGTCGCTCCAATGCGTAAAAAGCCAGGATGCCAGGCTCTTGGGCGACCGAGTCTTCCACAATACGCCTGGAAGCCTCCCGGTATTGCTCCAGCTGTTTGGGATCTACCTGGATTTGGGCAATACGAATAAGAGGTGCGAGCGCCTTGTCGCCATGATCAACTTGAGGCATTGGGTCGGTGGCGGGAGGTTTGGCAGACATCTTAAACCCTCGATGATTTCGGGCATTGACGCGCGCATTGGCAAGGCCAGATTCAAAGCCTGAGCAGCCTCTCGGCGTTGCCGTGGGCAATCAGCGCTTTCTCTGCCTCGCTGATTGGCAGGTTCTCAATAAATGCTCGCGCACCGTCCAGGCTCTGGTAGGGATAATCGATGGAGTACAAGATGCGTTCCGCCCCCATCAACGAATAAATAAATTGAAAATGCGGGATGGTCAGCATGCCGCTGGGCGAAACATACACATGCTCACGATAGGTCTGAACGATCGGCCGTTTAAGACCCGAAGCTTCTTGCGGAATCGAATCTTCAAGTCGCTGCAGGAAAAAAGGCACCATCTCTCCCCAATGGCCGCTGATCACTTGCAGCGAGGGATAGCGGTCGAATACACCCGCCAATAGCATACGGACTACCTGGATCCCCGCTTCGTTGTGCCACCCCCACGCAAACATGGATAGCCGAGCACTGAGCTCGCGCTCAAAACCACCGTAATACGGTGCTTGTACAGCGGGCAGCGGAAGGCCTGGATGGAGGTACAGCGCAACATTCAACTCATTGAAGGCATCGAGTATCGGGGTGTAACGCGGGTCGTCCAGAAAGGCTTCGCCAGGTCGACCATTGATCAACGCGCCTTTCAGGCCGAGTTCTGTCACCGCCCTCTCCAACTCGATCGCTGCCGCCTCCGGCGCCTGCCATGGAAGTGTGGCAAAACCTGCGAAGCGTTCCGGATTGGCATGCGCTGCGTCCGCCAGTTTGTCGTTCGCCGCGCGGCATAAATCAATGGCCTTTTGCGCTGGAAGCAGTTGAGGGAAACCACCATAGGAGAGGACTTGCATATCGATGCCGGCTGAATCCATATCAGCAAGGCGTGATGCCCCCATCTCGAACCCTTTGCGAGCAGACTCGCTAGGCGCAATGACATGAGGCCTGCTTGGGTCAGTCACTGTGCTTATGCCATCCACTACCCGGCTGCCCCAATCGGAAAGATAGGGGGCTTCTGCGCTCACAAGCGTCTGGGCTTCCGCACCGATAGCGGGATTCAAGACATGTTCTTCGACACAAATTAACTTCATATGAATGCTCCTACGCCCGAACTCGAGGTCAATCATGCAAGCAATGCGTCTCTCAGCGCTTCCCCCAAGCTCGCTGCAGATTGCGGGTTCTGACCGGTAATGAGTCGACCGTCGACAACTACGTTATCAGCCCAATTCGCTGCGCTTTGATGCAATGCACCGCGTGACTTGAGCGTTGTGGCGAGCAAGAAAGGTACGACGTGAGTGGACTGCACCTCCTCTTCCTCGTCGTTGGTAAACGCAGCCAAGCGTTTGCCTGCCACAAGCAAGGTGCCATCGGCACGGCGCGCGTTGACGAAGGCCGCCGGACCATGACAGACCGCCGAAACAATGCCACCGGCCTCATCAATTTTCTGGATGGCGTTTTGTACGGCGATGTTGTCGGGGAAATCCCACATCGTGCCGTGGCCGCCGGCGAAAAAAATCGCAGAATAACGCGAAGGGTCTATCTCACCGATGTTTAACGTATTCGCCAACGCATGGCGAAAATCGCTGTCAGCCCAATAGCGAGCAATAACCGGATCAGTCATATCCTCCAGGCCGTCCAGAGGCGCGGCGCCCCCCAGAATCGATGCAATCTCTACACGAATACCCGCTGTCTGCAGCTTTTCCAGCGGGTGCGTCACCTCTGCCAAGTTGAAGCCAGTCGGAATTCCGGTTGCCCCCTTCAACCTATTACTGGTGACCACAAAAAGTACAGGCTTGAGCTGAGATGCTTCAATAGTCATTTGGAATGCTCATATTTAAAGACAGCACAGTGGTTATGTTCAGCGCAACAATACGGCCTATATCGACAGCTCGATATTATCCACTCAACACGCAGTTAATTTCCAGCAAACAAGAAGACTTTATAGTAGAACGCTATTGAACATTGGGGAAAGTTCATCCTGATTATGTAGCGCTCAAGATGACAATTAATGCTTAGCAAGAAAGCAGCGCTTGCTAATACCCAGTGAACACACTTTATTCATGTAGCAAAATCGCTGATGTCCTCTCACCATAACGCGTCGCTGCCCCCGGGAACCCTGGCGGTCGCTTTCTAGGATTCACTCATGGCGGTGCTAACTGCCCGCTAGCTGATCAATGGTGACAAAAACTGTCCGCCAAGCTCTGTAGATTCTGCCCGTGATCACCCTAATCTTATGCTGGTGTTTGGAGACAGTTCATGAAACGCATTCAGTACAGCAAGTATGGCGGGCCCGAGGTCATGCGAATTGATGACTTTGAGCTGGATTCCCCTGCCGAAGGTGAGGTCGGTGTGAGCGTCAAGTTTGCAGCAATCAATCCAATTGACTGGAAGCTGCGCATCGGACAAATGAAAATTGTCACCGGTCGGAAATTCCCTCGCGCAATGGGTATGGATTTCTCCGGCACAGTTGTATCGGTCGGCGCGGGGGTCACCCGGTTTAAGGTCGGAGATCCAGTGTTTGGACTCGCCCGATTTAAAGAAAGCGGCGCGTTTGGCCAAGCCGTTATCACAAAAGAGGCATTTTTAGCCGGTAAGCCTGATGACGTTTCATTCGAGGATGCCGCCTGCCTGGGTACGCCTGGTGTAACCGCCTGGAACGGTCTGATAGACAAGGCTAAGCTTCAAGCGGGCCAGCACGTCTTCGTCAATGGTTGTGCGGGAGCCGTTGGTGAAGCGGCCGTACAAATTGCGCTGATGCATGGCGCTGTAGTCTCGGGCAGTTGCAGCGCCAAGGACATCCAGCGAGCAAAGTCATTGGGTGTGCAGACCGTTTATGATTATCGAAACACCCAGGCATCGAGTATCTCCACCCGATTCGACGTGGTTTACGACACGGCGGCAACGCTATCGGTTTCGACAGGCGTTGCGATGTTGCGGGCAGGAGGCGTGTTTCTGGACCTGAACCCCGGCCTGGGTAAGTTTGTTCGAGCTGTTTTTGATCGCAGACTCAAACCCGTTATCGGATCGCCGCGCGGTGAAATCCTGGATAAGCTTGCAAAAGCCGCCAGTGAGCATCGCTTCAGAATCCCGGTAGCAGAAACTGTTTCCCTGAACGATGCTGGAAAACTGATCGGGGAACTCGAAAAAGGTCGAAAACTCGGCGGCAAGGCCGTGATCGGGATGGAGTAGGAATGGCCAGAAGTGACCGATTGTTTGAGCTGATGCAAGTGCTTCGCCGACATCGCAGGACGGTATCGGGGCGAACACTTGCCCAGGAGCTGGGGGTGTCACTTCGCACCATACGTCGCGACGTATTGACATTGCAGGGAATGGGCGCGGACATCGATGGTGAGCCGGGGTTGGGTTATATTTTGAAGCCCGGATTTCTTCTACCCCCGCTTTCATTCACAGAAGAAGAAATACAGGCACTTGTAGTCGGTGCTCAGTGGGTCAGTCGTCAGACAGACGATAAATTTGCCTTCGCCGTGAAAAACGCCTTGGCCAAAATTAACGCCGTCTTGCCTTTGGATATGCGTCACACCTTCGAAGATGAAACATTCTACGTAGGCGCCCACGCCACCCCCTGCACTTCAATCGACCTAAGTGAAATCCGCTTTGCCTTGCGCGACCAGCGCAAACTGCTTATCACTTTGTCGACGGCCAATGCCCCTGTAGACAAACAAGTTATCTGGCCGATTATGCTGGGCTTTATCGACGCCAAGCGCTTCCTGGCGGCCTGGTGTGAGGCAGACGATAAGTTCCGAGTGATTGCTTTGGATGACATCGCTCAACTGGAGGTACATGTCGAGCGCTACAGTCGTAACCGGCGCCAGCTTATTAAGGAATGGCGTGCGCAGGAGATCCTGCCTTGTAACGGCCATGGCGAGGTGTGCTGATCCAGCCGACATCGCCGGAGTGGTCCTGAGCGCTAGCGCCAATCCAGATAACGAAACAGCTCCTCCTCTTGTTCAAAGTGCAGTTGCACCAAGGTGTCCAGGCGGATCAGTTGATGCTGGATCTCATCGGCAGTTGCCGTGGCGGGGGCGCAACTGAAGTCGTCACT
>Ga0255334_1001301_pt1 | contig 11892 bp, 14 predicted proteins | sample EtOH5_35cm_T3_12_FD_202080 | JGI IMG/M metagenome (GOLD analysis project Ga0255334, IMG submission 202080) | Sandy soil microbial communities from University of British Columbia, Vancouver, Canada - EtOH5_35cm_T3_129 | ecosystem: Engineered > Artificial ecosystem > Sand microcosm > Unclassified ...
GCTGCATTTGCGAGCTACGGCAGTGTCTTGAGGGGCGACTTTGATCTGGTACAGGGTAACGACGACATCCGTTCTTACCCTTCCTCTGAATCTGTCGAGCGCCAGTTTTGCGCTCGCTGCGGCTCGTCGCTCTTCTGGTCAAATAGCCAGGGTGATTACTCCGACTGGATCTCCATAGCCCTCGGTACGCTGGACACGCCCTTTACTTGCGATAAACAGAAGCATGTCGAGGTGACGTCCAAGGCTATATGGCATGACATTCAGGATCACTGGCCGCAGTCCCAATAATCGGTTTGTGGCTCGATAATACTCATCCGCCCCTGCATCATGCTGCTCGCCCCCCTTTCCCGTGGCACTCGTGCCAACAGTGCAGAGCCTGATACCACGCATCAGGTCTTTACACTGCCAGCTCCAGGGGAGAAGCCTATCGAAATGGAAGTCATCTCATGTTTGAACGTAGCAAACTGGTTCCAGAGTTAATGGTCACCGACCTTGGTAACAGCCTGGGTTTTTGGGTGCATTGCCTTGGCTTCGAAGTAGCGTATCAACGCCCCGAAGATGGATTCGCTTACCTCGACTTGAACGGTGCTCAGGTAATGCTCGAGCAGATTGATCCGGGCGCAGGCCAATGGCTTACGGCCCCCCTGACGAAGCCATTTGGAAGAGGAATCAACCTGCAGATCGACGTTGCCGCTGTCGCCCCCATCACCCAAAAACTTGGCCAAGCCGGATTTCCACTCTATCGAGCATGCAAAGACACCTGGTATCGGGCTGATAACGTAGAAGTAGGCCAGCGCGAGTTCATCGTCCAGGATCCCGATGGTTATCTCGTCAGATTGGTCGAGCGGTTGGGTGAGCGGCCGACGGCCAAAAGCTGACCTTTCAGGTCAGCTGCCAGACGACCAGTTTTCCACTGCTATGCTGATAAGACCTGTTTCTGCACTGGGGACGAGTAGCATGGCAGCACAAGGCAAGCATTCCCCATTCACGTTCAAGGCTATGGCCTGTTGGGCAGGAATTTTCCTTGTCACTTGGGCTGCCATAAAACTGCTCGACACCCACCTCGACCTGAGATTGTTGGCAGATAGCACGAGCTGGCGGCTACGTTTTTCGGATTGGCTTTTGCTGGAAACGCCAATGCCGAATTGGTCATTGCTGATGATTATCGCGATTTTAATCAGCACTCTGTCTGTAGCGATTTACTACGCCCGCAACACGGATGGAGCTGACGACGAGCTACATGAGATAGAGCGAAAAGTTTACAAAATGAACAACCCTCAGTTTCCACGATTGACAGATAACCAAACGCTATTGATGGAAGCTTTGACCTATCATGCAAATTTCAGGAAAGTTGCAAACTTAAACTCAATTTGCAAACTTGTCTCACTCAGCACATCAGAAGTTGAAGCCGATCTAAAGCAACTTCAGGACAAACGTCTTATCAAACAAAAAGTGACACGGGGTACGTTTGGCTCCACCACATTTGAACTTACCTTGGCAGGCAAGGATTATGCGTTAGAACGATTCAAGCTAACGTAGTACAGGCAAAGCAAATGGCGGATTAAGTGTGTCCGTCGGCACACGACCTTCTCAAGCCGATTGCCTGCGCCAGGTGCCGGGTGATGTGCCGAACTGGCGTTTGAATGCGCGACTGAACGCGGCTTCGGATTCGTAGCCCACTGCAAAGCCGATTTGCGCCACATTGCCGCGACCTTCGCGCAGGTGTTGAGCCGCCACGTGCATGCGCCAGAGCGTCAGGTATTGCATCGGTGGCTGGCCGACCAATGCCGTGAATCGTTCCGCGAAAACCGAGCGCGACATACCCACTTCAAGCGCCAAGGCTTCTGCCGTCCAGCCCTCGGTTGGGCGAGCATGAAGCAGCGCCAATGCGCGCCCGATATGCGGATCCCGCAAACCCGCCAGCCACCCGCGCCGCTCAGCGGGGAGGCTCGCGACATACTGGCTGACGGCTTCGACGAAGAGCAATTCCGATAGCTTGGCGATGACCGTTGTCGAGCCGACGCGCCCCGCCGCGATCTCACTGACAGCAAACCGGAATGAGCTTTCAATCCAGGCACCCGAAGCCGTCGCGCGCACGTCCAGTTTCAATAAGGATGGCAGCGACGAGAGCAACGGACTGAAAGGGGTTTCAGTGCCGAGGAACCCACACAATAACTGCGTGACCTCGCCGCCCCCGCCACACTTGATACGTGAAATGCCGCCGACTTCCGGCGGCTGAATAACGTCGCGCGCCGACATGGGAGCAACGCTCAGGTCGCTGCCAAACGTATGAACGTCATTGCGCGGAAGCAGAATGAGTTCGCCTGCCCCCACGTCGAGGGCGGCTTCACCGTCGATTTTCAATTGCATGTGCCCCGCAGCGACAAAATGCGACGCAATGACATGTCGAGGGGCCGCCAGGAACGGTTTGCAATCGTCCGCGGAGATTTTTCCGCTGAGGCACCAGGGCGCAGTGAATTCCGCCTCGAGGAAGACTCCTCCAGAGAGCCGAATGACACGCAAGACATCAGAAAGCGCATCCAGCAATTGCCAGCCCTCCTTTCCGGAGTCCGGAGCATGTAATCAGGCGAACCGGTCATTCTGCGCCTGAACGGCGAGGCCTAGATTAGCACCAACGTGGACTCAGTGATCGGGACGCTCCCCAGAGGCTTCCCCCAGCATCACTGGCTCCGACGTTAACCGTAATGGCCCCCTTCCAACTCGACCAGGAAGCAGGAGATCGATATGAACACCGTCGCTACCCTACCCGGCACAGATTCAGGCAACGCCGCCCGTTATGCTCAACTTGTCAGGTCATCGAAGAAAGCCGAATGGCAGATCGATCGCGATTTGCTCCAGGACCGCCGCTTCGACTTCTCGCGCAAATTCTTGCCCGACGGACTCTCGCGGATCGACCGCCTGACCTTTCTCACCCTGGAAGAGGCGCGCCTGCTCAGCCAGATTCAGGGCCGAACCTATGCGTATATCTTTGGCCTGGTCGAGCGTTTTATCAGTGCCAAAATGCTCGATCAAGGTCGGGCCCATGTCTTTGACGATCAACTCGCGCTTGAAGCGCTGGTGCGATTTTCCAATGACGAGATCAAGCATCAGGAGCTGTTCCGGCGCATAGAAACGATGATGGATGCGCAATTGCCGGCGGGATATCGCCAAGTGGCCGATCCAAACGATGTGGCGCGTGCGGTACTGGCGGCCAGCACCTGGTCGGTGCTGGCGCTGACCTGTCATATCGAGCTGTTTGTTCAAACGCATTACGCAAAAAGCATCGCCCCGCGCGAGGAGTTGTGCCCACTTTTCAAGGATGTCTTCAAATTTCACTGGAAGGATGAAAGCCGGCACGTCGTACTCGATGAGCTGGAATGGAAAGCGGAGCATGCGAAACTTTCGCCAGTCGAACGCGACCAGGCCGTGAACGATCTGATTGCGCTGGTGGCAGCCGTCGATGCAATCCTGCAGGCACAATCGGCATCCGATGCCGACTACTTCATTCGCAATGTTCCACGCTCGTTCAGTGTTGACGAGACCGCGCAAATCAAAGCCTCCGTGCTGGGCGCCTACCGCTGGCAATACATTATCTCGGGCGTGCAACATCCACACTTTGGCCAACTGCTTGCGCGCATGACAACACCTGAACAGATGTCCAGGATTCAGACCGCACTGGCGCCCATCATGAGCAACTGATCTACAGGGTGCGGCCGACCTCGCGTCGGTCGCGTAGATGTGCAATGACGTGCTGGATAGAGGATGGCAGCCATGACGATACCGATGTGGATGTTGCTGGGTTTCGCGACCTGGACTTTGCTGCTGTTGATCGCAACCGTCGGGGTGTATCGCTGGGTCAGAATCCTGTTCTCGAATGTTCCGATTGCCTCTTTCCGAAGCGATCAGCCTGATGGCGAGGATTGGTATCGGCGCGGAACTCGAGCGCATGCGAACTGTGTGGAAAACCTGCCGGTCTTTGGCGCCATCGTGTTCGTTATTTCAGCCCTTGGTATCAACACACCCGCTGTTGACTACTTGTCCATGCTCGTCCTGATCGCTCGCGTGTGCCAGTCTCTGGTTCACGTATCTCATGTGCAGACAAACAGGTTCGTGGCGGTTCGGTTTACCTTCTTTTGCGTTCAGTTGGTCTGTTTCCTTGCGCTCATTGTGATAGCGGCGAGTTACCGCGTATGAGTAATGAATGAAGTGCTTGCTTGCCGCAAACGTCGAGGGCAATGCGTTGCCGCTCTCGGCAAGCATGCGCCACGGCCCCACCTCAGCGACGCTGTTCGGCTCGCAAACAACCCCATGAAACCCCTTATGATCCTGAGGGTGACGTCGTTATCATGGACGCCGGTTCGACAGGAGAAATGCAATGGAACTGAAGTTCAGTCACGTCGATGTACTGGTCACGAATCTTGAAGAAGCCTGTGCTTACTACGCGCAGACACTGAAGGCCAGGATCTCTAAAACGCTCGTCTGGGAACGCGGTGGCCTGCACGTGCGCTACGCGATTGCGTTGATCGGTCAGGAGCGTTTCATGCTGGTTCAACCGTTGGCGGGGAACCTGAAGGAGCTCCTCGATTCTTCGGGTGAAGGCATGATTTATCGCCACTGCTACTCCACGCCGGACATCGAGAAGGCCTATGACGAATTGATCGCCACGGGTGTTCAGCCAGAAGACGAAAACGGCAAACCACTGGCCCGCGCGAACCTGCAATCCCCGTCCGGGGCTCGCATCATCTGGTTGCCCAAACGCTTCGGGCACTTCTCCATCGAGATATTGGAAGACAAGGCGCTGGAAGCATTTATCGAGGAGGCGTTTGCCTGAAAGAGGCCGGGGTGAATGTTTGCCATCGGCCTGCCGGCACCGTACAAATGTCAAAGGCCCGTCCAGGGCCGGGTTATCGGATAGCCGGGAACTCTTCGACGCTGTCAGGCCAGGCTGATAGAACCTCAAAGCCATCGTCAGTGACCGCCACCATGTGCTCCCACTGGGCCGAAAGGGAGTGATCCTTGGTGACAACGGTCCAGCCGTCCGCCAGGGTTTTCACGTGACGCTTACCCGCATTCAGCATGGGCTCAATGGTGAAAATCATGCCCGCCTTCAACTGCAATCCCTGGCCGGGATAGCCGTAATGGAGGATCTGCGGCTCATCGTGATAGACCTTGCCAATACCGTGACCGCAGTATTCGCGCACAACACTGAATCCATCCCTTTCGGCGACCGACTGAATGGCATAACCGATATCGCCCAGCGTGGCGCCGGGGCGAACGACTCGAATACCGGCGCACAGCGCTTCGTAGGTGGTCTTGACCAAATGCCGAGCCTGCGGGCTGGGTTCACCCACGAAATACATTCGACTGGTGTCGCCATACCAACCGTCCTTTTTGACAGCGACGTCGATATTCACAATGTCGCCATCCTTCAGGACAGTGGCCGAAGGCAGGCCATGGCAGACCACCTGATTGACGGACGTCAGCACGGTTTTCGGGTAGCCGAGATACCCGATATTCCCCGCAATGGCCTTTTGCACATTGACGATGTAGTCGTGACAGCGCTGATCGAGCTCGTCGGTGGTGACACCCGCTTTCACATAAGGCGCAATCATGGCCAGCACCTCGGCCGCCAGCGTTGCAGCGGCACGTGAGCTGGCGATGTCTGCCGGGGTATTGATGCGCACGTTCGCCCTCATTTCCTGGCTCCGATGGCTGCATGAACCTGTGGGCCTTGCGAACTTTCTTCGAGGGCGCAGAGCTTCTTCAAATCAAGACCGCCTTGCAGTTCTGCACGAATCAGCATGCGGCAAATGTCGCTGTGATCCAGGTCGGGGTGTAATTCGGCAAGCATCCCGATACGCATCCAGTGCTCGGCCTGAGCGTTGATCGAGCGACTCAACGCATCGCTCGCGACGCGCAGATGCTCATGCATGTCTTCAGAAATTTTTACGATGCCCATCAGTTTCACTATATGAAATGGATATGGAACGTATATTAGTCGGTTTGAGTGTTAAATCAAATGCACGTTATGGCAATGAGGAAGGAATACTGATGGATCTGATCGATCCGCCTACAAAGGTAGTAATGATTTGGGCGAATGAGTCAGCCCTACGGACTCGGCAGCGGCCTCGTTCTCAAAGACCGCACTCCTGCAACGCCCCCATGCCAGGCAATGAATTGACAGTCAGACAGCATTTGACCATTCCATATGGAGAACCGTATATTCGATTAACCATATGTACCAAGAGAAGTCACCATGCGCGTCCTGTTCATGTGCACCGCCAATAGCTGCCGCAGCATCCTCTCCGAAGCGATGTTCAATCATCTCGCGCCGCAAGGTTTTCAGGCAGTCAGTGCCGGCAGCTTCCCAAAGGGCCAGGTTCTGCCGCGCAGTCTTGTGACGCTGCAAGAGGCCGGCATCGCGATTGACGGGTTGAGCAGTAAAGGCAACGATGCCTTCGAAGCCAATCCACCGGACATTGTCATCACCGTCTGTGACAAGGCTGCCGGCGAGGCGTGCCCGGTTTACTTCGGCCCGGCGCTGAAAGCCCATTGGGGATTGGAAGATCCATCCGAAGTGAAGGGCGACGAAGCGGTCGTGACCGCGGCCTTCCACTCGACCCTGGCGCGCATCGAAACACGCTGCCGGGCCTTCCTCGCCCTGCCCTTCGGCGAACTTGACCGGGATGCCTTGAAGCGCGAACTCGATCGCATCAGCACCCTGTAACCGGAGCCCTCATGTCCCACGAACTGCCCAATCTCGACGCCTCCCTGATTCAATCCATTGCCGGTGACGACACCCCGCACAAGCCGCGAATCCTGCTGTTGTACGGATCGACCCGACCGCGCTCATTCAGTCGTCTGCTGATCGAAGAAGCCGCCCGATTGCTCGAACATTTCGGCGCAGAAACGCGGATCTTCAATCCATCCGGCCTTCCTCTGCCGGACGATGCACCGACCGATCACCCGAAAGTCCAGGAACTGCTCGAACTGATGCAATGGTCCGAAGGACAGGTCTGGTGTTCACCCGAGCGTCACGGCTCGATGTCGGCCGTGTTCAAGGCGCAGATAGACTGGGTGCCGCTCGCGCTAGGCGCCATTCGCCCGACCCAGGGCAAAACCCTCGCGGTCATGCAAGTCAGTGGTGGCTCTCAGTCGTTTAACGTGGTGAATCAACTGCGCGTGCTGGGTCGCTGGATGCGGATGTTCACCATCCCCAACCAGTCTTCCGTGCCGAAGGCCTATCTGGAATTCGACGAAGACAACCGCATGAAACCGTCCGCGCTTTATGACCGGGTGGTGGACGTCATGGAGGAGCTGGTGAAGTTCACCCTGTTGCTGCGCGAGCGCCCGGACCTGGTTGACCGCTACTCGGAACGCAAGGAGTCGGCAGAAGAACTGACCCGGCGGGTGAATCAGCGGTCGATTTGAAGCACCCCGACGCTTTGATCGCAACGAATAAAACACCGGTGTGGCGAGATAGAGAAAACCCTGTCTCGCCACACCGGTGTTGTCGTAGTCGGCAGCCCCCACTATCAGCCCTGCGCTTTGCTCATTTTGGTGAACAACTCGGTTGGCACTTTCTTGCCGTTGGAGGTGAACTGGTTGGTGCGGAATTTGTAGACCTCGCCTTCGGAAAGGAAACCGTCGTTGTTGGTGTCCATCGCCTTGAACTCTTCAGCACCCTTTGGGGCCACGGTCAGCAATTCTTTCAGGGAAACGCGGCCGTCGTGGTCGGTGTCAGTACGGGCGAAGGAAGCGTCGCCACATTTGCCTTCACCGCATTTGCCTTCACCGGCCTTGGTGACTTTGGCGCCAGTTTCGCTGGCACCGCACTTGCCTTCGCCACACTTGCCTTCACTGGTCTTTTCCGCCGCGGCGAGTTGGTAGCCTTGAGGCAGTGCGTCAGCGGCGAAGGCGGACGAAGCGAGGTTCATGCAGCCAACCAGTGAAACAGCGATCAAGCCAATACGGGATTTGTTCGAAAGACGGGACATGGTTATTTCTCCGGATACTGTGTGCGGTAAGGCCGCTCAGGGTCATGCCACCAGGGCGATAAGCCGTGGTGCGAGGTGCGTTTGCTTTCTCGCTAAGGCCAGGCTATTTGACTGCAACCGTGTATCCCGGATGTATCCGGATCGAGGGGCATTTGTACGCCAGCATCTGTACAGCGGGTCTGGATACACAGCGATACATTTGGCCTACTGTTTTTTATCCTGGTGGCCTCCAAGCCTCTGAACAAATCGGCATCAAACCCATCCCTGAGCAATTCCAACACGATCGTAGTCGGGGCCCCGCCGCAGAAGATGTCCGGACCAGACTCGCTCATCCTGCAGCCCTGCCATACTGTTCATCATGGCCAGTGCAACCTTCCGCTTCTACGAGGAGCTCAACGATTTCCTGCCGGCCGAACGACGGCGGCAGTCATTCACCTGCGAGTGCGCGCGAGGGGCGACGGTCAAGCACATGATCGAGGCGCTCGGGATACCGCACACGGAGGTCGAGCTGGTGCTGCTCAACGGCGAGTCGGTGGGTTTCGAGCGGGTGATCTTCGACGATGACCGGTTGGCGGTGTATCCCAAGTTCGAAACGCTGGACATCAGCCCGCTGTTAAAGGTTCGTGCTCAACCTTTACGGGTGCTGCGCTTCGTCGCTGATGCGCACCTGGGCGGGCTCGCCAACCTGCTGTGCATGAGCGGCTTCGACACCCTCTACAACAATGGCTTCGAGGATGGCGAGATCGCTGAGATCGCCGCACAGCAAGGACGTATCGTGCTGACCCGTGACCGCGAACTGCTCAAGCGGCGGATCATCAGCCACGGCTGTTACGTACATGCCCTGAAACCATCGCTGCAGCTGCGCGAATTGTACGAGCGCCTCGACCTGGCGCGTAGCGCGCGGCCATTCAGCCTGTGCCTTCATTGCAACCTGCCGCTGCACGAGATCAGCCCGGAACTGGCCCGGTCGCAGGTGCCGCCACGCGTTGGCGCCCTCTATTCGCACTTTCTGCGCTGCGACGCCTGCCAACGGGTTTACTGGGAGGGTTCGCACTGGCGCAGCATGTGTGCACTGCTGGCACCTCTGCTGGACCGATAGTTAACCATTGGTCGAGAAAATTCAGGGCAGAAGTCCTCCCCTAAACTACTGATCTAGTATCAACGCAAGTTTCGGCAGGAGATTTTCATGTCGTTGGCTGAAGAACAAAAACCGCAGCGTCGTAAAGAAGCCCGGCTTTTTGTGTTTCTTGTCGTCTGCCTTTTTCCGCTGCTGTCGGTCGCGATAGTGGGCGGCTACGGCTTCCTCATCTGGTTTTTCCAAATGCTCTACGGCCCGCCCGGGCCACCTAACTGATAGTTCTCTTTCAGAGCCTGTTGGAGTCAGCGCATGGACGAAGCACTGCATATAGCCAGCCTGGTGGTACTTGCCCGACCTGAACTATTTGACGCCGTCAAAGCCAACTTGCGTCTATTGGACGGCCTGGAATTACATCAAGAAAGTGCCGCCGGAAAACTGGTGGTCGTGCTTGAGGCCAGCCACGAAAATCAGATCCTGCAACGTATCGAGCAAATCAACAATCTGCCGGGGGTGCTCAACGCCGCGTTGATCTATCACGAACTCCTAGAGCCCACAGGAGACACCGAATGAGCATGTCCCGCCGAGAGTTCGTCAAGGCCCAGGCCGCAGCCATCGCAGCCGCCGCCGCTGGCCTGCCGATTGCCACGTCCGCCAGCAACCTGATTACCGAGGCAGACATGGTCACCCTGGACTGGAACAAGGCGCCCTGCCGTTTTTGTGGCACCGGGTGCAGCGTGATGGTCGCGACCCGCGACAACCGGGTGGTCGCCACCCATGGTGACGTCAAGGCCGAGGTCAATCGCGGACTCAACTGCGTGAAGGGCTATTTTCTCTCCAAAATCATGTACGGCGTGGACCGCCTGACCCAGCCACTGCTGCGCATGACCAACGGCCAGTTCGACAAACAGGGCGAATTCCAGCCGATCAGCTGGGACCAGGCCTTCGACATCATGGAAGAAAAGTACAAGCAAGCCCTGAAGAGCAAAGGCCCGGAATCGATCGGCATGTTCGGTTCCGGGCAATGGACGGTTTGGGAAGGTTACGCGGCTAACAAATTGATGAAAGCCGGTTTTCGCAGCAACAACATCGACCCCAATGCCCGCCATTGCATGGCCTCGGCGGTGATGGGTTTCATGCGCACTTTTGGCGCGGATGAACCGATGGGCTGCTACGACGACATCGAAGCCACCGACGCCTTTGTGCTATGGGGCTCGAACATGGCTGAGATGCACCCGATTCTATGGAGCCGGGTCACCGACCGGCGCCTGAGCCAGCCGCATGTGAAAGTCGCGGTGCTGTCGACCTTCGAGCATCGCAGCTTCGAACTGGCCGATATTCCCATGGTATTCACGCCGCAATCCGACCTGCTGATCCTCAATTACATCGCCAATCACATCATTGAAAACGGTGCGGTCGATAAGGACTTCATCAGCAAGCACACGCGCTTCGCCAAAGGCGCCGATGACATCGGCTACGGCTTGCGTCCCGACGACCCACGGGAAAAACAGGCGAAGAATGCCGACAAGGCCAATACCTGGACCGACATGTCCTTCGAGCAGTTCGCCGCGTTCGTCAAACCCTACACCCTGGAACGTGCCGCGAAAGAGTCCGGCGTTGCCCCGGAACGCCTCAAGGCCCTGGCTGAACTTTATGCGGACCCTGAACGCAAGGTCGTGTCGTTCTGGACCATGGGTTTCAACCAACACACACGCGGGGTGTGGGCCAACAACCTGATCTATAACATCCACTTGCTCACCGGCAAGATCAGCGAACCGGGCAACAGCCCATTCTCGTTGACCGGCCAGCCGTCGGCCTGTGGCACTGCACGGGAGGTCGGCACCTTCTCCCACCGCTTGCCCGCCGACATGGTAGTGACCAACCCCAAGCACCGCGCCACCGCAGAACAGATCTGGAAACTGCCGGCCGGCACCATCCAGGAGAAGGTCGGTTTTCACGCGGTACAACAGAGCCGCATGCTCAAGGACGGCGTCCTCAACGTGTATTGGACGCAGGCCAGCAACAACATGCACGCGGGGCCGAACATCATGCAGGAAGTCTTGCCTGGTTGGCGCAACCCGGAAAACTTCGTCATCGTCTCGGACGTCTACCCCACCGTTTCCGCCCAGGCCGCCGACCTGATCCTGCCCAGCGCCATGTGGGTGGAAAAGGAAGGCGCCTATGGCAATGCCGAACGTCGCACGCAGTTCTGGCATCAATTGGTCAGTGCACCGGGTGACGCCAAATCGGACTTGTGGCAGCTGATGGAGTTTTCCAAACGCTTCACCACCGACGAAACCTGGCCCGCCGAGTTGCTGGCCAAAACGCCGCAATACAAAGGCAAAACCCTATTCGAGGTTCTATTCAGGAACGGTCAGGTCGACCAGTTTCCCGTCGAGCAAATCGAAGCCGGCTACAAGAACGACGAAGCCAAGGCCTTTGGTTTCTATGCGCAAAAAGGCTTGTTCGAAGAGTACGCCCGGTTCGGTCGTGGCCACGGGCATGACCTGGCACCCTTCGACCTTTACCACATCGAACGTGGCCTGCGCTGGCCGGTGGTCAACGGCAAGGAGACCCGCTGGCGTTATCGCGAGGGCCTCGATCCTTACGTGGAGGCCGGCAGCGAAGTGCAGTTCTATGGCTACCCGGACAAGAAGGCGATCATCTTCGCCCTGCCCTACGAGCCACCGGCCGAAATCCCGGATGCTGACTACCCGTTCTGGCTAAGCACCGGCCGTGTCCTCGAACACTGGCATACGGGCAGCATGACCCAGCGAGTCGAGGAGTTGTACAGAGCGGTGCCGGACGCCCTGGTGTACA
>Ga0255334_1001302_pt1 | contig 11858 bp, 5 predicted proteins | sample EtOH5_35cm_T3_12_FD_202080 | JGI IMG/M metagenome (GOLD analysis project Ga0255334, IMG submission 202080) | Sandy soil microbial communities from University of British Columbia, Vancouver, Canada - EtOH5_35cm_T3_129 | ecosystem: Engineered > Artificial ecosystem > Sand microcosm > Unclassified ...
CGGCACGATCGAGGTGAGCTGGGTTCCCGCCGAGACATATTGCCCGAGCCGGGCGCCGACCTCGCCGAGCCTGCCATCCTGCGGCGCCACCACGCGGGTGTTCTGCAGGTCGATCTCCGCCAGGCGCAGGCTCGCCTCCGCATTGCGCACCGCGGCTTCCAGCGTGGACCGGGTCGCGACGGTTTCCGCCAGCATCTGTTCGGCCACGGCCTCCGAGGCGCGCGCCTGTTCGAGGCCGGCGGTCGCCTGCTGGACGGCGGCGCGCACCTCGTCGCCGCGGGCGCCGGTCTGGATCCGGGCTTCGAGCAGCGGCGCCACGCGGCGCATGTCGGCCTGCGCCTTGGTCAGCACGGCTTCGGCATTCTCGACCTGGGCGCGGGCGACGCTGATGGAGGCCTCCTTGGTGCGGCGCTGGATGTCGAGGTTGCTCAGCGCCGCCCGGCTGGAATCCAGCATCGCCTGCGCCTGCGCGAGGCGGGCGCGGAAGATGCGGTCGTCGATGCGGACGAGCAGATCGCCAGCCTTCACCTCGGCATAATCCTGCACCGGGATCTCGACGATGTAGCCGGCGACCTGCGGGCTGACCACGGTGACCAGCCCGCGCACATAGGCATTGTCGGTGGTCTGCACCGAGGAGGTGAAGGGCGGGAGCTGCCATGTGTAGAGCACGAGCAGAACCCCCAGGACCCCCGCCAGGACGGCAGGGATCGTGGCACGCGAGCCTGCGAGTTTTGGAAATGGCATGAAGGACCTACCGGATGTTTTCTAGGCGGCCTGCGCCTGGTTCCGCGCGGCATTGGCGCGGAGCCGGGTCACAAGCACATGGAGGAAGAGAAGGAAGAGGATCACCACCGAGGCGATGGCGACGACGCGGAACATGTCGTTGTAGGCGAGCACATAGGCCTCGCGCGTCGCCACCTGGCCGAGCATCACCGTGCCCTCGCCGCTGCGCAGCGCGGCATCGCCGAGCACCCGCGCCTGGCTGGCGCCGTATTGCTGGAGGCGCTGCACCACCATGGGGTCGGTGAGGTTCAGGGATTCGACGATGTGGTTGGAATGGAACTTCTCCCGCACCGTGACGAGGCTGCCGAGCGCGGCGGAGCCCAGCAGGCTGCCGATGTTCATCGAAGATAGGAACACCGCGATGTAGCTCAGGATGTTCTGCGGCCCGGTGCGCAGAACATGCGCGAGGCTCCATGACATGGCGGAGGGCAGGAAGATGGCGCCACCGAAGGTGATCAGAACCTGCGGCAGATAGACCTCATGCGGCCGGGTCAGGCTGGTGGCATGGCTTTCCATCCATGCGCCCAGCCCGATCATCAGCATGGCGACCGTGTGGATGGCCGGTGCGTTCTGCGGCTTGTTGACGAAGGCGACCGAGACGTAGCCCGCGGCGGTCGCAAGGAGGGTGAGCCAGAACATCGTCATCATCTGGTCGTTCTGCAGACCCAGGGTCTGGAAGAAGCCGACCGTGCCGGTGGTCTGCACCGCCAGCACGAAGCGGGCCACGATCAGCGAGCCTGCGAAGATCAGGATGTCGTAAGTGGTCAGCCAGTGCAGGTTGACCACCGGCCGTGCCCGGTTGAGCTCAATGACCACGAAGATCGTCAGCATCCCGACCCCGGCGGCGAGGCAGAGGCCGAGCCATGAGGCCTCCGTCCACCAGTAGTAGCGGCCAAGGCTGAGGACGATGGTGATCAGCGCCATGCCGATGACCAGGAGGGGCAGGCTGACGGCATCGACGCGGTCGAAGGCCTTGACCCGCGGCGGGCTGACCAAGGGCAGCAGATAGACCAGGGCCAGGGCGATCAGCGACATCGCCAGCTCCACCATGTCCAGATGGTGCCAGAGGCCGATTTCGAGCAGACGGGGCGATATCACCCGGGCCAGCGGCACCGCGAGCTGCGAGCCGAGCAGGCCGAAGGACAGCCCCACGGTGAGCTTGTACTGCACCGGCAGGTGTTCGAGCATGTAGAGGAAGGCGAGCGTGCTCAGCGGCGCGCCGGCGAACCCCGCCACGGCGCGCAGGCCGACGGCGGAATGCAGGTCGCTGGTCAGGAAATGCGCGAAGGACACGACGACCATCAGGCACAGCCCGATCTCGGCGAAGCGCCGCAGTCCGAACTGCGACCTGACCTTGTAGAGCAGCAGGGTCGCGGTGACGTTGGTGGCGGTATAGGCGGCGCTGAGCCACATCGCCTCGTTGACGGTGGCGCCGAAATGCCCCTGCGCCGCCTGCAGATTGGCGGTGATGAGGTTGTTGCTGAGCCCCTGTGTCAGCCCCAGCACCAGCGAGGCCAGCCCATAGAGCAGCATGCGCCCGGGTCCCGAGGGGGCGGGGGCTGCCGGAGGCTGCGCGGCGGCGGTGGCGTCGCTCACGGGATATTGTCCAGGACCGTCGGTTCCGGAGTCCGCGGCGGCGGTACCGCCTCCGCGTCTTTCGCCGCGCGGTCGAGGTTCTTGATGATCGCCTCGAGCACCCGGGTGGCGACCGCCAGATCCTCCGCCGGAACCGACCGGAGCATGGTTTCGCGCAGGCTGTCGAACAGCTCGCTGACCTGCAGCACGAGCGGCTCGGCGGCCGGGGTGAGCATGATGCGGTTGACCCGCTTGTCCCCCGCCACCGGCCAGCGCGCGATCAGCTTCTGGCGTTCGAGGCTGTCCAGCACTCGGACGAGGGTTGGGTGCTCGATCGAGAGGTCGGCCGCGAGGTCGCGCTGCATGATGCCGTCGGGATGCGCGGCCAGCCGGATAAGGGCGCGCGCGCGGCCGAATGTCTGGCCGCTGCCCTTCAACTTAACGTCGAAACAGCTCCGCCATTTGAGCGTGGCCCGGCGGAGGGCGTCGGTGAAGGCATTTATGGGGGTCATGGGAGCAGACTATGTAGCAGGCTAACGTTAGTAGGCTACATAATGCGCTTCGGCCTTGGGTCAAGGGGCTGGTTTCGGCCGGGTCGAGCGCTGCGCGGGTTTCCGGCGCCGCTTGCGGCCCGGGCCGGAAGGATGCGCCGGTCTCGGATGATTTACCGTTTGCAACGGGGGGATATAACCCTGGTGTGGTTGACGCCGGATGCCTTGCGGTGGCGATACACCGGTCGCCTTGGGCGGCGTTTCGTTGTCAGCTCACGAGAACCGGGCCGGTCATGCGGCTCGCCAAGCTACAGGAGTCGCAATGAAGGTTGCCATGATCGGGGCCGGCTACGTGGGCCTAGTCTCCGGCGCGTGCTTCGCGGAATTCGGAACGGATGTGGTGGTGATGGATGTCGCCGTCGAGAAGATCGACGCGCTGCGCGCCGGCCGGATGCCGATCTACGAGCCCGGGCTCGACAAGCTGGTGGCCGAAAACGTTGCCGACGGGCGGCTGACCTTCACCACCGATATGGCAGCGGCGGTGAAGGGGGCCGATGCCGTCTTCCTGGCCGTCGGCACGCCGACCCGGCGCGGCGACGGGCATGCCGACCTCAGCTATGTTTTCGCCGCGGCCGAGCAGGTCGCCCGGGCGGCGACCGGGCCGCTGGTGCTGGTGACGAAATCGACCGTCCCCGTGGGCACCGGGCGCAAGGTTCAGGAGATCGTCCACAAGGCGCGGCCCGACCTCCAGATCGATGTCGCGTCCAATCCGGAGTTCCTGCGCGAAGGCAATGCGATCGGCGATTTCATGCGCCCCGACCGGGTCGTGGTGGGCGTCGATTCCGACCGGGCGCTGGCTGTGCTGAAGCGCCTGTACCGGCCGCTGTTCCTGATCGAGACACCGGTGCTGGCGACCTCGATCGAAACCGCGGAGCTGATCAAATACGCCTCCAACGCATTTCTTGCGGTGAAGATCACCTTCATCAACCAGATGGCCGATATCTGCGAACGCGCCGGGGCCGATGTCCATGACGTGGCCCGCGGCATGGGCCTGGACGGGCGGATCGGGCGCAAGTTCCTGCATGCGGGTCCGGGCTATGGCGGGTCCTGCTTCCCCAAGGACACCTTGGCCCTGGCACGGACGGCGCAGGAGCTTGGCGTGCCGGCGACGATCGTCGAACAGACCATCGCCGCCAATGAGACGCGCAAGGAGCAGATGGCGGAACGCGTCATCGAGGCCATGGGCGGCAGCGTGGCGGGCAAGACCATCGCCATGCTGGGCGTCACCTTCAAGCCCGAGACGGACGACATGCGGGACGCCCCCTCGCTGGTCGTGGTGCCGCGGCTGCTGGCGGCGGGCGCGACGATCCGGGCCTATGATCCGCAGCCCGCCTATGCGCGCCAGTTGCTGCCGGCCGAGGTGACCTTCGCCGGAAGCGCGCTGGACGCCGCCGAAGGCGCGGATGTCGTGGTGCTGCTGACCGAATGGAACGAATTCCGCGCCCTGTCGCCGGAAAAGCTGCGGACCGTGATGGCGGGGCGGGTGATCTGCGACCTGCGCAACATCTGGGATCCGGCGGCGATGCGGGAATGCGGCTTCACCTACTCCTCGATCGGACGCCAGTGACAATGGCCGGGCCAGCGGCGCCCGTTCGGAGCGCATCAAGGTGGTGAAGCGCGTGCTGGTGACGGGGGCTGCCGGTTTCATCGGCCATGCCGTGTCACTGCGCCTTCTTGACGATGGTTTCGAGGTGCTCGGCCTCGATTGCTTTACTCCCTACTACGATGTGTCGTTGAAGCAGGAGCGGCTGCGGCAGCTGCAGGACCGTCCGGGTTTTTCGTTTCAGGCGACGAATCTTGCGGATTCACCGGCGACGCGGGCGGCATTCGAGACCTTCGGGCCCGATGCGGTGGTTCATCTCGCGGCGCAGGCGGGCGTTCGCTACTCGCTGGACCATCCGCAGGCCTATACCGAGTCCAACATCGACGGCACGCTGTCGGTGCTGGAGGCATGCCGGGCGTTTCCGGTGCGGCATCTCGTCTATGCCTCCTCCTCCTCGGTCTATGGCGGCAACACCAAGGTCCCGTTCAGCGAGACCGATCCGGTGAACCTGCCGGTGTCCCTCTATGCCGCGACCAAGCGGGCCAATGAGCTGATGGCGCAGACCTACAGCCACCTCTTCCGGATCCCGGCCTCCGGCCTGCGCTTCTTCACCGTCTACGGGCCGATGGGGCGACCCGACATGGCCTATTACAAGTTCACCAAGGCGATCTTCGCGGGGCAGCCCATCGACCTCTACAACCACGGCAAGATGCTGCGCGACTTCACCTATGTGGATGAGGTGGTGGAGGCGATCAGCCGCCTGGTCGTCCGCCCGCCTTCCGACACCGGGCAGGAGGGCGAGCCGGGGCGGGTCGATTCCGGCGTCCCGCATCGGATCTTCAACATCGGCAACCATACCCCGGTCGAGCTGGAGCGCTTTCTCGCCGTGCTGGAGGATGCGATCGGCCGCAAGGCGGAACGACGGCTGCTGCCGATGCAGCCGGGCGATGTCCAGATGACCTTCGCCGATGTCACCGCGTTGCAGCAGGCGGTGGATTTCGCGCCCCGTACCACGATCGAGGAAGGGCTGGGGCGTTTCGTCGCCTGGTACCGGGCCTATCACCGGCCGAACTGAACCGGCGAAAAGGGGCGATATTTGGCGGCAGGGATATGTCGCCCCTGAGCATGTCCGGGGTCAGGGCATGTCGGTCGTCGGTCAGGGCGTCTTGTCTGACGGGTCGACGCCTGCCTCGCTTGCCTGAAGCAGATGATCGATCTTCGCCAGAAGGCGTAGATTGTCGACGTTGTCCGGCTCCTTCGCTACCGCCGGACGGATGATCTCTCGTGCGCGGCCGAACGCATTCTCCATCAGCAGCGCATAGACAAGAACGCGGCGCAGATCGGTGCTGTCCGGACGCAGAGCGAGGGCGGCCTCGCCGAAGGCGACGGCTTTTCTGCTGTCGCCGAGATGGCGGTAGCTTACACTCAACCCCCGCAAGGGGGCCGGCGCCTGCGGTGCGAGCAGGACGCCCTTCTCGAAGCCCAGGATGGCCTCCTCGAATTTTCTGGCACGCAGCAGCGCATTGGCCTGGTCCATCAGGATGGCCGCATCCGAAGGCCGCGCCTGCACCGCGCGCAGCAGGCAATCGAGCCCCCAGGGGTGATTTGTCCGGTTCGCGGCAATGCCCAGGCGGTGCCAGTAATTGCCGGATTCGCCGCGGCGCCGTCGTACGATGTCGCGATACTGGTGCCGGTCCAGCGCGCCACCGTAGGCACCGAGGACCAGCTCCTGCAACAGCTTGGTCTGCAGAAGGAAATACCCGGCCGGATGCCCGGCAAAGGGCGTACCGAAGAGCTCGGTGCCGGGGATCGCGGCGAACAGCGCGGCATGGCGGGAGTCGGGATCGTGCGTGTCGTAGATGACGATCTTGCGTGCCGTGCGCGAGATCTCGGCCGCCATGTCGTCATGCAGGAAGGTGATCTCGCGCGCCTCCTTGGCCCAGCGCGTTTCATGCGGCGGCTTGGCCGGATCGGGGGTATATTGCGGCGACAGCATCAGCACGGTGCTGGCATCCAGCCTGCCGGAGTACAGCGCTGCCCCATAGCCACCCATGCTGGACCCGTAGGTCATGATGGGGCCGGGTTGCGATGCGGCCATATATTGCACGGCCGCGGCGATCGCTGCCCGACAGCCAGCCGGCTGCCACCAGTGGTTCCACTTGGCGATGAAATAAACGCCTGAAATACCGCTCTTTTCCAGGTAATTCCGGCCGAAAGGCTGGTCGTGGACATTGAGCGATGAAAACGTGACGATGCAGCCCGCGGCAGGCTGTTTCGTTGCGATGACCTTGACGTCGTCGTCTTCGTAGACGGGCGTCGTCCCGTCTGCGGCATCATTCATTGAATCACGCTCCGAAAACGCGGCGTCGCCGGAGGTGAAACCGGCGACGCTTCAGGGACCGTTGGATAGATGATGCCGCGAGTCACTACATTGAAATTCATGGGATTGCGTGCGTCGCTTCCTAAACGGCCTCAAGTTGAATGTTTCTGACGAAAAGTCCGATCAGGCGGCGGTCGTTCCCGGCGCCGACCTCTGCCGGGGCCACCGGCTCCAGGCGACGGATTCCGAGGCGGATCGAAGTCGGCCAGTTTTTCAGCAAGGCCCGGTCGATTCTGAAGGCGTTCAGATGGAAATTGTCGTTGTCCACGATCTGCTTGGAGACAACCTGCCCTCCCAGCAGGATTTCGATGGTAGCGGGGCCGCGGAACTTCGTGCCGAAGACACGGCCAAAAATCTTCACGTCCAGATCAGCGGCGCCGCTGCCGAGGTTGGGCAATTCGATCTCCGCCATTTCTGCCCTGGACCAGGTGCCCTTGGCCTCTGGCTCAAACCATCCCGCAAGGAGCAGGTTTCGGCCAGAACCATCCTGCGTCAGTTCAATCACTTCGGGGAGACGAGGCGGATTGAGCGCCTCCCGCAAGGGGGCGGGGGCGGGGGGGCGGCCGGGGAAGGGCGTGGAGGTGTGGGTGGCGTGGGGGGCCGCTGCCGGGGGCGGCGCTGCGGCCACCGAAGCGGCCATCGCGCCCGGCACCGGTCTCGGCATGGCGATCGGCTTCGGCTTCGGCGGCAACGCCAATTCGGGCGCGGGTGCTGCTTCCGCTGCGGGCTTCGGTTCCGGCTTCGGCCCGGGTTTGGGTTCGGGTTTTGGTTCGGGTTTTGGTTCGGGTTTCAGCTCGAGCGCCGGCGCCGGCTTCGGCACGGATTCCGCCACTGGTTCCACCATTGGTGCGGCCACCGGCGCGGCGGCGACCTCCGCATCCGCCGGGGCTGCCACATGGGGCGCCAGGAACGCGGGGGCCCCGAGCCCGGCTGCCCTGAACTTTGCCATGACCTCCGCCGGGCTTGCGTCTTCCGGAACCGCGAGCACGCCGCGCAGCAGAACGCCAAGCTTGCGCGTGTCTGTCCCGCGCCCGACATCGGCCGGTGAGCAGGGATCCAGATGGACCAGCCGCAGCTGCATGACCGGCGCCTGCGTCGCCGCCTCGGCCACGTTGCGGAATTCGGTGAGGTAGAAGCGGTCATCCTCGAAGCACAGCCGGTCGATCACCTGCCCATTCGCTTCGAGATCCACCAAAACCTTCCGCTCGGCGGTGGCGCAAGCGACGCGCAGGGCGGCGAAGAACCGCCAGCCGGTGCCCAGGCGGGGATCGGGCGCAAAGGCGATCCTTCCTTCCGCGCCCCGGCTCCAGCGGCCGTTGGGCTCGACCCCGAACCAGCTGGTCTGCGCCATGAGGCGCGCCATCGCAGCGCCCGCGGCATCGGCTGTCGCGCCCATGAAAGGAATCACGACATCCGCCGCCGCCACCGCCACGGGCGTCAGGCTAAGGGAGCGCAGTCGAACGCCGAGCAGGCGTTCGTCCTTGCCGTCCCGCATCTGGAAAGGTGAGCCCGCCGACTCGGCGGTGAACTGCAGATGGAGGTTCGGCGACCCCGCCAGCGCCTCGGCGGGGATGACGAAGGTGGCGGCCTCTATCTTCCTGCGCGGAACCAGGATCGTGCCGATCGGATGCCCATTGGCCGTGGCCGCGACGCTGACGGCGCCGCTGCCCGGCCCGCCGAAGGCACCCAGATCGACGCTCATCAGCAGGGCATTGGTCAGATCGCCCTCGAGCAAGAGGCGAAGGTCCGCCTGCCGACCAAAGCTCCAGACGCCATTGCGCTCCAGCGTATGCCAGGCACCGCCGAGGAGCCTCGCGAATTCGTTCCGCGCCGCCGCATCCTCGCCGGCTGACGTGAACTGCAGGGAAGAGCCGATGCTGTAGGGGATGCCCCTGCGCTGGTTGTTGCTGGCCAGTGCCAGGTTCATGGCGATCAGCCCCAGGCTGAAGGACTTTTCCTCCGAGCCGAGCCCAAGGGCTTTCGGCGAATGGGGGTCGCCGGTCACGAGATCGATCGACAGTGGCTCGCCCAAGGCCCGGACCTCGGGGCTGATCGCGATGCGGAGCCGCTGGACTTCGTCGGAATCGAACTTCCAACTGCCGCCATCGGTGCCATTGACCAGCACCATGACCGTCAGCGGGCGCACAGGCGTGGCGACGCTGCGGACCAGCAACTCCATCTCCAGCGCCTGCCCGGGCGCTTCCTGCACGACCACGTTCAGGCGCGGGCGGCCATCGTCGCTGATGAGGCCCCAGACCGAATTGGCGGTCCAGGCACCGACCAGCAGGCTTCGCACCTCGGACCGCTTCAGGAAGTCGTAGGTTTCGCCGAGTACCGCCCGCCCGGACGGCGAAGGCGCGCTTTTGCCCATATGTATGGCAGCATCGGGCACGACGGAAAGTGGCACAAGCGAGATCCGGGCCAGGCCGATGCCGACATAGCGCGCATCCTCGCTCTTGGTGACAAGGGCGACCGGCGTCAGCGAAGCGTTCTCGAATTCCACATGGAACGACCCCGCCTTGGCGGCGATCTCCGCTGGAATGATCGCATGCATCGTCTGCACGCCGCGGGAGGTGATTTTCCACCGCGTGATCTGGGTTCCGTCCACAAAGACGCGGACGTTGAACGAACCGCCCGGCACGAACAGCGCCTGCACTTCCGCGATCAGCACCACGGGTTCATAGGCCGGCATCGCCGGTTCGAAGTGCAGGCCGCAGCGGATCTGCGACGACCAGCAGCCCCATTTCTCCGTCAGATGCCAGCCGGCCGCCTTGTGGCGCGCCGCTTCAACGCGATTGGCCATCGCGACGACGGTGCCCATGGTATAGGGGCGCCGCGGCGCCGGCTGGCGTTCGCCTTCCGTCAGCGCGCTGATCAGCGTCTCGGCCGAGGCCGCCCAGGGGAAGCCGGTGTATTCGCGGGCGATCCGTGCTTCCGCCTGTTCTCGCGCCGCCTTGCTGCCGGCCCAGAACTGCAGCTTGGTCACCCAGAGCATCGTGTCGAGCGGGTCGATCAGCTCAACGAGGCCGGGCGCGATTTCCGGCACCGAAGAGGTGTTGGAGGCGAGGCAGAGCTTGCCGTGATGAAGGCTCTCCGCCACCGGCAGGCCCCAGCCCTCGTAGAGCGATGGGTACACGGTGAACAGGCAGTTGCGGTACAGCGCTTCCAGCAACTGGTCGGACACCACGTCCAGGATCGCGACGTAGCCCTTCAGACGCCGGTCCCCGTTCAGGGCGCGCGCGACATCCTGTCCGTTCCAGGCGATGCCACCGACGATGATCAGGCGCGGGCAGCGGCTTCCCATGCGTTCCCGCAGCTTCAGCCAGGCGTCATACAGAAGCTTGTAGTTCTTGCGCTGATGGATCGCGCCGACGCAGAGGACAAAGGGATGACCGCCATGGACGTCTTCCAGATCCTGCGGCACCAGCTGCTGCTCGTGGTCGAGGAGGCCGATCTCGTCACCCTCCCGGAAGGTTCGGATTTCCGGAAGGAAGAGGTCGAGCGTGCGGGCGCCGAATTCCTCGACGTCGAGGCGGGTTGCCTGCGAGATGGCGAGGATGCTGCTCGAATTGCCGAGCAGAACGGTCAGGTTCTGTTCGAAGATCGGCGCATAGCCGTCCATGAACCAGAACGGGAATTTGGTGGGGATGAGATCATGGATGATCGGCGTCATCCGCAGCTGATGCTGGCGGGCGAAGGCGACGGCGCTCTCGACATAGTTCGAGTTCTGCATCCAGGCGCTGCCGGGCACGATGAAATGCGCGCCTCGCGGCAGGTTCAGCGGCTGACCGGCGGATTCACGCTCGTGTGAAACAAAACGATTGAGGCTGCCGGTCCGGATGCCTTCCACGGGAACCTCGATATATTCCCGCAACGCGTTGTTCCACGCGACGAAGCGGATGCTGGCCTGCCGGTTCGCCTTGAGGGCGAGGGCAAGCGCCGTTTCGACGCGGGCGATGCCGGTCCAACGTCCCTTGTGGTTCGCCGTCGTGGTGGCGTCGTAGACGATCTGGACGCGCTTGCGCGACACGACGGCCGGTGCGGCAGCGGCAGCGCCCGTCGGCGGGGAGGGAGCTTCGGCTACCATCTTCGGGAGGTTGGCTTTGAAGACCTTCGCATAGACCTCGGTTGTGGCCGCGACATGACGTTGCCAGCTGTAGGTCTCGGCGATGTGCTTCTTCTGCGCCTCGACCGCTTCCGGCGTGCGACGGGTTTCGAAGGCTTCGAGCACGGCTGTCCGCATCGAGGCCGCATCGCCGGGATCGCAGTAGCGGGCGAGATCGCCGAAATATTCGCTCTCGCCGGATTCGTCGCTCAGCACCATCGCGGCACCGCTGGCCGCCGCCTCAAGCGCCGCCAGGGGGGCGCCTTCGGCCCAGCTCGGCAGGACCGCGACGCGCGCGGCGGCGAAGGCCGCGGCCAGCAGCGGCGAGTTGGGCGGCATTCGGTCGAGGATATGCACGCCGGGATGGGCATAGCGCTGCAGAAGCTCGTGGTAGCTGTCCGACGGCTTGTGCCCGATGAGCACCAGCGGCAGCGCGGTGTCGCGAAGGGCGTGCATCAGCATCAGCTGATTCTTCCGCGGCTCCATGCGGGCGACGCAGAGAACGAAGTCGCGCAGGCCGAAGGCCTCGTAGAAGAGGGTGGGGTCGGCACCGGCGAAGACGGAGCTATCCACCGGATTGTGCACGATGGTTCCGGCTTCGGTTTCGGCCCCGATGTGTCGCAGGCGCTGGCGTTCGCGTTCGCTGAGGAAGATGACATGGTCGCTCAGCGCAACCATCTCGCGCACCGCGGAGGTGTAGCCGGGGTCGGCCTCCGGGACATTCTGGTTGAGGCGTTGCGCCACGCGTTCGCGGGCCACCTGCTGCAACGCGTTTTCGATGGCCGCGAGGTCGCTTGCCTCGGCGAAGGCCGCCGGCAGCTTGCGGTCCCACAGCGCCCTAAGCGTGAGATCCAGATAGATCGGAGAGAACACGACATTGCGCTTGGCCGCCTTGGCCCGCCGGATCAGATCCAGCGCGGT
>Ga0255334_1001304_pt1 | contig 11843 bp, 8 predicted proteins | sample EtOH5_35cm_T3_12_FD_202080 | JGI IMG/M metagenome (GOLD analysis project Ga0255334, IMG submission 202080) | Sandy soil microbial communities from University of British Columbia, Vancouver, Canada - EtOH5_35cm_T3_129 | ecosystem: Engineered > Artificial ecosystem > Sand microcosm > Unclassified ...
GCGGCCGCTGCCCGCGCCCGTCGCCTTCCCGAAGAAGCCGCCGACTTTCGCCTGCGCCGACTGGGCGATGGAAGTCAGGGTGGTGTACAGGACGTAATCACAGTGTTTGTCCGTGGCCTCGTCGTGAATCTCGGCGTCCGTGGTCTTATCCAGGGGGACGGTATCCACGTTCATCTCGGTGAAGTGTCCCATCAGGCGCTGGCGCAGGTTCTCCAGCGAGACCTCGCGGTCGCTCTGGTTGCCGAAGCCCACCACGCCGATCAGCAGCACCCCGGCGCGCTTCTGCTTGGTGGGCGCGGCGGAGGGCGCCGTCGCCTGCGCGGTCATGGTCTGCCGCGAGGGCATGCACATGAGCTCCTGGTAGCTGGTGACTTCCCTGTAGTCGGCCGCGACGTCGAAGAGCCCGGCGTCGAGCGTGTCCTTGGAGATCTCCAGCGCCTCGGTGGAGCTGGTGAAGTCGCCGTTCTCGGTATGGGCGGTGACCGTCTGCTGCAGGGGGTAGCCCAGGCGGGCGGCGCCGACGCGCTTCATGCGGAACTCGTCCTGGCAATCGGGCTTTTCCATGGCCATGGGATTCGCGGGCCGCGCCGAGGCGCGCGAGCAGGTGAGCCCCACGGAGAGGTCAGCGTACCAGCCGTCCATCTCCGTCTTCATCGAGGTCTTGGTGCAGGCGTCGGGACTGGACTCAGCCGACATCGAGCTCTTGATGTGGCGCGCCGGGAAGCCCAGCATCGTCTTGCGCTCTTTGGTGTCGGTCATGGTGGTGGTGTAGGTCACCACGCCGCCCTTGGTGGTGGATCTGGCCGGTTGGGCCGCGGGCTTGGCCTTGCCCTGGCCCGCCGCCGCGGGCTCTTCCTCCGCAGCCAGGGGAGTGACCATGTACACCTTGCACTTGTCGTTCACCTGGAGCATGCGCTGCTTGTCGCACTGCAGGATGGTGGCGAAGGGCATCTGCGGGTTCTCGTCGCGCTGGCGCGCTCCCTTGATGTACACCGTGCTCTCCGCGCTGTGTCCGGCGGTGGTGTTCTTGGTCTTGACCTTGACGTCGGCTGGGGCTGGAGCCGCGACCGCCAGCGCCACCAGTATCAGCAGAAGGGAGAAATAACGGGACCGGCGATTCATAGGAACCTCCTTATGGAAGAGGGAGGCTATTTTACCGGAATCCGGGGGGAAAAGCGGGAGTACAAAGCGGCCACAAAGGCCCGGTCGGCCTTCAACGAGACGATCTCGAGCGGCGAGAACCCTCGCCGCCAGGCCAGATAGAAGGTGGCCACGAGCAGCGCGCCGGTGATGACGAAGTTGGGCCAGGCGTTAAGCGCCCACTGTCCCGGCCAACTCAACTCCCAGGCGCGCGACCAGGGCAGCAGGTAGGGGATAGGCCACTGGTAGCCGTCCGGCCCGCGCGCCCCCACCAGATCGCATAGCAGATGCAGGTGGAAGCTCAGGAAGACCAGCGCCGCCGTCTTCCATCGTCGCTTCGCCAGCGCGAAGGCGACCAGCGCGGCGAAGACGGCAAAGGTCAGGTTGTGCAGGGTGTGGTGGTAAAGGGTGAACCAGGGCAGCGGGTGCGCGCTGCCGCGGGTCAGGATCTCGGGGATAATGCCCAGCCCATCCATATCCGGGATGACGCCGGCGAGGGCCACCATGGCCCGCTCCCGGCGGTTGAACTCGGTGGTGTTGGCCACCATCCAGCCGAACAGGAAGTGGGTAACGGGGCTCACATCTCGACCAGGACGTCGTCGCCCTCGACCTTGATGGGATAGACGGCGACTTTGAGGGACGTATTCTGCATCGGCTCGCCGGTCTGCGGATTGTACATCCAGCCGTGCCAGGGACAGACGACTGAGCCGTCCACGATGACGCCCTGCCCCAGCGGCCCGCCGCGATGCACGCATACGTTGTCCAGCGCGCAGAGCTTGCCCTCCACGTTGGCGACGCAGACCATGCGCCCGCCCGCCTGGAATTCCCTGGCCTCATCCTCGCCGGGGAGGTCGGCCTTGGTGGCGATCTTGATGGAACTGGGCATCGGGATCCTTCACTTCGCTCAGGATGACGGCGCGCGGCTCGCTGTTAGCCTGCCCTGAGGCAACAGCCGAAGGGCCGCGCAATCGCCGTCACTTGGGTTGCAGCGTTTGCGCGATCATCACCTGGCGCTTGAAATTCTCCGCCATGTCTTCGGTGAGGCGGACTTCCGTGGGCCGCTTGGCCAGGGACATCTGGTCGATCTTGTCCTGCAGCTTCAGGAGCGCGTAAAAGAGGTTCTCCGGGCGCGGGGGGCAGCCGATGACGTAGACATCCGTGGGCACGATGCGGTCCACGCCCTGCAGCACGGCGTAGGTATTGAACGGCCCGCCGACCGAGGAGCACGCGCCCATGGAGATGCACCACTTGGGCTCGGGCATCTGGTCGTAGATGCGCTTGAGCACCGGCGCCATCTTGAGCGTGACCGTGCCGGCGACGATCATCAGATCGCTCTGCCGCGGGCTGGGACGGAAGACCTCCGAGCCAAAACGGGCGATGTCGAAGCGCGCCGTGGAGCTGGCGATCATCTCGATGGCGCAGCAGGCCAGGCCGAAGGTCATGGGCCAGACCGCGGACTTGCGGGCCCAGTTGAAGACGTAGTCCACCGTGGTGATGAGGAAATTCTTCTCGAATTTATTTTGCAGCCAGGCCATTGCGCTCAGTCTATGGACTGGCCGCGCCGGGTGTCAACCTGACTCTGGCTTCGGCGCCACGCATTTGATATAAGGTTGCGCTTCCCTTTTGAACGGAGTCCCGCATGAGCCTTTCACGACGCAAGTTCCTGGAGTTGACGGGCAGCGCCGCGGCAGCGGCGCTGGCCACGGAGCTGTTCGAGCTGCCCGAGTTGAACGCCGCCAACACGGCCGCGCAGAAGCCCTCGGCTTCGCTCGCCGCGCTGGCTGAGGTGGCCCTTTCCACCGCCAAGAAGTTGGGCGCGACCTACGCCGACATCCGCATCAATCGCTACCGCGACCAGGTGGTGGCGCTGCGCTCCTCGCCTGACTTCGCCACCGGTAAGACCAACCACGTGCCCACGGCCAACGAGACGCAGTCCTTCGGCTTCGGCGTCCGGGTGATCGCCAACGGCACCTGGGGATTCGCCGGCAGCCACATCGTCACCCGGGCGGAGATCGCCCGCGTGGCCGGCGAAGCGGTGGCCGTGGCCAAGGCCAACTCCGCGCTGCAGAGGCAGCCGGTGAAGCTGTCCCCGGTGAAGGCTTATGTGGACAAGTGGACCACACCCTTCACCAAGAATCCCTTCGACATCCCGGTCACGGAGAAGCTGGCCCTGCTGGAAAAGGCGAACAGCGAGGTGAAGGCGGTGCAGAAGGTCTTCGCCGCGCAATCCTCCATCGTGGCCCACTCCGAAGACAAGTTCTTCGCCTCCTCGGAAGGCTCGCGCATCCAGCAGTACATCCTTCAGTCCTACGGGCAGGTTCAGGCGCAGGCGCGCGACCTGGCGACGCGCATCTCACGCTCGCGTGCCTACTCGCCCTCGCCGGTCACCGCCGGCTACGAGGTGATCGAGGAAGTGGACCTGCCGGGCAACGGCCGCCGCATCGGCGAGGAGGTGGTCGAGCACCTTTCGGCGCCCCCGGTCACGCCGGGCAAGAAAGACCTGGTGCTGATGCCCAACCACCTGTCGCTGACCATCCACGAGAGCATCGGCCATGCCACCGAGCTCGACCGCGTGCTGGGCTACGAGGCCAACTTCGCGGGCACCAGCTTCCTGAAGCCCGAGGATATGGGAAAGTTCCGCTACGGCAGCGAGGTGATGAACGTCGTGGGCGACCGGACGCTGCCGCGCGGCATGTCTACGGTGGGCTATGACGACGACGGCGTGCAGGCGACGTCGTTCGACATCGTGAAGAACGGCGTGCTGCAGCACTTCCAGACCATCCGCGACCAGGCGCACCTGATCGGCGAGGCCGAGTCGCGGGGCTGCTGCTACGCCGACTCGTTCGACAGCGTCCCCTTCCAGCGCATCCCCAACGTGTGGCTGAAGGCGGGCGAGAAGCCCATGACGGTGGAGGACCTGTGCTCGGGCATCGACGACGGCGTGCTGATCGATGGGCGCGGCTCCTGGTCCATCGACCACCAGCGCTACAACTTCCAGTTCGGCGGCGACGCATTCTACGAAATCAAGGGCGGCAAGAAGGGCAAGATGATCTCACGCGTGGCCTACCAGGCGCGCACTCCCGACTTCTGGGCCACGATGGACGCGGCCGCCGACCAGCGCTTCTGGCAGAACCACGGCCTGACCAGCGACGGCAAGGGACAGCCGCAGCAGATCAACGCCATGAGCCACGGCTGCTCCCCTACGCGCTTTCGCCAGGTCAACGTGTTATTGACGGACTAAGGAGAGAACGACATGCTGAGCCAAACCGAAGCCAAGCAATTGATTGCGAAGATCCTCTCCTTCTCCAAGGCGGACGATTGTGACGTGACCGTGGGCGCGGTGGAGAGCGCCAACACGCGCTTTGCGCGCAACAGCATCACCACTAGCGGCCGCACCAGCAGCATCGCGGTCCGCATCTCGTCCACCAAAGATACAAAGACCGGGACCATCGCCACCAATGAGACCTCGGAGACCGCACTGCGCGCCGCGGTGGCGCGTTCCGAGGAACTATCGGCCCTGGCGCCGCCCGACCCCGAGTACATCGAGCCGGTCGGCCCGCAGAAGTATCCGGAGATCTCCAGCTACGACGCTGCCACCGCGGCGGCGGGCGCGAAAGAGATGCTGCCGGGAGTGCGCGCGGCCATCGAAGGCGCGGAGGCCAAGGGGCTGACCGCCGCCGGCTACTTCGAGCGCGACGCGGAGCACCTGGCGGTGGGCAACAAGCGGGGCAACTTCGGATACACCCAGCGCACAACCGCCGATTACTCGGTGACGGCGCGCACCGCCGACGGCACCGGTTCGGGCTGGGGCGCAGGCGAAGGCGGGCACCTGGGCGATGTGGACGCCCCCGCGGCCGCGCGCGTGGCCATCGAGAAATCCCTGCTCTCGCAGAAACCCCGCCGCCTCGACCCGGGCAAGTACACCGTCATCCTGGAACCGGCGGCGGTGGACGAGATGCTCGGCCCGCTCTTCGGCTCCTTCAACGCCCGCACCGCCGAGGAAGGGCGCTCGCTGCTTACCCGCAAGGGCGGTGGAACGCTGCTGGGCGAGAAGCTCTTCTCGGAAAAAGTCACCGTGCGAAGCGATCCGTTCGACCCCCGGCTCACCGCTTCCCCGTGGAGCGGCAACGTCTCCACCAGCCTGGGCGGCGTCGGACAGTTCTTCTTCGGCGGTGGAGGGGCCGGCTTCGGCGGCTACCTGCCGGCACAGAAGATGACCTGGATCGAGAAGGGCGCCATCCGGAACCTGGGCTACACGCGCTACTGGGCGAAGAAGAAAGGCGTGGAGCCGACTCCGGCGCCGGGCTCGAACTTAGTCCTCGACGGCGAAGATCATTCCATCGAAGACCTGGTGGCCTCCACTGAACGTGGCCTGCTCATCACCCGCTTCTGGTATATCCGCTTCGTCAATCCGCAGACGGTGCAGCTCACCGGACTCACACGCGACGGAGTGTTCATGATCGAGAACGGCAAGATCGCCTACCCGGTGATGAACTTCCGCTGGAATGAGAGCCCGGCCAACCTGCTCGCCAACCTGGAAGGCATGAGCCGTCCGGTGCGCGTGGACGGCGACCTGGTGCCCGCCATCAAGGCCAAGGAGTTCACCTTCACCAGTCTGTCGGACGCCATCTGAGAGCGGCGGTCAGTACTTCAGGCTCCAGTGCAGCAGGTGCCAGGTGCAGACAAACCACGCAAAGCCCACGCAGCAGAGGGCGATGAGGGTATCGCCCAACCGCGCCCACAGCCAGCGCCCGGGCTCGGTCCAGGAGCGGACGGCCTGGTAGAGCGCCGGCAGCGTTCCCAATACTCCCAGCCACCCCACGATCTGCACGATACGCAGCCAAAGGTCCATGCGGCTGCTGAGCAGGCCGATGTCCTTGCTGGCCATCACGAAGGTCACGGCAAAGGCGATGACGAAGCTGAGATTCAGCGCGCAGGCAAGGCGGGCCAGCAGCCGCCAGCGCTTCTGCGACGGCGTGAGTTCGAGTTTGCGCCCGTAGTGCCGGCGCAGAAGCGCCGCCACCGGCCACAGCAGCAACGTCAGCAGGAACACCGCCAGGCTGACGATGATCACCGGCAGGTTGAGACGGCCGTCCCGGTTCCAGGGCGTGCGCTGGAAGACTGCGATGGGAAAGTCGAAGACCATCACCCAGCGTCCCGCGGCATCGCGCTTGAAGGCGAGGCGGTCCTGGCCGTGCTCCTGGCGGAAGACCATGGGCGCAATCTCCCGGTAGCGCTTGAGCTGGCCGTTCATGTCCTTGAGATCGGAGGAGCTGATGGTGCCATCCGGGTTGTAGGTGACCGTGGTCTCGCCCAGCAGCGCGCTCACGCTCAGGATGTTGGTTTCCAGGCGGCGGCTGACGGTGTAGCGGCCGGCGACGGACTGGCCGTCCTGGGAAGCGGTGGCCGGTGGCTTGGCTTGGGGCGGCTCATAGGGAAAATAGCGGTCGAGGAAGGCGCGCCACACCGCGGAGCGCGGACTGATCTCTCCTTTGCCCGCGCTGTTGTAGGAGATGAAGAAGCCCACGCCGGCCTCGGGGATGAGGTGCAGGTCGCTGTGGAACCACTGCGTGTCGCCGCCGTGTCCCAGGATGCGGTGGCCGTTGCGCGATTCCTCGTAGAAACCCAGGCACATCCCATTCATTTCGGGGACATTCTCGAACTGCCGGGTGTGCATGAGGCGCGCGGTTTCGGGTCGCAGGATCTGGACGTCGCCGTAGCGGCCGTCCTGCAGATGCGCGATCATGAAGCGCGCGATGTCGGTGGCAGTGAGCGAGGAGCTGCCCGCGGGCACCGCTTCCACAAACTCGAAGGTTTTCGCGGGCTGCGAGCCCAGCGCGTAGCCCTGCGACATCAGAGGCTCCAGCGCCTTGGGCAGCGGCTGGCGGAAGGTGGTGCGCTCCATGCCCAGGGGCTGAAGGATGTGCTGCTCGAGGTAGTCGTCGAAGGGCTGTCCGGAGACGCGCTGCACGATGTAGCCGGCCAGCGCGGTGGCGTAGTTGGAGTAGGCCGGCACCTCGCCCGGCGGGAAGATGCGCGCGGGCAAGTGCTCCTTCAGATACCGGTCGATGGGCTTCAGATCACTGGCTTTACCCACGAACAGCTCCTGGATGACCTCTTCGAAGCCCGGTGTATGCGTCATGATGTTGCGCAGAGTGATGGGCTTGCCGTCCCGCGGCGGGATGGTGAAGTCCAGGTACCCATTCACGTCCTTGTCCAGATCGAGCTTGCCTTGCTCCACCAGTTGCATCACCGCCGTCCAGGTGAAGAGCTTGGAGATGGAGCCGGGACGGAAGAGGGTCGAGTCGGGCGTGACCGGCGTGCGCTTGGCGACATCGGCGAAGCCGTAGCCCTTGGCGAAGAGCACCTGGCCGTCCTTGACCACCAGCACGACGGCGCCCGCAATGTCTTCGCGCCTGAGCTGCAGCGGCATGGCGCCGTCGAGGAAGGCTTCGAGGTCGGCGGCGGTCATCTCCGGCGGCGTCTTCGCCGCGCTCGGGGCGGCGGGCGGCGCCTCTTTCTGCGGAGGCTTGGGCGTGGCCGGTCCTTGGGCCCAAGCAACCGAACCAAGCAGCAATGCCAGCAAGACAACGATGGCGGCTGACCGCGTCTGACGCATAGGTCTTCCCCCGCGAACCTCGGGATTTAGGAGCCGAACAGTCTACTCTCTCTGCCACAGAGACACAGAGGCACCGAGAACAAACTGGGTTTTGACGTTGGCTGTAACACGAATCCCCTCTGTGACTCTGTGGCAGGCTCTCAGTAGATGGTGTAGGGCGGCGCGGGCGAGCGGACGTTGGGCTTGGTCGCCACCAGCAGCAGGGCTCCGAGCTTTTTGAACTCGCGCAACTCGGCCGCGTTCTTGAACCACTTGCCGCTGTACTCCCCGGGCGTGGGCGATTCGTCGGGAATGCGCAGCGCCTCTACGTCCTCAAACGCGTGCTGCTTCAGCAGCTCGACGTACTCCGCCGCGGAGCGGGCGTGCACCGTGACCTTCAGCTCCTCCACCCAGCGCAGCGAGTAGGGATTGTCTTTATATAGGTTGATGAGGATGAAGAGCCGCCCGCGCGGCGCCATCACGCGGAAGAGCTCATGCAGGGCGCGCTCCTGGTCGGCGTAGTAGTAAAAAGACTCGACTGACAGGACCTTGTCGAAGAAGTTTTCCTCCCAGGGAATCTGCTGCGCCGAGCCCCAGACGAACATGAGGTTGTCGAAGTCGCGGGAGGCGGCGCGCGCGCGGCGAATCATCTCGTCGGAGATGTCCACGCCCACCACCTGCCCGTGGCCCTCCGGGCCATCACCCACCAGGCGCGCCAGGATGCGCGAGGCCCAGCCGGCGCCGCAGCCCAGGTCGAGCACGCGCTCGCCCGGGCGCAGCTCCATCCGCCGCAGCGTCTGCTCGGTGATGTTGAGATGGTGCTTCTCCATCTCCTCGCCGCGGCCCTCTTCGGCCCAGCGGTTGAATTCCTGTTGGAGGATCTCGTCGGGAGTCATCTGTTCTTTATGCTACAGTTCCCACGCCTTATGCCTCAAACGCCGCCGCCCGGAGACGCGCCCGCGTTTTACTGTCCTACGTGCGCCCGGGAAGTCACCGACCCTTTGACCTGCGGCGACTGCTCGGCGGTGATCTGCCGCATCTGCGGCACGCCGCTGGAATCCCCCGACGAACTGGGTATCGGATGACGGACGAGACCATTTTCACTACGCCCCAGTCCGCTCAAGCCGTGGACTCCGCGCCTGCCGCCGTTCACGGCCGCGGCTCGCTGCTGCGCGTGCTGGGCGTGGGCTTCGGCCTGGCGGTCATCATCGGCAACACCATCGGCGCGGGCATCCTGCGCACTCCGGGAGAGGTGGCCGGCAACCTTCCGCGCGTCTGGATGTTCATCGGCGTCTGGATCCTGGGCGGCCTCTACGCGCTGCTGGGCGCCTACCAGATCTCGGAACTGGGAGCGATGGTGCCGCGCTCGGGCGGCTACTACGTTTTTGCGCGGCGCGCGCTGGGCGACTTTGCCGGCTTCGCCATCGGCTGGGCCGACTGGATGGCGCAGTGCGGCACCACGGCCGCCGTGGCCATCGTCATCGGCGAGTACACCGGCGAACTCTTCCCCCGTTTCAACAGCTACACGGTGGATATCGCCGTCTACATCACTGTGGGCGTCGCCTTGTTGCAGTGGCGCGGCATCGCCTGGGGCAGCCTGGTGCAGAACCTGACCAGTTCGCTCAAGGCCTTGGGCTTCGTGGCGCTGGTCTCGGGCATCTTCTTCCTGGCACATCCCCTGCCCGCGCCGCCGCCCCCGACGGAGATGGCCGGCGGCCTGTCGTTCCTGGTGGCGCTGCTGGTGGCGTTGCAGGCCGTCATCTACACCTACGACGGATGGTACGGCGTCATCTACTTCGGCGAGGAGGTGAAGAATCCCGGGCGCGACGTCCCGCGCGCCATGATCGGCGGCGTGCTCTCCATCATGGCCATCTACGTCCTGGTGAACCTGGCGCTGGTGTATGCGCTGCCGCTCACCGAGCTCAGCGGACAGAAGCTGGCGGTGGGCACGGCGGCCAACGCCGTCTTCGGCCGGCACGGCATGACCATCATCCTGGCGCTGGCCGTCCTCTCCATGATCAGCGGCATCAACGCTTACCACCTGATGGCCAGCCGCGTGGTCTACACCATGGCGCGCGACCGCCTGTTCTTCCCCCAGGTGGCGGTGGCCAACAAGGGCGGGACCCCCACGGTCGCGCTCTTCCTCAGCACGGTGGCGGCGGTGGTCTTCATCCTGAGCGGTTCGTTCAACTTCGTGGCCTCCGTGCTCGCGTTCTTCTTCGTCGCGGACTACGCCATGGCCTATGCCGTGGTCTTCATCCTGCGCCGGCGCGAGCCCGCGACCGAGCGTCCCTACCGCGCCTGGGGATATCCCTGGACCACCGGCCTGGCGCTCTTCCTCTCGCTGGCTTTCCTGGCCGGCGCCATCGCCGGCGACCGGAGAAACAGCCTCTACGCCGTGGGAGTGCTCGCCTTGAGCTACCCCCTATACCTGGCATTCAAGCTTTTCAGGAAAAAACCCGCCGCCTGATTCAGCCGCTGGATTCCGCCGGGCGCTTCCACTCCCAGCCGCGGTACTGCTCGCGCAGGCGCGACTTCAGCAGCTTCCCCGTAGAGGTGTGGGGAAGTTCGTTGACGAAGACGATGGCCTCCGGGAGCTGCCACTTGGCGAAGCGCGTGGCGAGGAAGTCGCGCAGCTCGTCGGCGGTGGCGGCGGCGCCCGGCTTGAGCACCACCGCGGCCAGCGGGCGCTCCTGCCAGGTGGGATGCGGGACGGCAACCACCGCCGCCTCCGCCACGGCCGCATGGCCCACCAGCGCGTTCTCCAAGTCCACCGAGCTGATCCACTCGCCGCCGGATTTGATCAGGTCTTTGCTGCGGTCGGCGATGCGCACGTAGCCCTCGGAATCGATCGAGACCACATCGCCGGTGCGGAACCAGCCGTCGGTGGTCCACTTGTCGCTCTCCTCGGGCAGGCGGTAGTAGTTGGCGGCCACCCACGGCCCGCGCACCTGCAACTCGCCCAGGGTCTCGCCATCCCAGGTCGCCTCGCCGTTCGGAGTCATCACCCGCACGTCCACGAAAGGCAGCGCCATGCCCTGCTTGAGGCGCGTCTCGTACTGCCGAGCCTCCGGCCACTCCATCATGTGCTTCTTCAGGCGGGAGACGGTGCCGGCGGGCGTGATCTCGGTCATGCCCCAGAAGTGGATCATGCGCACGCCCATCTGGTCGAAACGGCGCAGCATGGATTCGGGTGCGGCCGAGCCCGCCACGATGATGCGCATGCCCTCCGGCGGCTTCCACGCCGTGGGATTTGCGTCCAGCGCCTCCAGCACGCGCAGCCACACCGTGGGCACGCCGCCGGTGAAAGTGACGCGCTCTTTCTCCAGCAGCTCGATGAGGCTGGCGGCGTCCAGATACTGCCCCGGGAAGACCAGCTTGCTACCGCACAGGATGGCGGAAAAGGGCACACCCCAGGCGTTGGCGTGGAACATGGGCTGGGTCACGAGGATGGAGTCCTGCTGCGAGATGGCCATGGCGTCCGGCAGCGCGAAGGCGAAAGAGTGCAGCGCCAGAGCGCGGTGCGAGTAGAGCACGCCCTTGGGCTTGCCGGTGGTGCCGGAGGTGTAGCACATGGCCGCGGCATCGTTCTCATCGAGCGCAGGGTAGGAAAACTCGCCGCTCGCGCCGGCCAGGAAATCCTCGTAGCTCTCATACGGCGCCGTCACCGGCCTGCCGGTGGTGGGCGCCACCAGGACGCGCTCCAGCTTGGCGCTGACCTGGTCGCGAAAGCTCTCGTAGAGCGGCAGCAGCACGTCGTCCACGATGAGGAAGCGGTCCTCGGCGTGGTTGACGATGTAGGCCAGCTCCGTGGGATGCAGCCGCAGGTTCAGCGTATGCGCCACGCCGGCGGCGGCCGGGATGCCGAAGTAGCATTCCAGGTGGGTGGAGTGGTTCCACATCAGTGTGGCCACGCGCTCGCCCGGCTTGAGTCCGGCCCCTTGCAGGGCCGAAGCCAGGCGCAGCGTCCGGCGATAAAAGTCGGCGTAGGTGTAACGGTGGAGCGAGCGGTCGGGGCGCCGGGAGACGATCTCCACCTGGGGGAAGAGCCTGGCGGCGCGCTCCAGCATGGGAGGGAGCGTGAGCGGGTAATCCATCATGCCGG
>Ga0255334_1001305_pt1 | contig 11841 bp, 10 predicted proteins | sample EtOH5_35cm_T3_12_FD_202080 | JGI IMG/M metagenome (GOLD analysis project Ga0255334, IMG submission 202080) | Sandy soil microbial communities from University of British Columbia, Vancouver, Canada - EtOH5_35cm_T3_129 | ecosystem: Engineered > Artificial ecosystem > Sand microcosm > Unclassified ...
TCCTTGTCGTAGAACAGCTCCTCGCGCGTCTCGGTGGCGAATTCCAGGTTCGGCCCTTCGACGATGGCATCGACCGGACAGGCCTCCTCGCAGAGCCCGCAGTAGATGCATTTGGTCATGTCGATGTCGTAGCGCGTGGTGCGACGGGACCCGTCCTCGCGCGGCTCGGCCTCGATGGTGATCGCCTGGGCGGGGCAGACGGCCTCGCACAGCTTGCAGGCGATGCAGCGTTCCTCGCCGTTCGGGTAGCGGCGCAGGGCGTGCTCGCCCTTGAAGCGCGGGCTGATCGGGGATTTCTCAAAGGGGTAGTCGATGGTCGGCTTCGGCCGGAACATCATCCCGAGGGTCAGGCGCATGCCGGCCAGAAGCTCGGTCAGGAGCAGGCTTCGCGCCAGGCTATCGAATGCGGGCATGGTCGATCCCCTAAGCCGGCAGCCAGCCGGTCAATTTCAGCACGGCCGCGGTCAGCACCAGCCAGAACAGGCTGAAAGGCAGGAACACCTTCCACCCCAGCCGCATCAGCTGGTCGTAGCGGTAGCGCGGGAAGGTCCCCCGCACCCAGATGAAGACGAACAGGCAGAAGCAGATTTTCGCGATGAACCACAGCGGCCCCGGTATCCAGGTCAGCGGCTCGATCGCGAAGGGCGGATACCAGCCGCCCAGGAACAGGATGGTCACCAGCGCCGACATCAGGATCATGTTGGCGTATTCGCCGAGGTAGAAGAGCGCGAAAGACATCGCGCTGTATTCCACGAAGAAGCCGGCGACCAGCTCGCTCTCGCCTTCCGGAAGATCGAAGGGGGCGCGGTTGGTTTCGGCCAGCGCGCTGATGAAGAAGATGATGAACATCGGGAACAGCGGGATGAAGAACCAGATGTGTTCCTGCGCCCGCACCACTTCCGTCAGGTTCAGCGACCCCACGCAGAGCAGCACCGTCACGATGACGAAGCCCATGGAGACTTCGTAGCTGACCATCTGCGCCGCCGAGCGCAGCGCGCCGAGGAAGGCGTATTTCGAATTGCTGGCCCAGCCCGCGATGATGATGCCATAGACGCCGAGCGAGGAGATCGCGAAGAGGTAGAGCACGCCGACATTGATATCGGCGATCGCCCAGCCGTCGCTGACCGGGATCACCGCCCAGGCGATCATGGCCAGGCCGAAGGTCAGCATCGGCGCCATCACGAACAGCACGCGCGAGGCGCCGGTCGGGATGATCGTCTCCTTCATCAGCATCTTCAGCGCATCGGCGAAGGGCTGCAGCAGGCCGAAGGGCCCGACGACATTCGGCCCCTTCCGCCACTGGATCGCGGCCAGCACCTTCCGCTCCGCCCAGGTCAGATAGGCGACGGCCAGCAGCAACGGCACCAGCAGCGCCAGAGTCTTGGCGACGGTCAGCGCCAGGATGCCGAGGGGCGAGGCGAGGAACGCATCCATGCCGGTCACTCCGCCGCCAGCACGGCGGGGGTGATGACCCGGGCGCATTCGGCCATGGTCGCCGAGGCGCGGCTGATGCAATCCGCCTGCCAATAGACCGGGATCGGCGGCAGGAAAGCCGCATCCCCCAGCGCCAGCGGATCGCCCTTGGGGCCCGCCGGATCGGCGCAGGCGGCCGTCGCGAAGGCGGCACCGAACACGGGGTTCACCGCGACCAGACGCGCGCGGACCGCATCCAGCGTGTCATAGGGCAGCGGGGTGCCGAGCGCCGCCGAGAAGGCGCGCAGGATGCGCCAATCCTCGCGGGCCTCGCCCGGCGGGGCCACGGCGGCGCGGCCGCGCTGCACCCGGCCCTCGGTGTTCACATAGGTGGCCTCTTTTTCGGTATAGGCGGCCCCCGGCAGGATCACATCGGCCCGCGCCGCGGCGCGGTCGCCGTGATGGCCCTGGTAGATCACGAAGGTCTCCGCCCCGATCAGCGCGGGGTCGAAGCCATCCGCGCCCAGCAGCCAGAGCGCATCCACGCCCCCGCCCAGCATCCCGCCGAGGTTGCGCCCCTGTGGCCCCGGCACGAAGCCGAGGTCGAGCGCCCCGACCTGGCCGCCGAACTGGTGCAGCACGCAGAACCCGTTCCAATCGGCCCGCAGCCCATCGGCGTCGCGCAGCAGCGCCCAGGCGGCGGCGGCGATCGCCGCGCCATCCGGCCGTGCCAGCGCGCCGCGCCCGATCAGGACCATGGGGCGCTTGGCGTCCTTCAGGATCGCGGCGGCATCGGCGATGGCGCTCGGCCCCTCGCCCAGCACGGCCGCGGGATAGGTCAAATCGATGCCGGCCGGACCGATGAAGCCGACCGGAAACCCGCCCGCCAGCCAGCGCTTGCGGATGCGCGCGTTCAGCACCGGCGCCTCAGTGCGCGGGTTGCTGCCGATGATGACCAGCGCATCCGCCTCGTCGATCCCGGCGATGCCGGCCCCGAAGACATAGAATTCGCGGCGGGAGGCATCCAGTGCGGCGCCATCCTGGCGGCAATCGAGGTTCTCGCTGCCGAGGCCGGCCATCAGATCCTTCAGCGCCACCACGCTTTCGGCATCCACCAGATCGCCGGCCACGGCGCCGATGCGGTCGCCGGAGAGCGGCTTCAGCTTCTCGACGATGGCGGCAAAGGCTTCCGGCCAGGTGGCGGCCACCAGCTTGCCGTCGCGGCGGATCCAGGGCCGGTCCAGCCGCTTGCGCTTCAGCCCGTCGAAGGAAAAGCGCGAGCGATCGCCCAGCCATTCCTCATTCACCGCCTCATGGGTGCGCGGCAGGATGCGCAGCACTTCCGGCCCGCGGGTATCGATGCGGATCGCCGCCCCCACCGCATCCAGCACGTCCACGCTGTCGGTCTTGCGCAGCTCCCAGGGCCGCGAGACGAAGGCATAGGGCCGGCTGGTCAGCGCGCCGACCGGGCAAAGGTCGATGAGGTTGCCGGCCAGTTCGGTCGTCAGCGCCTTTTCGACATAGGTGCCGACTTCCATGTTCTCGCCGCGCCCGGTGGCGCCCAGTTCCGGCACGCCCGCGACCTCGGTCGCAAAACGGATGCAGCGGGTGCAATGGATGCAGCGGTTCATGATCGTCTTGATCAGCGGACCGACATACTTGTCCTTCACCGCCCGCTTCTGTTCGCGGAAGCGGGAGCCATCCTTGCCATAGGCGACGGCCTGGTCCTGCAGGTCGCATTCGCCGCCCTGGTCGCAGATCGGGCAATCCAGCGGATGGTTGATCAGCAGGAATTCCATCACGTTGCGCCGCGCATTGCGCACCATCGGCGTGTCGGTGAAGACCTTCATGCCCTCGGCGACCGGATAGGCGCAGGAGGCGACGGGCTTGGGCGCCTTCTCGACCTCCACCAGGCACATGCGGCAATTGCCGGCGACCGAAAGCCGTTCGTGGTAGCAGAAGCGCGGGATTTCCCGCCCCGCGACTTCGCAGGCCTGCAGCACGGAGGACCCGTTCGGGACCTCGACTTCAACGCCATCGACGAAAAGCTTGGTCATCGCGCGCTCACTCCGCCGCCATGGGCAGTTTGCGGGTTCGATAATCGGCGATGCGCTCTTCCATCAGCGGACGGAAGTGGCGGATCAACCCCTGGATCGGCCAGACCGCGCCATCGGCGAAGGCGCAGATGGTGTGGCCCTCGATCTGGCGGGTGACCTGCTCCAGCACGTCGATCTCGGCGACCTCGGCGCGGCCTTCGACCATGCGGTCCATGACCCGCTTCATCCAGCCCATGCCTTCGCGGCAGGGGGTGCACTGGCCGCAGCTCTCATGCTTGTAGAATTGCGCGAGGCGGGCGATCGCCTTGATCAGGTCGGTGGACTTGTCCATCACGATCACGCCCGCGGTGCCGAGGCCGCTCTTGTGGTCGCGCAGCGCGTCGAAATCCATCAGCACATCGTCGCAGATCGCCTTCGGCAGCATCGGCGTCGAGGAGCCGCCCGGGATCACCGCCAGCAGATTGTCCCAGCCGCCACGCACGCCGCCGGCATAGCGGTCGATGAGTTCGCGCAGTGGGATGCTCATCTCGGCTTCGACGTTGCAGGGCTTGTTCACATGCCCCTGCAGACAGAAGATTTTTGTCCCGGAATTCTTCGGCCGGCCAAAACTGGAGAACCAGCTGGCCCCACGACGCAGGATGGTCGGCACCACCGCGATGGTCTCGACATTGTTGACCGTGGTCGGGCAGCCATAGAGACCGACCGCGGCCGGGAACGGCGGCTTCAGCCGCGGCATGCCTTTCTTGCCTTCCAGGCTTTCCAGCAGCGCGGTTTCCTCGCCGCAGATATAGGCGCCGGCGCCGCGATGGGTGAAGAGCTCGAAGTCATAGCCCGAGCCCGCCGCGTTCTTGCCGAGCAGCCCCGCGTCATAGGCCTCCTCGATCGCCGCCTGCAGGATATTGCCTTCGTTGAAGTATTCGCCGCGGTAGTAGATGTAGGCCGCGGTCGCCCCCATCGCCATGCCGGCGAGCAGCGCGCCCTCGATCAGCTTGTGCGGATCATGCCGCAGGATGTCGCGGTCCTTGCAGGTGCCGGGTTCGGATTCATCGGCATTGATGACGAGGTAGACCGGACGCCCGTCGGCCGGGCGTTCCTTCGGCATGAAGGACCACTTCAACCCGGTCGGGAAGCCGGCGCCGCCGCGGCCGCGCAGGCCGGACTGCTTCATTTCCTCGACGATCCAGTCACGACCCTTGGCCATGATCGCCGCGGTCCCATCCCAGTCGCCGCGCTTGCGCGCATCCGCGAGGTTCCAGGGCTGCGTGCCGTAGAGGTTGGTGAAGATGCGGTCGCGATCAGCCAGCGCCATGATGTCAGTTCTCCGCACCCGTGAGGACCATGGGACCGCCCTCCGGCGCGCTGGTCTGGCGGCCGATGCTGCTGCCGATCGGCGGGCGTTCGCCGCGCTTCAGCGCCTCGATCAGTTCCACCGTGCGGGCGTAGTCAAGATCCTCGTAGTAATCATCATCGACCTGCAACACCGGCGCATTCACGCAGCCGCCGAGGCATTCGACCTCGGTCAGGGTGAACAGCCCATCCGCACTGGTATCGCCATAGCCCTTGAGGTGGCCGGCGTCCTTGCAGGCGCGCAGCACGTCATCCGATCCGCGCAGCCAGCAGGGCGTGGTGCCGCAGACCTGCAGATGGTAGCGGCCGATCGGCTTGGTGTTGAACATCAGATAGAAGGTCGCGACCTCATAGACCCGGATCGGTGCCATGCCGAGCCGTTCGGCGACCACATCCATGGCGACGCGCGGCAGCCAGGCGCTGCCGGTCAGCCGGCCCATCTGCTTCTGCACGAGGTAGAGCAGCGGGATCACCGCACTGGCCTGCTTGCCCGGCGGGTAGCGCCGCAGCAGCGCGCCGATCTTGGCTTCGCTGTCGGCATCGAAGGCAAATTCGCTCGGCTCGCTCATCGGTCGATCTCCCCGAACACGATGTCGAGCGACCCGACGATCGCCACCGCATCCGCCAGCATATGGCCCTTGGACATCACTTCCGTCGCCTGCAGATGCGGGAAGCCTGGGGCGCGGATCTTGCAGCGATAGGGCTTGTTGGTGCCATCGGCGACGAGATAGACCCCGAATTCGCCCTTGGGCGCCTCGACCACCGTATAGGTCTCGCCTTCCGGCACGTGGTAGCCCTCGGTATAGAGCTTGAAGTGGTGGATCAGCGCTTCCATCGACCGCTTCATCTCGCCGCGCGTTGGCGGCGTGATCTTGTGGTCCTGGATCTTGATCGGCCCCGGCTTCATCTGCGCCAGGCACTGCTGGATGATCTTCACGCTCTCACGCATTTCCAGCATGCGGACGAGGTAGCGATCGTAGCAATCGCCATGGCGACCGACCGGGATCTCGAAATCCATGCGGTCGTAGACGTCATAGGGCTGGCTGCGGCGCAGATCCCAGGCGATGCCCGAGGCGCGCAGGCAGGGCCCGGAAAACCCCCAGCCGAGCGCCTGTTCGGCGGTCATCACCCCGATATCCACGGTGCGCTGCTTGAAGATGCGGTTGTCGCTCAGCAGCGCGTCAAGCTCGCCGACGAATTTCGGGAAGGTTTCGGCCCAGGCGCCGATGCGCGCCTCCAGCCCGGCCGGCAGATCCTTGGCGACCCCGCCGGGCCGGAAATAATTCGCGTGGTAATGCGAACCGCTGACCGCCTCGTAGAATTCCAGCAGATGCTCGCGCTGCTCGAACCCCCAGAGGCTCGGGGTGATGGCGCCCAGATCCAGCGCATAGGTCGTGATGTTCAGCAGATGGTTCAGCACGCGGCCGATCTCGGAGAACATCACCCGGATGTATTGGGCGCGCTCCGGCACCTCGATGCCGAGCAGCCGCTCGGTCGCCAGGGCGAAGGCGTGTTCCTGGTTCATCGGCGCGACATAGTCGAGCCGGTCGAAATAGGGCAGCGCCTGCATATAGGTCTTGTGCTCGATCAGCTTCTCGGTGCCGCGATGCAGCAGCCCGATATGCGGATCGGCGCGTTCGACGACCTCGCCCTTCATCTCCAGGATCAGCCGCAGCACCCCATGCGTCGCAGGATGCTGCGGGCCGACATTGAGGGTGTGGCTGTCCATCTCGAAGATGCGGGTTTCAGCCTCGGGTGCGGTGCTGCTCACGGCTGCGGCCCCTCGATCCGGTTCAGATGCACCTTCTCGTCGCCCGGCAGGCTGGTCATGCCTTCCCAGGGCGAGAGGAAGTCGAAGTTGCGGTAATCCTGCGTCAGCTGCACCGGGCCATAGGCGACGGCGCGGCGTTCGGGGTCGTAGCGCAGCTCGACGAAGCCGGTCAGCGGGAAATCCTTGCGCAGCGGATGCCCTTCGAAGCCGTAATCGGTCAGCAGCCGGCGCAGATCGGGCTGGCCGTCGAAGACGATGCCGTACATGTCCCAGGTTTCACGTTCATACCAGGTCGCCGAGGGCCAGACCTCCACGACGGAAGGCACCGGCGTCGCCTCATCGGTGCTGACGATCACCCGGATGCGATGATTATGGGTCAGCGACAGCAGGTTGTAGACGATTTCGAAGCGTTCCGGCCGCTCCGGATGGTCGACGCCGCAGATGTCCATGCATTGCTCGGCCGCGAAGCGCGGATCGTCGCGCAGCATCAGCATCAGCGGCAGCAGCGCGCGCTTGTCGGCATGCAGGCAGAGCTCACCACGCGGCACATGCCTGTGGCCGATGACACCGGGCGGGGCGGCGGCGGCGATGGCCTCGCCGAGGGCAGCAAGATCAGCCACGGAGGATGGTCCCTGTCCGGCGGATCTTCTTCTGCAATTGCAGGATGCCATAGACCAGCGCCTCGGCGGTCGGCGGGCAGCCCGGCACATAGATGTCGACCGGCACGATGCGGTCGCAGCCGCGCACCACGCTGTAGGAATAATGATAGTAGCCGCCGCCATTGGCGCAGGAGCCCATGCTGATCACCCAGCGCGGTTCGGGCATCTGGTCGTAGACCTTGCGCAGCGCCGGGGCCATCTTGTTGGTCAGCGTGCCGGCCACGATCATTACATCCGAATGCCGCGGCGAGGCACGCGGGATGATCCCGAAGCGGTCGAGGTCGTAGCGCGGCATATAGGCGTGGATCATCGGCACCGCGCAGCAGGCGAGGCCGAAGGTCATCGGCCAGAGGCTGCCGGTCCGCGCCCAGTTCACCACCTTGTCGATCTGGGCGACGACGAAGCCCTTGTCGGTGATCTCGTCGTTCACATCCTGCAGCACGGCGTCCTGCGCCGCGCCAGGGGGAAGCGCCTGCCGGTTCCAGGCGACCGCGTTGTCGCTTATGCCGGTGCCGCTTATGCCGGTGTCGCTCATGCCGGTGTCGCTCATGCCGGTGTCGCTCATGCCGGTCACTCCCAGTCCAGGGCGCCCTTGCGCCATTCATAGATGAACCCGACCGTCAGCACGCCCAGGAAGCCGATCATCGAGGCGAAGCCGAGCCAGCCGATCTGCCCCAGCGTCACCGCCCAGGGGAAGAGAAACGCCACCTCCAGGTCGAAGATGATGAAGAGGATGGCGACCAGGTAGAAACGCACGTCGAAGCGCCGGCGCGTGTCGTCGAAAGGCTCGAAACCGCATTCATAGGCCGAGAGCTTTTCCGGATCCGGCTTCTGGCGCGCCGCCAGCACGGAACCCCCGACCATCGCACAGGCGATGGCGGCGGCAATCCCAAGGAAGACCAGGATCGGAAAGTAGTCGGCCAGCAGGGGCTGGGTCATGGGGCCTCGACAGGATCCGATGTGCGGGCACCGGATCCGGTGCGGGCGCATCCAGGTGGCACGGGGCGGCGTACCGCACCGCAGCGTGCGCGGACCATACTAGCCCCGCCGGCCCTGCGCCATAGGCCCCCAAGGGCGCAAAAACAAGAACGCCGCCGGTTTTCACCGACGGCGTTCGAAGAGGGGTGGCGCGAGTGACGGGGCTCGAACCCGCGACCTCCGGCGTGACAGGCCGGCGCTCTAACCAACTGAGCTACACCCGCATCCAGCGAGGCGGGGTGTATGGGCCGGGGGGTGGTGTGTCAAGCCAATGGCAGTCGGCATTCGCGACCGGGGCGGGGGTCGGGGCGGTAAGGGAGAATGGGCGCTGACGGGATCGAACCGCCGGCCATCTCGGTGTAAGCGAGACGCTCTACCGCTGAGCTAAGCGCCCCTTTTTCCGCGCGCGGCCCTGGATACCGTGCCGGCGGGCCAAAAGAAAAGGGCCGATCCTCGTGGACCGGCCCTTCCCCTCATGCTGCCCAAAGACGGCTTACCGAAGACGGCTCAGTTCACCGCATCCTTCAGCGCCTTGCCGGCCTTGAAGCGGACGGTGGTGGTCGCCTCGATCGCGATTTCCTCGCCGGTGCGGGGATTGCGCCCCTTGCCGGCCTTGCGGCCGGAGGTGCTGAAGGTACCGAAGCCGACCAGCCGGACCTCATCCTTGTTCTTCAATGCGACCTGCATGGCGTCGAACACGGCGTCGAGCACGTCGCCGGCCTTGGCCTTGGACAGATCGCCGGTCTCGGCGATCACGTTAACCAGATCCTGCTTGTTCACGATGAAACCCCCCTCCAGAAGCGGGTATGCGGCACCAGGCAGAATCGCCAATGCGCGTTACAGGCACAGTAGGTAGCCGGCTTTCCGCGCGTCAACGACGCCAGCCCCGATTCGCCAAGGTTATCCGCCACTTTCTGGCGCGGAGGCGCAAACGTGGCAGGGGGAGCACGATGCCCCCCCTGCCCTCCTCCACTCACTGCGGCTGTTGCAATGCCACCCGGCTCAATGCGGCAGGCTGGCCGGCGCGACGGCAGGCACCACGGCGACGGCAGGGGCCTCCGGCGGTTCCTCCCAGGTGATCGGCTCCGGCGGCCGCACCAGGGCCTCGGCGATCACCTCGTCGACGTGGCTCACGGGCTTGATGGTCAGCCCCTTCTTCACGTTGTCGGGGATCTCGACGAGGTCCTTCTCATTCTCCTTGGGGATGAAGACCGTGGTGACGCCCGCGCGCAGGGCCGCCAGCAGCTTCTCCTTCAGGCCGCCGATCGGCAGCACGCGACCGCGCAGGGTGATCTCGCCGGTCATGGCGATATCCTTGCGCACCGGGATGCCGGTCAGCACCGAGACGATGGAGGTCGCCATCGCGATGCCCGCCGAAGGCCCATCCTTGGGCGTCGCCCCTTCGGGCACGTGGACATGGATGTCCCGCTTCTCGAACAGGGTCGGCTTGATGCCGAAGGTGATGCTGCGGCTGCGGACATAGGAGAGTGCGGCGGAGACGCTCTCCTGCATCACGTCGCCGAGCTTGCCCGTGGTCTGCACCTTGCCCTTGCCCGGCACGGTGACGCTTTCGATGGTCAGGATCTCGCCGCCGACCTCGGTCCAGGCCAGGCCGGTGACGCAGCCGACCATGTCCTCGGCCTCCGCCTCACCATAGCGGAACTTCCGAACCCCCGCGTATTTGTCGAGATTCTTGCGGTTCATCGCGACCTTCTTGGCCTTCTTGGCCACGATCTCGCGCACCGCTTTCCGCGCCAGGCCGCCGAGTTCCCGCTCCAGGGAGCGGACGCCGGCTTCACGGGTATAGAACCGCACCAGATCCAGCAGCGCCTCGTCGGTCAGGCTCCACTCGCCTTCCTTCAAGCCATTGGCCTCGCTGACCTTGGGCAGCAGATGGCGCTTGGCGATCTCGACCTTCTCATCCTCGGTGTAGCCGGAGACGCGGATGATCTCCATGCGATCGAGCAGCGGCTGCGGCATGCGCAGGCTGTTCGCCGTGGTGACGAACATCACATCCGAGAGGTCATAGTCGACCTCCAGGTAGTGATCGGCAAAAGTCGCGTTCTGCTCGGGGTCGAGCACCTCCAGCAGCGCGCTGGAGGGATCGCCGCGCCAGTCATTGCCAAGCTTGTCGATCTCATCCAGCAGGAACAGCGGGTTGCTGGTCTTGGCCTTCTTCATGCCCTGGATCACCTTGCCCGGCATCGAGCCGATATAGGTGCGCCGATGGCCACGGATCTCGGCCTCGTCCCGCACACCGCCCAGCGACATCCGGACAAAGGTCCGACCGGTCGCCTTGGCGATCGACTTGCCGAGCGAGGTCTTGCCGACGCCCGGGGGGCCGACGAGGCACAGGATCGGCCCCTTGATCTTTGGGCTGCGCGACTGCACCGCCAGATACTCGATGATGCGTTCCTTGACCTTGTCGAGGCCATAGTGGTCGGCCTCAAGCACGGCTTCCGCCTTGACGACGTCATTCTTGACCTTGCTGCGCTTCTTCCAGGGGATCGACAGGATCCAGTCGAGGTAGTTGCGCACCACCGTCGCCTCGGCCGACATCGGGCTCATGGTCCGCAGCTTCTTCAGCTCGGCCATCGCCTTTTCGCGGGCTTCCGGGGACAGCTTGGTCGCCTTGATCTTGGCTTCGAGTTCGGCGGATTCGTCCTTGCCTTCCTCGCCCTCGCCGAGTTCCTTCTGAATGGCCTTCAGCTGCTCGTTCAGGTAGTATTCGCGCTGGGTCTTCTCCATCTGCCGCTTGACGCGGTTGCGGATGCGCTTTTCGACCTGCAGGACGCCGATCTCGCCTTCCATATGCGCGAAGACCCGCTCCAGCCGCGCCTGGATGGGCACGATCTCCAGCAGCTCCTGCTTCTCGGCGATCTTCAGGTTGAGGTGGGAGGCGACCGTGTCCGCAAGCTTGGCCGGCTCGTCGATCTGGTTGATCGAGACCAGCACCTCGGGCGCGATCTTCTTGTTCAGCTTGATATAGGCCTCGAACTGCGAGACCACGCTGCGCGACAACGCCTCCAGCTCGCGCGGATCGGCGGGTTCTTCCTCGATCGGCGCGGCATAGGCCTCGAAATGCGTCTCCGTCTCTTTCCAGGCGGCGACGGTGGCGCGGCGCACGCCCTCGACCAGCACCTTCACGGTGTTGTCCGGCAGCTTCAGCAGCTGCAGCACGGTCGCGACGGTGCCGACGTCATAGAGGTCGGCGGCGGCGGGATCGTCCTGGGCGGCGTTGCGCTGGGCGACCAGCAGGATCTGCTTGTCCTCCCGCATCACGGCTTCCAGGGCACGCACGGATTTTTCACGGCCGACGAAGAGCGGCACGATCATATGCGGGAAAACGACGATATCTCGGAGCGGCAGAACGGGCAGAAGCTCGCCGCGGACAGTTTCCGTCATGGGGACCTCACGAAGGACGATCGGCGCGGTCGCACCCGGGAATCGGCATACGACCTGACCGCCACGGTAGCTGGTTCAGATGGGGGGACGGTCCCGGCTGCACAAGACATCGGCACGTCCCTCCTGCCATCGGCGCTGGGCCGCGTCAGGCGGAAGACTGTTCCACCTGGCGTTGTCCATGGATGAAGAGCGGTGTGGCCCGCCCTTCGGC
>Ga0255334_1001306_pt1 | contig 11836 bp, 9 predicted proteins | sample EtOH5_35cm_T3_12_FD_202080 | JGI IMG/M metagenome (GOLD analysis project Ga0255334, IMG submission 202080) | Sandy soil microbial communities from University of British Columbia, Vancouver, Canada - EtOH5_35cm_T3_129 | ecosystem: Engineered > Artificial ecosystem > Sand microcosm > Unclassified ...
GATCGCATGAAAGACCGCATACAAACGCAAGAAAAGCTCATTAGAATTTGGGCCTGACGGTTTTACGTTGTCAGCAAGAGCAAGAAGGATGTGCCTGTGAAGTTATTGGATCTTACGCCGTCTGACCGTATCCTCGGCTTTTTTGGCCTAGCTAAAAACACGGGCAAAACAGAAACATTAAATGCGTTTCTCAAAGAATTTGCCGAAAGCAACTCGATTATCGGCGTAACCTCCATCGGAAGGGACGGCGAAGAATTCGATACTATCAATGAGCGCATCAGTAAACCCCGCATCTTTCTAAACGCCGGTTCGTTAGTAGCGACAACGGATCAGCTGCTCAAAAAAAGCAGCCTGGCCCATGATGTACTGAGTGTCACGAATTTTCGAACGCCGATGGGCAAGGTGAATATCGCCAGACTCCATGAGCCTGGTTACGTCGAAGTCGCCGGGCCGTCCAGTGCGGCGAATATAAGAGACGTTTGCGATAGGATGTTTGATTTCAATGTCGATCGTGTTCTTGTCGATGGCGCCATCAATCGCAAAGCCGCATCAGCGCCCGACTTCACTGACGGCATTATTGTGTCCACGGGTGCGGTTCTCGACCAGGATATTGACCGTGTCATCACCGAAACCAAGAATACGGTTTCACTTCTGCGTTTGCCGGCTGTTGAAGATGACGAAATTAAACGATTATATCAACAATCCTCGAGCTCGCTGCTAGTGGGAAAAGATTACCGTACAATGTCTTTTGATTATCGCAGAAGCATTCTTACGGAAGATGACAGCCTCGATACGCTATTCGAGTATACCCCGATGCTGCGCTTTGTGCTGATCAAAGGCCCGCTGTATGACGGTATTTTGCTAAAACTGCTTGCGCTAAGAATTCCCCGCCCACTCACGGTGGTGGTACATGACAGCACCAAAGTATTTCTTACCGACAGAAGCTACGATTGGTATCGAAAGCAGAATATCGCCATTGAAGTATTACGCCCCATTTCGTTAAGGGCCGTCACCGTCAACCCCATTGCACCTCAATCACATCGTTTCGATGGTAAGCAGCTGCTTGCCCTCATGCGCGAAGCGATACCCGATGTGAATGTATTTGACGTCAAACAACTCGGCTACATTTAGAAGAGACGCTGTGGAATACGCTGCTTTCAATAAAACAGGCGCACAACGCCTCGTCGAGCACCTCATCGATCACGAGGTAAGTACGATATTTGCCGTTCCGGGCCAGCAATTGGATCCCATCTTTTCCGCCTTACATAAAGTGCGAGAAAAAATAAAAATCATTCATACCCGTCATGAGCAAGGGGCCGCCTATATGGCCTATGGGTATGCGCGATCCACCGGAAAAATTGGCGTGTGCATGGTTCCGCCAGGGCCGGGATTACTCAATGCGACGGCCGGCCTGGCCACCGGTTTTGCCGGGAATACGCCGATATTCTGTATAGCCGGCCAAATCCCATCTGACATGATCGGCCGCGGGCTGGGGGTACTGCACGAAATCCCCGATCAGTTGGCCATTCTCAAAGGACTGACAAAGTGGGCCGCACGGGCGGACAACAACGAAGCCATCGACATCCACGTTACTGAAGCTTTTACACAGCTCACCTCTGGACGCCCACGACCAGTGGGCATTGAAATACCCTGCGATGTTCTGGATCGTAACGGAGAGTATAAGTCGCCACCATTGACGGTGTCGCCAGCCCGTCCCGCCTGTCCTGAGTACTCGACATTGCAACAGGCGGTTGACCTGCTGTTATCTGCAAAGCAACCGATGATTTACGTTGGCGGCGGTGCGGTCGATGCCGGTAAGGATTTACAAGCGCTGGCAGAGTGGCTTAATGCACCGGTGGTATCGCACTGCAGTGGTAAAGGCATTCTAAGCGATCGACATCCCTTATCGGTGCCTTTGCCGGTAGGCCACGCCCTTTGGGCATCAGTTGATGTTGTGTTAGTCGTGGGATCGCGGTTCTTGCCACCAAAAAAGGATTGGGGACTGGACGAACACATCAAAGTGATTCGTATCGATATCGACGCCGAAGAGCTATATCGCGGTTGCACACCAGATATTGGCTGGGCAACGGATGCCGCGCTAGCCATCAAAGCATTGCGAGAGGAATTGCAGTCGCGCTCTGTACCGAGAATACATTGCGATCCTCAGCTCCTCGCCAGTAAGAATGCTTTCTCAGCAGCCTGCGAGCTTCTTCAGCCGCAGAGGGATTACCTCAATGCTATCCGCGCGGCGTTGCCGGATGATGGCATCTTCGTCGATGAATTAACTCAGATCGGCTATGTCTCGCGCGTGGCCTATCCCGTATACAAACCCCGCACCTACATTCCCGCGACCTACCAAGGCGCCTTGGGGTTTGGTTTCGCCACGGGGATCGGGGCAAAAGTGGGCAACCCCGACACACCCGTCGTATCCATCAGCGGGGATGGCGGCATTCTCTACACCATTTCCGAACTGGCCACCGCGGTGCAGCATCGCATTCCCCTGGTGAGCGTCATTTTCAATGACAATGCGTTCGGCAATATTAAACGGGTTCAACAAGCCGAAGGGTTTACCTTGGGCACCGACTTACACAACCCCAACTTCGTCGCCTTGGCGCAGGCGTTTGGGGCCTGTGGCATTGCTGTCGACTCACCTGATCAGCTTCATCATGCATTAATCGACGCGTTTAAGCGTCATCAACCGACGGTGATTGAAGTGAACGTAGGCGAAATGCCGAGCCCCTGGCACTTGCTCAGGCTGTCTCGGGTATCTCGCGCACGTCCCGTGTAATCGATGTGGCAAAGTAAGCGGTATGGCAGGGAGACGCAACATTGATTAACAAGCAGGTTTCTGACGCAGCCTCCGCGATCGCTGATGTGCCTCACGGGGCCACCATGATGGTGAGTGGTTTTGGCGAACCCGGTGTTCCCAAGGCACTGCTAACCGCTTTGTTAGAACACGGCGCAAGTGATCTCACACTGATCGCTAATACGGCGGGTACAGGGTTCACCGGTATTGCGGCATTGCTGCAAGAAAATCGCGTGAGAAAAATCATTTGCAGTTACCCGCGCTGTCCAGGTTCCGTTGTATTTGAAGAACTCTATGCGCGTGGAGCGATTGAAGTCGAACTGGTCCCGATCGGCACCTTATGCGAGCGCATACGCGCCGGGGCCGCAGGCTTGGGCGGGTTCTATACACCCACGACAGTCGGCACGCGGTTGGCGCAGGGGAAAGAGCATCGAGACATCAATGGCAAGACGTATGTGCTCGAAATGCCGTTGAAAGCGGATTTCAGCCTGATAAAAGCAAACAAAGCCGATCGGTGGGGCAACCTCGTCTACAGTGCAGCGGGCCGAAGCTTTGGTCCGGTGATGGCCGGCGCGGCGACAGTGACCATCGCTGAAGTCGATGACATTGTCCCGTTGGGTGAACTGCACCCTGAGCACATCGTTACCCCTGGAATTCTCGTTAATAGAGTGACGCTCGGATGACCCCGCCTCAACACGCTTATAAGAACCGCATTGCATGGCGGGCGGCCCAAGATCTCCGCGAAGGGTGCTATGTCAATTTAGGCATCGGTATTCCTACGTTGGTCTCTGATTACGTGGCAGTGGACACGGAAGTTATTTTTCAAAGTGAAAACGGCATTTTAGGTGTGGGTCCGTTGGCAACACCCGAGCAAGTGTGCGTCGATTTGATTAATGCGAGCCATCAGAAAATAACGGTCGTCCCAGGTGCCTCTTATTTTGACTGCGCCGAGGCATTCCTCATGCTGCGAGGAGGACACGTAGACCTTGCGCTCTTGGGTGCCTACGAGGTGTCCGTTAACGGTGACCTCGCCAACTGGAGCCTTGATCAACCCGGACGTGCGAACACCGTGGGCGGTGCCATGGATATCGCCGCAGGTGCGCGCCAGATTTGGGCGCTCATGCAACACTGCCGTGACGACGGCAAGCCCAGACTGGTAGAAATTTGTCGCTACCCTCTCACCGCCGCCGGCGTGGTGCGTCGCATCTATACAGACCTCGCCGTGCTAGAAATCGTAGATGGCTGTTTCGTCGTCAAAGAAAGCCTGGAAAGTCTGTCGTTTGAGGATCTGCAACAACGCACTGGCGCGCCATTCACGTTCTCACCAACATGGAAACCGCTGATAACGCCGTTTTAGCGATAAGGCACTTTTTTAACGAGAAGGCACGCTCTCATGCACACCATTAGGCCCGCCATTCACAAAATGGAAAATCAGCGCATCGGCGAAGTCGTGCGATTGGGGATCGGTAAACCCGACACGATTCCGCTTTGGTTTGGCGAATCCGATATTCCAACGCCGTCGTTTATTTGCGATGCAGCGCAGGCGGCAATGGCCAAGGGGCAGACGTTTTACACACACCGTCGTGGGCTTGCGCCCCTGCGGCAAGAAATAGGTGCTTATTTGCAGCGTCTCTACAACAAAGACGTAAACATGGAGCGCATCACCGTGACCGGCTCCGGGATGACATCGATAATGATCGCCGTTCAATGCTTGGTGAATAACGGCGATAATATTGTGGCCGTGTCCCCCATCTGGCCCAATATCAGCTATGCAATACAAGCAATGGGCGCCGAGTGTCGCCATGTCCGGCTCGATTCCACCAATAGCGAATGGCAATTGGATCTCGATAAACTGTTCGCGGCCTGTGATGAACGCACCAAAGCGGTTTTTATCGCATCCCCCGGAAACCCCAGTGGTTGGGTACTGCCACCTTCGCAACAAGCGGAGATTTTGGGCTTCTGCCGGCAACGTTATATTTGGCTGATTGCTGATGAGGTGTATCACCGCTTTGATTACACGCGAGGGCTCTCCCCTTCTATTCTCGACATCGCCTCCGATGACGACCCGGTGTTTGTCATTCAGAGTTTTTCAAAAAGTTGGGCGATGACCGGGTGGCGCCTGGGGTGGTTGATTCATCCCGTTACGCTGGGGGATCGCATCGGCGACCTGTCCGCCATCAATAACACCTGCGCCACCACCTTCGTGCAACAGGCGGGGATCACGGCACTACGTGAAGGTGAAAATTTCGTCGCCACCATGGTTGATTATTGCCGCCGTGGGCGCGATGTCGTTTATTCACGTTTGTCGGCGATCGAGGGCGTGACAGTTGCCTATCCGCACGCTGGGTTTTATGTGTTTTTCTCCATTGCAGGTATGAGCGATGATCTCGCCTTTGCCAAAGAACTCTTTCTTGAAACCCGTGTAGGCTTAGCTCCCGGATCTGCGTTTGGCCCGGGAAATGAAGGCTATTTACGTTTGTGCATTGCCAATAATACTGACAAACTCACGGTCGCGCTTGACCGAATTGAGCAGAAACTGAAATCATTGAGGCCGGCATGCTAGATCACCATTTATCATACATTAACGGTCAGTGGATATCGCCTCGCGCAAACCAGAAATCATTCACACGTTATAACCCGGCCACGCAAGAGCCCCTAAGCACCACGACATTTTGTACAGAAGCAGGGGTCGATAACGCCGTCAATGCAGCGCGCGCCGCTTTCGAAGATTATTCCAAAACCAGCGTCGCGCATCGCATTGCCTTGCTCGACCGGATTATTGAAGTCTATCAACGTCGGGCCGAAGACTTCGCACAAGCCGTTATGGCGGAACTCGGTGCCCCGATCTCATTCTGCCGAGTCGCGCATGTCCCTTCCGGGCTTCAGCACTTTAAAGTCGCGCGCGAAATCCTGAACACTTATCCCTTTGAGACTAGCTTAGGCAACGCCCGCATTTGGAAGGAACCGATCGGGGTTTGCGGCCTGATTACGCCCTGGAATTGGCCTCTCAATCAAGTGACGTGCAAAGTGGCGCCGGCACTGGCTGCGGGGTGCACCGTTATTCTAAAACCCAGCGAACTGACACCGCGTTGCGCCACCTTACTCGCCGAAGTACTGCATGAAGCCGGCGTTCCTGCGGGCGTCTTTAACCTGGTTCTGGGCGATGGCCCACGCGTGGGTCGCCACCTGGCGCTACATCCTGGAATAGACATGGTTTCTTTTACAGGATCCACCACCAGCGGAAAATCTGTCGCCCAACTGGCGGCACAAACGGTAAAGCGGGTAACGCTCGAACTAGGGGGGAAGTCCGCCAATATTATTCTTCCCGATGCAGACCTGGAACGCACGATTCAGCACGCCGTTTCTGCGTGTTTTAAAAATAGCGGGCAGTCGTGTAACGCACCCACGCGTTTACTGGTTCCACACCAGCATCTCACGGTGGTCGAAGAAATCGCGGCAAAAGTGGCACGCGATATTATTGTCGGCGCACCAAGCGACGCTGCAACTCAGCTGGGCCCGCTTGTGAGCGCCTCCCAATTTGAACGCGTTCAGCACTATATTCGAAGCGGATTGGAGCAAGGCGCGCGACTGCTCGTCGGTGGACCGGGAATTCCTCAGGGCCTCGAACGCGGCTATTTCGTCAAATCCACGATATTCACCGAAGTAACACCAGAGATGAGCATTGCCTCAGAGGAAATTTTTGGGCCGGTGTTGTCGATTATTCCGTACGCTAGCTTGGCAGACGCCATTCATACCGCAAACCAAACGCGATTTGGTCTCGCAAGCTACTTATGGGGATCTGATAAAAAAACACTAAATTCCGTCGCCAAGCAGTTGCGTACTGGCATGGTGCATATCAACGGAGCCCCGCTTGATTTCCTCGCACCGTTTGGAGGCTATCGTGAATCTGGAAACGGTCGAGAGTACGGCCTCTATGGCTTTGAGGAGTATCTCGAAACGAAATCGGTCATGGGTGGATGACAATTAAAATGATTCTTCGTAAGCCACCGCCTTGCGATGGCTAGGTAGGTCTTATACATTTCAAGACCAGCGTTAGATATCTACCTTGAAACCAATATCAACATCAGAAGCCGGTTTTCCGCCGTGCACACCCCAATTCTCCATCGGATGCTCCCGTAGGACTATGAGAACATCGGTTCTGGGGATGCCTAGTGGTTCTGAATTCTTCACCAACGCGCTATACAGGTTTCGCTTTGCTTCTATAGAGCGGCCGGCGAACATGTCGAAGCTTATCAGGGTGTATCGTTCGCTTTTGTCGGGTGGGCCAGAGAATCGTCTAGCGTCGTGAGTGAAAGAGCCTATCCTGAATTTTGTGTGTAGAGGTCATATTGTAAGCTTCCCCGTCAACTGCACACTAATTGGTAGAGACTTCGGCCTGTTGTGCCTCGTACCGCAAGCGGTATTCCAGCGGGGTTAAATCATTCAAGCTGTCGTGAGGGCGCTACCTCGTTGTATTCGATTTGCCAGTCCCACGCCGCATCGCGCACTTCGTCGAGCGTATCAAACAAATAACAATCCAAAATGTCTTCGCGAAAGCTGCGATTAAGCCGCTCGATAAATCCATTTTTCTGCGGCTTGCCTGGCGGAATAAAATTCAGCGCAACGCCATTTTCTGCGCTCCACTCGGCCAAGGCCTCGGCAATAAACTCAGGGCCATTATCGACACGAATCGATTGAGGCAGCGGTCGTTCTTCGCCAAGCTGTTTCAGTACGCGAATAACCCTCTCAGATGGCAGCGATGTATCCACCTCGATTGCCAGCACTTCCCGGTTGAATTCGTCGATCAGATTCAAGGTTCGGAAGACGCGGCCCGAGGTCAGCGTGTCGCGCATAAAATCCATCGACCAACTCGCATTCGGTAGCACGGGCGCCACCAACGGTTGTTGTACACGCGCTGGCAATCGATATTTCGCACGCCGCCGTTGATGCAGACCGAGCAATTTGTAAACGCGATAAACGCGTTTGTGATTCCAGCCATGGCGCAGACGTCGCGAGCGTTTGAAGCATTTCCAAAACCCGCGCCGAGGGCGTTTGGCCACACAGTCGCGTAGAAATTCTTCGATACGTCGATCTTCAATGTCCTTCGCATTACAACGAACGTAGTACCAGCTGCTGCGCGGCAGTTTGACCACATCGCAAGCCACACTAATCGATACGTCTTCAGCCTCAATCAATTGCCGAACGGCAGCGCGCTTCTGATCGAGGCTTAGAACTTTTTTGTCAGCAGCGCTTCCATCGCATGTGCACGCAAACTGAGATCGGCGTACATCTGCTTAAGTCGACGATTTTCTTCTTCAAGCTCGCGCAAGCGCGACAATTCCGACGCGTCGAGACCGCCGTATTTCGCTTTCCACTTGTAGAAGGTCGCGGAGCTGACACCCAGCTGCCGACAGACATCGTTAACAGTTATGCCAGACTCAGCCTGTTTGAGCGCGGTCATGATTTGGCTTTCGGTGTACTTCGATTTACGCATGAGGATCTCCTGGTTTTAATTTTGCCAGAAGACTCTACTTATCGGTGTACGGATTTCGGGGGAGCTTACAACCTTACGCAGCAAGAAAAAGGTAGACGGGCAATGGAAGTTATATTGCATGATGCACAATATTGAGAAGCTGGCGCATCATGGATACGCTGCATAGCAGGGTAATAGGCCAGAAATGACGTTGATTTGGGTTCTGCTTTGCAGAAAGTATGATTTTTTACATATAAATTGGCTCGGATTAATTGTTTATTAACCATTGATCTCGCTTTCCTGGGTTAGCCTCGGCATAAGGTGCACTCTTGGAATGAGGTTTTCCTACAGCTACGTTAGGAGCGGGCTACATATCAAGCATTCATTTAGACGTCCCAACAGTAATTCCGCGATCAGTTCAGGCGCAGCAGTGCAATCATTTATATCGCCACCCGTAATTTCAAATGCAATGGGTAATCCGAACGCATCTACTGCCAAGTGGATTTTTGACGTGTTCCCCTCTCTACTTTTGCCAATCACTTGCGGCTCAATCAAAGCCGCTCAAGCACTATGTTGATGTGCTCGAATATGGCTTCCGTCAAAAAAACTCCCATCCAGTAACTGGTTCGCTCACCAGACTGCTGAATATTTCTTTCCATTTCGCCGCTTTTGACTATGCAATTTTTTATAGATCGTATTCCAGTACCCGAAATTTTCTGGTACAATTCGCCAGGGGCGACCAATATGCATTCGATAAAGCACACCTTCAACATTCAGTCGTAAACTGGACTTGTCATATAAGCCTGCTTCGAGCATGATCGTTTTCAGCTTCGACCGGTGCTCATCTGTGAGCATCAACGGTGCATCGCAAACTCGTAATATTGGTGGAATCGCCCCCAATATTACGAACCTTCCCTTTTAATCACTAGGTTGGATGCAATTGTCAACACACCCTAACAGCAGCCGTTTTATGCTTACGCCGTTTGATTTTATAAGGCCACTGATTGGCGACGTTCTGCCAGCGTTCCAGCCACATTAAGGAGCGCGGGTAACGTCAGATAGTCAAATATAATCGCCGTAATGACCATAGGGGCCATGACAAAACCAATGGTGGCATTTGGAATAAAATTCGAAACGCACAATAGGGATGAACCGCCTGCAAAAACCAGGGTAGTCGCAATCAATGCCGGTCCTGAATTGCTAAACGCATAGTAAATTGATCCTTCAGTGGACACGCCTACCTTCCTCTGCTTTAAGAACTTGGAAATTAAATAGGTGGTATCGTCCACGATAATGCCAAGGACAACGCTAAAGGTCATACCCGCAGCAATTGTAATTTCTCCATCCACCCACCCCCATATGCCATACACAATGATAGGAGGTATCAAGTTCGGAATCAGGCTCAGCCCGCCGTACTTAATTGAGCCCAAACCGACCATCATGAAGAACATAATGAAAATGACGGAAGAGAGGTCGCTAAGAAGAACGCGGCTCAGAGTAGACTGACCATAATCCGCGAAAACAAGGTCATAACTAGAGCTCTTTACTGCGTCAAATGTTGTGTTTTCACGCATCCACATATGCACTTCCTCGTTAAAGGCAAGCAGTTCTTTGTTATTTTTCTCCTGGATACCTATTTCAACCAACAATCCGTCCCGTTTAAGCGTGTACAGATCGTGCGTATCCATGCCATAGGGCAAAGACAGCTCATACAGCAGTGTATATTGTGCCGATAATTCCCGATTGCGCGGGGGGAAGTCTGTTTTATCACCGCCCATTTCCACGTTGATCTTATCGAGCACATCTAAATACGAGAAAACATAATCAACGTCGGACCGTTGCCGTAGCCAGTGCGTAAGACGCTGCAAGCTATCGAGATACGCAGGTTCATAGATGCCCTCCTCTGAGGTCTCTACCGTAACGAATAGTCGACGCGCCCCGGGCATGTTGTCTTTAGCAAACTCCGCCGTTCTTCTGACATCGGTGGAACGATCGAAATAGGTGGTTTGGTCTTCGTTAAACGTGTTCTGCAGCATGAAGTACATCGTCACCGCCACCACGCCCGCCGTTACCGTCAACACCTTCATGCTATTTTTAAGCGAAAATTCCACGCACTTCATTGTAAATGTGGTGTTCGGCAGTTCAACGCGCTTCTGGGTGGCCTTGAACAGAGCAATCATAAACGGGAAAACACACATCGTGAGGAGGAAGGCGATAACGACGCCTATAGAGGCAATATTACCCATCATCGCAAAGGTCGGCGCATCGCCCAGATTTAATGTGGCAAGTCCAATAATGGTCGTTAATGACGTCAAAAACATGGGTTTGATATTACCCATGATACTATTTTTCAAGGCTTCAACCTTAGAAAATCCTGCGCGGATATCCTTAATATAATTGAAGGACACATGAATGGAGTCAGCGGTGGCCAGAATAATTACAAGGAGAAAACCCATTGAGGCGGAAGTAGTGATCTTCCATCCAAGGAAACCTACGATTCCTGCGGTGGTAATCACCGACAGGATGATAATCGTAAACATCACCAGATATGCGCCTACCGATCGCAACAGCGCCAGATTGATGATCATGGCTAACAGCAACATAAGCGGTATTATGTTAACGGCATCACTACCGGAGGTCTCCAGCATTGCATTTTCAGTATAGACCGTGCCCGCCAGATAGATCTCAACTTTCCCAGCGGTGTCTTCATATTTGGCACGCAACTCGCGCGCTGAGTTCGATATAGTTTGTAATGCATTTAAACGGTCATCTTTAGGCAGGTTAAAGGTGACATAGACCACTGCCGTATCATTATTTGCATTCACCAATCGGTTCTTAACCAAGGGATCCGTCACCACCGCAGATTTGACCTTTGCAAGCGTCTCTTCCGTTACCTCGCCTTTTTCCACCAGGAACCCTGACTGCAACTCGTCTTCCAAGGACTCGATGACCAAATGATTGGTTAGAGAATTAATGCGATAGGAAAAAGGTAGCGCTTTGGCATCCGTGGTAATTTTGTCAAGAAGCTCAACGCTTGTCTTGTCGGTCACCGGCGCAGCCTTCATGTGAACGAGAAAGACAATGTTGTCGCTGTTTTGATAGCGGTCGTGAATATAGTTAAGATCAGAAACGGCTTCTCGTCTGTCACTAAACACCGATTTCAACGCCGGATCGAACACCACGGTCGGAACACCACTACAGATGGTAGCAATGATGATCATTGAAACAATAAAATACCATCGACGGTAGTCTACTAAACTATCCACCAGTTTTTTTACGGTTAAACGTGGCACGCATCGTCTCCTTATAACTGGCTATATGACAGCGGTATTCGGCGTGATAAGAAAGGCTAAGCGTCTACCCGAAGCTCGCTCTCAATATATTGCTTGATCGCCTGAGTACTCATGCGCCGATCGGAACTTAAAGTCCGTTTAAAATTTTTTCTCGAATTCAAATATGCTGTGAAGAAATCCATCCGCGTTTGGAAAAAACGTTCCAACGGGGTTGGGTTCTCAACAACTTGCTCAACAAGACTAATACGTCCAACCGCATCCAGC
>Ga0255334_1001307_pt1 | contig 11834 bp, 10 predicted proteins | sample EtOH5_35cm_T3_12_FD_202080 | JGI IMG/M metagenome (GOLD analysis project Ga0255334, IMG submission 202080) | Sandy soil microbial communities from University of British Columbia, Vancouver, Canada - EtOH5_35cm_T3_129 | ecosystem: Engineered > Artificial ecosystem > Sand microcosm > Unclassified ...
ATAGCGGGAGCCCGGGAACGCGGCGTTGAAGCGCTCGATGTAGCTCATGCGCTTCCTGCCGTCGGTTTCCGCCGCGATGGCGCTGTAGACGGCGCCCTCCAGGTACTCGTAGTTGGTGCGCGCCTCTTCCCGTTTCTGGGCGTTCTCGGCGGCAAAGTCGGCGTCACTCATGCCCTCGGACCGGGGCTGCTTGCCGATGCCCTGGTAGGCCGTGCCGCCGCGCGCCGCGTAATCCACAACCTTGCCATAGTCCTTCATCTGCTGGGCCACCATCACCTGCGAGGACAGCAGGTCCAACTCCCCGGGCATGGCCGCGACTGCCTTGTCGCCCACCTCCAGGGCCAGGGCTGCGTTGCCGGCGGCCAGGTAGAGCTGCGAGAGCTGCCAGTTGGCATAGGCGACCGCCGCGGGATTGGCGGAGAACTGGCTCAGGAATCCCCCGTAGAGCGCGATCCGTCTTTGCGGGTCCTGCTCATTGGTGATGGCTTGCAGCGCCTGGTCCTCCGGCGACCCGGCGGCGATCATGATCTTGCTCACCTGGGCGGCGGCGGGCAGCGCCAGCGCCAGGCTCAACAGCAGCGTCAGCAGGGCGGTTCCGGGCTTCATGGCACACCTCGCGCGAAGGAAAAGAGGGCGGAAAACCTTCCCGGGCGAATCCTATCCCCCGGACGCCGGGATGTGCAAGGAGAGCCGCCGCTACCGGCCGTCCGCCGCCGCAGCCTCCGGCGGCCCGGCTTCCGGCGGGCCCGCGCTGGCGCGGACGGCGAAGCCGGCGGGCACGATGACCACCCGCGGCAGGCGTCCGTCCCGCAGCCGGTAGGGCGCAAGCTCGTCCAGCGAATCTATGGTCAGGAACGCGCCCAGGAAGGCGCGGCCGGGGATGTCCTGGAACTCGAACAGGTCGCCGGGCGTGAATCCCTCCTGGGCCTGCACGATCATCTCCCGCTCGCTCCGCAGTTCCTGGCGGAGCGCCGGGTCGAGGACGATCACCCAATAGACGTCCCACTCCACCACCGCGCCCTCCGGGGGCAGGGCGTTGATGACGTCGTTGTGGTCGAACTCCTCCTGGCCCTCGGCATGATGCATCGTCCCGGGAGACACAAGGTACAGGTTCAGGCGATGGTCGCGTGGCTTGCGGTCGGTCACCCGTACCCCGAACTGCCAGGGACCGATGGTGAACGGCTGCTGGCCCTTCTGGATGGGGGCCAGGTGAAAGCTCACCAGTTGGCTGCGAAGGTAGGCGGTCGAGAAGGGGCCGGGAGGCTCAGCGCTCGGCGTGCCCGCCCACAGGAGCGCGGCACAACCCATCAGGAGCGCCGGACGCAGGACTCGAGTCGCTGAGGCGAGCAACTTCCCACCTCCCTTGGACGGGAGCCTGCTGCGCCCATTATGGGGCTGTTTGGGTCTCCGCCGCCGACAAAATTTTCAGGGGGGCCGGCCCCAGCCACGCACTTGGCGCGCCTGCGATTCTTGCTCTACAGTGAAAGCCGTGCGCCACATCCTCCGCCACCGGCCGCTGCGCTTCATCTTCGCCGCCAACGTGATCTCCATGCTGGGCAGCGGCATGAACACCGCCGCCGTCACTTGGTCCATCCTGCAGAAGACGCATTCGGAGATGGATCTGGGGCTGCTCGCCGTGCTGACCACGCTTCCCGGCATGCTGATGCTGCCCTTCACCGGCGTCATCATCGACCGCGAGGACCGCCGCCACCTGCTGATGCTGCTCGACCTGGGCCGCGGCGCCGTGGTGCTGGTGGTGGCCGTGATGGCGCTGCGGGGCCCGGTCCACACCTGGCAGCTCTACCTGATGAGCATGCTGGTGGCTGCCGGCTTCTGGATGTTCTGGCCCACCATCACCGCTCTCATCCAGGAGATGACGCCGGAAGCCGAGTTCGTCCACTCCAATACCTTTCTGCTGGCCGGCGTCCAGGGAGGATGGCTGATGGCGGGCGCGCTGGTGGGCTTTGTTTACGACCACATCGGCCTCGGCGGCGTGCTGCTGATCGACTGCGCCACCTACGCCGCCTCGTTCCTCTGTTACTTCTTCGTGCGCCGCGGGCGGCAGGTGGTCGAGCACCCGGAGACCGGCCCTCGGCCCCAGGGCGCTGTGGGCCGCTACTTCCACGAGCTGCACGAGGGCATCGCCTTCCTCAAAGGGAAGCCCTACGTGGTGCTGTTGGGGACCAGTTGGGCGCTGTTCATCGGCGCCATGCTGACGCAAAGCGTCATCACCGCGCCGCTCTCCGACCGCGTCCTGCACGCCGGCGCCGTGGGCTTCGGCTGGCTCAACGGAGGATGGGGTATGGGCGCCTTCCTCAGCGTTCTCTACTCGCCCCTGGTCATCCGCACCCGGGGCGCGCGGCATTCGGTGGGCTTCTCCATGGCCCTGCTGGCCCTGTGCCAGTTTTCCCTGCCCTTTTCCCACTGGCTCGTTATCGCCGTCGCCATCTACGCGGTGATGGGCTCGGCGCGCGGCGTGGGCGGCATCGCCATCTCCAGCACCATGATGGAGGTGGTCCCCAAGCACTTCATGGGACGCGTGCAGAACACCTTCTACTTCGCCGGAACGGTGCTGCAGATGGCCTTCGGATACCTGGTCGGCATCGCCGCGCACAAGCTGGCGCTCTCCGTCGGATTCTTCGTGGTGGGGACCATGTACGCCGTCGCCGCCGTCACCGCCATGTGGCCGGTGGCCCCGCCGGAAAAGTATCTGGAGCCGGAACCAGTGGCGGCCGAGGGCTCGCTGCCCCTGGAGGTCGGCGCCGGACGTGCCCACGGCGAAGTGGTCCCTGCCGACCCCGGCCACGACAGCGAGCGCGGCTAGCTGCTATCCTTTGCGACTGCGTTTCAGGAGGAAGGAACCGTGTCGAAGCCGATGGAAGGACGCACCGCCGTGGTCTTCGGAGTGGCCAACAAGCGCTCCATCGCCTGGGCCATCGCCCAGGCCTTGCAGGCCGCGGGCGCCCGCCTGGTCATCACCTACCAGAACGAGCGGCTGGCGGAGGAAGCGAAAGACCTGATCGCCGAGCTGCCCGGTGCCGAGGCTTTCCAGTGTGACGTCTCCCGCGATCAGGAGATCGAGCAGCTCTTCGCCCAGCTCAAGTCCCGCTACGGCAAGCTGCACGCGCTGGTGCACAGCATTGCCTTCGCTCCCGCCGACGAGCTCAAGGGCGAGTTCCTGGCCACCTCGCGCGAGGGCTTCCGCATCGCCCACGACGTCAGCGTGTATTCCCTCATCGCGCTGGCGCGCGCCGCGGCGCCGCTGATGGAGGACGGCGGCTGCATCCTTACTCTGACCTATTATGGTTCGGAAAAAGTCGTGCCCCACTACAACGTGATGGGCGTGGCCAAGGCGGCGCTGGAAGCCAGCGTCCGCTACCTGGCCTACGACCTGGGCAAGCGGCGGGTGCGGGTGAATGCCATCTCCGCCGGGCCCATCAAGACGCTGGCGGCGCGCGGCATCTCCGGCTTCGGCGACATGCTCAAGGCGCACGCCGAGCGGGCGCCATTGCAGCGAAATGTGGAACTGAGCGAAGTAGCCGGAACCGCCGTTTTTCTGGCCTCGGACGCCGGCGCCGGCATCACCGGCGAGGTCCTGTACGTGGATTGCGGTTACAACATCATGGGATTCTGACCGCTGGGGCTCAGTTCCCCTGCGTCACCGCATCCGCTGCCGCTGGGCTGGCCGCGACCTTCTCGCGCAGGATGCGAAGCAGGTTGGTGGCGCGCACCTGGCTGCTGGCCAACTTCGGCAGGCGGGTGACGAACTGCAGCTTGAGCGCCTCGCCGGGAATCTCGATCTCGACCACCATCTTGGGAGCAGGGCTTCGCTCCACCACGGACAGAATCTGGCCGTACCGCAACTTGCGCACGTCCAGGCGGGTCAACAGGTTGCTGGAGACGCGTATCAGCAGGAGATCGCTTTCGGTCGCAGCCACCAGATAGTTCTTGAAGTGGGTGAAGAAGTACACGACGGCAGCGACGATGATGCCGAGGGACACGAAGGCGAACAACCCAATGCCCGTGACCACCGAAAGGAAGCTGAACCCGAGAATGCTGATGGGAATCAGCGGCGCCGGAAAGGGCGGCGTGAGGTCCGTTGTAGCGGCGCAGAATTCCAGTACCTGGTCGCCGGCGCCCACTTCCCCCTGGATGATCGCCTCCAGGCGGGAATCAATCTGCTCCATGCTCCACTCCGGCACGCGTCATTCTTTTCGACCCGGGCCCAGGACGATCTTGCGCTCGTCCTCACCTAACCGCTCGATCACGATCTCCACATCCCGCTCGCGTTCGAAGCGCGCGAACTTCTCTCCCCACTCGATCAGGATGAGGCTGCGCTCATCGAACAGGTCGTCCAGGCCCAGGGTTTCGAGTTCCCGCTCCGTATCCACGCGGTAGAGGTCCACGTGAAAGACGTTGGCCTTGGGGCCGCGGTACTCATGGACCAGAGTGAAGGTGGGGCTGGTGACTTGTTCCTCGGCCGCGGCCTGGAAGCCCTCGGCGATGCCCTTCACCAGCGTGGTCTTGCCCGCTCCCAACTCGCCCCGCAACACGACAAGCTTCGGCGGCTTGAGCTGAGCAGCCAGCTTCCTGCCCAGGGCGACGGTCTCTGCTGCGGAGTGAGTGGTGAATCTCTGCGCCGCCATGAGGTGTGGCTCAGCCGCTGATGCGGACGAATTTCTCACGTACGCGCTCCCGGGCGCGGGCGAACGCTGCCGGCAACCCGGCCAGCAGGTCGGTGGCGACCAGGGAGTGCTCGCCCATGCGGTCGCGGGCTACGTCCCCGGCCAGCCCGTGCAGGTGGACTGCGGCCAGGAGCGCTTCCAGAGGCCGGAAGGTTTCCAGCTCGCTTTCTTTCTCGCGCAGGTTGGTCATCATCGGTGCCAGAGCCTTGCGCTGCTCTTCGTTGGGCTCCAGCGGGCCCTGCTCGATGGCCTCCCGCAGCTCGCGAAGCTCCCGTCCCAGAGCCGAGGCGGGGCTGGACTGCTGCGCGGTCATGCCGGCCACCACGCCAGTGAGGATGTCTCCGGTCCCCCCGGTGGCCATGCCCGGGTTCCCCGTGGTGTTGACCCAGACGGCGCCCTCCGCGGTGGCGATTAGAGTCCGGTGCCCTTTCAGCACGACGGTCAAGCGGTGCTCCTGGGCGAATTTACGGGCAACGCCGATGCGGTCCTTCTGGACTTCCGCGGTGGAGATGCCCATCAGCCGGGCCATCTCGCCGGGGTGAGGCGTCAGCACCAGGGGTTGGCGGTCCCCGCCGTCGAGCTTCCCGGCGTGACCTTCGAAGGCGTTCAGGCCGTCGGCATCCAGGATCAGGGGCAGCTCCGAGCAGCGCCGCACCACGGTGCGCACGAACTCCGCGGTTTCAGGATTGCGGGAGATGCCGGGCCCCAATGCGACCACGCTCTTCCCTTTGAGCAGCGCCTCCAGCCTGCCGTACTCCAGGGCGCGCAGGGAGAGGGTGCCGGCATCGGTCTCCTCCAGGGGCTCGGTCATCAGCTCGGGCGCGAAGCCGGCGACGGTCGGCAGGATGGAGCGCGGCACGGCCACCGTCACCAGGCCGGCGCCCGCCCGCAGCGCCGCCATCCCCGCCATGGCCGCAGCGCCCGCCTTGCCCACCGAACCGCCCAGAATGAGCACGTGCCCGAAGTCGCCCTTGTGGGCCTCAGGAGCACGCGGCCGAAGGGCAGCCTCCAGGTCGCGCGCAGTGATCACGTGCAGGTTCAGCGCCGAGGTGATCGCCGCCACCGGCGAACCGATGTCGGCCACCACGACCGCCCCGGAAGCCAATCGCGCATCCAGCACCGGGCAGAGCTTGGGGGCGGTAAAGGTCACGATGGCGGCGGCGGGCGCCCGCGTGGAGGAGAAAGGAGGGCTGCCCGTGGCGTCCGGATCGGCGCCCGAGGGCAGATCCACGGCGACCACCGCCTTCCCGCTCCCGGCGCTCAGCCGCAGCTCCCGAATGGCGGCGGCACACAGTTCCCCGGCCGGCGGCTTGAACCCGGTGCCCAGGATGGCGTCGAGGACCACATCTCCCTGGAAAACCCGCAGAGCCGGCTCGCTCCGCATTGCGTCCTGGGAAGCGGCCACCACCGCCTTCATCGGCAGCTTCTTGAGCATCGCCGCGGCGTCGCCCTTGAGTTCCGCCGGTTCGGCCAGCAGCAGCACCTCCACCTGCTTCCCGGCCTCATGCAGCTTGCGCGCGGCCACGAAGCCGTCTCCGCCGTTATTGCCCTTGCCGCAGATGACGCCGACGCGCTTGGCATCGGGATATTCCTGGAGCACGAACTCGGCCACCGCGCTGCCGGCGTTCTCCATCAGGGTGAGCGAAGGGACACCGTACTGTTCCGTGGTGATGCGGTCGATCTCCCGCATCTCGGCGGCGGTAACGATCTTCATGGCAGGGACTTCACTCAGTTCCGGCGCGGGCCGCGGCTTGCTCGAGTTGCCGCAGTCCGGAGGCCTGGCCCACGGCGATCAGGTTGTCGCCGCTCTGGACGCGGTCCGCGGCCGAGGGGTTGAAGCGCATGGCCGCGCCCTCGCGCTTGATGGCCAGGATGATCACGCCCATCTTCTCGTGCACCTTGGACTCTCCGATGGTCAAGCCCGCCACCCGCGAGCCCGCTTCCACCCGGACCTCCTCGATCTCCACCTCCAGCTTCTGGTCGTGGGCGGTGGCGATGTCCAGGAAGTCGAGCACGTTGGGGCGCAGGAACGTTTGCGCGATGCGATGTCCGGCGAAGGAATAGGGCGAGATGACCGAATCCGCTCCCGCGGTGCGCAGATGTTTTTCCGCGCTCTCTTCGCTGGCCCGGGCGATGATCCTGAGCCGCGGATTGATGCCGCGCGCGGTCAGCACGATATAGATGTTGATGGCGTCGGTGGTGGTGGCGGCCACCAGTCCCTGGGCGTGCTCGATGCGCGCCTTGCGCAGCGTCTCTTCCTGGGTGGCGTCGCCGGCCAGGGTCAGCCAGTCCTGGCTCAGCCGCTCCAGCTTGGCGGCGTTGTTCTCCACCATGACGAAGGGCACGGGCTTGCGCGCCAACTCCGCCGCCGCGGCGCGTCCCACCCGCCCTGCGCCGCATAGGATGTAGTGGTCCGAGAGTCGGGAGATGTCGCGTTCCATCCTGCGCCTTCCGAAGAACTCCTGCAGCTCGAATTCTAGCAAAGCCTGGGTGAGCGTCCCCAACCCCAGGAACACCAGCCCCACGCCGGAAAGAATCAGCACCAGGTTGAACAGGCGTCCGGCGTGGGAGAGCGGGTGGATCTCCATGTAGCCGACGGTGGTGAACGTGGTCACCACCATGTACACGCTGTCCAGCCACGGCCACCCCTCGATCCAATGGAAGCCGGCGGTCCCGAACAGACCCAGGCCCAACAACGCCAGTCCTACGACTCGCAGATTGCGCAGCGGCTTCACGCCCGTCTCTCCGGGCGCGATTGTAAAGCAAAAAAGGCCCTCCGCCGAGCCAAGGGCCTTCTGCTTCCGAAAAGGACTGGCCTAACTGGAGGGCAGCTTGCCGGCGATCCGCTGCTGCACCTTACTGTGGGTCCGGCCGTAGAAGTAGTAGATCGCCATGCCGATGGCCAGCCAGACGACCAAGCGGAGCCAAGTGTCGGCGGGCAACGAGGCCATCAGCAACAAAGCGGTCGCCGCGCCCATGATGGGTACGAACGGGACCCAGGGAGTGCGAAAAGGACGGTGCAGGTCGGGGCGTCGCCGGCGCAGGATCCAGATCCCGATGGACACGATAACAAACGCCAGCAGCGTGCCGATGCTGACCAGTTCCCCCAGGATCCGGATGGGGACGATGGAAGCGAAGATGGCGACGAAGATGCCGACGACAATGCTCGCCTTCCAGGGCGTGCGGAAGCGCGGGTGCACTTCACTGGCCCACTGCCAGAGCAGGCCGTCGCGCGACATGGAGTAGAAAACACGGGACTGGCCGAGAAGCATGACCAGCATGACGGTGCCGAGCCCGAATACCGCTCCCAGCTTCACCATCAGGCTGCTGATCTTCACCACGTGCGCGCCGGCGTTGAACTGCCAGCCGATGCCGGTCGCGTCGATGCCCACCGCCACCGGTTCGGCCACGTTGAGGGCCTTGTAAGGGACCACCGCCGTGAGCAGCCCGGAAACCAGGATGTAGAGGATGGTGCAGATGACCAGCGAACCCAGGATGCCGATGGGCATGTCTTTTTGGGGGTTGCGCGCTTCCTGGGCCGCCGTGGAAACGGCGTCGAAGCCGATATAGGCGAAGAAGACGACGCCGGCGGCGCGCGCCACCCCGCTGAGGCCGTATTCGCCGAAGCCTCCGAGGTTCGGCGGAATGAAGGGTGTCCAGTTCGCGCGGGCGACCTCCGGATTGCGCAGCACGTAAGCACTCGCGATGAAGATGAAGGTCAGGACCACACCCACCTTCACGAAGACCACGACGGTGTTGAGGTTGGCGGATTCCTTGATGCCGATGACCAGAATGGTGGTCACCACCACGATCGCCAGGAAGGCAACCAGGTTGAAGACTCCGGTCGCATGTTGCAGCGTACTCGGATCGACGCCGGCAGCCTGCAGGTCCATCGCCACGCGGGAGAGCAGCTCCCAACGGCCCTTGTAGAACACCAGCTCGGTGCCGGGAGTCGCGGTCAGCTGCGGCGGGATGTGGATGCCGAAGTCTTGCAGCAGGCTGAGGACGTATCCGCTCCAGCCGGAGGCCACGGTAGCAGCGCCGAAGGCGTATTCCAGGATCAGGTCCCAGCCGATGATCCAGGCGAAGATCTCGCCCAGGGTGGCGTAGCCGTAGGTGTAGGCCGAGCCGGCGATGGGGATCAGCGAAGCGAACTCCGCATAGCACAGACCGGCGAAAACACAGGCCACACCGGCCAGCACGAACGACAGTACGATGGCGGGGCCGGCGTAGTTCGCCGCCGCGGCTCCCGTCAGCACGAAGATGCCGGCGCCGATGATGGCCCCGATCCCGAGCATGATGAGGTGGACCGGACCGAGCACGCGCCGCAGCGAGTGCTCCCCCGTATCCTGCGCCTCGCCCATAAGGACATCCAGGGACTTGGTCGCCAGCAGATCTGCCATCCGCTTGTCTCTCCTTGGCTTCGTCTACGCGGCCCGCGCCGGCATCTTGCCTGCGGCGCCCCGCGACCACAAAAAATAGACCGGGATGCCCAACAGCACAATGATCAGCCCCGGCCAGGTGTATTGCGGTTTGTAGCGCAACAAGACTACATCAATGAACAAGGCCATCAAAATATATATCGCGGGCAACACCGGGTAGCCGATGGCCTTGTAGGGCCGCTCGGCGTCGGGCCGCGTCCGCCGCAACACGAACAGCGCCACGATGGTCAGGACGTAGAACACCAGCACGGCAAAGATGATGTAGTCCAGCAACTGGTTGTAGGTTCCGGAAAGGCACAGCACGCAGGTCCAGACCGCCTGCACCACCAGAGACATGACCGGCGTCTTGTAGGTGGGATGGAGCTTTCCCGCGGACTGGAAGAACAGCCCGTCGCGGGCCATGGCGTAGTACACCCGCGCCCCGGAAAGAATCAGCCCGTTGTTGCAGCCAAAGGTGGAGAGCAGGATGGCCAACGCCATCAGCGCCACCCCGGTCGCGCCGAACATCTGACTCATCATCGCCGTGGCTACGCGGTCGGGGGCGGACTCCGGTTGCGCCGCCGCCTGCGCGGGATCGTCGGTGGCGTACTGGATGCCGCGGCCCATCACGCTGTTCGCGTGCTTGTCGCCGTGCAGCGGCAGCACGCTCAGGTAGGCGACGTTGGCCAGCACGTACAGCAGGATCACCGTTCCCGTGCCCAGCGCCAATGCGAGCGGCAGGTTGCGCTTAGGGTTTTTCACCTCGGCGGCGGCAAAGGTCACGTTGTTCCAGGCGTCGGAGGAGAACAGCGAACCCACCTGCGCCACCGCCAGGATGGTCAGCGTGCCCACGAAGACGCCGGCGCCCACCTCGTGCTGCGCCCCGAACGTGCCATGGCTCCAGAAGTCGGAGAAGTTGGCTGCCACCGCCTCCGCGTTGCGCCCGATGAAGATCCCCAGGAACACCACCGCCGCCAGTCCCGCCACCTTGGCGAAGGTGAAGACGTTCTGCACCAGCGCCCCGACCTTGATGCCGAAAAGATTGATGACGGTCAGCACCACGATGCTGACGATGCCCACCAGGTTCTGCGTGTTGAGCCCTACGTCCATGTTCCCCAGCACCATGGGCCCGATGGGGATGGGCGGCACCTTGGCGATGTGCCAGATCCAGTTGTCGGCGGCGATGGAAGGGAAAAACACGCCCGCGAACTTGCCGAAGGCCACGCCCACGGCGGCGATGGTGCCGGTCTGGATGACCAGGAAGAGCGTCCAGCCGTAGAGAAAGCCCCACAGCGGGCCCAGAGCCTCGCGCAGGAAGACGTACTGGCCGCCCGCCTTGGGCATCATCGCCGCCAGCTCGCCGTAGCAAAGCGCGCCCACCACCGTGAGGAATCCCGTGACCAGCCAGGCGGCGATGAGCAGCGCGGGCGAGTCCACCAGGCGCGCGATGTCGGCGGAGACGATGAAGATGCCCGAGCCGATCATCGAGCCCATCACCAGCGTGGTGGCGCTGGTCAGGCCCAGTCCTTTGACCAACTCCGGCTCGGGCGAGGCGGCGCGTGCGGCAGCGGTTGTGCTCACTTGTGCTCCTTTTTCTTCAGAAGCTTCCCCAACTCCTCCGCCGCCTGGCGCGGAGACTCCTGCAGGCCGGAGAGTACCGCTACCGCATCCGCCCCTGCCCCCATGACTGCCCGACAGTTTGCCCGTGTGATGCCTCCAATGGCAACCAGAGTTTTCCGGGTGCTCCCGCGGGCCGCCCGCACCCCGGCCAGTCCCACCACCGGGTCGGGCTTGGCCTTGGACCTGGTGGCGAACACCGGACCGACGGCGAGGTAGTCGGCCGAAGTCCGGTCCGCTTCCCTCGTCTGCCTTGCAGTGTGGGTGGAAACACCCAGCCAGCGGCGCTTGCCGATGATCTTGCGCGCGGCCGCGGGCGACAGGTCTTCCTGCCCGACGTGTACGCCGTCGAATCCCGCCGCCAGGCACAGGTCGGCGCGGTCGTTGAAGATCAGGCGTGCCCGCCGCCCGACCGCTTTCCGGATGGCCCGCGCCTGTTCCAGCATCTCCCGCGTCCTGCCCGTCTTGTTGCGGTACTGGATGAGTCGCACTCCGCCCGACACCAGCGCGCGCGCAAACTTCGCCATCGCCCGGCATGGGTCCTTTGCCCGGGCGAAACTCCCCGCATCAATGATTGCGTACAGCTTCGGCAACTTTGTCCGTTTCATGCCCTGCGGCTCTTGTGGCACAGCGTCCTCGGCTGTGCGGGTGTCCATGTAACATATTGATTCTAAGTGCTTTACATAGAACAGGAACGCCTGGGAGGACTACTTCATGAACCGCTCCATGAACTTGGTGTCCACATCGCCGGCGAGGAAGTCGGGGTCAGTGACGATCTTGCGCTGCAGCGGGATGGAGGTGTAGATGCCCTCGACGATGAACATCTCGAGCGCCCGCGCCATGCGCGAGGCGGCTTCCTGGCGGTCCTTGCCCCGGGTGATGAGCTTGGCGATGAGCGAGTCGTAGTACGGCGGGATCACGGCCTCGGCGTAGGCGGCGGTATCCACGCGCACTCCCGTCCCACCCGGCGGATTGAAGGTGGTGATCTTCCCCGCCGAGGGCGTGAATTTTTCCGGATGCTCGGCGTTGATGCGGCACTCGATGGCGTGCCCGCGCATCTCCACCTCGCCGTGCAGCACGTTCTCCATGCGCTCGCCCGCGGCCAGCAGGA
>Ga0255334_1001308_pt1 | contig 11833 bp, 9 predicted proteins | sample EtOH5_35cm_T3_12_FD_202080 | JGI IMG/M metagenome (GOLD analysis project Ga0255334, IMG submission 202080) | Sandy soil microbial communities from University of British Columbia, Vancouver, Canada - EtOH5_35cm_T3_129 | ecosystem: Engineered > Artificial ecosystem > Sand microcosm > Unclassified ...
CTCAGACATGTTCTCCTTCGGCGTGGTGCTCTACGAGATGGCCACCGGGAGGATGCCCTTCGAGGCTCCCATTGCCGCGGCGCTGCTGATGCAGATCCTGCAGAAGGAGCCGGCGCCGGTGCGGGAGGTGGTTCGCGAGACTCCTCCGGAACTCGCGAACCTCATCCAGCAGTGCCTGAGCAAGGAGCGCGAGAAGCGTCCCACCGCAGCGGGTGTGGCCGCCGCGCTCAAGAAGGTCCAGGCTTCGCTCAGCGCAGGAAACATCGCGGCTCCCGAGTTGCGTCCCGAGGCGCAAACCGCCTATTCGCCCACCCAGAAGATGGAGCGGCTGGCCTCCACGCCCACTCAGCCGGCGGCGCCCCCGCGCGAGCAACCCCGCCCCCAGGCCGCGGCCCCGCCCCGGACCCAGCGCATGCCGGTGCTGGAGGAGCCGCCCCAGACCCGGCGCCTCGACTCCGCCCTGCGCGTGCTGCGCATCGTGGTTTCCGTGGGCACCGTGGTCGTGGCGCTGGCCTACTTCGCCGACTTCTTGATCCGTGCCGACATCATCCGCGAGCGTTCGCTCCAGGGGACCTTTCTGCTCTCCTTCATCCGCGTTCTGGTCACGCCCGGGCTGGCGGCCGCGGAGAGCATAGTCCACCTGCAGGTCGGGCGCTGGAACCTCTTGCTCCCGGCTCTGGGCGTGCTGGCCATCGTCGCCCGCCACTTCCTCCTGCTCATCCTGGAAAAGATCTCCCTCCGCAGAGCCAGGTAGCTAGGTTTCCTTTGCTGCTTTCATTCCTCCGTGTCTCCACGCCTCCGCGGTGAGAGAATCGCTCGGTGCCGGCCCGCTCGATGGAATTCGCCCCGGAGCGTGACGCGGAGATCTTCTCCGCTGTCCCGCCCGCGCCCGCCGTTTTCCGCTTGCGGGGCGACGATGCCGAGGCCGAGCCCTACATCAGCAAGACTGCCAGCCTGCGCCGCCGCCTCCTCCGCCTGCTGGGGGCCTCGGGTGAGATCAGCCGCCGGCTGAACCTGCGCGGCCGCGTCCGCCGTATCGAGTTCACCCTCACCGGTTCAGACTTCGAATCCGGTTTTCTGCTCTACCAGACGTTGCGGCAGGCCTTCCCCGCGAAGTATCGCGAGCGCCTTCGCCTGCGCTTCGCGCCCCTGGTGAAGTTCAACCTCGACAACCCCTTTTCCCGCGCCTACATCACCCGGCGCGTCGGCGGCCTGCGCGGCAAGTCGGCCTACTACGGGCCCTTCGCCTCGCGCGCCGCCGCGGAAAAGTTCTTGCACTCCTCGCTCGACCTCTTCCAGATGCGCCGCTGCGACTTCGACCTCCACCCCGACCCGCAGTTCCCCGGCTGCATCTACTCCGAGATGAAGATGTGCCTCGCTCCCTGTTTCAAAGGATGCACCGACCAGGAGTACGCCGGAGAAGTGGCGCGCGTGAAGGCCTATCTCGATAGCGGGGGGCAGTCGCTCTTGCGGGAGCTCTCGGCGGAGCGCGAGCGCGCCTCCGTGGAGCTCAAGTTCGAGGATGCCGCGGCGCTCCACGCCCGCGTGGAAAAATCCGCTGCCGCCGCTGGGCTCCTGCCCGAGTTTGCGCGCCGCCTCGACCTCCTGGCGGGGCTGATGATCCAGCCCGCGGCTGAGCCAGACGCCGTCGCTCTCTTCCGCATCGACGCCGGCCGCATCTCCGGGCCGATTCTTTTCCCGCTGCAGCGCCGCGAGGGCCAGCCCCAGTCCATGGAGTCGCGCCTGCTGGAATCTCTGGCGGCCGCACCGCCCGCCGCGCCCGGCTCCGCGCTCGAGCTCATGGAGCATCTCGCCCTGCTCAAGCACTGGCTTTTCCGTACCCGCAAGACCGGCGAAGCTTTTTTCGCCGGCGACAAGGGCGAGCTGCCCATGCGCCGCATCGTGCGCGGCATCTCCCGCGTCTTCCGCGGGGAAAGAGCGCCCAGCGGCACGGCTCCCGAAGGGCCGGAGCTCGAAAGCCTTTGACCGCAGAGGGCGCGGAGAACAACCGCAGAGAGCGCAGAGACAAAAACCGCAGAGTGCGCAGAAGAATCCTTGCCATTTCTGCGGTCCACGGCTGTTGGCGACTCTTCTCCGCGCCCTCTGCGTTTGCTCTCTGCGTTCTAAGGCTTTTGATCCGCGCCTATCCGCGCTCATTCGCGGTGAGAGTTGTTCTCTTCTTGCGGAAGACCACCCGCACGCCCTCGCGCCAGCGTTCGTCCACTCCCAAGAGCGTCCATTCGATCTCGGGCGCGAGATAGCGCAGCAGCGTGTCCGTCGCCGGATGGACGCGCAACGCCGGCGCCACCAGAAACAGCAGCGGCGCCTCGGCTGACAGCTCGCGCCCGGGAAAGTATCCATATTTCTGGAACTCGCCGCGGGCGTGGTGCCAGCTCACCCGCGCCCAGTAGTCCAGTCCTTGCAGCGGCAGGTGGATGTCCTCCTCGGCTTTGAGTTCGAGGACGGCGAGGCGCCCATCGCGCGTGGCCGCCAGCACGTCGATCATGGCGCGGTCGGAGGCGGAGAAGGCTGGCACCTGCGAGTAGGCCGCGGCCGGATCCAGCCGCGAGTCGAGCGCGCCCACGTCCTTCACCACCAGCGCCTCCAGCCAGCGCTCGGGACGCATCCGCCACAGCGGATCGTCGCGCCGGCCGTCGGCCCGCCGCGCCTTCGCCAGCGCGCCGATCAGACTCGCAAAGAACTCCGCGTTGCGTTCATCGAGCACGGTTTCATTCGCGCCCACGCCGAAGACGATCTGTTCCGTGCTGCGGAACGAGCCGCGCTCTGCCTCCATCCGCGCTTGCGCGAACTCCAGCCCGTGCAGCCGGAAGGCGATCGCAGAGGGCGAGAGCACCGCCGCCTGTGCCTGCGGCAGCAGAGAAGCGATTCGCGCAATGCAGGCCGCGAAGCGCTCGCGCGCCGCGGTTTCGTCGGGGCAACGCACCAGGCGCGTCGCGATGTTGCCGCGGTCGGCGGTGTCCATCGCTTCCAGGTTTTCCTCCAGCTCGTTCAGTTCGTACAGTTCGAACTTCGCCGCGCCGCGGTTCAGGTGCGCCATGCGTTCGCGCACCACCGCCGAGGCCCCCGGCGGGACGAACAGCTTCAGCCCCTCGACCACGGCGCGCGCCGCCTCGCGCTGCCGCAAGTGGTCCAGCCACAAGAGGCCAAACGTCAGCGAGGCGTCGATGGAGGGTTGCATCTCCTGCGCGTTCACGCCCAGCACGGCAAAGACGGAGCGCCCGCGCCGCACCATCCCGCGGCAGTAGATGGGACCGAAGGAGCGCTCCAGGTCCATGGCCGAGCTGAGACGCTCCACCCGCAGGTCGGGAAAGCCGCGCTCCAGGATCCGCCCCAGCCGCCGTTGGTAGGTGGCGCGCGCCGCCTTGCGGGCGCTGGGCGTGCGCCGGTCGCGTTCGCGGCAGATCTCGAGTTTCGCCGGCTTCGCTTGCCCGAAGCGCTGCACCGAGAGCCGCAGCACATCGTGCCTCACCTCGGCCTCGAGTACGCGGCGCACCGTGTTGCGCTCCTCGGACCACAGGTGCAGCACGCACTTCCCGTGCTCGGCGGAGATGGAATAACGCGCCGTCGCCAGGTCGAACAGCGTCTCGCCGTCCTCCAGGATGACGGCGTCGCGCGCCTCCGCCAGATAGCTTTCGAGCATTCGCGCCAGCGATTCAGGAGTCATCGCGCCGACCTTCGACCGTAGAGCGCGCTGAGCCTAGCAAAAACCCGCCGGCAAGTCATTTGCCGCCTGCGCGCGGCGATGCCATAATCGAAGTGCGGATGGTTTGCGAGTCGCCTTTCCGGTTCCCGACATCCAATCCTTCAAGCATGGACCAAGACAAACGCAAGTTCTTCTTCGAGCGCTTTGGGCTGACGGAGCGCGACCTCGAGCGCTACCTGAGCGCCGCGCTTTCCGCCGGCGGCGACTACGCCGACCTTTACTTCGAGTACTTGACCTCCACCTCCATCAGCGTGGATGAGTCGCTGGTGAAGTCGGCGTCGCAAGGTGTTTCGGCCGGCTGCGGCATCCGCGTGATCTCGGGCGAACGCACCGGCTACGCCCACACCGACGACCTGGCGCCGGAAAAGATCCTGCACGCCGCGCGCACCGCCGGGCTCATCGCCAGCGGCCCGTCGAAGGTCCCGGTCGAGGGCTTCAAGGAGAAGTCCGCGCGCGAGCTCTACCCCGTGGCTGCGGCCGACGCCGACGTGCCAGCCAAGGTCGCCTTGGCGATGCGCGCCGACCGCGCCGCCCGCGCCGCCGATCCCCGCATCACCCAGGTGCGCGCCAGCTACGCTGAGGAGATGCGCCGCATCCTGATCGTCGGCTCGGACGGCACTCTGGCCTCCGACTTCCAGCCCCTGGCGCGCATGAGCGTGCTCTGCATCGCACAAGCGAACGGGAACACCGTGCGCGGCTCTTCCGGCGGCGGCGGGCGCGTGGAGATTGGCTTCTTCCTGAAGGAAAAGACTCCGGAGCACTTTGCCGCCGAAGCCGCGCGCCAGGCGCTCCTGCAACTCGACGCCCGCGAAGCTCCGGCGGGCGAGATGCCCGTGGTCCTCGGCCCGGGATGGCCGGGCGTGCTGCTGCACGAGGCCGTCGGCCACGGTCTCGAAGCCGACTTCAATCGCAAGAAGACCTCCGCCTTTGCCGGACTCCAGGGGCAGCGCGTGGCCAGCGACAAGTGCACGGTGGTGGATAACGGCACGCTGCCCTCGCGCCGCGGCTCGCTCAATGTGGATGACGAAGGCTCGCCCACGCAGAATACCGTGCTCATCGAGAAGGGAATCCTCAAGGGCTACCTCGCCGACAAGCTCTCGGCGCGCCTCATGGGCATGGCGGATACCGGCAACGGCCGCCGCGAGAGTTACGAGTGCATCCCCATGCCGCGCATGACCAACACCTACATGCTGGCCGGCGAGGATTCGCCCGCCGACATCATCCGCTCGGTCCAGCGCGGCATCTATGCCGCCAACTTCGGCGGCGGCCAGGTGGACATCACCAACGGCAAGTTCGTCTTCTCCGCCAGCGAGGCCTACCTGATCGAGGACGGAGTTGTCACCGCGCCCCTCAAGAACTGCTCCCTCATCGGCAACGGGCCGGACGTGCTCACCCGCGTCTCCATGGTGGGGCACGACCTCGAGCTCGACGAGGGCGTGGGCACCTGCGGCAAGGACGGCCAGTCCGTGCCCGTCGGCGTCGGCATCCCCACGCTCAAGGTGGACCGCATGACCGTCGGCGGCACCGCCCCCAACGCCGATCCCGGCTTCCTGCGCGGATAGAGACTGGAAACTTGAAACTCGAAACCGATCTGAAACAACTCGCCGCCGACGTCGTGCGCCGCGCCACCGCGGGCGGAGCCACCGCCGCCGAAGCCGTCGCCCGTGAGGGCGAGAGCTTTTCCACGGTCGTTCGCCTGGGCCAGGTGGAAAGCCTGCAGGAGGCCGGTTCGCGCGCCCTGGGAGTGCGCGTCTTCTTCGGCCAACGTGCCGCCTCCACCTACACCAGCGATTTTTCGCCCGAAGGCGTGGAGCAACTGGTGAGCGGCGCGCTGGCGCTGGCCCGCGTGACCTCGGAAGACCCGCACTCCGGCCTGCCCGAGCCGGAGCAACTCGGCGCCTTCTCCGGCGACCTGGACCTCTACTCCGACGACGTCAACGCACTCGCGCCGGCCGAGCGCATCGCCTACGCGCGCCGCGCGGAAGCGGCGGCACTCGCCGTGGACCCGCGCATCTCCAACTCCGAGGGCGGCTCCTTCGACGCCTCCAGCGGCCGCCACGCGCTGGCCAACTCGCACGGCTTCCTGGGCGAGTATCGGCGCTCCTACTGCTCAGTGGCGGCCGTGCCCATCGCCCAGGCCAACGGCGGCGCCATGCAGCGCGATTACTGGTACTCCGTCTCGCGCAGCCTGAAGAAGCTCGACTCGCCCGAAGAGGTGGGCCGCATCGCCGCGCAGCGCACGCTGCGCCGCCTGGGCGCGCGCAAGGTGGCGACCGCGCGGGTCCCGGTGGTCTTCGACCCCTTCGTGGCGCGCTCCATCTTGGGGAATCTCTTCGAAGCGGCGAGCGGCGACGCCATCTACCGCAGCGCTTCCTTCCTCGCCGGCAAGCTGGGGGAGCGCATCGCCGCCGAGAACGTCACGGTCGTGGACGACGGCACGCTTCCCGGCGGCCTGGGCTCTTCGCCCTTCGACGATGAGGGTGTCCCCACGCGCCGCACCGTGGTGGTGGAGCGCGGTGTGCTGCGCTCCTACCTGCTCAACAGCTACACCGCGAAGAAGCTGGGACTCTCGACCACCGGCAACGCCTCGCGCGGCCTGGCTGGAACGCCCGGCATCGGCCCCGGCAATTTTTCCCTGCAGCCGGGGACGAAATCGCCGCAAGAGTTGATTGCCGGCGTCCCCGACGGCCTCTACGTCACGGAATTCCTCGGCCACGGCGTCAATCTGGTGACCGGGGATTTCTCCCGCGGCGCCAGCGGCCTGTGGATCCAGAACGGTGAGCTGGCCTATCCGGTGGAAGAGATTACGGTGGCCGGCAACCTGCGCGACATGCTGCAGAACATCTCCGAGATCGCCAGCGACCTCGACTTCCGCGGCTCCATCGCCGCTCCCACCCTGCGTATTGACGGGTTGACCGTGGCCGGCGAGTGAAGCAGTGGGAGAGCGGGCCTTCAGGCCCGCGTCCCGGTTGAGGTGTCCTCCCGAGCGAGCGCGACCCGAGCCCGCGCCTTGGCGCGTGGGAGGGAGCGCGAGTCGAGGGGCCTCGGTTCTTTCCGGTCCTCACCCTCCTGTAGAATCCCGCCATGGAAGAGCCGCTGTCGCCGTCGCCCTCCCCGCCGAGCGAACCGAACGGGTTTCCGTGGATGGCCATGGGAGTCGCCGTGTTGCTGCTCGCGGGCGTCGTGGGCGCGGCGTTCTTCTTCTCCAAGCAAAGCCCGGCTCCCGCTCTCACCGCCGCGGTGGCCACACCGCTCCATCCCTACGCCCCGCAGTTGCGCTTCACGGAACTCCAGATGAGCACCGCGCAGAACTTCGTGGGCGCCACCGTCACCTATCTGGAATGCAAGGTCTCGAACACCGGCGACCGAGCGGTCAGCGGCGCCACCGTCGAGGCCATCTTCCGCAACTCCCTGGGCGAGATGGTGCAGCGGGAATCGCAGCCCCTGATGTACATCCACGCCCGCAAGCCCTACACCGACACCAGCGACTTGCATGCCAACCCGCTCCAGCCCGGCGAGAGCCGCGAGTTCCGGCTCACCTTCGACCACATCTCCGCCGACTGGAACCGCGGGTTTCCCGAGCTGCGCATCACCGCCGTCAGCTTCCAGTAGGCTTCCGATCACGCGATCACCAGATCCACGGATCTCCCGATTCCTCCGTGCCTCCGCGTCTCCGCGGTTAGAATGACTGAATGTCAGAAGGAAAGACTGTCCGTCTCACCGAAGCGGCCAAAGCCGCCGGTTGAGCTTCCAAGCTAAGTCCGGCGGCGCTGGACGCGGTGCTTGGGAAATTAGCCCGGCAACAGGACCCGAACGTGCTCATCGGCTTCGACACGGCCGACGACGCCGGGGTGTACCAGATCGCGCCCGATACCGCCCTCATCCACACCGTGGATTTCTTCACTCCCATCGTGGACGATCCCTACACATTTGGGCAGATCGCCGCGGTCAACGCCTTGAGCGACGTCTACGCCATGGGCGGACGCCCCATGAGCGCGCTCGCCCTGGTCTGCTTCCCGGAGAAGGGCGACCTGGCCATCCTCGAGCGCATCCTGGCCGGCGGCCTCTCCAAGATGATCGAGGCAGCTTGCACGGTGATCGGCGGACACTCCATCCGCGACGACGAGCTCAAGTTCGGCTACGCCGTCACCGGCTCCGTCCATCCCAAGCGCGTGCTGGCCAACTCCGGCGCCCGCGCGGGTGACGCGTTGCTCTTGACCAAGGCGCTGGGCACGGGCGTCATCTCCACCGCCATCAAGAAGGGAAAAGCGGAGCCGGCGTGGGTCGAGGCCGCGACTGCGTCCATGACCACGCTCAATCGCTCCGCCATGGAGGCCGTGACCCGGCACGAAGGCCATGTCCATGCGCTGACGGATATCACCGGCTTCGGACTGATCGGACACGCGCGCGAACTGGCGCTCGCCTCCTCGGTCAGCCTGCGCCTCTTCGCCGCTCAGGTCCCGTTGCTTCCGGGCGCGCTCGACTGCGTACGCGCCGGATTCGTCCCTGGCGGCCTCAACAACAATCGCGACTTCGCCGAGTGCCTGGTGAGCTATGAGGGCAACCTCCCGGAAGACGTGAAGACCCTGCTCTTCGACCCACAGACCGCGGGCGGATTGCTCATCTCGGTCGCCGCCGCCCAGAGCGACCAGTTGCTGCGCAACCTGCAGGCGGCCAGCGTACCCGCCGCCCGCATCGGCGAAGTCCTGCCCCAAGCCAAGCCGCTGATCTCGGTTGCAAGCTAGAAGGCCAGTAAGTTGTCCTCGACCGCCCTAATCACGCACTCGTTCCTTCCAGGGCTCCGCAGGAATTGGTCGCTCGGTCCGAGCATAGTGGCGCAGTTTGTAGGTCGGGCGGAGTCTCTTGACTTTAAGGCTTGCAACGTCCAGCCGCCAGCGGGACGTTTCCTTGACACACGGATTCCCGATCGGTTCGCTCGAATGCGCTGTGAAAACCACATCGGCATTCTCGGCGAATCCCTCGATCCAGCCATCAAAAGTGCAACCCTGCGGTGCCAGGACCCGGTTCATGTTGATGCGTCGCATCTTGTTCTGCGACGGCGCGTACAGAAGCAGCATGTGATCGCAGCACTCCGACCCGTACCACCACGTCACGAGGTTAAGGAGGAGGTACTTGGAGTCCGGCGACCAATCAACGATTTGGATTGCATTGCCCTGGGGTCCCTGCGTCACCCCTTGCTCTCGATAAGCAACTCCATAGTCTGGGCCGGTCGTGACGAATAGGGTTGACTCGTTCAGGCACTGTTCAGCGCCTTCCTTGTTTTTCCCCTTCGCTGTAGCAGCGACTCTGACGTACGCACGAGTTCTGCCGTCAGGAGACGTGAACACGGGGCTTTGTACGGAACGCGATCTGTAGTCCTTAAAGTCTTCGTTCCAGCAGCTGACGAATGCCGTGTAGAAGGACTCGGGCGTATCCGGTGGCAGTTGGGCGTGGCTGGACGCGCAGGCCGAACTCAACAGGAGCAGAAGCATCCTCGACTTAGATCCAAGAGCCAACATGGCTGTTCACTGCACCTGGCTCGTAAACGTATCGTGGTGCGCGCTTCCTTCTACCCCTGCCGGCCCTCGATGGCCAGCAGCAGTACGACGGCGGCGGCCACCAGGCGGCGGTCGAGTTTGCGACCGGGGTCGCGGGTCATGTCCACGTTCAGCTTGCGCACGAAGGGGTTGAAATTCTGCTTGGCCTCGCCGATGGGCTGGCCGTCCATGGAGAAGGTGAAGCTTTGTGGGATGAGGCTGCCCAAGTCGATCAAGCGGCGGAACAGGGCCAGGGCGCTCGAGTCTTCCTGAAGGAGGCCGATCTCCCGGTCGGCGGCGTCCAGGATGAGCCACTCGTCGCGGATGATCGACTTCATGCCCTTGCGCTTCAGCGCTCCCACCTTCTGCTGCGTCTGGGGGTCGGTAACGTCGTAGGCGGCGGAGAAGTCGATGATGCTGCGCGCCTTGATCAGCAGCAGCTCCTGCGTCATGCTCTCGTCGGTGTAGAGGCGGATGTCTTCCTTCAGCTTGAACAGCTTCTGCTTGAGGAAGCCGATCTGCGTGCCCTGCGGGTCGTAGAACATGAACTTGGGCGCAATGTCGAACACCTTGGCGCGGGCATGGAAGACGTCGTGGTTGAAAACGGTTGGCGTGGAGGAGGAAGCAGCGGACATGGGGACCCTCCTGAAAAGCGCCGGAAGCATACCACGCACGCCACGTGCCGGACGGGGAGCCGCGCCTACTGCACCCGGCTGGCGAACGTGTCGTGGTGCGCGCTGATGTGCGTGCGGAACTCCAGGCCGATGGCGCTGGCGTCGGCGAAGCCCTGCTTGCGGGCGTCGTCGTCGGCGGCGGGGTCGCTCTCGGCGGCGGCGTACTCCTGCCAGGAGGCGTAGCGGAAGATGACCAGGAAGTCCCACGCCTCGCCCTGCACGTGCTCGAACTTGACGGAGCCACGGGCGCGCGTTGCCGCCATGTCGCGGTCGAGGAATTTCCCCAGAGCTTCGTGATGTCCGGCAAGCGCCACGTCTGCCTCCACCAGGTACAGGCCACCGGAGTTGCCGGCCTGCGCCGCGCTCTGCGGCACGGCGAGAGCCCGCTGTACCACGTCCAGCGGCGGGCCGCTGGCGTAGGTGTCGGCGTGCCAGGCGTAGTCGCCCATCACTCGCTCCTTGAACTTGCGCATCGCCTCGGGCGGTGCTGGGGCGTTGGCGTCCATCGAAGCCTTGGCGCCCAGCGGGTAGACCACCATGAGGTCCCAGTCGTCCCCCGACTGGTGGCGGAAGACCATGGGCTTGGGCGTCATGTTGTCGGGCACCGGCGCGTTCTTGTAGGCGTCGATCAGGTCGGGAAGTTTGCCCGGCGCCGCCTTGAAGAAGATGATGCGGTACAACTCGTGCGCCGGGGCCGGCTGCGACGCCGGCTGTTGCCCCGACCCGGTCGGGGCGAATCCGAAAATGAGCAGGGCGATCCCAGCCGCCAGGGTCTTCTTCATAAGGCCTCCGCAAGTGGGGAACAATATACCGGAGCGGGCAGGGATCCTTCGACTCGGTCGTCGCCTGCGCTCCGGCCTCGCTCAGGAGGACAAGTAAAAGGCAAACGCCAGGTCCTTCGCCCCCACAGAGTCGGGGCTCAGGATGACAGCACAAAAGAAGAGGGCAGCCGGTTGGCCGCCCGTTCTGAGAACTGAGTACTGGGTACTGGGTACCGCTCTACGCCGGCGCCGGCTTCTCGCCGGGGGCGAGCGAGGGAGAGCGTCCAGGCTCGGGCTTGATGACGTGCTGCGTGCCTTCGTCGGGAGGCGCGAGTCGTTTGGCGGGCAGCTCCTTGCCCTCGATGAGCAGCCGGACCTCGCCGGCGTCGAGCACTTCGCGCTCCAGCAGGGCGTCGGCGATGCGCCGCAGCGGCTCGCGGTTGTTTTCCAAAACGGTGCGCGCGGACTGGTAGGCGTTGTCGATGAAGCGGCGCACTTCGGCGTCGATCTTGCGCGCCGTCTCCTCGCTGAAGTCGCGGTGCTGCGCGATCTCGCGCCCCAGGAAAATCTGCTCTTCCTTCTTGCCGAAGGTGAGCGGACCCATCTCGCTCATGCCCCACTCGCACACCATGCGGCGGGCCATGTCGGTGGCCCGTTCCAGGTCGTTGCCCGCTCCGGTGGTCATCTGGTTAAGGAAGAGTTCCTCGGCCACGCGCCCGCCCATCATCACCGCCAGCATCGTCTCCAGATACTCCTTGCGGTAGGTGTGCTTGTCGTCGATGGGCAGGTACATGGTCACGCCCAGCGCCAGGCCGCGGGGGATGATGGTGACCTTGTGGATGGGATCGGCGTAGGGCAGCGAGGCCCCCACCAGGGCGTGCCCGCCTTCGTGCACGGCGGTGGTCTTCTTCTCCTCGTCGGAGAGGACCAGCGACTTGCGCTCCGCGCCCATCAGGATCTTGTCCTTGGCGAGCTCGAAGTCATACATGAGCACGGCCTTGCGGTTGTGTCGCGCCGCCAGCAGCGCCGCTTCGTTCACCATGTTGGCCAGGTCGGCGCCGGAAAGTCCGGGGGTGCCGCGGGCGAGCACCGAGAGTTCCACGTCGTCGTTGAGCGGGATCTTGCGGGTATGGACGC
>Ga0255334_1001309_pt1 | contig 11818 bp, 12 predicted proteins | sample EtOH5_35cm_T3_12_FD_202080 | JGI IMG/M metagenome (GOLD analysis project Ga0255334, IMG submission 202080) | Sandy soil microbial communities from University of British Columbia, Vancouver, Canada - EtOH5_35cm_T3_129 | ecosystem: Engineered > Artificial ecosystem > Sand microcosm > Unclassified ...
CGCCAACCCCGTGCTGCTGTCGCTCTACGAGAACCTCATCGACGCGATCGGCGAGAACATCCGGTTCAACTTCGTCAGCGACACACACGGGCACGACGCCCACGACGGCCTGGTCGAGGCGATCGTCGCCGGCAACGACGAGAAGGCCGTCGCTGAGACCAGCGACTACCTGTCGGGGCTGGTCCCGGAGTCCTGAGACGCACGGACCGGCCACCCACGAACGGACCCGGCGACGGTGTCGCGCGCCGCAGACCGACCGAAGGAGGCGCCGTGCGGGACGTCACCGACCGACCTCCGACGATCGTGCTCGCCGGAGACGGCGTGACCGACCCCGGCCGCCGGGGCGTCTCCCTCAGGGACGGGCGTCGGCTCCGTCCCGGTGGAGCGTGAACTCGTAGGCGTAGCGGTCACCCCGGTACACCGAGACCGCCCGTTCGATCGGCCTGCGGCGCGCGTCGAAGCCCGTTCGCTCGACGAGCAGGGCCGACGAGTACGGGGCGACCTCGAGCAGCGCCGCGTCGGCCTCGCTGAGCACCACCGCCCGCACCTTCTGTTCCGCGGCGGCGACCACCAGCCCGTACGTGCCCTCGAGCAGCGCGTAGAGCGACCCTGACAGCCGCTCCTTCGGCAGGTCCGGCACGAGCTCGGTGGGCAGGTAGCACCGCTCCAGGCACATCGGCGTGCCGTCGGCGGTGCGGATCCGCTCGATGCAGGTCACCTCGGCGGCCGGGCTGATGGCGAGGTGGAAGCCGAGGTCGGTGCCCGCGGGGTGGACGTCGGCGAGCAGGAGCCGAGCGCCGGGGGCGAACCCCCGGCGGATCATGTCCTCGCTGAACGACGTCAGCTCCACCGTCTTCGTGATCGGGGGGTCGGCGACGAAGGTGCCCGCCCCCTGCACACGGTAGACACGCTGCTCGGTCTGCAGCTGGTCGAGCGCACGACGAGCGGTCATCCTGCTGACCGAGAACTGCTCGGCGAGGCTGCGCTCCGTCGGCAGCTTGCTGTGCGGCGGGAGCTCGTGGTCGATGAGCGCGACCAAGTAGGAGCGCAGCTTCTCGTACTTGAGGGTGCTCATGCGGGAAACCTTGCTCGCTGTCCTGACCCCACGCAACGCCGCCACGCTCGTCGAGCGGTGCCCCGATCGCGGGCCCGGTCAGGCTCGTCGGCACCGAGCCCGGCGTTGCCTGCGCCCACAGGGTCAATATTGGTCTATACCAAAATCTTCCAGTTACAACTTCGTTACGGCCGTTGACACCGCGCCTGAGCAGGAGAAGCGTTGTGCGGCACCTGCAACTGGACTATACCATTAGAGAGGTGGCCGATACATGTCCGCATCTGTGCCCTCCCGTTGGCTCCGCATCGGCGTGCTCGTCGGTGCCGCCACACTCGCCCTCGCCGCGTGCTCCGGCAGCCCCACCCCGGGAGAGCCCTCGTCCTCCGGGACCACCGGCGCCGAGACCACGCCCTCCGAGGCCACCGGGCAGCCCACCGAGATCACGTTCTCCTACCTCTGGTCCGGCGTCGAGGCCGAGTCGCTGGAGAAGATCATCGCCGAGTTCAACGCCAGCCAGGACGCGATCGTCGTCAAGGGGGTCTCGAACCCCGACACCACCGCGCAGCTGACGGCGATGTCGTCGAGCGAGGGGCCGTTCGACATCTCCGACCACTTCGGAGCCTCGGTCGGCGCCTATGCCTCGAAGGGGATCCTCGCCCCGCTCGACGAGTTCATCGAGGCGGACGGGTACGACCTGTCCGACTTCATCCCCTCCGTGCTCGACCAGATGTCCTACGACGGCCACTACTACTCGATGCCGATCGCGGTGCACACGCAGATGCTCATGTACAACAACACGCTCCTCGCCGAAGCCGGGCTGTCGGGCCCTCCGGAGACCACCGAGGAGTGGGCGGACTACATCGCCGAGCTGACGAAGGTCGACACCGACGGCCGGATCACCCAGCTCGGGTACGGCAACGTCGAGATCGACACCGACTTCACCACCCTGGGCTTCGTGTTCGGCGGCAACTGGTACGACGAGGCCGGCAACCCCACGCCCGACGACCCCGGCAACGTCGACGGCCTGCAGTTCTACGTCGACAACGTGCCCGCGAAGTACGGCGCGAGCGCGGTGACGACCTTCCAGTCCGGCTTCGGCGAGCTCGCCTCGGCCCAGAACCCGTTCTACACGGGTCAGCTGGCGACCATCATCGAAGGCGCCTGGGAGATCAACCTCATCAACCAGTACGCGCCCGACCTCGACTACGGCGTCGCGCCGCTCCCCTATCCGTCCGACCACCCGGAGCTCGCCGGCACGACGTCGGTCAGCTCGTCCACGCTGTTCATCCCGGCCAACTCGCAGCACAAGCAGGAGGCGTGGGAGTTCATGAAGTACCTGCTCGCCAACGACGCGATGGGCGAGTTCACCCATGCGACGTCGAACCTGCCCGCCCGCATGTCGCTCGCCGGAGACCCGATCTACGAGGACCTCGGCGACGCCTTCGGCGTCTGGCTAGACTCGCTGTCCAGCCCGAACGTCCGGGCGATGGCCAGCGCTCCCGCCGCCGCGCAGTACGGCGAGGACCGAGCCCTGGCGTTCGAGGCGATCGCCAACCAGACCACGACGCCCAGCGACGGCCTCGCGAACCTCGCCGAGACGGTCAAGCAGTATGGGTGACGCTCCACGGAGCGCCGCGGGTGGCTCCAGCCGGCAGCGGCTGGAGCCACCCGCTGTCCCGGCCGCGCGGCCAACCACCCGGCCGGGACAGCGCCGCGCGCGGCGCCGACGGCTGCGTCTCGGGCTGGCGTTCGCCAGCCCCTGGATCCTCGGCTTCGGCGTCTTCATCGTGGCGCCGATCGCGCTGTCCGCCTACTACAGCTTTACGGACTTCAACATCTTCCAGCAGCCCGCCTGGGTGGGGACGGACAACTTCACCACGATGTTCCGCGACGACCGCTTCTGGCACGCGGCCTACAACACGGTCTACCTCACCGTCGTCGGCGTGCCGTTGAGCCTGTTCCTCGCCCTGGTGATCGCGATGGTCCTCAACCTGCCGATCCGGGGCCAGCCGGTGTACCGCGCGATCGTCTACCTGCCGAGCATCGTGCCGATGGTGGTCGCGGTCTACGTGTGGCGCTGGCTCCTCAACGCCCAGTACGGCTACGTCAACGACGTGCTGCGCCGGGTCGGGCTGCCGCAGCCTCTGTGGCTCGACGACCCCGCCTGGACGAAGCCCGCCATCCTCGTCATCGGGTTCTGGATGGTCGGGGGCACGTCGATCATCTACCTCGCTGCGCTGAAGAACGTGCCGAAGGAGCTCTACGAGGCGGCGACGATCGACGGCGCGGGCTTCTTCGCGAAGTTCCGGCACGTCACCTGGCCGACGATCAGCCCGATCACGCTCTTCCAGGTGGTGATGGGCGTGATCGGGAGCCTCCAGATCTTCGCCCAGCCCTACCTGCTTGCCCAGAAGGGCTTCAACAGCGCGGTCGGCGGGCCGGCGGACTCGATGCTGACCCTCGGCACCTACATCTTCCAGAACGCCTTCGCGCAGTTCCGGATGGGGTACGCCTCCGCGATCGCCTGGGTCCTCTTCCTCGTGACCATGGCGATCGCCGCGGTCATCCTCGTCTCGTCACGCCGGTGGGTGCACTATGACGACTAGCCCCGCCGGCGCCGCGCTGCCCCGGTCGCTCACCGCCCGGCGGCTGTGGCTGCACCAGGCGCGTCTGCCGCTGTCCTACGTCGCCGCCGTCGCCGTCAGCCTCGGGTTCGTCTTCCCCTTCGTCGTCATGCTGACGACGGCGTTCAAGCCGGCCGACGAGGTCTTCACGCTCCCGCCGAGCCTGTTGCCGGAGACGTGGCGCGTCGAGAACTTCTCCGACGCGTTCGCCAGCATGCCGTTCTGGCGCTACCTGTCGAACTCGCTGATCGTCGCCGGCGGGGCCGTCCTCGGCACCGTGCTGGCCTCGCCGCTCGTCGCCTACTCGCTGTCGAAGATCGCCTGGCGTGGCCGTGGGCCGCTGACGTTCCTCGTCCTGGCGACGATGATGCTGCCGCCGCAGGTGACGATGATCCCGATCTTCCTGATCTGGGACCGGCTCGGGCTGACCGGCACGTACCTGCCGCTGATCGTGCCGGCGTTCTTCGGCACGCCGTTCTTCATCTTCCTCATGCGCCAGTTCTTCCTGACGCTGCCGAACGACCTGCTCGACGCCGCCCGCATCGACGGAGCGTCGGAGTGGCGCATCTATCGCTCCATCATGCTTCCGCTGGCCAAGCCGGCGGTGGCCACCATCGCGCTGTTCCAGTTCCTGTGGTCCTGGACGGACTTCCTCAACCCGCTGATCTACCTCAACGACCAGGATGCCTACACGCTGTCCCTCGGGCTGTACCGGTTCTTCTCCGACCACGGCGTCGACTGGGGACCGCTGATGGCCGCGAGCGCCCTGTTCACCGCGCCGGCGCTGGTGATCTTCCTCATCGGCCAGCGGTACTTCGTCGAGGGCATCGCCACCCAGGGCTTCAAGTAGTCCGCACGTCACACACACGAAAGGCCAGTCATGCCCTATCTCCCGATCACGGCGACCTTCATCGACGAGGTGACGGCGGACATCCCCAGCCAGAACTGGGGCCCGCTGGAGTGGGCCCGCGAGTTCGACGCGTTCGCCGACAACGGCATCGACACCGTGGTGATGATCCGGTCGGGCTGCGGCGAGCGCCTGGCCTTCCCCTCGACGGTCGTCCAGGCCAGGGTGCCCACGCTGCCGGTCTACGCCGACATGGTCCGGCTCTTCCTCGACCTGGCCGCCGAGCGCGACATCGCGTTCTACCTCGGCCTGTACGACTCGAACCTGTTCTGGTACCGGTACGACTGGAAGACGGAGGTGGACCTAAACCTCGGGTTCATCGACGAAGTGTGGGAGCGCTACGGGGACAGCCCGGCATTCCGCGGCTGGTACCTGCCGCACGAGACGACCGACTCGAGCCTGCGCATCATCGACATCAACACCGCGCTGGCGACGCGGCTCCGGGAGATCACCCCAGGTCTGCCGATCCTCATCTCCCCGTTCTTCTACGGCCGCAGCGACCTGCGGAACGGTGGCGACCTGCGGTTTCGTCCCCGCGATCCGGACGAGCACGTCCGGCTGTGGTCCGAGATCTTCGCCGCCTACGCCGGCCTGGTGGACGTGTGCGCGTTCCAGGACGGCACCACCGACATCCTGCGGTCCGCCGAGTACTTCACGGCGACCGCGGCGGAGGCCGCGCGCAACGGGATCGCGTCCTGGGCCAACATCGAGACGTTCGACCGCGACATGCCGATCAAGTTCCCGCCCACCGACTGGCGCAAGCTCGCCCACAAGCTCGACGCGGTCCAGGGGATCGTCGACAAGATCATCACGTTCGAGTTCTCCCACTTCCTCAGCCCGAACTCGACGTGGCCCGCCGCGCGGCTCCTCAACACGAGGTATCGCGAGATCCTCGCAGAGAAGGGACTGTGATGCCGCTGCTCGACCAGCTCGACGGCGGGGTCGTCATCTCGTGCCAGTCGCAGTCCCCGGCGCACCCGATGTACCCGCCGTCCGCGATCGCCCGGCTGGCACGATGCGCCGAGCTCGGCGGCGCCGTAGCGGTCCGCATCAACCACCCGCGCAACGTCCGTGCCGCGCGTCGCGCGGTCGGCGTGCCCGTCGTCGGCCTGTACAAGGTCCGTCACCCCGGTCGGCGAAGCCTCATCACCCCGACGTTCGAGCGCGCTGCCGCCCTGGCCGACGCGGGGGCGGGCGTGCTGGCGGTCGAGGCGGTGGAGCGTCCCGGCCTCCCGGCCGACCTCGCCGCCGGCCTGGTCAGCCGGATCCGGGACGAGCTCGGGCTCCCCGTGATGGCCGACGTCTCCACGCTCGACGAGGGCAGGCGCGCCTGGGAGGCCGGAGCGACGCTCGTCGGCACGACGCTCTCCGGCTACACCGCACAGAGCCCGACGCTCACGGATCCCGACCTCCGGCTCGTCGAGCAGCTCGCCGACGAGGGGATCCGGACCGTCGCCGAGGGGCGGTTCCGGACACCCGACCAGGTGGCGCAGGCGTTCGACCGCGGCGCCTTCGCGGTCGTGATCGGGACCGCCGTCACCGATCCCGTGGCCATCACACGCTGGCTGGTCGACCGATCGCCGCGCGCGACGCGAGGGACGCGATGACGGAGGTCGACCTCGCGGTCGACGTCGGCGGGACCAAGATCTCGGTCGCGACGGTCGGCCCGGGGTTCGACGTGGAGCACGTCCGCACCCTCCCCACGCCCGCGGCCCCAACGGCCATCCTCGACGCGATCGAGGCAGCGGCCCGTGACGTCCGGGCGCGGTCGGAGGCGTCGGGCCGCACGGTGCACGCGGTAGGGATCGGCACCGCGGGAGTCGTCGACGCCGACGGCACGGTCCGGTCCGCGACCGGGACCATCCCCGGGTGGGCGGGGACCCGGGTCGGGCCGGAGATCCGGAGGCGCCTCGGCCTGCCGACGGTCGTCCTCAACGACGTGCACGCGTTCGCGCTGGCGGAAGCCGCGATCGGCGCGGCCCGCGACGTCGGCGTCTGCCTGGCCGTCATGGTCGGCACCGGGATCGGTGGTGCGATCGTCGGCCCCCACGGGCTGTGGCGCGGCGCGACCGGGACGGCCGGCTCGCTCGGACACGTCCCCAGCGTCCGCGCCGGGACGATGCCCTGCAGCTGTGGCCTGACGGGGCACGTCGAGTCGATCGCGTCGGGCCCGGGCATCGCCGCGCTCTACCGGGCGCGCACCGGCGTCACGCGCACGACGAGGGACATCGCCGCGCTCTGCCGGGCGGGGGACCCCGCCGCCACCGAGGTCGTCGCGGACGCCGGAGCAGCGCTCGGAGAGGCGCTCGCCGCCGTGGTGGACATCGTGGACCCCGACGTCGTCGTCCTCGCCGGCGGAGTGCTCGAGATCGGCGGCGGCCTGGCGGACGGCGCACGTGCGAGCCTGCGCGCGCATGCCCTCCCGGGCCCGGCGTCGGTGCGCGTTGCCGTCTCGACGCTCGGGGCGGACGCCGTGCTCGTCGGGGCCGCCCTGCACGCGCATGCGACGCTCGACGGCCCGGGTGCACCGGGCCCGGGCGACGGGCACCCGAACCGGACACTGCTCTGAACGCGCCGCCTCCCCCGGGCGCGGACCCTGCCATCCGCGTAGGCCCGGCGCGGCCAGGCTGGTAGTCTCGGGCGTCGCGCCGTCGGTTCGCCCGACGACGAATGCGCCCGTAGCTCAGTGGATAGAGCGTCTGCCTCCGGAGCAGAAGGCCGCTGGTTCGAGTCCAGTCGGGCGCACGTAACGATGCAGGTCACAGCCTCGGAGATGAGGCCGTGCACTCTACGTGCATCTAGTTTCCTCGATTTCACCTGTCGATCGGGCGCAGCAGCTCGTCGACGTCGCCCCGGCGGAGCCGGATGGCGCGGCGTCCGAGGCGTAGTGCGGGCAGGGTTCCGTCGGCGATGAGCATGTGGATGAACCGCGTGGTGACGCGCAGCCGCTCGGCGGCTTCGGCGACGGTGAGCAGCTCGTGGTCGGTGCTGATGGTCATCGTCTTGCCTCCTTGGTTGGGTGCTGGGGTCAGCGGCTGAGGAGCGGACGGTCGGGGTGACCTCGAGTACGGGACCCCCACCTACCTGCTGCGGCAGGCCATCGATCGCGGTGGACGCACCGGGCCGTACGCCGTGGCGACGTCGCCCGTCCGACCGAGCGGAAGGACTTCAGGCGCAAGGCCATGGCATGGATGACCCCCGTGTCGTCCTGGACAACCATCCGCACGTCGACGGCAACTCCACCTCGCGACCGTGCTGGCATGACGGCCCCCTGGGACGCGTGCCGAGGGCCGTTTCTTCGTGGCCCTATTCCGAGTCGTCGACGCGCTCCTCGACCTCACCGCGACGACGATGCGCCCGCTCGGCAATCCCACTGAAGAACTTGCCGGTGACCTCGCTCGCCTGTGCAACGCCTTCCGCGCCGGAGTCGAGCGCCTTGTCCTTGGCCGACTGGGCCTTGTCGAGGGTCTCGGCGCCCAGGCGCTTGGCGGCACCCACACCCTCGACGCTCGTCTCGACCGCCTTGTCCTTCACGTCCACAATCGCCGCCAGCCATCGCCTCGCGTCGACTCCCTGTCGGTCGGACTCGATCCCGACGCGCCCCTGGAAGTCGACAACGGCCGTCACGACCTTGTTGCTCGACCGGACCAGGGCCGGCGAATCGAACGGGTTGAGCAGCACCTTCGCATTGGCCCAGCTCGCAGCCTCGGTCATGCGGGCGATCAGGCCCGCCGTGGTCCGCGCGATGACGTCGAGCCGGTTCTGCCGCGCACCCTTCAGGCCGAGGCGGTGCTGGTCCAGCTCGTCCGGAGCCGCGTCCAGCACGCGGTCGAGCTCCAGCACCCCGAGCGCATCCTGGAGCTGGAAGCAGCGGGCTATGACGGCGAGCCAGTCCTGGACCTCTGCCTCGGTCTCCTTGGTCGCCTTGATGAGCTCACCCATGTCGGTCTTGCGCTCCAGCTTCTCAGCGAGCGCGTCGAGCTGGCGGAGTGCGTACGCCTGGGTGCGGGCGATCGTCGCGGCGGTGGACTGCACCTTCGACCACGTGATGTCGGAGACGCGACCCACCTGGTCGCGCACCGTCATGGCCTCCTCAATCACGAGATCCACACCGATCATGTCCGCGACGACGGCATCCTTCTGCGCGCGCAGGATGTCGTCGACCTTCTCGTCGATCTGGGCGAGGTACTCCTTGAGCTCGTCGATCGACGCCTGCATCTGACGCTGGGCCATGAACGTCGCGACGCTCGCCAGCGCCGCGGGATTGAGCGCCATCGCCGTCAGCGATCCGGGACCATCCACGATCTGGATCCACGACTTGATGTCCCCAGGTCGCCCCACCATCGCGTGGCTGATGCCCGGCGTCTTGCTTTCCATCAGCCCGAACTTCCTCACAAGCTGGGTCGATTCCTCCGTGAGTTGTACCCAACGGCCCGAGCTGGCGGCGATGCCCGATCCTGCCTGTGCAGCCGCGCTTGCGGAACCCAGCACAGTCCCCAGCCGCTTCGGCGCGAGCTCCTTGGACGACAGCCCCTGCGACGAGAGAAAACGCTCGACACCGGTCGCACTCCCGATCACCGCCAGCCCGTTGCCGTCGCTGATCAACTGGATCTCGTCGCCCACCGCTGCCTCCTCGGAGCCTGTCGACGCGAGCCTATTGCGGTTCTGGTCGTCCGCCTGTGGCAGAGCTGACGGCGCTGCTCCTTGACGACGAGAGTCCCAGCCGCCTCAGGTCGATGGTTGGTGGAGCTCTTCACCGACGACGCTGTCGCCAACCGTTCGTCGTCCCCGTCTCGCCTCGACTCGACCCAGGCCGACGTCCGGCTGTCGATGGGCGTTGGAACCTCGGCCTTATCCGAGAGAGCTCGAGCCCGGGGCGTGATTCCCGCACGCAGTGTTAGCATTGTTCATCGGAGGCGGATAATGCTAACAGCGGAGGACCGGGAGCGTCTGGTCACCGGCGTGTGGGCCGACCTGGCGACCGCGTACGGCATCGTGGCAGACACACCCGGTTCCGGCGGCGACGTGCTGCTGTCCGGCCCGGACCTGCCGCGTACCTCATTCGAGATCAAGCGGTTGTCGCGTCCTGTGCAACCGAGCACGGTGCGACGCATGGCCGCCCAGGCGGCGCTCACCGGCAAGCCCGATGTGCGCTTGCTCGTGATCGCCCCGGCCGCGTCTCCGGAGGCGCGTCGCGTCGCCGAGGATGCCGGCATCTCGCTGGTGACGGCACAGGAGGGGGTACCGGCGGAGGGGGCCTTGCGCACGGTGGCTGACGTCGTGCGTCTGGAGCCGCCACCGTTGGCCCCGGCGCCAGCCCGGGCGCGGGGCCGCGTCCCGTGGGGAACCTATGCCGTGGCGTTCGCGCTGCTGGAGGGGCCCGCCACCGACCAGTCGGAGCTGGCCGTCCGGGCGGGCATCGGCAGGCCGCGGGTCTCCCAGGTGCTGATGCAGCTCGGTGACCTCGTCGTGCGCACTGACGCGGGGTGGGCGGCCAGAGACGCCAAGAAGCTGGCCGGCTGGCTTGTGGAGCGCTACCCGAAGGAGCCGTTGCTGGCGACCACGTGGGCGACGCTCGATCCGCCGGTGCGCGCGGCCGAGACCGTCTGTCGTCGTCTGGATGACGTCGGGGTGAGGCACGCCGTGTCCGGTGACGTCGCGGCGGATCGGATCGCGCCGTGGGCCCGACCGGCGACGGCATGGCTGTGGGCCGCGGCACCGGCGGACCTTCAGCCGGCCGGGCTGACTCCCGCGCCTGCCGACGCCGCCACGGTGACGCTGGCTGTCTCCGAGGACCCGCACCTGCTGGACTCTGCCCGCCCGGCGGGCGACGGGCTGCCGCTGCTGCCCGGCTGGCGCGTGTGGGTCGACCTGGTTCACCAGGGGCGTGACGACGCGGCCGCCGCCCTGGCCGACGCACTCGTCGCAGGGAGGGCCCGATGACCGTGCGGCTGGACCTGTGGTCACCCTCGGCGGCGACCGATGCCGCGTGGGTCGCGGCGTCAGACGTGGCCGAGCTCGCCCGGCGGCTCGACATCACCTACCGGCTCGTCGGCGGGATCGCCGTCACGCTGCTGACGCACGTGCACGGCGTCGACGACCGGGTGCCGGAACGCGAGACTGCCGATGCCGACATGGGCGTGCCGCGCCAGGTGCTCGCGGACACCGACCTCGTCGGAGCCCTCCGGGACCTGAACTACACGCAGGAGGAGAGCAACCGGTTCCGGCGCAGCGACGGACGTGACGCGGTGATCGACGTGCTGACCGTCTCCCAGCGCGACCGCCGGGTCGAGTCCGAGGCGTTCGGTGACCTGACGGTCGGCGCCATCCCGGGCATGCACGCGGCGATGATGCTCCCCGCGACCGGCGTCGACGTGCGGGCCCACCTGCGGGACGGGACCGAGCTCGCGATGGCGCTCGACGTGACGGACGTGCGCGCCGCCCTCGTCATGAAGGCCTACGCGTACCGCCTGCGCTTCGGAGCCAACGACGCTCGTGACGTCTGGCGACTCCTCGAGGCCGCGGACGGCGCCGGCCACACCGCCGAGGACTGGCCAACAGCGGCTGGGGCCCGCGCGGCCGCGAGGCATCTGTGGGAGTTCTTCGGTCAGCCCGGCGGTAGCGGCGCCGCAGCGGCCTCCCGGCGTCCCGCCGACCAGGCGCGCATCCGCCTGCTGACGATGAAGCTCGTGCCCAGGGTCCAGCCGGGTCGCCGCTGACCGCCCGAGTCCGTACCTACAGCACCAGCCCGGACATCCGCTCGGCCAGGGCGATGTCGCGGCCCTCGGCCACGTGCTGGGGGCGCATCGCCATCGCGGCCGTGGTGTGCCCGTCCATGAGCTCCTTCAGCGTGGCGCCGGCCACGGCGGCGTGCGTGTTGCCCGTGTGCCGCAGGTCGTAGAACCGCAGGTCGGGCCGGTCCACGGCCACGCGGGCCTTCTCGTAGAGGTTGCGCAGGCTCTCCCGCGAGATCGGCAGGCCGTCCGAACGAGCGAACAGCAGCCGGGCACGGACGCAACCGGCGAGATGCTTCTCCTGGACGACGCCCGACGCCGTCGAGCAGCTCGCCGCCGTTGGCGACCGGATCCCGCCACACGATGACGGGCTGGATCAGGGCGTTTTCGTTCTTGATCTTGCCGTGATCTTCTTGACTTGTCTGCGGGTTTCTTGACCTGGGCTTTAGGCGATGAGTGGCAGGACTCGTTCGGGTCGGCGCATGATCGCGCGGGTGGC
>Ga0255334_1001311_pt1 | contig 11805 bp, 8 predicted proteins | sample EtOH5_35cm_T3_12_FD_202080 | JGI IMG/M metagenome (GOLD analysis project Ga0255334, IMG submission 202080) | Sandy soil microbial communities from University of British Columbia, Vancouver, Canada - EtOH5_35cm_T3_129 | ecosystem: Engineered > Artificial ecosystem > Sand microcosm > Unclassified ...
CCCGCTGTCATGACGTTTGAACGCGATCACCGAATCGACTTTTTTCGAGGCCTGGCGCTGATCTTCATCTTCTGGGATCACGTGCCTCACAACCCCCTCGGTCAAATCACCCCGCGTAACTTCGGTTTCAGCGATGCCGCCGAAATCTTCGTGTTTCTGGCCGGTTATGCGGCGGTCCTGGCCTACGGCAAAATCCTTCAGCGCGATGGTTATCTGATCGCCTGCGTGAAGATCCTGCGCCGCGCCTGGGTGCTCTACGTGGTGCATATTTTCCTGCTGGCGATGCTGATGGGCATCGTGTTCTTCGCCAACAGCCATGTGGAAACCCGGGATCTGGTGGAAGAAATGGGCATGCACCATTTCATCACCAACCCGCAGCAAGCCCTGGTGGATGAACTGCTGCTGCGCTTCAAACCCAACCTCATGGACCCGCTGCCGTTGTACATCGTGCTGCTGGCCGGATTGCCGCTGGTGTTGCCGATGCTGGTGCGTAAACCGTGGGCGGTGGTGGCCGTGTCGTTGACCGTGTACCTGTTGGCGCCGTGGTTCGGCTGGAACCTGGCGGCCATCAAGGATGGCGTGTGGTATTTCAATCCCGTGGTCTGGCAACTGCTGTTTGTGTTGGGCGGCGCGGCGGCGACTTACGGGCAGCGCCCCCGGTTACCTGACGCGCGCCCGTTGCTGCGCCGGCCGTTGTTTGTCAGTGCCGTGGTGTATGTGGTGGTTACCGGCGTGCTGACCGTCTCCTGGCGGTGGCCGGAAATTCATGACGCGCTGATGCCTGCGTGGCTGAGCAACCTGTTGTACCCGATCAGCAAGACTGACTTGTCGCCGGTGCGGTTGCTGCACTTTCTGGCGCTGGCGTATGTCACGGCGAAGCTGTTGCCCGATACCGGCTGGACGCAAAACTGGCTGGCGCAGCAAAGTTGTCGCATGGGGCGTTATTCGCTGGAAATCTTTTGCCTCGGCGTGTTGTTGGCGCCGTTGGCGGACATGGTCAATGCCATGACCGACGATGCGTTTGCCATGCAGATATTCACAGCCTTGGTGGGGGCGGGGTTGATGGCGTTGCTGGGGGCCTGGCTGGAGTTCAATAAACGGTTGAACCAGTCGGTCAACAGGTCGCAGCGTTCGGTAGCTGAACGGATCTCTTTGTAGGGGCTGGTTTGTCGGTGATAGCGATCTATCCGGCGGCCATTTTCTTTCGGGTGTACATATCCGTTGCTGCGGTGACGGCGGCTATTGGTTTCGCCCTTACGGCGAGTCACTTGGAAGAGCCCCAAGTAACCAAGGGCTCTTGCCCCTTTCGTTCGGTGCCTCGCTCCGGTCCTGCTCCGTGGGCCCGCCGCCATCGGCCATCCATGGCCGGGGGCGGCTAACCCGGCATCCATGCCGGGTTGCCCACTACGCAGAACCTGTGCTCGGCCTCTCGAGGGGGCGCTCAGATCAAAAGCTGAAGGCGAGCTAACGCTCGGCCTGATGAGTGGTGGGAATCAAAAGCGTACGCGATGCCCTGTAGGAACGAGGCTTGCCCGCGAAAAACGTCTGGGCGACGCGCTCATTCAGACACCCCGCGTCATCGTTGACGTCCATCGCCAGCAAGCCGGCTCCTACAGGGGAATGCGTACGATCATTGAGACAGGTCGGCTGGCAGGCCGCCTCGTTTTTGCTTTGCTTTGCTTTGGCTTTTGATTTTGATCTGCCCCGTCGGGAGGCCGAGTGGAGGTTCTGCGCAGTGGGCAACCCGGCATGGATGCCGGGTTAGCCGCCCCCGGCCAGGGATGGCCGATGGCGGCGTGCCCACGGAGCAGGACCGGAGCGAGGGCATGGCGAGCATTAGCGAGCCACCGTACGTCAGGGGCGCGGGCGCTTGGTTATTTGGCGCTTTTCCAAGTAACCCGCCGTAAGGGCGGAACCGATAGTCGCCGTGACCACAGCAACGGATATGCCCCCCATCCAATCCCTAGGCCGCCGAGCGCACCGCAACACCAGTCGGCTGCAGCTTGAACACATAAAACAACACCGTCAGCAACACCAGGAACGCCGGGCCTACATACAGCGCCACGCGGGTGTCCGGGAAGTACGCCATCAGACCGACCACCAACACCAGGAACGCCAGCGCCAGGTACGAGCTGACCGGGTACAGCCACATCCTGTATTTCAGGCCGGCCCGTTCGCTGGCACTCAGGCCTTTGCGGAACTTGAGCTGGGCCAGCAGGATCATCACCCAGGTCCAGATGGCGCCGAAGGTGGCAATCGCCGTCACCCAGACGAAGACTTTCTCAGGCACCAGGTAGTTGAGCAGCACGCCCAGCAGCAAGGCGAAAATCGACAGCAGCAATGCACGACGTGGCACGCCGTTGTTCGACGTCTTGGCGAAACCGGCCGGGGCCTGGCCGTTCTGCGCCAGGCTGTAAAGCATGCGCCCGGTGCTGAAAATGCCACCGTTGCATGACGACAGCGCTGCGGTGATCACCACAAAGTTGATGATACCGGCGGCGGTCTTGATGCCCAGACGCTCGAACGTCATCACGAACGGGCTGCCCTGGGTGCCGATTTCATTCCACGGATAAATCGACAGAATCACGAACAACGCGCCGACGTAGAACAGCAGAATCCGCCAGAACACCGAGCCGATTGCATTGGGGATGGTCTTCTGCGGGTTCTTCGCTTCACCCGCGGTCAGGCCGATCATCTCGACGCCGAGGTAAGCGAACATCACCATTTGCAGGGACATCAGCACGCCTTGCACGCCGTTGGGCATGAAGCCGCCGTGGGCCCAGAGGTTGGAAATCCCCAGCGCCACACCGTCGTTACCGAAACCGAACGCGATCACACCGACGCCGCCAACCACCATCGCAATGATGGTGACGATCTTGATCAGGGCAAACCAGAATTCGAATTCACCGAAGGCTTTCACCGCGATCAGGTTGATCGAGCCCATGCTGACCAGCGCCGCCAGTGCCCAGATCCAGCGCGGCACCTCGGGGAACCAGACGCCCATGTAAACCGCCACCGCGGTGATTTCCGCAACGCAGGTCACCAGCCACAGGAACCAATAGTTCCAGCCGGTCAGGAAACCCGCCAAGGGGCCGAGGTAGTCTTGGGCATAACGGCTGAAGGAGCCGGCGACCGGGTTGTGCACCGCCATCTCGCCGAGGGCGCGCATAATCACCAGGATCGCCAGACCGCCGATGATGTAGGACAGCATGATGGCCGGGCCGGCCATTTCGATGGCTTTGGCCGAACCGAGGAACAGACCGACGCCGATACAGGCACCGAGCGCCATCAAGCGAATATGCCGTTCGCCGAGTTCGCGTTTAAGCGGGCCGCCTTGAGCGGTCTCGCCGTGGGGCAGGTGATTGCCGACTGGCATAGGGGTACAACCTCGTCTTGTTATTGGATATGACCACCGAGTGTCGAAGCGCTGGCTGATAAACCATTGCTTGCCTGAAACCGGTACTGCTTCGTGGGCAGAACCGTCCTGTAGGACAAAACCTTCAGGATCAGCGGGGCGTGCAGTATAAAAAGCTGACGTCAGAGAATTTCACTCTATAAATCACAAAATTCAGGCGTACATCTCGATAAAAACGCGATTTCAGGAGATGGATTGTCTTGGTTTTGTAGGATTTTTCGCCATTTAACACGCCGCCGAGTATTGCACGGTATTGGTGCAACGTCATGCCCCTGCCTGCGCGGCATTTACCCGTCGACCTCTCTAGTTCAAGCATTCCAGAGCATCACATTGCCTTTTGGGTGGAGGTGCCTTTGTGGCGAGGGGATTTAGCGAAACGTCGCACCGCCCCGTTGGGTGGCGCAGCCGCCCCAAACCAGTCATCCGTTCTTTCAAAGAGATCGCGTTTGAAGGGTTTACGACTGCTGCGCAGCCGAACGAGGGCAAGCCCCCTCGCCACAAAAGCGTCCTCGCCATCAGTCACAGTGGATCCATGATATTTGTGTATTCACAATATTTTCCCCATTGCCAACCACCGACTAAGCTTCAGACAAGTCCGATCAATCTGCGTGAATGGATCAGTCGACTATGGGTGCTTTGTGGCAAACCGATTCGAGTAAAACTGTGGTTCCGACTGAACGTGTGGATGAAGCGCCTTTACCCGAAAAACCTCGCCGTAGTCGCACGAAACACGGCTGGGGTGCCTTCTGGTTGTTGCTGTTGATAATCGCGATTGTCGTGGGTCTGGCTGCCGCCAAGGAAATGCGCACCTCGAAACTTCAATCCCGGGAAGTCAGCAAATTTGCCGCGACCCTGAAATACGATTTGCAACCCGGCCCCAGCGACGCCATTCGCTACCCCGGTGCCGGGCCGTTCGATCTGCGATTGGGCTACAGCTCGCTGGGTGAATTCCTGCCGCGGCTGCTCAAGCGTGATTACGTCATCTCGGCCCAGACCCGTTTCTCCCAGGCGCTGATGGACTACAGCGACAAGGGCTTTTTCGTGCCCTATCCGGAGAAGATCCAGGCCGGTTTGCTGATCACCGATTGCCGGGCGGCGCCGTTGTATCAGTACAAATATCCGCAACAACTCTATTCAAGCTTCGATGCGATCCCGCCCGTGGTGGTCAACAGTTTGCTGTTCATCGAAAACCGCTTCCTGCTCGACCCTCGTCAACCCCGGGCCAACCCCGCCGTGGATTGGCCGCGGTTCGGCATGGCCGCGTGGTCGCAGGTTGCCAAGTTGCTGCACATGCCCGGCCAGTCTGCGGGCGGCAGTACCCTGGCGACGCAACTGGAAAAGTACCGTCACTCACCGGATGGCTTGACGGTGTCGGGGGCGGAAAAAATCCGCCAGATGATTTCCGCGACCGTGCGCGCCTATCAGGCCGGCCCGGAAACCCTTGAGGTTCGCAAAAACGTGGTGCGCGATTACCTCAACAGCGTACCGCTGTCGGCCGTGCCGGGGCACGGCGAAGTACACGGCATGGCCGAAGGTTTGCGCGTCTGGTACGGCGCCGATTTCACAAAAGCCAATGAACGGCTGGCCAGTACCGATACGGATCCCAAGAGCATGGCGGAAAAAGGCCTGGCCTTGCGTGAGATGCTGTCGCTGATGATCGCCCAGCGCCGCCCTTCTCACTACCTGACCAAGGGCCGTGACGAACTGGCCGACCTCACCGACAGTCACATTCGTCTGCTGGCACAGAACAACGTGATCGATGCGCCGTTTGCGGCGGCCGCACTGGCCAGTAAAGTGACCTACCGCGACTGGCAGACCCAGCCAACCATTCAACCGATCGAAACCAACAAAGGCATCAGCGTGGCGCGCAGTCGACTGGGCGGCTTGCTCAATCGGCCGCTGTACGACCTCGATCGCCTCGACCTGTCGGCCACCACCACCCTGCAAGGCGACCTGCAAACCCAGGCCACCGAATACCTCAAGCATCTGGCCGACCCGGTCTTTGCAACGCAAATCGGCCTGATGGGTGAACGCCTGCTCACGCCCACCAGCACCACGCAAGTGCGCTACAGCTTCACGCTGTTCGAACTGACCCCGGACGGCTCACGGGTGCGAGTGCAGACCGACAGCACCGATCAGCCGTTCGACATCAACGAAGGCAGCAAGCTGGAATTGGGCTCCACCGCGAAAATGCGCGTGCTGACGACTTACCTGCAAATCATCGCCGAGCTGCACGACAAGTACGCCGAGATGACCGTACCGGAATTGAAGAAAGTCGACGTTCCGGATCAGGATCGACTGAGCCGCTGGGCCGTCGATTACCTGATCGAGAACAAGGATCGCAACCTGCCGGCCATGCTCGGCGCCGCACTGGACCGCAAGTATTCGGCCAGCCCTGGCGAAGCTTTTTTCACCGGTGGCGGGCTGCACACCTTCGTCAACTTCCGCAAGGAAGACAACGGCCGCATACCGACCCTGCGCGATGCCCTGCGTGAATCGATCAACCTGCCGTTCATTCGGCTGATGCGGGATCTGGTGCGCTATACCACCTACTCCGGCCCGAACAACAGCGCTGCACTGCTCGGGGACGACCGCGACCCTCGGCGTCAGGAATACCTGGCCGAATTCGCCGACCGCGAGGGCACCTCGTTCCTGCTCAAGTTCTGGAAAAAATACAAAAACAAGGACACCCAGGCACGCCTCGAAACGTTCCTCGACAGCATGCGCCCGACGCCGATTCGCATCGCCGCCGTGCATCGTTATCTGCTGCCGCAAGCCAGCCAGGAAAGCTTCAACGCCTTTGTGCGCGCGCACCTCACAGGCGTCAAACTCACCGAAAAACTCACGGATGAACGCCTCCAACGGCTCTACGAAAATTACAGCCCCGGCATCTACGACTTGCCGGACCAGGGCTTCATCGCCAAGGTTCACCCGCTGGACTTGTGGCTGATGGGCTACCTGCTGAACAACCCGGATGCCAAGTGGAGCCAGATCGTCAAAGCCAGTCAGTTCGAGCGTCAGGAAGTCTATAGCTGGCTGTTCAAGAGTCGGCACAAGGGCGCCCGCGACAGCCGTATCCGCACCATGCTGGAGATCGAGGCGTTTCTCGACATTCACGCGCGCTGGCAGAAAGTCGGCTACCCGTTCGATCACCTGGTGCCGTCGCTGGCCACCGCTATCGGCAGTTCCGGCGACCGTCCGGCGGCGCTGGGCGAGCTGATCGGCACCATCCTCAACGACGGCGTGCGCATGCCGACACTGCGCATCGACACCCTGCACTTCGCGGCGAATACACCGTATGAAACCAAGTTGATCAATGACCCGGACGCCGGCAAACGGGTGATGCCGTCCGAAGTGGCCGCAGCCATGCGCGAGGCCCTGTCGCAAGTGGTGGATGCCGGTACGGCGAAACGCGTGTCCGGCAGTTTCATCACGTCCGATGGCAAACCATTGGCCATGGGCGGCAAGACCGGCACCGGGGATAACCGCATCGAAGCCATCGGTTCTGGCGGGCGGATTCTCAGTTCGAAGTCGATCAACCGTACGGCGACCTTCGTGTTCTACATCGGCGACACCCACTTCGGGACATTGACCGCCTTCGTGCCGGGACGCACGGCCGAAGCCTTCAAGTTCACCTCCGCATTGCCGGTACAAGTGCTCAAAGGCATGGCGCCAATTCTGACACCCTACCTGCAACCGGGAAGTCACACCGGATGCCTGCCGGTTGAGGTCGCCCGGCGCTGACACTGCCTTCCTGATCCCCCCAGATATATCCCCCTTCTGCGCAGAGGTCGCTCAAACGCGGCCGGTCGCGGCCTCTTCGACCGTTGGTCGCCCTACCTTGCCTCCCAATAAGATATATCTTAAGTTGTATCTAAACACGACAGAGAGAAGGAAAAATGAGAGACCATCATTCCCCCCACCGCGAACACGGCGATGGCCGCGACGGCTTCGAAAAACGTCCCGGCCGCGAGCGCGGCGGTCGCGGGCCACGGGTATTTGCCCCCGGCGACCTGAAATTGCTGCTGCTGGCACTGATTGCCGAGCAGCCCTGCCACGGCTACGACCTGATCCGCCAGATCGAAGGCATGTTCGACGGCGCCTACAGCCCCAGCCCCGGCGTGATCTACCCGACCCTGACGTTTCTGGAAGAAAGCGAAATGATTCTGGGTGACGCCGAGGGTGGCAAAAAACGCTACAGCGTGACCGACGCCGGACGTCTGTCATTGAGCGAGCAATCCGTCGCTCTCGAAGGTGTGCGGGTGCGCATCGATGTCAGCAAACGTTCGCTGCGAGGCCATGATCGCCCGCCGGAAATTCACGAAGCGGTGCACAACCTGCGTCATGCCTTGCAACTGCACCACGGCCGCTGGAGCGTTGAAGAAATCCAGCGCGTCGCCGCCCTGCTCAACGACACCGCCAAAGCCATCGTCGACGGCCCAGCCGTTCCAACCGCATCGGAGCAAGCCGAATGACTGAAGTGATCCAAACCATTCACCGTGTGATGCACGAGATCAAACGCCGTCGCCTGCAAGTGCTGCGCGTGGTCGACCTGACCCCGCGCATGCGCCGGATTACCTTGGGTGGGCCAGAGTTGGCTGGCTTCGTCAGCGTCGGCACCGATGACCACGTCAAACTGTTGTTCCCGCAGAACGCGGCGGAACAAGCGGCGCTGGAAACCCTGGTACTTGGCGCCGGAAAGGACAATGGGCCGATGCCGGCGATGCGTGACTACACGCCGCGCCGCTACGACCTGGACACGCTGGAACTGGACATCGACTTCGTGCTGCACGGCGACGGCCCTGCCTCGACCTGGGCAGAACAGGCCAAACCGGGGCAATTCCTGCACATCGGCGGGCCACGGGGCTCGATGATTGTGCCGGACATCTTCGACAGCTATTTGCTGATCGGCGATGAAACCGCCCTGCCCGCCATCGCCCGTCGCCTGGAAGGGCTGGCGGCCAATCGTCGTGCGCTGGTGATTGTGGAAGTGGAAAACGGCGCCGAGCAGCAGCGCCTGGAAAGCGCCGCGCAAGTCAACGTCATCTGGGTGTTGCGCGAGGGCGGCAGGAACAATCTGCTGACCACCGTGAAAGAGTTGCAGGTGCCCAGCGGCAATCTGTACGCGTGGGTGGCGACCGAGACGAAAGTGTCACGACAGATTCGTCGGGTGTTGCTGGATGAGCACGGGTTGAATGAACAGTTCGTCAAGGCCGTCGGCTATTGGCGCCTGGACGACAGCGACGAGGAATAACGCCATACAAACTGTAGGAGCCGGCTTGCTGGCGATGGCGTCCTTGAAATCGATGCAGGGTTCAAGGGACCTATCGCCAGCAAGCCGGCTCCTACAGGTCCGTGTGATTCAGGCGTATCGCCGCCACCGATCCAGTGCGATCAGCACCAAGGCAATCACCAAAAACCCCGCCAACAATCCGCCTGCATTCGCAAACACCTGTGGATAACCCAGCGTGTCCACATCAATGAATGGGTACGGATAAGCCGCCAGCAGATGCCCACGCAACAATGCATAGGCGAAGTACACCAGCGGGTAGATCACCCACAGTGCGATGTGCCAAAGACGCAACGTGCCCTTCGGCACACAGTAAAACCACCAGGCCAGAAACAGCAGCGGCATGACGTCATGCATCAGCTCATCGGCCAGCCATTGCCAGCCTTCGGGATGCCACAGATGGCGCAACAGAATGTTGTAGGCAAGGCCGACCACGGCGATGCTCACCGCAATCCCGCTGCTCACCCAAGGCTGCAAAAACCAGCGTCGCGCCGCCGAGTCGCGGGACGTCCATTCGCAGGTCAGTACGGTCGCCACCAGCGTATTGGTCAGCACCGTGAAGTAACTGAAAAAGCTCACCAGCCCCCCCAGCAGACTGGCCTCCAGACTCCAGCGCGAGTAGAGAATCAGGTACAGCTGAATGGCCAGCCCCGTCCAGCCCAGCACCGCGGACACCGCAACAAAACGACGCCTCGCGGCAGCACCTGGCGTCGACAGGTTGACCATGTTCAGAGCGGACGCTTGGTGCGCATCAACTTCACATACAGGCGTTCAACCTTCTCCCGCGCCCACGGGGTTTTGCGCAGGAACGTCAGGCTCGACTTGATACTCGGGTCACTCTTGAAGCAGCGAATGTCGATACGCTCGGCCAGGCCCGACCATTCGTAATGTTCCACCAGAGCGTTAAGGATCTGCTCCAGCGTCACGCCGTGCAGCGGGTTGTTGTTCTGTTCGGTCATGCCGGGCCTTCGAGCGATGTAAGGATGGGAAGCCGCGCACCTTAGCCGAGGGGGTGTTCGGGTGGAAGGGTTCTGTGCGCTATCTGATAAATGTAGGTCAAAGGTGACGGATCATCTGAACGCAATTCATTGCAGGAGCCGGATTGCTGGCGATAGCGATGTGTCAGGCGATATCAGCGTTGACTGATACGCCGCCATCGCCAGCAAGCCGGCTCCTAAAGGGTGTTCTGACTGTTACCAAATCCGAAAGAATTCATCTCGGCAAAAGGTCTTTCTCTATTTGTAACAGAACATTATCCTTGCGCCCGTTAAGCTGAAACGCTTCCGCTACCTGCTTCACTTCTGCTGCATCCGTTCATTCCTTAAAAAAAGACCCAGAATTTCTTCCTTATGCCTTATTTTCAAACTCCGCGAGACAGCGCTGTCTGCACTGCTGTTGCCAACCGAAAAGCCCTGAATCTGATCGGTGGGTTTACCGCTTTGAGCCTTGCCACTTGCACCCAGGCCGCTCCCGCGTTCGATAGCGAATCACCCTGGATGCTCGGCGACTGGAACGGCACTCGCACCGAACTTTCGGAAAAAGGCTACGACTTCAAGGTCGATTACACCGGCGAAATGGGCAGCAATCTGCACGGTGGCTACGACCACGATCGTACCGCCCGCTACAGCGATCAGTTCGGCCTCGGCGCTCATCTGGACTTGCAGAAGATTCTGGGCTGGCATGACGCAGAATTTCAGCTGACCATCACTGAGCGCAACGGCAACAACATCAGCAACGACCGCATCAACGATCCGCGAGTCGGTGGTTTCACTTCAGCTCAGGAAGTCTGGGGCCGCGGGCAAACCTGGCGCCTGACGCAAATGTGGTATCAGCAGAAATTCATCGACCGCAAACTCGACATCAAAGTTGGCCGTTTCGGCGAAGGCGAAGACTTCAACAGTTTCCCCTGCGACTTCCAGAACCTGGCGTTCTGCGGCTCTCAGGTTGGCAACTGGGTCGGTGGCATCTGGTACAACTGGCCGGTCAGCCAATGGGCGGTGCGGGTCAAATATCACCTGACGCCGCAGCTGTATGCGCAAGTCGGTGCGTATGAGCAGAACCCGTCGAACCTCGATCGCGGCAATGGTTTCAAGCTTAGCGGCAGTGGTACCCAGGGCGCGATCCTGCCAGTGGAACTGGTGTGGACGCCGAAGCTCAACGGCCTGCCCGGCGAATACCGCGCCGGTTATTACTACAGCAATGCCAACGCGACCGACGCCTACAAAGACAGCAATGGCCAGCCCGCTGCCCTGAGCGGCGAAGCCTATCGCAGCGCGTCGAGCAAGCATGGCGTGTGGCTCGGTATTCAGCAGCAGATCACCAGCCTTGCCAGCGATCACTCGCGCGGTTTGAGTGTGTTCGCCAACGGCACGATGCACGACAAGAAGACCAACGCCATCGACAACTATGTGCAGGCAGGTGTCGTCTACAAAGGCGTGTTCGATGCACGCGCCAAGGACGACATCGGTTTCGCCATGGCCCGGGTTCATGTCAATCCGGCGTACCGCAAGAACGCCGAGGCAAGCAACCAGGCACGCGCGGTCTACGACTTCGATGACCCGAGCTTCCTGCCGCCGCAGGACACCGAATACAGCGCCGAACTCTATTACGGCGTGCACGTCACGAACTGGCTGACCGTGCGCCCGAACCTGCAATACATCCGCCACCCCGGTGGCGTGGACAAGGTCGATGACGCGCTGATTGGCGGGATCAAGATCCAGTCCTCGTTCTAAAGAACAACGCAACCCCTGTAGGAGCCGGCTTGCTGGCGATGGCGGTGTCTCAGCCAACACATTCATCGCCTGACCCACCGCCATCGCCAGCAAGCCGGCTCCTACAAGGGATCGCGTCAACCAAACAGTTTTTATATGAACCACGCCCGCGCCGGATCGTCATCTACAGTGAACTTGCGCGGGACTACTTGAAACTTCACGGAGAACCACACTATGAGCACTGATGGTGCTTTGAGTCGAAGCCGTCTATTGCCGACCCTGCTCGGCATTCTGCTTCTGCTAATGGGCCTGGCCATGCTGGCCGGGGGGATCAAGCTGAGCATGCTCGGCGGCTCGCTGTATTACCTGCTGGCCGGTATCGGCCTGGC
>Ga0255334_1001313_pt1 | contig 11756 bp, 10 predicted proteins | sample EtOH5_35cm_T3_12_FD_202080 | JGI IMG/M metagenome (GOLD analysis project Ga0255334, IMG submission 202080) | Sandy soil microbial communities from University of British Columbia, Vancouver, Canada - EtOH5_35cm_T3_129 | ecosystem: Engineered > Artificial ecosystem > Sand microcosm > Unclassified ...
GCCGGAAGTCGTCCACGAAGACGGCACGTCCCGGGCCCAGGTGCTCAAGCGCGAATACAACCCGCGCTACTACGACATGATGAAGGCGCTGGAGGTGCTGACCGGCAACGGCGTGTCGCTGAACACTTCGCTCAACCGTCGTGGCGAGCCGATGATCTGCTCGCCGACGGATGCCCTGAACATGTTCTTCGGCTCCGACCTGCAGTATCTGATCATGGAAGACATCCTGGTGGTCAAAGAGGGCGCGGACGCATATGACACGCTCGGCTGAACGCCATGTGCTGCAGTTCTGCCACGGCTATGACGGGCCGTTTCTGGACTGTGCCCGGCAGTATGCCAGCCTGTTCGCGGGGACCGGATATCGAGTAACCACGGTGTTTCTGACCGGGGTTGCAGACAGCGAGGTTGCCGCGGGCTGTGCTTCCGATGAAGTGTTGTTCATGGAATACAGCTCCAAGGCCATTCGTGGCCTGAAGCTGGGTGCCATCGGCGATCTGCGCAAGATCGCCGCTTCGCGCAACTTCAGCTTCTGCATCGCTCATCGTTTCAAGCCGATCTATATCGCCTTGTTGGGCACTTCGTTGCCGGTCATCGGTGTGCATCATGCGTTTGATGACTACAAGCGCGGCACTCGCAAGCTCTTCGCCCATATTTTCCGCAAGCGTCTGAGCCTGCTCGGGGTTTCCGACGCGGTGCGCGATGACATGCGCGGTTGCTTGCCGAAATGGCCGGCTGGGCGGATTCAGACACTCTATAACCGCATCGATGTGCAAACCTTGCAAGACAGCCAGGTGTCCGCTCGTGAAGCCCGGGAAACCTTGGGGTTGTCGATGGATGCCTGGGTTGTCGGCAACGTCGGGCGGCTGCATCCGGACAAGGATCAGGCCACGTTGCTGGAAGGTTTTGCGACGGCTCTGCCGGGTTTGCCGGCTAACAGCCAACTGGTCATTTTGGGTACCGGTCGGCTGGAGCAGGACCTCAAGGCCCAGGCCCGCGAGTTGGGCATTGGCGATCGCGTACTGTTCCTTGGGCAGGTACCCGAGGCTCGGCGTTATTTCCGTGCCTTCGATGTGTTTGCCCTGAGTTCTGATCACGAGCCGTTCGGCATGGTGCTGCTGGAGGCCATGGCTGCCGGCGTGCCGTTACTCGCCACGGCGTGTGGCGGCGCGAAGGAAGTGGTGGAAGGCGTTGGCATTCTGTTCCCGTTGGGCGATGCCGGGCACCTGGCTCAAGGGCTGCACCATCTGGCCGCAATGGATGAGCAACAACGTCGCCAGTGCGCTGAGCTGATGCTCGACCGCCTGCGTGAGCGCTTCTCCGACCGTGCCGTACGCGATGCTTTCTGGCGTTTGCCACACGTTACCGAACTGGCGCCGAGGGGCTGATGCTCAACCGACTACAAGGCTGGCGCGAGCGTGGCTGGGCGGTGGTCGATGCCTCGACATACGCCGAGGCCTGGCACCGTTATGGCGGCAGCGTCGCGACGCATCCGATGGTCGTCGAACGACTGGCTCATTTGGCCGGCATTCCCGTGCGCTATCTGGCCTGGGCGCAAAACGGTGACGTCCAGGCAGCCATCCCGACCTGGGGGCGCGACCTTGCCTTGTCCAAGGACGTGCTCAAGCGCAACGGTAAAAAAGGCCTGTTCGACCTCGGCAATGCCGAGCTCATCCTGCCGGCCGCTGCTGATACGCAAGCGCCCCTGCGCCATCGCGCCCGTTATCTGTCAGCACTGAATGAAGGCCGGTTCGCCGGCATCAGGTTGCAGGCTGAACAATTGGCCATGGCCCGCACTCCGGAAGAGCTGTCGAAGAAGTTTCGCTACAACCAGCGCCGCGAATTGCGCTTGCTGGAGGAGGCGGGCGGCGTGGTGCGGCCAGTCAGCGAGTTTTCCAGCCGAGAACTGGCCGCGATTTATTGCGACCTGTTCCAGCGTCGCTGGGGCTTTGCGGCCACCGGCGCCGAGCGCATGGGCGAAGTGATCGAGTTGTTGCGTGACTTGTTGATCGGCTCGGTGATTTTCCTCAACGACGCGCCAATCGCGATTCAACTGGTTTACCGCGTTGAAGCACCGCAATGGATCAGTGTCGAGTACATCAATGGTGGCGTGGACCCGCAAACCCGCGAATTCAGCCCTGGCAGCGTGCTGAGCTTCCTCAATACGCAAAGCGCCTGGGAGCATGCGCGAGCGCTGGACAAGCCCCTGCGCTTCTCCTTCGGTCGCGCCGATCGTGAATACAAGGATCGCTGGTGCAATCCTGTGCCAGTCTTCACCGTATGAGCCAATCCATGAGCCGTAAACAGCAATTGCTCAAGCGCCATCGGCGCCAGAAACGCATCGGCCTGCTGGTCGCGCTGGTGCTGTTGATTGCCATCGGCGTGCTGGTGGCCTGGTGGTTGCCGCTGATTCTGGCGGTCCTGGGCTGGATCGCTCACGAAGCATGGTTTGCCGATCATTTGTTTTATTCGCCCAAAGACGATTACGAGTACAGCTTCCCGCCCTATACCCAGCAACCCAAGGTTCACCTGGACGGTGAGCATTTGCGCCTGGATGACGGCGTCATGCTGGTGGACGACGCGACCCTGGTGCTGGCGTTACGGATCAAAAGCACCTGGCTGGGGCGCTTTCTCGACCCGATAGTGGAATTGTCGGGTGGCGACAGTCCGGACCGGCAAGTCTTTGAGCGTGGAGTGAATGGTCTGCGTTACCTCAATCTCAGCGGCCAGGCGCAGGTTCTGTCCAAAGGCGAGCTGTGTCTGCGCGGGCGTTTCTGCCGATTGCTCGGCGAACCGGTACTTTGGGCGTTCGAACATCCGGATTACAGCAATCGGCGGGTGATGGTGATCGCGCCCCATGCCGACGATGCCGAACTGGCCGCGTTCGGCTTGTACAGCAGTGCCAGCGAAAGCTGGATCGTGACGTTGACCGCCGGTGAAATCGAGGCCGAACATTATCAACAGATGGGGCTCAAAGGCGTCGAAGCATCCCGGTTGAAAGGTTCGCTTCGCGCCTGGGACAGTATCAGCGTGCCATTGTGGGGCGGCGTACCCCAGGAACGCTGTGTCCAGCTGGGCTACTTCTGCCTGCAGTTGCCTGTCATGCAAAACGCGCCGGCCGAGGCCGTGTTGTCCCGCGAGGCGCAACTGGGCGATACCCGCTATTTTCGCCGATTCAATCCGTTCGCCCTGGGCAGTGACGTGGATGGCGTGCCGTCCTGGAACAACCTGCTGGCCGACCTGAAAGAACTGATCGAGCGCATTCAGCCTCAGGTCATTGTCTTGCCGCATCCGCGCTTCGACCCGCACCCGGATCATCTGTGCTCGCAACAAGCGGTGATGCAGGCGCTGGGCGCTACAGCCTGGCAGCCCGAGACTTTGTTGCATTACGCCAATCACCTGCACGATAACGATCGCTGGCCAATGGGTGATGCCGGTGCGGGTGTGGCGATGCCTCCGCAGATCAGTGCCGAAGAGCCATTGCGCCCTTGGTCGCTTTGCCTGTCGACCGAAAAACAGTGGCATAAGGCCATGTCGTTGGGCATGATGCACGACCTTCAGCCGCGACTTCCCCTCAAGCGTTTACTCCGCCGGGCGATACAACGTTGCCTGGCTGCCAGGCAATGGCCGGCTTTCGGCGAAAACGAGTTCTTCCGTAAAGCGGTGCGACGCCATGAATTATTCTGGGTCCATGAGCTGTCGGGAAAGAGAGAGACCAATTGAAAGTTCTGTTTCTGGTGCAGAAAGAGCAGCGAGCGATCCTCGACCGGCTGTATGACGGTATCGCCGAGCAGTGCGAGTGTGACAAGCGCGAATTGACCAGTGAGGAACAGGACGACTTGCGTGGCTACTTTCGCAAGCACGTAGATGTCTCTCTCTATGACCGGATCGTGTTCTTCCTGCGCTTCAAAAAAGAAATCAGACAGGTGAGGTTCATACAGACCCTGCCCAATCTGGTTATTCTGGAACACGATGCGTACCAGAATTACATTCCGTGCAAGTACACCGGAAAGTTCAGCGCCCATTACCGCAAGTTGCCCTGGGCGCGGGTGATCAGCTCTGGTTACATGGTCAGCCAGCGCCTGTGCGATGAAGGCTTTGACGCGCATTTCGTGCCCAAGGGCTACGATCAGGCGCTGTTGCAGAACCGTCAGCGTGAACGTGACATCGAGTTGGGTTTCGTCGGCAGCCTGAACAGTGTTGCCTATGCCGGACGCAGGGCGATGCTCGAGTCCGTGGCCGAAGTCGAAAACCTGCTGATCACGCGCACCAAGTCGGGTGAGGAATACTGCGAGACGTTGAGCCGGATCCGTTATTTCGTGAGTGCCGATGTCGGTATGGGCGAATACATGATCAAGAATTTCGAGGCTATGGCCTGTGGTTGTGTGTTGTTTGCTTACGATCAGGGCGAAGAAGAGAATCGCGCACTGGGCTTTGTCGATATGCACAACATTGTGCTTTATCGAACGCGCGATGAATTGAGGGAAAAACTCGCGGTGTTGCGTGAGTCCCCGCAACTGACCGAGTCCATTTCATTGGCCGGGCAGGCTCTGGTAGAGCAGCGTTACAGCTTCCGCGCCGTTGGGCATGCGATTGTCGACGCCCTGCGCGCGCCGCTACGCGAGCACGTTCCGCTGGGCTGGAAAGAAAAAATACGCTTAACGCTCGGGCTGTGAAGCCGGCGGTCAAACCACTAATGGAGCGGTGTAAATAAATGCTGTTCAGCGAGACTAGCGACATTTCGGTCGTCATCACCAGTTGCGGTCGCTTCGATCTGTTGAAGCGAACCCTGGAGACGTTTGACCGGTTCAATACGGCTCCCATCCGCAAGGTATTCATTACCGAGGACTCCGGCGACAGCGCCGTCGAGGCCTGCATTCCGGAGCACTGGCGGGCGCATACCCGGTTCTTCATCAACAATCCGCGACTGGGCCAGCTACGATCCATCGATGCGGCCTATGCCGAGGTGCAGACCTCGTGGATTTTCCACTGCGAAGATGACTGGGACTTCTACCGCGAAGGCTTTATCGAAGAGTCCCAATGCTTGCTGGAAGAAGATCCGCAAGCCTTGCAGGTGTGGCTGCGCAGCTTCAATCATGACCTCAAGGTTCACAGTCCTTATGTGTTTTTGAACGAGCGCAAAGTCAGCCACGGCATTCCTTTCTATGTGCTGGGCTCGCACAAGGCCGACTGGCAGGGCTTCTCCCTGAACCCGGGCTTGCGACGCCGTGCCGATTACCTGATTCATGCACCGTACTCCGCTTTTTCCGGAGAGAAAGACCTGTCGCGCCTGTATGCCGGCGAAAACCGCTATGCGCTGATTCTGGAGAACGACGCGGTACTGCACACCGGTTTCGGTGAGCACGTGGTGGTTCCACAGGAGCGGCAAAACAAGTTAAGGCGTAAACGTCTCGATCGAATAAAGCTGGTCGTGGCCCTGATTCTTGGTGTTGCAATAGGTTGGGTAGTCAATGGAATTTAGCGGCATGAAGCCAGGAAAAATCACCATCACGTCGTACTTCGGGGCAGCACTTTGCTTGTTCCTGTTGAGTTTTGTGGTGGGCTGGTCTTCGAAGTGGACCAACAACCTGTATTACGGCCTGATGGTTTTGCCTGGGCTGGTCTTTCTGGTCAAGGAGCGCGGGGCAGGCCTGTTCAAGCTCCCGTTGGCGCTGGGGTGGCTGGCTTTCCTGTTGTGGTTTCTGGTTCCGGCGACGATTGCCGGACATGCGCAGTTCTTCAAGCACATTTTCTATGTGCTGATGTTCGTGATGGTCGTGGGCGCCCTCACCAATCCACAGTTTTTCCGCAGCTCGGCCTTCGTTCGTGCGCAGTTCTGGGTCCTGACGTTGTACGTGTTCAGTTCGGCGATCTACGCCTGGGTGACCGGTGAGTATGCCGTCGGCATCCGTGTCGGACTGCTTCCAGGGCGTCTGGAAAATGTCATCTATGCCAGTATCTGGCTGTTCTGCGCATTGGGGCTGGCGCTGCCGATGTGGGTCAAGGAGCGGAGGCTGATCGAAGGTGGCCTGGCTGTCTTCCTGGCGGTGTTCGCCGTGGTCTTTGTTATGCAGACACGCACCGCGTTGGTGGGCGGAGCCTTCCTGCTGGGCGCCTGGCTGCTTTACGCGCTTTACAAGAAGCCGCGGCTGGTGGGCAGTGCGATGGCGGTTGGCCTGGTGATTCTCGGTCTGTTGTTCTGGATGGTGCACAACGAGCTTTGGTTCCTGTCCCTGTGGAACCGGGGTGATTCGTACCGCATCGAAATCTTCCACATCATGATCGGCGAGTGGCGCAACTGCGGTTGGGCGCTGGGCTGCGGCATCGGTTTTCATACTGAACAGTTGCTCGATGGCACGATGCCGATCCAGCATCCGCACAATATCTTCGTGGCCATGGGGCTTTACGGCGGTGCGGTGGCGTTGCTGCTGTTTGTCGGGTTGATGGTGGCTTCGCTGTGGCAAGCCTGGCGTCTGCGCGATGCGTGGGGTGTTTACCTGGCGTGTGCGTTGGTGATGCTGAACTTCGATGGAAGTTTGCTGATCGGCAACCCTGACGAGTTGTGGCCGCTGGTGTTACTGCCTTCCGCGATGATTCTCTCGCGTGTATTGAAAGCGCGACGCCAGGCACTGGCGTAATGCCTGACCTTCGCCTCCTCCCCGGAGGCGAAGGTGTCCAGATCATTTTTGCAGGGCGATGCTCAGTTCTTCCGCAGAGCAAACGCTCTGGGTCTGGCCATAATTCTGCATGAACACCTCACCGCGATCGTCGAGCAACCACTGGCGATCCTGCGGGTAACGCACCATATGCTTGAAGTTGCGCAGCCGCAGGGTCTTGCGCAGCGGACGGCGATAGACCCGCATATCGGCAATGTCGATCAAACCCAATTGATGCTCGGGCGTCAGCACGATGTTGCCCAGGTGCGCCGAGCGGAAATAGATCCCGCGCTCATGCAGGGTCGCCATGAACGCCCCCAACTGGCCGCGCAGCGGATCAGCGTCGCCTTCGTCGTCCAGCAACTGACGCAGGGTCTGACCCGGTAACGGATCGTAGTGCACGGCATCGCGCTCGATACTCGCGATGCGGTAGACCTGACGAATCGACGGGCAGGGAATGTGCCGTTCACGCAATGCATCGCAATTGTCGGCAAAACGTTTGGCGTACGGATACCAGGCGGCCGACGACAACAGACGCTTGCGGCGGAACAGCTTGAGGATCGAGCCGTCCGTCAACCGCAGCACCTTGTCTCCCGAACCATCCGCTTCAAGGACTTGTGCACCCTCGCGCAGGGCGAGGTATCGGGTGTGGTCAAGCGCTTGCATCAATACTCCGGGGGCGACGCCGTGAGGCATGGATAGCCGGCCATATTACCGCAGCTCAGCGACTAAAATGGCCTGTGTTACACTCGCGGGCTCTTTTCTCATACAACGGGTTCTCATGACTAGCCCTGATTCGCCTGCGCCGTCGAGCTTGAAGATTTACCTGCGCCTGCTGTCGTATGTGCGCCCGTACTGGGGCCTGTTTGCCATCAGTATCATTGGTTTCGTGATTTTTGCCTCGACACAGCCGATGCTGGCCGGGATTCTCAAATACTTCGTCGACGGCTTGAGCAACCCGGAAGCGGTGCTGTTCCCGAATGTTCCCTACCTAAAAGACTTGCAGTTGCTGATGGCCGTGCCGCTGCTGATCATCCTGATCGCGGCATGGCAAGGCCTGGGGTCATTCCTGGGCAACTATTACCTGGCCAAGGTCTCCCTCGGTCTGGTCCACGACCTGCGCGTCGAGCTGTTCAACAAATTGCTGGTGTTGCCCAACCGTTATTTCGACACCCATAACTCCGGGCACCTGATTTCGCGCATCACCTTCAACGTGACCATGGTCACCGGTGCTGCCACAGATGCCATCAAAGTGGTCATTCGCGAAGGCCTGACCGTGGTGTTCCTGTTTGGCTACCTGTTGTGGATGAACTGGCAACTGACTCTGGTGATGGTGGCGATCCTGCCTGTCATCGCGATCATGGTCAGCAGCGCCAGCAAGAAATTCCGCAAGCAAAGCAAGAAAATCCAGGTGGCGATGGGCGACGTGACACACGTGGCCTCCGAAACCATTCAGGGCTATCGCGTGGTGCGCAGCTTCGGCGGCGAAAGTTATGAAGAGCGGCGCTTTGCCGAAGCCAGTCAGGGCAACACCGACAAACAGTTGCGCATGACCAAGACCGGTGCGGTCTACACGCCGATGCTGCAGTTGGTGATCTACACCGCCATGGCAGTACTGATGTTCCTCGTGTTGTTCCTGCGCGGCGACGCCACCGCAGGTGACCTGGTGGCCTACATCACCGCAGCCGGCCTGTTGCCGAAACCGATTCGCCAGCTGTCGGAAGTCAGTTCGACCATCCAGAAAGGCGTTGCCGGTGCCGAAAGCATTTTCGAGCAACTGGACGTCGAGCCTGAGATCGACAACGGCACCGTCGAGCGCGATCGCGTCAGCGGTCACCTTGAAGTGCGTAACCTGAGCTTCACTTACCCGGGTACCGACCGTGAAGTGCTGAAGAACATCAGCTTCAGCGCGGCGCCGGGGCAAATGATTGCGCTGGTGGGGCGTTCCGGCAGCGGCAAGTCGACCCTGGCCAGTCTGATTCCGCGTTTCTATCACCATGAAACCGGCGAGATCCTGCTCGATGACGTAGAAATCGAAGATTACCGTCTGCGTAATCTGCGTCGGCATGTGGCGCAAGTGACGCAGCATGTGACCCTGTTCAACGACTCCATCGCCAACAACATTGCCTACGGCGACCTTGCCGGCGCACCGCGTGAAGATATCGAAAAGGCCGCCGCGGACGCTTATGCGATGGACTTCATCTCGCAAATGCCGCAAGGCCTGGACACTCAGGTCGGCGAAAACGGCGTGTTGTTGTCCGGTGGTCAGCGTCAGCGTCTGGCGATTGCCCGGGCCTTGTTGAAGAACGCACCGTTGCTGATTCTCGACGAGGCGACCTCGGCGCTCGATACCGAATCCGAGCGGCACATTCAGGCGGCGCTGGATCAGGTCATGAAAGGTCGTACCACGCTGGTGATCGCTCACCGCTTGTCGACCATCGAGAAGGCCGATCTGATCCTGGTCATGGACCATGGGGAAATTGTCGAGCGCGGCACCCACGCCCAGCTTCTGGCGCAAAACGGCTACTACTCGCGCCTGCATGCGATGGGGCTCGATGCACCGGCAGAAAACATCGCCTGACCCGACGCGAGGGTGAGCCCGGCTCACCCTCGCGCTCTCCGACGTGCAATGCGTCCGGTGAATTGTATCCAGACCTTTACCTTTCTTGACCAAACCTGAATAAATCTCGGCAACGCGCTTGTTAAGGTTCCTGAACGAACTTTGACTTCAATCGAGGGGGCCATCCCCTTCGCGCGGGTGCTGCAATGTTGCAACGTTATCTCTGGAAGCTGTTGCCCAAGGCGCAACGGCAATTCTTGCTGGGGCGTCTGTCGGTCGTGGACCGTCAGGTGGTCAATCGGTCGATGTCGGCCAACCTGTGTTATCCCCAGCCTTTCACACAGCGTTCCTGTCTGTTCATTCACGTCCCCAAATGCGCCGGGAGCAGTGTCTGTGCGGCGCTGTTCGATGGCTGGAGTCCGGGGCACTTGCCTTTGTACTGGTACGAACAGCAATTTCCCGAGCAGTTTGCCGACAGTTTCAAGTTTGCTTTTGTTCGCGATCCGCTGGAAAGGGCGTACTCGGCCTACGCTTTTCTGCGGGGCAACGAGCTGAGCCTGCGCGATCAACCTGCGCAAAAACTGGTCAGCCACTACCGCGATTTCGACGATTTCGTCGCTCGCTGGCTGCACCCGGAAACGATCCAGCGGCAGCTGCATTTCGCTGCGCAAACGGATTTTCTCACCGATTCCTTCGGGCACCTGGCGCTGGATTTCATTGGCTATCAGGAGCATCTGGAGCGTGACTTTCAGCGCGTGTGCGAGCAGGTGGGCGACGCGGTGCCGCTGCCGCACATCAACAGCTCGCAGCAGCGGCGCACGGCGCCTGCCCGTGACTTCTGCTCGGTACGCACCCGCCGGCTGGTACGGCGGGTGTACCAGCGCGATTACGAGATGCTCGGTTATGAATGAGTCGCTGTCGATGTCAGTCCCCGGGATCAGGCCTTATGCGTTGTCGCTGTCGATCAACGACCGTGCCGCGATCAAATCGCAGCGGCCGTGCTGTCTCTGGCTGACGGGGTTGTCCGGCGCGGGCAAGTCAACGCTGGCCAATGCCCTTGAGCTGCAACTCAACGAGCTGGGGCGGCATACCTTTGTGCTCGATGGTGACAATCTGCGCGCCGGCCTGTGCCGTGACCTGGGGATGGGGGCTGAGTGTCGTCGGGAAAATATCCGGCGCATGGCCGAGGTTGCGCGCCTGATGGTCGATGCCGGCCTGATCGTGATTGTTGCGGCGATTTCGCCGTTTCGGGCCGAGCGTGAAGCAGCGCGGCGCCTGTTCGCCGAGGGCGATTTTATCGAGGTGTATGTGAGTCCCTCGTTCGCGGTGTGCGCGCAGCGCGACCCAAAAGGCTTGTACCGGGCGGCCCGGCAAGGACGGATCAAGGATTTCACGGGGATCGACAGTCCCTACGAGGCACCGTTGTGCGCCGAGTGTGAAATCGACACGCAAACGCTGGAGATGGCAGACGCTTGCCGGCGGTTATCGGGTTTACTGCTCAATAAATGAGCAATAAACCCCGCAAAATCATCCCGTTGCAGCCGCCACGCAAGCCCACGCCAACCCTGTGTTAATATCCCGCCCCTGTTCATTCTGTATGTGGGTTGCTCCATGAAGTTGTCCATGCCGCGATTCGATCAAGCCCCTGTCTTGGTGGTCGGCGATGTCATGCTCGACCGTTACTGGCATGGTGGTACCTCACGGATTTCCCCTGAGGCGCCGGTACCCGTCGTCAAAGTCGAGCAAATCGAGGACCGCCCGGGCGGTGCCGCGAACGTTGCCCTGAACATTGCCGCCCTCGGCGCACCGGCCTCGCTGGTCGGCGTGACCGGCGACGATGAAGCCGCCGACAGCCTGGCCAACAGCCTCAAGGGCGCTGGCGTACGGGCGTTGTTCCAGCGCATCGCGCACCAGCCGACCATCGTCAAGCTGCGGGTCATGAGCCGTCACCAGCAACTGCTGCGTATCGACTTTGAAGAGCCCTTCGCCACCGACGCGTTGGCGCTCGGCGAGCAAGTCGATGAACTGCTCGAAGGCATCAAGGTGCTGGTGCTGTCCGACTACGGCAAAGGCGCGTTGAGAAATCATCAAGTGCTGATCCAGGCCGCCCGTGCCCGTGGCATTCCGGTGCTGGCCGATCCCAAGGGCAAGGATTTCTCGATCTACCGGGGTGCGAGCCTGATCACTCCGAACCTCAGCGAATTCGAGACCATTGTCGGCGGTTGCGCCGATGAGCATGAACTCGTGAGCAAGGGCGCGCAGCTGATGCACGACCTCGACCTCGGCGCGTTGCTGGTGACCCGTGGCGAACACGGCATGACCCTGTTGCGTCCGGATCATCCGGCGTTGCACCTGCCGGCTCGTGCACGTGAAGTGTTCGACGTGACCGGTGCCGGTGACACGGTCATTTCCACCCTGGCGGCGGCGATTGCCGCGGGCGAGGAATTGCCTCACGCCGTAGCCTTGGCCAACCTGGCGGCAGGCATCGTTGTCGGCAAGCTCGGTACGGCGGCCATCAGTGCCCCGGAACTGCGTCGCGCCAT
>Ga0255334_1001314_pt1 | contig 11742 bp, 8 predicted proteins | sample EtOH5_35cm_T3_12_FD_202080 | JGI IMG/M metagenome (GOLD analysis project Ga0255334, IMG submission 202080) | Sandy soil microbial communities from University of British Columbia, Vancouver, Canada - EtOH5_35cm_T3_129 | ecosystem: Engineered > Artificial ecosystem > Sand microcosm > Unclassified ...
GCTTGGCGTGGATGGCGGCCGCGGCGGCGTTGCTGGTGGCACTGAGCGGATACTGGATCGCCTACCGGGAATACAGCCAAAGGTACGCCAAGCCCATCCGCTCCTCTCTCACCGCGCCGGAGAAGATGCGCTTCGCCTTCACCGGCGACAACGGCGGCCCTCCGGCCATTTCTCCCGACGGCACTCGCATCGCGTTCGCGGCGGTGGATGCCGACGGCAAGCAGCTCCTGTGGGTGCGCCCGTTGGACTCGCTAACGGCGCAGCCGCTCGCCGGCACCGAGAACGCCACCTTCCCCTTCTGGTCACCGGATGGCCGCTACCTCGGCTACTTCGCCGCCGGCAAGTTGAACAAGATCGCGGCCGACGGCGGGCCGGTGCTGGCACTCTGTGATGCGCCCGTCGGACGCGGCGGCGATTGGAACCGCGACGACGTCATCTTGTTCTCTCCTGCCTTTCGCGCCGGACTGTGGACTGTCCCGGCAGCCGGCGGAACACCCATCGAGGTCACCAGGCTCGAAGACACCGACTTCACCTCCAACCGCTGGCCCCAGTTCCTGCCCGACGGGAAACACTTCGTGTACCTGGCGGTGCACCACGAGAACGCTGCCAAGAGCGTCATCTTCCTGGGCTCGCTCGACGGGGGGAAGCCGGTGCGGGTGATGGATTCGCCCTCCGCGCCCCGCTTCGCTGACGGTCGCTTGCTGTTCGTGCGCCAAGGAACGCTCATGGCGCAGCGCCTGGACGTGAGCACGGGCAAGCTGCTGGGAGAGCCCACGCCGGTGGCGGAGGACGCCCTTTCCGACGAGTCCGTATGGCGCAGCGTCTTCGACGCCTCCCGCAACGGCCTGCTCGTCTACCAGCAGGGCTCCGCCACTGCCTCCCAGCGCCTGGCCTGGTTCGACAGCAGCGGCAAACGCCTCTCCGACCTGGAGATCCCCACCGGCTTCTCCATCCTGAGCCTGTCCCGGGACGGAAAACATCTGGCGGTCCTGGGCAATCCCATTCCCGAGGTCTGGAACTACGACCTCACTCGCGGAGTGCATACTCGCCTGACCTTCGATAGTTCCCTCCACGGCACACCCATCTGGTCGCCCGACGGCAACTGGGTGGCCTACACCTCCGCGCGCAAGCAGGGCAACGCCATCCTCCGCAAGCGCTCCGACGGCACCGGGGCCGAGGAGCTGCTGGTCGAAACGCCGGTGAGCAAGCTGCTGAACAACTGGTCGCTCGACGGCCGCTACATCGTCTATACACAGACAGGCGCCAAGGGAGGCGCCGACTTCTGGGCCGTGCCCCTGGCCGGGGACCGCAAGCCCTTCCCCGTGCTGCAGAACGGCCTCGACAATGGCAACGCCTCCATCTCCCCCGATGGCCGCTGGCTCCTCTACGACTCGGACGAATCGCGGCAGAACGAAGTCTACGTCATGCCCTTTCAGGGGCCGCCCGGCAAATGGCAGATCTCAACCAAGGGGGGCGTGTGGGGAGTCTGGCGCGGTGATGGCAGGGAGATCTTCTACATCTCCAGCGACGGCCAGCTCATGGCGGTTCCCGTCAGCGTCCAGGGAAGCCAGTTCCAGGTAGGCGAGGCCAAGCCGCTCTTCCGCATGGTCGGCTCCGCCCAGTACTCCGGTTTCTTCCAGACGACAAGGGATGGGCAGCGCTTCCTCGCTCCCGCTCCCACCGAGGAGAAATCTGTCCCCATCACGCTGGTCTTCAACTGGACCGCGGCGCTGAAGAAGTAGCGGCGGAGGTATCTGCCCGCGCACGGTATAATCCCCGGCACTCATGCCCATCGCCACCGGAACCAAGCTGGGCCCCTACGAGATCCTGGGCGCTGTGGGCGCGGGCGGGATGGGCGAGGTCTATCGCGCCAAGGACACTCGCCTGGAACGCACGGTCGCCGTCAAGGTCCTGCCCGAGAGCCTGAAGAATAAGCCCGAGCTGCAGCAGCGCCTGGAGCGCGAGGCCAAGACCATCTCCAGCCTCTCGCATCCCAACATCTGCACCCTTTACGACATCGGCCAGCAGGAGGGCGTGCACTTCCTGGTGATGGAGTACCTGGAAGGGGAGACGCTGGAGCAGCGCCTCACCCGCGGCCCGCTGCCCCCGGAGCAGACGCTGCGCATCGCGGTGGAGATCGCGGAAGCCTTGGAGAAGGCGCACCGCCAGGGCATCGTGCATCGCGACCTGAAGCCGGGCAACGTGATGCTGACCAAGTCAGGGGCCAAGCTGATGGACTTCGGGCTGGCCAAGCTGACCGATGAGCCTCCGCCCATGGCCACGGCGCTCTCCGAGATGGCCACCCAGGCGCGCAAACTGACCGCCGAGGGCTCGATCGTCGGCACCTTCCAATACATGGCGCCGGAGCAGCTGGAGGGGCAGGACGCCGACGCCCGCACCGACATCTTCGCCCTGGGCGAGGTGATCCACGAGATGGCCACGGGCAAGCCGGCCTTCAGCGGCAAGACCAAGGCCAGCCTGATCGCCTCCATCCTGTCGTCGGAGCCGCCGCCCATCTCCGCGGTGCAGCCCATGACGCCGCCGGCGCTGGATCGCATCGTGAAGCGCTGCCTGTCCAAGGATCCGGACGAGCGCTGGCAGTCGGCCACGGACCTGGCCGCCGAGCTGCGCTGGATCGCCGAGGGCGGTTCGCAGGCCGGCGTCCCGGCGCCCGAAGCTCGCTCGCGGCGCATGAAGTTCCGCCTGGCTTCGGTGGTCGCCGTGGTGGCGTCGCTGGCCGCAATCGCTTTGGCCATCGCGTATTTTGTTCTCGCTACCAAGCCCACCGCCGTCATCCACGCGCAGATCCCGCCGCCGGAAAAGGCCATCTTCGATTTCACGGGAGACTTCGGCGGGCCGCCGGTGCTCTCGCCGGATGGAAAGCGCCTGGTGTTCTCAGCCCACACGGCGGAGACCCCCAAGGCCCTGTGGGTCCGCCAGCTCGACAGCGACACCGCCCAGCATCTGGACGGCACCGATGGCGCGTTTTTCCCCTTCTGGTCCCCCGACAGCCGCTCCATCGCTTTCTTCGCCGAGGGCAAGCTGAGGAAGATCGCCGCCGGCGGCGGGCCGGTCACCTCCCTGGCGGATGCTCCCAACCCCCGCGGAGGCGCGTGGGGGAGAGACGACGTCATCGTCTTCACTCCTGACTTCCGCGACGCGCTGTACAGGATCGGCGCCGCCGGCGGGCGCCCTGCCCCGGCGACCACGCTCGACACCACCAAGCACACCACCCACCGCTGGCCTTTCTTCCTGCCCGACGGGAAACACTTCGTATTCCTGGCTACCAACCACACCGGCGGCTCGCGGGAGGCGAACGGCATTTACTTTGGCTCGCTCGACAGCAAGGAGTCGAAGCTTCTGGTGGCCACTGAAGGCGGAGCCCAGTACGCTTCGGGCTTTCTGCTCTTCCAGTCGCAGGCGGTGCTGGTGGCCCAGCCCTTCGATCCGTCGAGCGGAGTACTCTCCGGCGAGGCCATCCCGGTGGCGGAGCGGGTGCAGTACGACTCCGGCGTGTGGCGCAGCCTGTTCACCGTTTCCCAGAACGGCATCCTGGCCTACCAGAGCGGCAGTGCGCGGCTGGGAACCGAGCTGGTGTGGTTCGACCGCACCGGCAAACAGCTGGGCCGGGTGAGCGAGCGTGAGCGCTACTCCGATCCCCGGCTATCGCCCGACGGGCGCCGCCTGGCGGTGACCGCGGGAGATCCCCTCACCAACATCTGGGTCTTCGACCTGGAGCGCGGCACCAAGACGCGGCTGACCTTCGACGACGCCACCCACAATTTCCCCACCTGGTCGCCGGACGGCTCCCGAGTCGCCTTCGGATCTTTCGCCGGACCCGCGGCCGGCGCCGCCATCGGCGGTTCCCTGCACGCCAAGGCCGCGAATGGGACGGGGGGCGGCGAACTGGTGCTGGCGCCCGAGCGCGGCATCGGCCTGGCCTATCCCCAGTGGACGCCGGACGGACACTACATGCTGTATGAGCGTGCCGCCGGGCCCACCGGCGCAGGCGTCTGGGCGGTGCCGTTGAGCGGCGACAAGAAGCCATTCCCCGTCGCCCAACCGCAGTCGCCGCAGAACAACGTCTTCAGCGCGCGCATCTCCCCCGACGGGCACTGGCTGGCTTACACCTCCAACGACTCCGGGCGTTCCGAAGTCTACGTGGCGCCCTTCCCCGGCGGTGGCGGGCGCTGGCAGATCACCACCAACGGTGGAGACTCGGCCACCTGGCGCCGGGACGGCAAGGAGCTCTACTACTGGGCCAACGACCAGATGCTGACCGCGGTCGAGGTCAACCCGCAAGGCTCGGAGTTCCGCGTAGGCGCCGCCAAGCCGCTCTTCCGACTGAGTTCGCCGGCCCTGGGCATGGCCTACGACGCGGCTCCCGACGGCCAGCGCTTCCTGGTGAACTATCTGCCCGAAGACACCTCCACGCCCCTCACCCTGGTGGTGAACTGGCCGGCGGAAGTGAAGAAGTAGGACCTTACCGCGGATTCACGCGGATGGACGCGGATCTAACCCACTGCAGAGCGTCATCCCTTCGACTCGCTTCGCTCGCTCAGGGCAGGCTCTGAGCCCCGATTTTGTCGGGGCGAAGGACCCATGCATTTCCCAGCGCCCCGCCAAAATGCATAGGTTCCTCGCTCCGCTGGGAATGACGCTCGTTGAAGGGGAGACGCGGCATGCCGCGTCTCTACGCTTATAATCCGCGAGCATCCGTGTGAATCCGTGGCCAAAGAATCGCCCCAACCTGCGACCCCTTCCCCCCACGACTGGGACGGCGCCGCCTACCAGCGGCTGAGCGACCCGCAGTTCGGCTGGGGGATGCGCGTGCTCTCGTCCGTCGAGTTGCACGGCGACGAGTGCGTGCTCGACCTGGGCTGCGGCCCCGGCCGCCTGACCGCGGAACTGCTCGCGCGGCTGCCGCAGGGGCGCGTCATCGCCGTGGACGCCTCCCCCAGCATGGTCGCCACTGCGCGCCAGCAACTCGCCCGCTTCGGCGAGCGCGTGACGCTGATCCAGAGCGACCTCCTCCACCTTCAACTCGACTCGGTCGCCGACCTCGCCTTCTCTACCGCCACCTTCCACTGGATCCACGACCACGCGCGGCTCTTCCGCGTCATCCACGCCGCGCTCAAGCCGGGCGGGCGCCTGGTGGCGCAGTGCGGCGGCGGGAAGAACCTCGAGCGCATCCGCGAACGCGCCGACCGGCTGATGAGCGACGCCCGCTTCGCCCCATTCTTCCGCGGCTGGCAGAACCCGTGGAACTACACTTCACCGGAGAAGACCGCCGAGCGGCTGCGAGCCGCCGGCTTCATCGAGGTCGAGACGGGACTGGAAGAGGCGACGATCCCCTTTGACGGCCCGGACGCCTTTCGCCAGTTCGCGCGCACCGTGGTGGTGCGTCCGTATCTCGCCGCCATCCCCGACGAGGCCCGCCGCGAACAATTCCTCGACGCGCTAGTGTCCCACGCGGCCGGGGACAGGCCTCCGTTTACCCTGGATTATTGGCGATTGAATATGCGGGCGAGGCGGTTGCCGGCCGCCCATTAGGCCGAGGCGGTTCCACTGTTGGTGGCGTTCTTCACCCAAAGGGCAGCCAATCGAGTTGCCCGCCTCAACGAAGCAGGGGAACTATCGCGCCCGCTGCAATCGCGGCTTCGACGTGCGCCGCGATTGGATGTATTACAGGCTCCCGGGAATATAATCTGGGCTCACGCGCACACCCCATCCCTTACACCAAGCCCGAGGCTCTAGCATGAACCGCAGTCTTGCAAGATTTCGACTTGCAGCCTCTGTAGCAGCTTTGCTACCCGTCATCGGTTTCTTCCTCTCCTGGGGGCAACTGGATTGCGAGATCGAGGGCTTGCCGACGGGGGAGCTCCAGCACCTGGAATTCCGCCTTCAGATTCCCACTGATCAGGCTCGTGGCGCGCGCGTGATGGGAATTTTCAGCGGTCAGCCACGTCCTGTTTCTGGATGTTGGGGATTTGTATCCGAAGGTTCTGTCGAGCTCCGCAAAGAAGGCGATCGGTACAAGATGATTACCCATCCGGGGCGCGACCCCAATTTTGAATGGAATCTGACGCAGGGCGAGTTGAAATTGTGGATTCCGCTGACGGGTGGCGATGCCGGCGGGTATGGTTACATTGTGCTAGCGGCTGGACTGCTGGGGCTTGCCTTTTCGCTCGCAGCTCTTCGCATTCCGTCTCGAGCAGTGTCCGTCGCTTCATACACTCTCCCTGCCCTGGGTATCTTCTTTTTGTTCTCAATCCGATCACAACCGGGAGTCACTGCGGCCTGGGGCAGCGTGTCCTACGCAGTGAAAGACTTCGATCCATCCCTTGGGTACCCCTTAGGTCCAGGCTTGGCACTGCTCGGATTCCTTGCTTGTCTGGCGCTGAATGTAACTGCGGACAGGCTTTCGAAAACAATCCATCCTTAGAATGGCGGGCCCCTGGCCTGACGAAATAGCAAGTCCGCAGGATTGCGGACGGCTACCTTACAACGGGATGTTCCCGTGCTTCTTGGGCGGGTTCTTGTCGCGCTTGCCGTCGAGCATCTCGAGCGCCGTGATCAGCTTTTTGCGGGTCTCGCGCGGCAGGATGACGGCATCCACGTAGCCGCGCTCGGCGGCCACGTAGGGGTTGGCGAAGCGTTCCCGGAATTCTTCGACCTTTTTGTCGCGCTCGGCTGCGACCAGCTTCTCAACTTCTGCGCCTTTGTCTTTTCCCGCTGATTTCTTTTCTGGGTAGGGCTCCCTCGCTTCGCTCGGGATGTTAAGCCCCAACCGGGCTTCGGCGTCCTTCCGCACCTTTTCCAATTCCCGGCGATAGACGATGTTCACCGCGCCCTCGGGGCCCATGACGGCGACCTCCGCCGTCGGCCAGGCGTAGTTCACGTCGGTGCGGATGTGCTTCGAGGCCATCACGCAGTACGCGCCGCCGTAGGCCTTGCGGGTGATGACGGTGATCTTGGGCACGGTGGCTTCGGCGTAGGCGTAAAGGAGCTTCGCGCCCTGGCGGATGATTCCGCCGTGCTCCTGCTCGGTCCCGGGAAGGAAGCCGGGGACGTCTTCGAAGGTGATGAGCGGGATGTTGAAGGCGTCGCAGAAGCGCACGAAGCGCGCGCCCTTCACCGAAGCGTTGATGTCGAGACACCCGGCGAGGAAGGCGGGCTGGTTGGCGACCAGGCCCACCGGGCGCCCGTTCAGCCGGGCGAAACCGACGACGATGTTTTTTGCGAAGTGCTCGTGCACCTCGAAGAAGTAGCCGTCGTCGATCACCAGGTGGAGGACGTCTTTGATGTCGTAGGGCTGGTTGGATTCGGCGGGAACGATGGAGTCGAGCTTGGCGTCGGCGCGGTCGGCGGGGTCGGTGGCGGCGCGCCGCGGCGCGTCTTCCAGATTGTTCGAGGGAAGGAAGCTCATCAGCTCGCGGATGAGCGACAGGCACTCGGCGTCATCGTGCGCCAGGAAGTGGGCCACGCCCGAGGTCTCGTTGTGGGTCATGGCGCCGCCCAGGGCTTCCTTGGTGACCTCCTCGTGGGTGACGGTCTTGATCACGTCGGGCCCGGTGACGAACATGTACGAGGTCTTCTCCACCATGACCACGAAGTCGGTGATGGCGGGGGAATACACGGCGCCGCCGGCGCAGGGGCCCATCACCGCCGAGATCTGCGGGATGACGCCCGAGGCCAGCGTGTTGCGGAGAAAGATGTCGGCGTAGCCGCCGAGGGAGAGGATGCCCTCCTGGATGCGCGCGCCGCCCGAGTCGTTCAGTCCGATGAGGGGCGCGCCCACGCGCATGGCCAGCTCCATCAGCTTGACGATCTTGGCGGCGTTGGCCTCCGACAGCGAGCCGCCGAAGACGGTGAAGTCCTGGGCGAAGACGAAGACCAGGCGGCCGTCGATGCGTCCGTAGCCGGTGACGAAGCCGTCGCCGTAGACCTTCTGCTCCGCCATGCCGAAGTCGGTGGCGCGGTGGGTGACGAAGCGGTCGGTCTCTTCGAAGGAGCCGTCGTCGAGCAGGAACTCCACCCGCTCGCGGGCGGACATCTTGCCTTCCTTGTGCTGGCGCTCGCGCCGCTCCGGCCCGCCGCCCTCTTCGGCGAGCGTGTCTTTCTTCTTAAGCTCGGCGAGCTTTTCTTCAAGGTTCATCGCTGTAGAGTTCCTTCGCTGCGCTCAGGATTTCGGTTGCGGGCTCCCGCTTCGCTCACGCCCGCAAAGCACCTCAACTTCAGCTCGGCGAGTTTCTGCTCCAGGTCCATGCGGGGGATTGTAGAACAGCGGTCAGCCCTCGGCACTCAGCAGCAGCCCCAGAAGCTGTCGTCCTGAGCGAGGAAGGGCTCCCGCGCACGACAATATCGTGGGGGGGTGACTGATTGCGGTGCGTCTACTGGCCGGCGCCTTCCAGCCACTTGTACTTCTTGCCGTCCCAATAGACGCTGGAGGTGCCCATGCCCTGCTCTTCCGCCAGGATGGCCATCACCTTCTTCTTCTTGATCATCATGGGCGCGACGGAAAGCTTCTCGAAGGGCAGGTTGATGATCACAAACTTCATCTTGGGGGTCTCGGTGCGCCAGCCTTCCTTGCCCGCGCCATGGATCACCAGGATCATGTGGTTGTAGCGCGGGTCCTCGCTCTGGAACTCTGCCGTCACCTTAGGATTGCCGTAGCCGTGGTAGGTGAAATAGGGGTCCACCACCTTGTAGTCGTACTGGCCCTGGCCGGCCAGGGGATTCTTGTAGCGCACGATGATGACGGCGTCTTCCACGCCGTCGCCATCCAGGTCGCCGGTGAAGAAGTACTTCCATTGGGCCTCTTTTTTCTTGTCGGGATGCAGGTAGCGGGCGGTGATCTCGGTGGAGGTCTCCGCCAGCTCCAGGTCCGCGCCGAATTGTTTCTTCACTACCTCCAGCAGCTCGGCCTTCTGCTGCGCTTTGGCCGCGGCTTCCTCCTGCTCCGGGGCCGGCGGAGGCGGAGTCTGTTGCGCAAGGAGTGTGATTCCGAGGACGAGCAGGGCGGCGGGAAACCCCAAGCGAAGGAAGGACCGAAGGAATCTCATGGCTAAGTGTAACCCCGTTTCTTCCGCGCAGAGGCACGCGTACCGGCGGAGGCACTGTCCTAGTTGGATGCAGATGAGGGACGCACGGTGAACAGATCGGGGTCAGATTGCCGCAGGCGCTGAAGGAAGTCCTCCCACAGCGGCGCCAGGAAGGGGATGTTGGCCAGCTCGCGCTTGGCCTGCAGGGCGTTCTCCTGCGAGATGGGCTGCGGCGTGAGGCCGGTGGCGCGCGCCGTGGCCGCCACCGCGATGTTCCGCTGCACCATGCCCTCCAGCAGGATCATGGTGACCATGGCCATCTGAATGTTGGGCCCGCTGGTGATGGCGCCGTGGTTGGGCAGGATGGCGGCGCGGCACTTGCCCAGCGCCTCGGCCATGGGCTTGATGCGCTCTTCCGTCGAGGCGATGCCGGAGTAGTCCTCCTCCACCACCGCTACGTCGCCCGCCAGGATGCAGCTCTCCTGGTCGTAGATCTCCGGGACCCTGCGGAAGGCGCTGTAGGTGACAACGGCCGGAGGATGAGTGTGGGCCACGGCCACGATCTGCGGGTTGTACTTGTGGATGACGCCATGCAGCGCGATGGTCTCGTTCACCATTCCCTCGCCCTCGAGGATCTTCCCGCCATAGCTCACGGTGAGGATGTCCTTGGGCGTGAGCGTCGCGAACGAGGGCCCGAAGCGGTTCACCAGCATGGTGTCGGGGGCGATGGTCACGCTGAGGTGGCCGGCGTTGGCCACGCTCAGCCCGGCGCGGTAGAGCATGCGGGCGGCGCAGCAGATGTCGAACTTGATGGAATCGGTGGCACTCATAGGGACGGCCATTCTATTACTCCGCGGGGACGGTGACGAAGACCTTACCCTTCTTTTCCGAGCCCAGCCAGGTCACGACCGCCAGGGCGACGATGACGGCGATCTCGAAGCCGGCCAGCGCCCAGCGATAACCGAAGGCGTCGCGCAGCGCGTGCTCGATGTTGCTGGTGGGCGCGGCGATAAGGATGCCCATCTGGTAGGCCAGGCCGGGGACCAGCCCGCGGACGGAGTCGGGCGCCAGTTCGTTGAGGTGAGCAGGGATGATGCCCCAGGCGCCCTGCACGCCCATCTGCAGGGCGAAGGCGCCGAGCGCCAGGACCGCCAGCGAGCCGCCGAACGACCATGCCGGGATCATCGCGAGCGCCAGCCCCAGCGCCGCCAGGATGCTGCGGCGCCTCCCGATCTTTTCCGAGAGATGGCCGAAGAGGGCCGCGCCGATGATGGCGCCGAGGTTGTAAAGGATGGCGATGTCGGCCACGGTCGTCTGCCCCAGCTTGTGCTCGTTCTTGAGGAAGTCCGGATAAAGATCCTGGGTGCCGTGGGAGAGAAACATGAAGAGCGTCATCAGCGTGACCAGGTAGAGGAAGAGCTTCCAGTGCTCGCCCGCGGTTTTGAAGATGGCGCCGAGCGAGGGAGCGCGGTGCTGCTTCCAGGCCTCCGACTCCGGCACGTGGGTGCGGACGTAGAGCGCGAGCAGCGCCGGTATGCCGCCGATCCAGAACATCCAGCGCCAGCCCAGCGTGGGCAGGACATAGTGCGCCGCCACCGCCGCCAGGAGGTACCCGACCGAGTATCCGCTTTGCAGGATGCCGGAGAACAACCCGCGCCAGCGCGGCGGGGCGTGCTCCATGGCGAGCGACGCCCCTACCCCCCACTCCCCGCCCATGCCGATGCCGTAGAGGCAGCGCAGCACGAAGAAGACGGGATAGTTGGGCGCGAAGCCGCAGGCGACTTCCACCGCCGAGAAGTAGATGACGTTGGCAATGAGCGGCACGCGGCGGCCGTAGCGGTCGGCCAGCATGCCGAAGATGAGCGCGCCCACGGGGCGAAAGGCGAGGGTGGCGGTGGTGGCCCAGAGCAGCGCGCTCTTTTCCACGTGGAAGTCGCGCGCCAGGTGGTCGTACATGAAGATGACGACGAAGAAGTCGAAGGCGTCGAGCGTCCAGCCCAGAAAGCCGGCCGCCACCGCATGCCCGGTCCCGCGCGGGGCCTTACTCATGGGGGGCACAAGCTTAACCCATCCCGCCCCCCTGAGCGTTGACATCTTGATGTAACTCTGATAGCATCATGATGCCATGAGGACTACGGTTACACTCGCCGCGGACGTGGAGTCGAAAATCAAGGAAGAAATGCGGCGGTCCGGAAGCAGCTTTAAAGAGGCGGTCAACGAGATGATCCGCCGTGGCTACGAGTACGCTCAGCGGCCGGACCCGCCCTTCGAAGCCAAGGCCTTCCACATGGGACCGAAGCCCGGCCTGAACTTCGAAAAGGTGTGGGACTTGATCGAGCAATTGGAAGGGCCGCTTTACAAGTGATCGTACTCGACGCGAACATCCTGATCGCCACGCATATGGCCGAGTCGGCTCATCACGCCGCGGTGAACCGGTGGACCACAGAAGCGATGGTGCGCCGGGAGGAGGTTGGCCTACCGTGGGTGGTCCTTCTCGCCTTCCTGCGCGTAATGACCAACCCGGCCCCGTTCCAGAGCGCGATCTCGATGAAGCAAGCGCAGGAGATCCTGGACAGCTATCTGAGCCGCTCGCACGTGCTGGCGCTGCATCCCACCCCGGCGCACTGGCGCACTTTCAAAGACATCTCCGCGGAAGCAAACATCACGCACCGGCACGTGACGGACGCTCACATTGCGG
>Ga0255334_1001315_pt1 | contig 11734 bp, 8 predicted proteins | sample EtOH5_35cm_T3_12_FD_202080 | JGI IMG/M metagenome (GOLD analysis project Ga0255334, IMG submission 202080) | Sandy soil microbial communities from University of British Columbia, Vancouver, Canada - EtOH5_35cm_T3_129 | ecosystem: Engineered > Artificial ecosystem > Sand microcosm > Unclassified ...
TATGGCCGAGGCCGATCTGGCGCTCGCCGAGGAAGCCATGCTGCAAGGCGACTACCCGCAGGTCCGCTGGCTGGCGACCCGGGCCGAGGCGGCCTTGCCGCCCGGCCCCTCGCGGTTGCGCGCGCAGGATCTTCGCAACGCCGCCCGGCGGGACAATATGACATCGGAGGAACGCGCGGCAGATGATGCGGCCCGCCGGCGCCAGGGGATCCCAGGACGATGATCACGACCACCCTTGCTGCCTCTGGGCGCCGCATGCTGCTGGGTGCCGCCATGGCCGCCTTGCCGAGCGCCGTGTCGGCGCTGGCTGGGGCCCTGAGCGAAGCGCAGCGGGCGGAGGTGGTGGAGCTGCTCCGCCGGTCGCTGGTCGAGGATCCGAGCATCCTGCGCGAGGCCATGGTGGCGTTGCAGGGCGCCGATTCCGCCGCGGCGGCGCAACGCCAGCGCGACGTGATCCTGGCCCATGCCGATGCGCTGTTTCATGACCCCGCCGATCCGGTGCTCGGCAATCCTTCGGGCGATGTGACGATCGTCGAATTCTTCGATGCCCGCTGCGGCTATTGCAAGCAGATGCATCCGGCGGTCACCACCCTGCAGTCGCGCGACCATGGCCTGCGGCTGATCCTCAAGGACCTGCCGATCCTCGGACCGAACAGCGTGGTGGCGAGCCAGGCGCTGCTGGCTGCGCAGCGCCAGGGCCGTTACGCCGCGCTGCACGACGGTTTGATGCGGCTCACCACCGAACCGACCGAGGCGGTGCTGCGCGTCCAGGCGGAGAAGGTCGGGGCGGATTGGGCGCGGTTGCGGCGCGACATGGAGGACCCTGCCATCCGGCGCCGGCTCGAAGCCAATGTCGCCCTGGCTCAGGCCCTGGGGATCGAGGGTACGCCGGCGCTGGTGGTCTCCAGCACCCATGCGCTGATCCCGGGGGCGGTGGATCTGGCGGCGCTGGAGGGTCTGATGACTTCGGCACGGGCCGCGTTGTGATCTCTTGACCTTCCCACAATGGGAAGCCTCATCTGATCCTCCGGGCCGATGGCGGGCCGGCGGGAGATTTTTCGGGCGCATGAGCACCAGCCTCGACCTCGGTATCGAGGGGATGACCTGCACGGCCTGCGCCGGGCGGGTGGAGCGCGCGGTCAAGGCGCTGCCGGGGGTGGTTTCCGCCACGGTGAACCTTGCCTCGGAGCGGCTGCGCGTCACCTTCGCCGACCCGCCGGCGGCCGCCGCGGCGGTGACGGCGGCGGTGACCAGGGCCGGCTACGAGCCGGTGCTGGCGACACTCGACCTCGATGTGACCGGCATGACCTGCGCCTCCTGCTCGGGCCGCGTCGAGAAGGCGCTGCGGGCGGCACCGGGGGTTGTTTCGGCCAGCGTGAACCTCGCCAGCGAGCGGGCGCGGGTGACCATGGCCGCACCCGCGGATGCGGCTGCGCTGGTCGCGGCGGTGACCCGCGCCGGCTATGGCGCGACGCTGCCGGAGGTGGCCGCCGCTGCTGCGGCGCCGCGTTCCGACCTGTGGCCGGTGCTGCTGGCCTGTGCTTTGGCGCTGCCGCTGGTGGTGCCGATGGTTCTGGCGCCCCTCGGCGTCCATGTCATGCTGCCGGGCTGGCTGCAGCTGGCCTTGGCGGCCCCGGTGCAGTTCTGGCTCGGCGGGCGGTTCTACCGCGCCGCCTGGGGGGCGCTGCGCGCGGGCACCGGCAACATGGATGTGCTGGTGGCACTCGGGACCTCCTCGGCCTTCGGGCTCAGCCTGGTCAATCTGTGGCGGGGCGGGGACCTGTATTTCGAGGCCTCGGCGGTGGTCATCGCCCTGGTCCTGCTCGGCAAGCGTATGGAAGCGATGGCGCGGCGGGAGACCGGGGCTGCGATCCGCGCGCTGGCCGCGCTGCGCCCCGCCACCGCCCGGCTGCGGCGGGACGGGCTGGAACGCGCGGTGCCGCTGGCCGAGCTTGCGCTCGGCGACCTGGTCGTGGTCCGCCCCGGCGAGGCCATCCCCGTGGACGGCACGGTGCTGGAGGGCGAATCCCAGGTCGATGAGGCGCTGCTGACCGGCGAAAGCCTGCCTATCGCCAAGGCCCCCGGCGATGTGGTCGCCGGCGGTGCCGTGAATGGCGAGGGCCAGCTGGTGATCCGCACCACCGCCCTGGGGGCCGAGAGTATGCTCGGCCGCATCATCCGGCTGGTCGAGGATGCCCAGGCCACCCGCGCCCCGGTACAGCGGCTGGTGGACCGCGTCGCCGCCATCTTCGTGCCGGTGGTGGTGGGTATCGCGATGGTGACCCTGCTGGGCTGGCTCTGGGCCGGGGCGGGGGTGGATGTGGCGCTGCTGCATGCCGTGGCCGTGCTGGTCATCGCCTGCCCCTGCGCGCTGGGCCTGGCAACGCCGGCGGCGATCATGGCCGGCACCGGGGTCGCGGCGAAGCACGGCATTTTGCTGCGCGACGCGGCGGTGCTGGAACAGGCCCAGGCGGTGACCCTGGTTGCTTTCGACAAGACCGGCACCCTGACCGAGGGCCATCCGAGCTTGGTCGCCATGGACCCCGCCGATGATGCCCTGCTGGCACTGGCCGCCGCGGTGCAGGCGGGCAGCCTGCATCCGCTGGGTCGCGCGCTGACCGGGGAGGCCGCGCGAAAAGCCCTGCTTGTCCCGGCCGCCAGCGTCGCCCGCGCCCTGCCGGGCCGTGGCGTGCAGGCCGAGGTCGCGGGCCGAAAGCTGGTGCTCGGCACCGCCCGGCTGCTGGCGGAATTGGGGCTGGATCCCGGCCCGCTGGCGGCGCGCGCGGCGGCGCTGGAAGCCGAGGGGCGCAGCATCTCCTACCTCGCGGAACGCGGGGGCAGGGTGTTGGCGCTGTTCGCCTTTGGCGATGCGCTGAAGCCGCAGGCCGCACCTGCCCTGGCGGCGCTGCGCCGGGCCGGGGTCAAAACCCTGTTGCTGACCGGGGACAGCGCCGGCAGTGCCGCCGTCGCAGCCGCCGCCTTGGGGATGGACGAGGTCGCCGCGGGGCTGCTGCCCGAGGACAAGGCGGGCCGCATCGCGGCGTTGCGCGCCCAGGGCGAGATCGTGGCCATGGTCGGCGACGGCATCAACGACGCCCCGGCGCTGACCGCGGCCGATTTGGGCATCGCCATGGGTTCGGGCAGCGATGTCGCGATGCAGACCGCCGGCATCACCTTGCTGCGCGGCGACCCGGGGCTGGTTCCCGCCGCGCTGGACATCGCGCGAAAAATCCGCGCCCGCATCGCGCAGGGTCTGGTCTGGGCCTTTGCCTTCAATGTCGTGGGGTTGCCGCTGGCCGCCTTTGGCATGCTCAGCCCGGTGTTTGCGGGGGCGGCGATGGCGGCTTCCTCCGTCGCCGTCGTGTTGAACGCACTGGCGCTGCGGCGCTGGAAGCCCGCCCCATGACCGCGACCATCGGCGAGGCGGCCGCCGCCTCTGGCGTCACCGCCAAGATGATCCGGCACTACGAGGCGATCGGGCTGATCCCCGGACCGCCGCGGTCGGAGGCCGGCTATCGCCACTACGACGAGGCCGCCATCCACAGCCTGCGTTTCATCCGTCGTGCCCGCGACCTCGGCTTTTCGCTGGAGGTGGTCGGACGGCTGCTGGCACTTTGGCGGGACCGCAACCGCTCCAGCGCCGAGGTCAAGGCCGTCGCCGCCCGCCACATCGCCGAACTGGAGGCCAAGGCCGCATCGCTGCAGGCGATGGCGGCGACCCTGCGGCATCTCGCCTCGCATTGCCACGGCGACGAGCGGCCGGATTGCCCGATCCTGGACGACCTGGAACAGGGTCAGGCTGGGCGGAGTCTTCCGGCCTGACCGGCAGATCAGGCGTCGGGGAAGACGATCTGCCCGTCGCCGATCCTCTTGAAGCCTTCGCGGCCGATGATCGAGGTTCCGGTCACGCGACGGCCGGCGGCATTGGTCCAGGCGCAGCCGATCACCGATTGCTCGGTCAAGGATCCGGCCGGGATGACCGCCGGTGTGGTCGGCAGGCGATAGGTGACCCGGCCCTCATGCATCAGTTCGCAGGTGGCGGGGGTCGGGGTGATGATGCGCACATCGGCGGTGGCCTGCCGATCGGGGACGGTGGCGCAGGCGGCGAGCGAAACGAGGGTCGCCGCGATGGCGAGGCTGCGGGGGATGGTCATGGGCTTCTCCGAGAACGAATGCCATTGGGTTCGTTCTGAAGCGCGCCAGACCGGCTATTGGTTGCGTCGGACCGGGCCGGAGGCGGCATCGCTCGCCCCCGGCCAGCAGGTCAGCGGTTCCACCATCCCTTCTTGCGGGGGGCTTCGGCATCGGCATCGGCGCCGATGACGATGGGCTTCACGACCGGGCCCTGAGCGGGCTGCTCGTGGCCCGCTTCAGGTGCGGCTTCGGCAGGGGCCGCGGCAACTGGTTCGGCCGCGGTGGCGTCCTGCGGCGCGGGCACCGCCGCTTCCTCGGCCGTCGTCTGGGCAACCGGCGCCTGGATCGCCGGCGCCTGGGTAACCGACGCCTCAACGACGGGGGCCTGACCAGCGGATTCCGCCATGGCCGGCTCCGGTGCTGAGGGCGCGGCGCGGCGGGGTGCTGCCACAGCGGCCTCGGCGGCGGCTTCGGCCGCGGCCATCACATCGAAGATATCGTCGAGCGTGCCCGCGAAGGGATCGGCCGGTGTTGGTCCGGCATAGCGCGAGGCCACCGGTGCGACCGGTGTGGCCGGGGCAGGGGCTGAGGGGGCGCTTTCGGGCGAGGCCTCGGGCTCTGCGCCCGTTTCGCCATTGCTGCGGCCCTCCATCTCCTCGCGCCGGCGCCGACCGCCGCGACGGCGGCGGCGGCGGCGCTGGGCCTCGTCGCCATTGCCCTCCGAGATATCGGTGTCGCTCGCCTCGCCCTCCTCTGCTTCGGCCGGGCCGGCCTCGGTCTCGGCGGGGAGGGGGGCCTGCGGCAACCGGGGCGCTTCCTCGCGAGCGGCGCGCGGCTCGACGGTTTCGCCCTCGGTTTCTTCGCGGCGGCCACCGCGGCGGCGGCCACGGCCGCGGCCACGGCGGGCGCCGTCGTCGCGGGAACGCGGCGTTTCCGCCTCGGCTTCGGCCTCGGGGGCCTCTTCGGGCAGGTCCTCCTCCAACTCGGCTTCCTCAACCGGCTCGGTGGCGGCGGTATAGTCCATGCGCAGCGCCGAATTCGCGGCAGCCGGCAGCGGTGCATTGGGATTGGCCGCCTTGGTGCGCTCGATGCGGAAGCTGGCGCCGAGGGCGGTGGGATCCGCCTCGAACAGCACGCACATGCCGGTGCGCGCCTCGATCGCCGACAGGCGGTCGCGCTTGCGGTTCAGCATGTGGATGGCCAGCGGGGCGGCCAGGTGCACGCGGATTTCCGAGGCGCGACGACGCGCCCCCTCTTCTTCGATCCCGCGCAGCACCTGCAATGCGGCGCTGTCCTGGCCGCGGACGATGCCGAGGCCCTGGCAATGCGGGCAGGTGATGAAGGCGTGTTCGGTCAGCGACGGGCGCAGCCGCTGGCGCGACATCTCCAGCAGGCCGAAATGGCTGATGCGGCCGACCTGGATGCGGGCGCGGTCGTGGCGCAGGGCTTCCTTCAGCTTGCGCTCGACGATCGCATCGTTGCGGGCCGACTCCATGTCGATGAAATCGATCACGATCAGCCCGGCGAGGTCGCGCAGCCGCACCTGGCGGGCGATTTCCTCAGCCGCTTCGGAATTGGTGCGCAGCGCGGTGTCCTCGATATGCCGGTCGCGGGTGGCGCGGCCGGAGTTCACATCGATGGCGACCAGCGCCTCGGTCTGGTTGATGACGATATAGCCGCCCGACTTCAGCTGGACGGTCGGCGACATCATCGCATCGAGGATCTGCTCGACACCGTTCTTGGCAAACAGGGGAACCAGCGGGTCCTGGTGCAGTCGGATTTTGCGTTCCTGGCCGGGCATCAGCATCCGCATGAAGTCGCGGGCCTCTTTCCAGGCCTCCTCGCCGGCAATCACGATTTCCTCGAAATCGCGGTTGTAGACGTCGCGCACGGACCGCTTCAGCAGATCCGCTTCCTCGTAGATCAGCGCCGGTGCTGCCGAGGACAGGGTGCGTTCGCGGATATGGTCCCAAAGCTGGACCAGGTATTCGCAGTCGCGCTTGATCTCGGGCTTGGGCCGGGCGGCGCCGGCGGTGCGCACGATCAGCGACATGCCCTCGGGCAGGTTCACCTCCTCGACGATCTCGCGCAGGCGGCGGCGATCGGTCGCCGAGGTGATCTTACGCGACACGCCACCGCCGCGGGGGCTGTTGGGCATCAGCACGGAATAGCGGCCGGCGAGGGAAATATAGGTGGTCAGGGCTGCGCCCTTGCCGCCGCGTTCTTCCTTGACGACCTGTACCAGCATGATCTGGCGGCGGCGGATGACTTCCTGGATCTTGTAGTGGCGCAGCAGGCGGGAGGGCACGCGGCGCTCGCGGGTCTGGTCGTCGCTGCGATCGTCGTCATCGGCATCCTCGCCGCCCATGGTCTCGGGCTCGGGGGTGTCGTCGGCGCCGTTCTCGACCTCGACCGGGCCAGGGCGGCCGTTGGTGTCGTCGTGGCCATTGTCGTCGTGGCCATTGTCGTCGCGGCCTTCGGCGGCGGCGTCCTGGGCAGCGGCACCCTGGGTAACCGGGGCCTGCTCCGCGGCCGTGTCGGCGCTGGCGCCGTCATCCGAGGCGTCGCCGTGGCGGACCTCCTCGTTCATCGACATCGGCTGGGCGCGGGGCGGCGCCTCCGGAGCTTCGTCCCCCGAGGTTTCATCCTTGGGCGTTTCGTCCTTGGGGGTTTCGTCCTGGGCTGCCTCGGCCTTCGGGGCTTCCTCCGGCGCGGCTTCGGCGGTGGCCTCCGCCGCCGCTTCGGGGGCGGGGACTTCGGGCGCATCGGGCTCGAATTCGGCGGTCACGCCGGCCTCGGCCAAAACCTCAGCGGCCAGGGTGTCGCCATTGGCGGCAGCGGCCTGGAGGGATTCTTCCAGCGCGCTGGCCAAGGCGGCCTCATGCGCCGCATCCATCTCCTCGCGCGCGGCCTCCTCGGCGGCCTCGGCGGCCTGCATTTTCAGCAGGCGTTCGCGGTCGGCGACCGGGATCTGGTAGTAATCGGGGTGGATTTCGCCAAAGGCGAGGAAGCCGTGCCGGTTCCCGCCGTATTCGACGAAGGCCGCCTGCAGGCTGGGCTCCACCCGGACCACCTTGGCCAGATAGATATTGCCCTTCAACGGCAGGCGGTCGGCGGCCTCGATGTCGAAATCATCAAGGCGATTGCCGTCAAGCACGACAACCCGGGTCTCTTCGGGATGGGATGCGTCGATTAACATGCGCTTGGTCATGGCGCGGGGTGCTCCCAGCCCCGGCGCGTGTCTCGCGTCGCGGGGCGGCAAGGGGTGGCGATCCCGGGGGGGTGACGGTACGGCACACTCTGGCGCTGCATGCGGCGCATGTGCGGTAGCCCGTCCTTTCCCTCGGCGGGCCGCACAGGATGCGGCGGCCCGGTGGCGATACGCCGTGCTGGGTCATGCCCCGGAAAGGCCCCGCAGCCTTGAAGGGCCACAGGCACGGTCGGGCCAGCAGCAGGCGCGCGAGGCTATGACCTGACAAGCCAGGTCGATCGCGCACCGGTTCGCGTGCGGCGACGCCATCGGGGCTGCTGACGAACGGGCGGGCCCCGGCCAGAAAAGGGGGGTCGCTCCATGCCTGCAAGGCGCGGCCGCCTACCCCGTTTGACAGGGCCCTGCGAGGGCAAAAGCCGGTTGTTCTTCCCGCCCGGTCCTGGGCGAATGCAACCGACATGCCGACGCGTCGGAGCGGCCTGCCCCGAATGCGCCGCCGGCGGCGCGTGCCGCCGGGGCGTTACACCATAGGCAGCACCGCGCGGGGGCGCAACCGGTCGGTTTTCCCCCGCCACCTGTGGTAGGCTGCGCCCGGCGGATTCGCCCCGCGTGGTGAACCTGAGCTGTCAACAGATCCGGTACCCCTGCCTCGTGACCCTGCTTCGACGCCAATTTGCCGCTCTGCTCCTGGCCATTGCCACCGCCGCGCCCGAGGCGGCCACGGCCCGCACTCGCCGGACGGCGCCGGCCAGGCGAAGGGCGCCGCTGCCGCTTGTGGTCATCGATGCGGGCCATGGCGGCCGCGACCCCGGCACCATCGGTACCACACGGCGCACCTATGAGAAGCGCATCACCCTTGCCACGGCGCTGGAGCTGAAGCGCCAGCTCGAAGCCGCTAGCCACTGCCGCGTCGCGCTGACCCGGACGCGAGATGTGTTTGTCCCGCTCGACCGGCGGGTGGATTTCGCCCGGCGCCGGGATGCGAAGCTCTTCGTCTCGCTGCATGCCGACAGCGCCCCGGGCGCCCGGGGGGCTAGCGTCTATACCCTGAACGAGCGCGCCACGGACACGCTTTCGGCCAATCTGGCCCTGCGGGAGAACAATGCCGATCGCGTCGGCGGGCTGGACATTCCCCCGGTCAGCCCCGAGGTCGCCCGCATCCTTGTCAGCCTGGTGCGCGCGGAGACCCGGGTGGGCTCGGACCGCATGGCGCGGCTGGCGGTCGAATCCCTGGGCGCTGCCGTCCCGCTGCTGCCCAATACCCATCGCGAGGCCGGCTTTGCGGTGCTGAAGGCGCCCGACATCCCCTCCGTTCTGGTCGAGATGGGGTTCCTGTCCGATCCCCGCGACGAGGCGGCGCTGATCCGTCCCGACCACCGCGCCACGGTCGCGCGAGCGCTGGCGCGCGGGGTGCACGCCTTCCTCGCCGCCTGATCTTCGACGCCTGATCCTCGCGGCGCGTCAGCCGGCCTGGCGAAGCACATACAGCGTCCCGGCAACCGGCTGGCCCTGTTCCTCGCGCAGCACCGCCGCATCCTGGGCCAGAATCGTGAAGCCCGCGGCCCCGGCCAGCGCCGCGATATGCGCCGGCGCATGGCGGAAGCGCATGCCGGGGCCCAGCGCATAGGGCGCGACCTCGCCGGTCTCCAGGCTGAAGCAGGCGATGCCGCCGGGGCGCAGCGCATCGGCGATCAGCGACAGCACCGGGGCCAAGTCGCCCAGATAATTCAGCACATCCGCCGCCACGACAAGGTCCCAGGCCCCGGCCTGCGCCGGCAGGAATGCCATCAGATCGGCCTCATGCAGCGCGGCATAGAGGCCGCGTGCCTGGGCCTGCATCAGCATGCGCGGGGAGAGGTCCACGCCTTCCATCCCCGCGGCAAAAGGCGCCAGCGCCACCCCTGACAGGCCGGTGCCGCAGCCCAGATCCAGCACCCGGCGCGACCCGTCGGCGGCCACGCCGCAGGCGCGCAGCGCCCCGGCCAGCAGCGTCGGCGTGCCGTAGCCGAGCCGGCCCTGCAGATCGGCGTCGAAGCGGGCGGCATATTGGTCGAACAGCCCCCGGACGTAATCGGCCGGCGCGCGCTCCGGTGCCGCCCCCTCGCCGAGCGCCGCCAGCAGGAAGCGTGCCTGCCCGGCCAGGGCGGCATCGGCGCCGGCATGGGCAAGGGCCGCCTCGGCCGCCTGTCGTGCACCTAGGAGATCCCCGGATTCGCGGCGGGCATGGGCCAGGGCCAGATGTGCCTCCGGCACACGCGGACCGGCGGCGACGGCGCGGCCGAGCGGCTCCAGCGCGCCCCGCGCATCGCCCGTCGCCGCCATGGCCTGGCCGAGGTTGCGCCAGGCCATGGCATTGGCGGGATCAGCGCGGACCGCGGCCCGAAGTGCCGCGATCGCGGAGCCGAGGTGCCCGGATTCGGCCAGGGTCGCGCCGAGGTTGGACAGGAACACCGAATTGCCGGGCCGCGCCCGCACCGCGGCTTCGGCAAAGCGCAGCGCCTGGGCCAGATCGTCCTGCTGCCGCGCCGCCACGCCCAGAAGGTTCAGCGCATTCGCATCGCCCGGCCGGGCCGCCAGCACGGCGTGGTAGCGCCGCACCGCCCCGTCCAGATCCCCCGCCGCATGACGTTTCGCGGCGTCCCGCAGCGTCGCATCGGCATCCGCTTGCGCCATGGCCTTGCCCCGCCCATTACATGCTCACCTTGGGACGATGCGCATGGACGGGTTGATACGCCAAGGGCGCGACCTGCGCGCCGACCTGTGCCGCGGCTTTTCGCTCTGGGCGATTTTCGTCAATCACATCCCCGGCAACTGGCTCGGCTACATCACCTCCAAGAACTGGTCGCTGGCCGATGCGACCGAGGCCTTCGTGCTGCTGGCCGGCTATGCCGCCGGCCTCGCCTATGGGCTGCTGATGGATCGCACGGGCTGGTTCTTCGCCGCGACCCGGGTGATGGGCCGGGTCTTCACCCTGTATGTGGCGCACATCTTCCTGCTGGTCGTGTTCACCGCCCAGGTCGGCTACTCTGCCGCGGCCCGGGACAGCATGGCCTATCTGGACGAGCTGCACCTCGACCCCTTCGCCGACAATGCCTATCGCGCCCTGCTGGAGGCGCTGCTGCTGCATTACCAGCCCTCCTTCCTCAACATCCTGCCGCTCTACATCGTGGTGATGGCGGCCTTCGCCTTCGTCATGCCGCTGCTGCGCCGGGTCTGGATCATGCTCGGCCTGTCGCTGGCACTTTATCTGGTCGCGCGCTGGGGGCCGGTGAACCTGCCGGCCTGGGGCGGGGGTGGCTGGTTCTTCAACCCGCTGGCCTGGCAGCTCCTGTTCTTCTGCGGCTGCGCAATCGGCTACCGCCCGCGCGAGGGCAAGCCGCTGTCCGTGCCCTGGCGGCGCTGGATCGCCGCCCTTTGTGCGCTGCTGCTGCTGGCCTCCTTCGTCAGCGTCGTGCTGATCTTCTTCAGCTGGGACTGGGCGGTGGTGACCCTGCCCGAACCCGTCGCGGCCTTCCTGGAGAGCATCGACAAGACCTCGCTGCATCCGGTGCGCTTGGCCTGCATCCTGGCCATGACCTATCTCTTCGCGCATCTGGTGCCGGCCTCGGCCGCCTGGCTGCGCGCGGCTTGGGCCAAGCCGCTGGTGCTGATGGGACAGCAGGCGCTGCCGGTGTTCTGCTGCGGCATCGCCTTCTCCTTCCTCGGACGGCTCGCGCTGGAACGCTCGGACGGGGTCGGGATGCAGGTGGCGGTCAACCTCGTCGGCGTGGCCGGGCTGTTCGGCGTCGCGCTGCTGACCGCCTGGTATGGCGCGGAGCTGCGGGAGAGCCGCAAAACGCCCTTGCCCGTGCCCGCCATGCCGGATAGGGCATGAGATCGATGCGGCAGCTTAACGTCCTGTCACTCCTGTTATTGTTCATGCTGCCGGCGTCCTTGTCCTGGGCCCCGGCGGCCTGGGCGACCGCGGCCGCCTGTCCCAGCCCCGATGAGTTCCTCGACAGTGGCCCCTTGCCCGGGGTCGCGGCCAGCATCGCCGATGGGCGGCTGCGGGTGCTGGTGGTCGGCTCGGCGTCCATCCTCGGGCTCGGCAGTTCCGGCCCCGCCGCCTCCTGGCCGATGCGGCTGGAGGCAAGCCTGGCGGAACGCCTGCCGCAGGTGCAGGTCTCGGTCGAGGTGCAGGGCGGCCGTGGCCTGACCGCCGCCGAACAGCTGGTGCTGATCCGCGACGGGCTGCGCCGCCAGCCCGCCAACCTCGTCATCTGGCAGGCGGCGGCCAGCGAGGCGGTGCGGGGGCTGGAGGTCGCCGAGCTTTCCGACACGCTGGCCCGCGGGCTGACCCGGCTGAAGGATCGCGCCGGGCTGGATACGGTGCTGGTCGACCTGCAGTTC
>Ga0255334_1001317_pt1 | contig 11690 bp, 13 predicted proteins | sample EtOH5_35cm_T3_12_FD_202080 | JGI IMG/M metagenome (GOLD analysis project Ga0255334, IMG submission 202080) | Sandy soil microbial communities from University of British Columbia, Vancouver, Canada - EtOH5_35cm_T3_129 | ecosystem: Engineered > Artificial ecosystem > Sand microcosm > Unclassified ...
ACCTGCTCAAGCGCATGCCGCTGAAGATTGGCGAGCACACGGCGCCTTATGGGTCGTTCTTCAAGAAGATCGAATACCTGACGGACAACAAGGGGCTGATTTACTGGGGCAAGATCAAGGAGATCAAGGATTACACCCAGAGCTTTCGCATCGACTTCGAGCAGAAGGTCTGGTTCAAGCAGGCGGATGAGACGAAGAAGAAGCCCTATTCGGTCAACGTTTACCTGAGCAAGAAGTTGATCGAGAACTACCGCAAGCGCAAAGCGTTTCTGGAAGAGATCAAGCACGCCATCGACAGTGAAGCGCAGTTGTATTGCTTCTTTTATGGTGTGACGCCGGAGTTGAAGCAGGTGCCAAGCAAGAAAAACCCCGAGCAGACGTTCGGGGTGTTCAGTGCGAATATCGAGAACCTGGATCACTTCATTATTCGTGAGGCGCCGGGGTTGGCGCTGAAGTAATCATCCTTGCCTAAGTTGACTTTCCATCCTTTGCCGCCTGCGCCACATGAGTATAAGGCAATGGATTTTCGTGGATCAGCCCAATGCCACGTGCAGCTCAACCAACGCCTCGACTCAGGACAAATCATCCAGCAGGCCATCTTCGCGAAGCAGGTCGACTATTACATGTTCATCGACTGCGTAGACTCCTCGCGAGGCCTTCCACACCAGTTTTTTCTCCTGCAGGGCTATGAGTGCTTGCTGAACCCCTGGCACCTCGACCTTTACGTTGCTTGCATCGATGCCGGCTTTTTCCATCGCTTTGGCATATAGCTCCATCGTCGGAGCTTCGAATGGTGCGTAGCTTTCGCCTTTTGCACTCATGACACGAATAACAGCGGACTGAATGGGGGTTAGGCTATGAATCACCTTTTTGAGATTCGCATTGAGTTCATCTGCTTGCGCTCGGACAAGCATGGCGAAACGCGTCGGGATAGCTTCAGGAGCCAAGGTAAGGTCAAAACGAATTTCGTCTGCCGCTGCGCCCAGTAATTCAGGTCGATAACCACTTTCCTGGAAAAGTTGGAATACCTCAGAAGGGTCGAGCGCATGTTCCAAGTCAAGGTTGGCGCAGAACCAGTCAATGAAGTCTTTATCCAGTGTGGGGAACTGAACCATGGATGCCCCGAAGAATGCCTGGTCCTTGCTATTGCGCAGCATGGCCAGTTTGTCGCGATTTGATCCGGTGCACACGATGCGAAGACCATGATGCTTCGAGCTGTTGAGTTCATCCCTCGCCGCCTTGAGTGCAAAAAGGGCTGCCACACCGTCATCCGTCGTGATCGCGTGTTGGGCTTCATCGATCATCAAGACGATCATCTGCTTCGACTCATCGGAAAGTGCAATAAGTGCCTTGGTCAGATCGATATCTTTGCCGAGCCCGATTTTGTCCAGACTGAAACTCAACCCTCCGACATTTACCTTTTCCATCCCGGAAGCTTTCGCCAGTCGAGTGATGAATCCCTCGTTGCGACCGATTGCTTCACGGACAGCCTCGACGATGACAACACCTGGGTCTTTCGTCAGGTCCTTCCAAAGATCGGCATACAACACGATTGCTCCCGCAGCCTCCAAGGCAGGTCGCAAATCCTCTCGCGCGAAAGTGGATTTCCCGGTACGTCTTGGTGCTGCCAGGAACACCCCTGAACTGGCAGCACTACCTACCGCAACTTGCATTATCAGCTTGGAAAGGCGATTAGCCAGGGTTGGACGGTGGTACAGGATTTCGAGCGTCATCGTAGGCCCCGGCAAAATTCTATAGGTAATTATAGAGCGATTATAGGATGACTATCGTACAGCTCAAATCGCGTTTATTGTGATTTATAGACCGATTATAGAAAGCTCTTGGGAGCTGCGCATTTCGGGTAGGTCTCCCCAGCATTGGTTCAGCGAATCAATCTCCCCGAAGCTGACTCTCCAACTCCCGAATTTCCTGCTTCACCTCTTTGCGCCGATCATGTGCAGTCTGAACACCAGGCTCATTAACTCCACAATACGCGCGCAACCAATGCGTCATCATTTCCTCATCCGGCACCAAATCGCCTTTGGCGCTTTTGTTGCCTCTGATGAAGCCGTTGATCTTCGCGTCAAAGCGACCTGCCGTGATTTCGTCCGGAGGTAAACAGCCCCACTCTGCGGCGTAACTCTGAAAGATCCAGGCAATCTCACCTATGTGACCTTGGGCGCTACGATGGCCGCGCTTATACAGCCTGTATTGGCGGCAACTTTCATTGAAGCGCTCCTGCATGCTGTCATGAGGCACCCATTGCAGAATGTCGTGATGCAGCGCGTCACGCATGAGCCCTTCGAACCAGCGTTCAGTAAACCGGTGAACAAAACCTTCGAAGTCAGCCTTTTTCGCGTCCGCGAAAATCATGCAGTAACGAGTTTGCACATGGATGACGAACAACACGTGTTTGCGTTGGACGGTGATGGCGTGGACCAGCCACTGTTCAGTGGATTCGACTGCCTCATCGTCCTCGATAACGGAGGATGGTGGTTTCACCACCGGAGTGATTTTCTTGCCTTTGTTTACGCGGCTGAAGAAGTTGCTGGCCGCTTCGGTGCAGTTGAAGATCAACATGCGTTGTCCTTTGGTTAGTGTGATGCTCAGTCCTCTCGCACGATCTCTTCAGCCCATTCAAGCTCATAGGGCTGGCGAACGACGTCAGCAATTTCTTCCCGCGCTGACTCGCTAAGTACGGACAGCTCAGCATCGGTCAGTAGGTCGTGCATGACCATCATTCTGAGAGCCATCATTGCGCTAGAGCGACTGTAATGATCGAAAGTCCGGACGATGTCTTTATCCCGGTCGCGCATCAACCGGTAAAGCATCCCATACCTGGCTTGCGCCGAGAGCGCGCCATGTTGAGCGATGGTTTTGGCATCGTCCAGAACACCTTGGCAAAACCGATCGAGCGCGATTTTGTACAGTTCCTTGAATTTCTTCCAGTCGCTTTCCAGGATAGTCATGTCGTTCTCCTGCATGAGATTTCGGACCGATGCTTAGTCGCACTCTTACGAATCCAACCTTACTTAACGCACATGCTCAGCATTACCAAAACTAGCAAAACTACGTACGCCCGCGCATGTATTTGGTCAGGAATCCGCCCAATCCACGGCGTAGCCAATCGAATCCCCACCAACGATCCCATCGTCAAAACCGCAAACGCCAGCAGATCCACATAACCGACAAACCACGGCCCCAAATCAAATTCGGTAAACCCCGCCATCGCCATGTAAGTCACCGTCCCGGCCAACGCCACGGGCAGGCTTAGTGGATTAGCCATGGATGTTGCCTGCGACATGCTCAACCCGCATCGCCGCAACAACGGCACGGTCATGACACTGCCGCCTACGCCGAGAAACGTGGCGATGGCGCCGATTCCTACGCCGCCACCGGACACTTCCACCCCCTCCAATCGCCGTTGGATTCCATTACCTGCGTGTGTAAGAAAGCCGCGTCTGAACAGGCAATCCACAATGGTCACGCCCAGGTAGGCAATGAACGCATACCGAATTACCTCACCACTCACCCACATCGCCGCCACGGCACCGAGCACCGCGCCCACCCCGATGAACCCGCCCAACGGCCACAGGTAATGGCGAATCAGATTACCGGCGCGGTGATGTTTTCCGGTGGCGACCAGGGCGTTGACGATCATCACGCAGGTTGAGGTGGCGACGGCGATGTGCATCGCCGATTGGCCGATGGGGTCGTCGGCACCGTGGCTGGCCATGAGCATGCGGTACAGCAATGGCACGACGACGAAGCCGCCGCCGAAGCCGAACAGCACGGCGGTGATGCCGGTCATGCAGCCGAAGAGTGTCAGCAGGAGGTAGAACATTGCGCGTCGTCCGTTGGTTGAGAGCGGTCGACGATAGAGCGATGTGGCTTGGCCTGCTTCAGCAAGTAAGCCAATAATGTTTGCGTTTACGCCAACTGCCGGAAGCCGCTTGATGCGCAATGTTTCGATTAATGTGCTGGATGACACACCACGGTCGGTGGTGGCGATCGGTACGGATTATTCCTACGGTCATGTGCTGCCTAGTCATACACACCGACGGGCGCAGTTGTTGTACGGCGCCACCGGGGTGATGCAGGTCGGTACGCATGACGGCAACTGGGTGGTGCCGCCGCAGCGGGCGGTGTGGATTCCGGCGGGGGTGGCGCATGAGGTGTTGATGCTGGGGGTGAGCACTCGCAGTTTGTACATCGAGCCGGGTACAGTGGATTTGGGCGAGCGTTGTCAGGTGATCAGTGTTTCACCGTTGATGCGGCATTTACTGATGGAGGCGGTGGAGGTTCCGCTGGCGTACGACGAGGCCGGGCGCGATGGCGCGTTGATCGAGCTGCTGCTGCATGAGCTGGCGCGCAGTGCTCACTTGCCGTTGCACATTCCGCTGCCGGTCGATGCGCGGCTGCTTGGGTTGTGTCAGGGCTTCTTGCAGCGACCCGATGTTCATCAATCGCCGCAGCAATGGGCGGATCAGATGCACGTCAGTCTGCGCACGTTCAATCGGCTGTTCCGCCAGCAGACCGACCTGAGTTTCAGCCAGTGGCGGCAGCGCGCCTGTGTAGTGCTGGCGCTGGCGCGATTGGCGGTGGGTGAGCCGGTGACGCGGATTGCGCTGGATTTCGGTTATGACAGCCCGGCGGCGTTTTCGACGATGTTTCGTCGTGTGTTGGGTCAGGCACCGTCCGTCTGGTTGGCAGGGGCGAAATAGCAGAATTCAAAAAATGAGTTTGATCCGGGCGCAAAACAACTGTACAAAAACACAGTACATTTTGAATCAGCACTCTCGAGCCCGGAGAACACCATGGCCTCTTATGCGATGAAAATCACCCTGGAACGTATCGCCCTCTTCCAATTCACCCCCGCCCATTGCGCCCAGGCCCGGGCGATGTTGGGTTGGAGCGTTGATGAGCTGTCTCGGGAGTCTGGCGTTTTGGTTGATGTGATTGAGCGATTTGAGGCCCGGCGCGATGTGCCGGATGCTGATCGACTGGCGCTGGCGTATCGGTTTGAGTCGCAGGGGTTGGTGTTCTTCCCGGGGTTTGCGCCGGGGCGGGGGATGAGTGTGAGAGGCGCTGCCATGGATACGGCCGGGCGGGCGGATTTTGCGATGGTTGAGTGACGTGACAGATCGCAGCTCCAACACTTGTCAGCGTTTGAGTTGCGATCTGGTTTGCATTGGTTATTGACTAGGGTTTGAACGCGGGGGTTAGTCTTGCTTTGGACGCTTGTTCATAACCATAAGCCAATGCCAGAAGCGTGGCCTCGCTCCAGCGAGCTCCGAAGAACAACAACGACGTAGGCACTCCGTCATCGCCCACTCCAGACGGGATCATGATGCCGGGATACCCTGCCAGAGGTATGACGTTCAAACCAGGTGAACCAACATCCAATACCAAAGCATCCAGTTGATGCGCTACCAGTAAATCATCGATGACGGCCGCATTTTCGCTTTGAATTTTTTGCCACAGTTCGTTGTAAGTGTGCTCGTTAAAATCAACGTTGCTGGCCGCACTCAACGTGGCTTGCCCGTAACCTTCAGCGCCGGGCGAGCGCTCGTTGTATTGCAGAAGATCATCCAGGCTCTGGATTGCAAGACCGGTTCGCGTCGCAAGGTACTCGGGAAGATGCCGCTTGATTCCCATAGAGAATGCCTTGTCCACCTCCTCTGGGGTTTGCGATTCAGGGTCATTGATATCCACCGGAATCAGTGTGGCCCCTGCGGCCTGCATGACTTCCAGCGCTCGGGAAAACTGAGGGTCGCTCTGTGCCGCTTCGCTTGTTGTATCGAACTTGACTGGATAACCGATTCGCCGTCCAGCCAGCGCATTCGGAAGCAATAATGCCGTGTAGTCCACGTCTCTGATGGCGAAGGGTTGTTTGACCGGTTCAGCATCGTCGCTGCCGGTCATAGCATTCAATAACAGTGCTGCTTCACGAACGGTACGCGCCATCGGTCCGGGAGTATCGACTTTATGACTGACCGGAACGATGCCACTGCGACTCAGCAGGCCCACGGTTGGCTTGAGGCCCACCACGCCGTTGATGGACGCCGGCGCAATGATCGAGCCTGCGGTTTCCGTGCCGACGGCCAACGGTGCAAATCCTGCGGCAACCGCTGCACCGGAACCAGAGCTTGAACCGAGTGGCGTGACGCTCAATACATGCGGGTTTTTTGTTTGTCCGCCACGGCTGCTCCAACCTTCGGGAATGCCCGGCTCACGAAAACCGGCCCATTCACTGAGGTTGGTTTTCCCCAGGATGACCGCCCCGGCCGCTCTGAGCTGCTGCACGATGAAGGCATCCTTTGGGGCCGGTTGCCCGACCATGGCCAATGATCCGGCGCTGGTCTGCATTTGATCGGATGTATCGATATTGTCTTTGAGCAACACCGGAATGCCATGCAGAGGTCCCCGGACATGACCACGTTGACGCTCTTGGTCCAATGATTCAGCAATGGCTAATGCATCTGGGTTGAGTTCGATGATCGCGCTGATTGCCGGTCCCTGCTTATCCAGCGCCTCGATCCTGTGAAGCAGGTGCTGCACGAGCGCTACAGCGCTCAGCTGAAAACGCTCCATTCTCTGGGTGATTTCATCGACACTTAAATACTCCAGACCCGAATCGGGCGCTGGGGTTTGTGCATAGCCCTTTAACGTTACTTCCATGTGCAAAAGATCCTTGTAATGACTGATAGCGAGTGAATGAGCCCACTCGTTTTCCCAGCCTACAGACGCTGCTGGAAATATCCGTCATCTCCAGGCGCTGGATCACGTATGAATATTCGCCTCAATCTGTAGTTCAGCCGACGCTCTGCTGGTAAACCTGCTGCTCGACCTCATACCACCAAGCACTCCCCCGCTGCGGATACATCACATTAAACGCCTCACCCATCTGCGGCGTGGTAATCGAAACACTGCGCTCCCAGGCCAATGCCAGTATCCGGTCAAACGGTTCGAACCAGGCGTGCATCGACAGATCGAAGGTGCCGTTGTGAATCGGCAGTAACCAGCGGCCTTTCAGGTCGATGTGCGCTTGCAGGGTTTGTTCGGGTTGCATGTGCACATGCGGCCATTCGACGTTGTAGGCGCCGGTTTCCATCAGTGTAAGGTCGAACGGGCCGTACTGTTCGCCGATGCGTTTGAAGCCGTCGAAGTAGCCGCTGTCGCCGCTGAAGAAGATTCGTGTGTCGGCGTCGATCATCACCCACGAGGCCCACAGTGTGCTGTTGCCATCGAACAGGCCTCGGCCGGAAAAGTGTTGCGACGGGGTGGCGACGAATTGGATGCCGTCGACTTCGGTGCCTTGCCACCAGTCGAGTTGGCGCACTTTGCTGGCGTCGATGCCCCACTTGATCAGGGTGTCGCCGACGCCCAGCGGCGTGAGGAAGTATTTGGTTTTGTCCGCCAGTTTGAGCACGACCTGATAGTCGAGGTGGTCGTAATGATCGTGGGACAGGATTACCGCTTCAATCGGCGGCAGTTCTTCGAGGCTGATCGGTGGTTGGTGAAAGCGTTTCGGGCCGGCCCATTGCACCGGTGAAGCGCGTTCGGCGAAGACCGGGTCGGTGATCCAGAATTTGTCCCGCAGTTTCAGCAATACCGTGGAATGACCGAGGCGATAGACGCTGTGGTTGGGCGCGGCGATCAACGCGTCGTGGGTCAGGCGTTGCACCGGAACGGCCGCCGTCGGGCGGGTGTTGCGCGGTTTGTGGAAGATCATGTTCCACATGATGCGCACCATTTTGCGCAAGCCTTCTCGTTGCACGGGCGCATGGTTGCGGAAGTGCCCTTCGGCCTGACGGGACGCTTCAGGTGCAGAAACGTTAGTGGAATTGGCCATGACTGAATGACTCCAGGAAACCGCACGATGTGCAGTTTCTACGGTGGGACGATAAATGGCCAAGGCACGCACGCATCAGCCGAACACTCTATTTTTGGCTGCGCAGGATTAACGAAACATTACACTGCACAGTGTAGTTTCTAGGTTGCATCAAAGCTGATCACAAGTAAACTGCCAAGTGTAATTCTTAATTTCTTCTGCCGAAGCGTACTTATGACAGCTCCACAGCGCCTGACCGACCGAAAACGCGAAGCGATCATTCAAGCGGCGATTGCCGAATTCCGGGCCAACGGTTTCGACATCACCAGCATGGACAAGATCGCCGCCACCGCTGGCGTGTCGAAGCGCACGGTGTACAACCACTTCCCCAGCAAGGAAGAGTTGTTCGCCGAAATCCTCAATCAGTTATGGGCCCGGGTGACGGCGGAACAGGAAACGGCATACCGCCCTGACTTGCCGCTGCGCGACCAGATGCGCCGCATGCTGATGGCGAAATTGCAGATGCTGGGCGATGACAATTTTCTCGACCTGGCGCGGGTCGCCATCGCGGCCACCATCCACTCCCCCGAGCGCGCGCAGAACATGGTCGAGAGAATGGGCAAGCGCGAGGAAGACCTGACCGTGTGGATTCGCGCCGCTCAGGCCGATGGACGATTGAAGCCGGTCGCCCCGGAGTTTGCCGCTCAACAGATTCAGGGGATGCTCAAATCCTTTGCGTTCTGGCCGCAGATTTCCATGGGGCTGCCCGGCCTGTCGCCTGAGATGCAGACCACCGTCGTGGACTCTGCGCTGGACATGTTCCTCGCCTGCTACCAGCTCTGAATCAAGCGCCTACAAGCATTACAGCCATTTCAACGCCCGCCCCAACTCATCGAACAAAGTCACCACCGAACGCAAGGCGCGACAGTCCGGGCGAGTCAGTAACCACAGCGCGGTGTCGTAACCGTGCAACGGCTCACTCAACGGTTGCAGCCCGTCATCGATCAGAAAGTCCGGCAATGCCGCGACACCGAGCCCGGCCCGCACCAGCTCAGTCACCGACAACATGCTGTTGCAACGATAACCCGGTGTGACGCCGGGCAATTGCTGACGACGCCACGCGACGGTGGGGTGATCGGGGAGGAAGTCGTCCGGGGCGATCCATGTCAGCGCGGCCAAGTCTTCGGCATCGACCGTTTTCAGATACGCCGTGCTCGCACAGACGCGATACGACACCTGCGCCAGGCATCGGCCCACCAAGTGTTCCGGCGGATTCCGGGTCAGGCGCAAGGCGATGTCCGCGTCCCGCCGGCTGAGATTGGCGAAGTCGTTGGACGTGCTCAACTCGATCGTCAGCGCCGGATAGCCGGGCATGAACTGCGCCAGCGCCGGCAGCAACAAACCTTGTAAAACCGAATCAGTGCAGGTCAGGCGTACGGTGCCGCTGATGACTTCACCGCCCTGCTCCACGCCGATGCGCGCAGCCTCCAGCGCTTGCTCGGCGTGCTCGGCGTGCTCGGCCAAGGTCTGCGCAAGACTGGTGGGCAAGTAGCCGGCGCGGCTTTTTTCGAACAGTTGCTGGCCCAGCGCGGCTTCCAGTCGGCGCACGGCGCGGAACACGGTCGAAACGTCGACCTTCAACAACGCCGAAGCCCGTGCCAGCGAGCCGCCGCGCACGAGGGCGAGGATCAGGGACAGGTCGGGGTAGTCCAGTCGATAGTGCGCTGCTGCATTGATCACTTGGGATAACGCCAATATTGAGTGCGTGAACGCCAATCTATAGTGGGCCCCAGGAATCAACAAGCGTCGAGAGCCCTCATGGAAAACAGCGCCATCCACATCGCCCTGATCGGCGATTACGACCCGCAAGTCACCGCCCACCAGGCGATTCCCGTCGCCCTCGGCATGGCAGCCGAACACGCCGGACTGGACGTGCAGTTCCAGTGGCTGGCCACCGACGGCATCAACGACGACTCGTCGCTGCAAGACTTCGACGGTTTTTGGTGCGTGCCCGCCAGCCCTTACCGCAATGAAGACGGTGCGCTGCGAGCGATTCGCTTTGCCCGCGAACAACAGCAACCTTTCCTCGGTACGTGTGGCGGTTTTCAGCACGCGGTACTCGAATACGCCCGCAACGTTCTGGGATGGGGAAATGCCGAGCACGGCGAGACATCTCCCGATGCCACGCGAGCGCTGCTCACGCCACTGACCTGTTCACTGGTGGAAGCCGTCGACAACATTCATCTGGTTGAAGGTTCGTTGATCGCCAAGGCGTACGAAAACCCGGAGATTCGTGAAGGCTATCGCTGCCGTTATGGTGTGAATCCGCAGTTTGAGCGGGATCTGCTAAGCCTGGAATTATCCGCTGTGGGACACGATTCGACGGGGGATTTGCGAGCGGTGGAATTACGTGGGCATCCGTTTTTTGTCGCCACGCTGTTTCAACCTGAACGTGCCGCGCTCAAAGGAATTCTGCCGCCGCTGGTGAGTGCATTGATCGAAGCGTGTGTGAGGCAGAAATCATGATTGCCCAGACACCGGAACCGCCCTACTACGCGGTGATTTTTACTTCGTTGCGCACCGACGGCGATCAGGGTTACGCCGAGGCTGCCGAGCGCATGGTTGAACTGGCGCGTGAGCAGCCGGGGTTTCTCGGTGTGGAGTCGGCGCGGGGTGAGGACGGGCTCGGGATTACGGTTTCCTATTGGGCCAGTGAGGCGGCGATTGTGGCGTGGAAACATCATCCCGAGCACAGCGCGATTCGTGAGCGTGGGCGCTCGACCTGGTATGCGGCGTGCAGTACGCGGGTGTGCAGGGTTGAGCGGGCCTATGAGTTCAAGCAGTAACAGTTGCGGCGTCCTTTAAGCCGCCATCGCCGGCAAGCCGGTCTCGCTCCCACAGTGGTTTTGTGTGCGACGCAAAACCCTGTAGGAGCTGGCTTGCCAGCGATGAGGCCATCACAAACACGGCAAATCTCAACTCTGCACAAGACTGCGCACCGCCGAAATCTCCGGCACTTCCCGCCGATTCATGTACACCCGCAACGGCTCGGTAATGTTGATCCGGTCATCGATGTTCTGGTCCAGCAACAACTGAATCAACTCGCGCTTCAGCGTCATGACCTGCTCCGGCCCCGACGCCCAGACGAATTCACTCACAGGAATAATGCCGTCATCCGCCACGTCCATGCCGAAGGAGTCTTCGCTGAAACGCACGATGTACTGGCCGGTCTTGCGATTGAGACCGACGAAGCCTTTGAGTTGGTCGGCGGCCTGGCAGATGAGTTCGGAAGTGATGCGCATATAAACCTCACACAAGTGATCGATGGTTTACACGCAGGGCAAGATGAAGGGCGTTCCCTCTGCCGGGGAAGCTGCCGGGGCCAAGAGTACTGCAAAGAACCGCACAAATGCGCTGAAAAAATCCGCTTTAAACACGTTTATGTCGGTCTCGCGATAGCGCAAGCGGCGCTCAGTTGTTAAAAGGGACGTCTTTGAAAACACTCTGCGAAAGGATCTCGACCATGTCTGTAACTTTCACCAAGAGCGCCCTGCTGCTGAGCGTGCTGCTCGGCCTCGGCCAGGCGCAGGCCGCCAGCGAGCCAAGCCCTACTTCACTGGCCACCCGTGCAGGCATTCCGCACCCGGCGGTGATTGCCCACCGTGGCGCGTCCTTCGATGCACCGGAATCCACCGCCGCCGCCTACAAACTCGCGCGCGACCTGGGTGCCGACTACCTCGAACTCGACCTGCAACGCAGCAAGGACGGCGTGCTGTTTGCCCTGCACGACAACAACCTGCAACGCACCACCGACGTCGCCAGCAAATTCCCTGAGCGCAAGGACAGCCCGGCCAAC
>Ga0255334_1001318_pt1 | contig 11680 bp, 12 predicted proteins | sample EtOH5_35cm_T3_12_FD_202080 | JGI IMG/M metagenome (GOLD analysis project Ga0255334, IMG submission 202080) | Sandy soil microbial communities from University of British Columbia, Vancouver, Canada - EtOH5_35cm_T3_129 | ecosystem: Engineered > Artificial ecosystem > Sand microcosm > Unclassified ...
GAGCTGATGGTGGAGGCCGTCGGCCCCTACGCGCAGCCGTTCGACACCGCCTACCTGGAATGCGAGCACGACCACGCCGTCACCGGCTACGACGATGCCGCGCCGCTGGCCGCCTACTACTTCAACTATCGCAAGACCTCCATCTACGGCGGGTCCAACGAAATTCAGAAGAACATCATCAGCCAGATGATCCTGGGACTGTGAGGAGACACGCGACATGAACTTCAATCTCAGCGACGAACAGAAGCAGCTGGCCGATGCCATCCACCGCTTCATCGACAAGAGCTACGACTTCGAGACCCGCAAGAAGAACATCAAGTCCGCCAGCGGCCACGGCGACGCGGCCTGGGGCGCGCTGGTCGAGCTTGGCCTGACCGCGCTGCCGGTGCCGGAAGCGCAGGGCGGCTTCTCGGGCACCGCCGTCGACATGATGGTGGTGCAGCAGGAACTGGGCCGCGGCCTGGTGGTGGAGCCGTACCTCGCCACCGTGGTCGGCGCCTGCGCGCTCAAGCTGGCCGGCGGCCAGGACGCGCTGCTGGAGCAGGTCGCCGGCGGCGAGCTGAAGCTGGCGGTGGCCTTCAACGAGCCGCACGCGCGCTACGCGCTCAACGACGTGCGCGTCACCGCCAAGGACGGCAAGCTCAACGGCCGCAAGTCCGTGGTCCTCCACGGCGCGCAGGCCGGCAAGCTCATCGTCTCGGCGCGCACCGCCGGCGCCGATGCCGACACCGGCGGCATCTCGCTGTTCCTGGTCGACCCGCGGGCCGCCGGCGTCAGCGTCACCGACTACCGCACCATCGACAACCTGCGCGCCGCCGACATCGCCTTCCAGGATGCGCCGGGCGAACTGCTGGGCACCGCCGGCGCCGCGTGGGACGTGATCGAGCAGGTCGCCGACTACGCCGCCGTGCTGCTGTGCGCGGAAGCGGTCGGCGTGATCGACGCGCTCAACGCCGCCACGCTGGAATACGCCAAGACGCGCCAGCAGTTCGGCCAGCCCATCGCGCGCTTCCAGGCGCTGCAGCACCGCATGGTGGAGATGTTCATCCACGCCGAGCAGTCGCGCTCGATCACGCTGCTGGCCGCCGCCCGCTTCGACGAGGCCAGCCCCGCCGAGCGCCGCCGCCTGGCCTCCGCCGCCAAGGCGCGCGTGGGGCAGGCGGCCCGCTCGGTCGGCCAGGAAGCGGTGCAGATCCACGGCGGCATGGGCGTGACCGACGAACTGCCGGCCGCGCACATGTTCAAGCGGCTGACGCTGATCAACACCACCTTCGGCGACGTCGACCATCACCTGGGCCGCTTCGCGGCGCAGCCCGGGTTCCTGGAAACCGCCTGATCCGGGAACATGACAGAAACCGCGCCGCAGTCCGGGCGCGGTTTTTTTTCATGCCGCGGCCACCGCCGCGCCACATGCCACACGCCACAGAAGGAAAAGGAGCATCCATGCCTTCCCTGTATTTCGAAGACTTCACCGTCGGCAGCAAGCGCGACCTCGGCTCGCACCTCGTGACCGAGGAAGAGATCCTCGCCTTCGCGCGCCAGTACGATCCGCAGCCCTTCCACGTCGACAAGGACGCGGCGCAGAACAGCATCTACAAGGGCCTGATCTCGAGCGGCTGGATGACCTGCTCGATCATGATGCGGCTGCTGGTGGACAACATGACCTCCAAGTCGGCCAGCATGGGCTCGCCCGGCGTGGACGAGATCCGCTGGCTCAAGCCGGTCTACGCCGGCGACACGCTGAGCGTGTCGCTGGTGGTGCTCGACGCGCGCGCGTCCACCTCCAAGCCGGACCGCGGCGTGATCCACACCCAGTGGGAAGCCACCAACCAGCGCGGCGAGCTGGTCTGCACGGTCAAGGGCATGGGCATGTACGGCCGCCGCCCGGCCTGAGGCCGTTGCCAGCCCGCCTGCATCAAGGCATCATCTGGCGGCGCCGGTTCGCGCCGCTTTCGCCATCTTCGCCATCTTCGCCATCTTCGCCACCCCGCCACCCCGCCACCCCCGCGACAACAACAAGGAGACACCATGCGTACCATCGCTTCGCTCGAAGAACTGGAAAGCCTGCAAGGCCAGGAAGTGGCCGTCAGCGACTGGATCGAAGTCACCCAGCACCAGGTCAACCAGTTCGCCGAAGCCACCGGCGATCATCAATGGATCCACGTCGACGTGGAGCGCGCGCGCCGCGAGTCGCCGTTCGGCGGCCCGGTGGCGCACGGCTTCCTCACGCTGTCGCTGCTGCCCGCGTTCCTGCACAACGCGCTCGACATGCCCGGCGTGAAGATGGGCGTGAACTACGGCCTGAACCGCGTGCGCTTCACCGCGCCGGTGCCGGTCGGCAGCCGCCTGCGCGCGCGCGTGAAGCTGCTCTCGGTGGAGCGCCTCGAGCCGCTGCCCAACGCGCCCGCGCTGGTCGGCGCCCAGTCGATCTGGGAAGTCACGGTGGAGCGCGAAGGCAGCGAGCGGCCCGTGTGCGTGGCGGAGTCGATCACGCGCCGCTACTCGTAGCGCCGGCTCGCGGCACCGACGCATAGCACCCACAGCACCGCTTGGCCGGGCGCGCCTGCCGCGCCCGGCGCGCATCTCTCGCCGACGCGCGCCGCCGCCCACGCCGCGGCGGTTCGCATCGACCCCTCCCCGCACCACGAAGCCGCCGCGCCAGTTCCGTCGCCGGTTGCGCCGTTCATCCCCCCTGGTTCCCCACCGCCATTCGCATCCGCGGAAGGCCGCCGCGCACCACGGCGCGGCAGTCCGGCCGGCGCGCGCGGCCGCGCATGCCCCAATCTGAGTCTGGCCGCCGCCGTGCACGGAGTTGGTGCGCATACATCGCGCACAGTCGTGGTGCGCAGGGCTTTCCCCCGCCACCGGAAGCACGCCACGGCTCGCCCCGCGGCGCCCGGCGCTCATGGCACGCTAGTTGCAGATACGTTACTTGGGGTGCGTTGTTCCTTATCAAACACGAGACAATCTGGGAGCTGCAATGAAACGACGTGACATGCTGAAGCTGTCGGCGGTAGCCGCCGCGGCGCTTTTCGCAACGGCCGGGGTCAGCCCGCTGGCGATGGCGCAGTCCAAGGATCCGATCAAGGTCGGTGTCCTGCATTCGTTGTCCGGCACCATGGCCATTTCCGAAACGTCGCTCAAGGACGTGGCGCTGATGACCATCGACGAGATCAACAAGAGCGGCGGCGTGCTCGGCCGCAAGCTCGAGCCGGTGGTGGTCGATCCGGCCTCCAACTGGCCGCTGTTCGCCGAGAAGGCGCGCCAGCTCGTCACCAACGACAAGGTCGCCGTGACCTTCGGCTGCTGGACCTCGGTGTCGCGCAAGTCGGTGCTGCCGGTCTACGAGGAACTCAACGCGCTGCTGTTCTACCCGGTGCAGTATGAAGGCGAGGAGATGTCCAAGAACGTCTTCTACACCGGCGCGGCGCCCAACCAGCAGGCCATCCCCGCGGTCGAGTACCTGATGAGCAAGGAAGGCGGCGGCGCCAAGCGCTTCTTCCTGCTGGGCACCGACTACGTCTACCCGCGCACCACCAACAAGATCCTGCGCGCCTTCCTCAAGAGCAAGGGCGTGGCGGACAAGGACATCGAAGAGGTCTACACGCCGTTCGGCCACAGCGACTACCAGACCATCGTCGCCAACATCAAGAAGTTCTCGCAGGGCGGCAAGACCGCGGTGATCTCCACCATCAACGGCGACTCCAACGTGCCGTTCTACAAGGAGCTCGGCAACGCCGGCCTGAAGGCCAAGGACGTGCCGGTGGTGGCCTTCTCCGTGGGCGAGGAAGAACTGCGCGGCATCGACACCAAGCCGCTGGTCGGCCACCTGGCCGCGTGGAACTACTTCATGTCGGTCAAGAACCCGACCAACGACGCCTTCAAGAAGGAATGGGCGGCGTGGGTCAAGGCCAACAACCTGCCGGGCGGCGACAAGCGCGTGACCAACGACCCGATGGAAGCCACCTACGTCGGCATCCACATGTGGGCGCAGGCCGTGAAGAAGGCCGGCAGCACCGATCCGGACAAGGTGCGCGCGGCCATGTACGGCCAGACCTTCAAGGCCCCGGACGGCTTCACGCTGACGATGGGCGACAACCACCACCTGTACAAGCCGGTGATGATCGGCGAAGTCAAGGGCGACGGCCAGTTCACGGTGGTGTGGAAGACGCCGAAGCCGATCCGCGCGCAGCCGTGGAGCCCGTTCATCTCCGGCAACGAAGGCAAGCCGGACAAGGTGATGTAAGCCGGCGGCGCAAGCCGCCGCGCGATGCCGGCGCGAGGCGCGCTGCCTCTCCCGCCGGGCCGCGGCGCGGGGCGGGGGGCGGGCCGGCAACGCGCCACGCCGGCCTCCCCGCCGCCGCGCGCGGCATCGTCAGAAGGCCCGAAGGCCAGCCGGCCTGAAGGCCGGCCCTTTCTTCCGCCCTGTCCGCCGGGCGGAAGCCGCCCGCATCGCTGCGCCCCCAAGTACAAGAGACGCGACCCGAAGCGCGCAACCAGGACTCCGCCAGCCCTATGCACCGATCCTTTTCCCTTTCCGCCTTGCCCTGGCTGCGCGCCATGCTGGCCGCGCTGCTGCTGGCCGCGGCGCCGCTGTGGGCCGCGCCGCTCACGCAGGCCGACCTCAAGCCGCTGGCCGAGGACGACTTCGACGCCAAGACCGCCGCGCTGACCGCGCTGGCCAAGGCGCCGCCGGAACAGGCCGGCCCCATCCTCAAGGCGCTGCAGGACGACGCGCTGCAATACGCGCCGTCGGTCGGCATGGTGCGCCAGGACGGCGACAAGACCCTCGACGCGATCACCGGCAAGCCCGTGGCCGTGAAGGCCGACGAGCTCGAATCGCTCACGCTCAACAACAGCCTGCGCGCGCTGGTGGACAGCGCCGCCAGCAGCATGCTGCTGCAGTCGCCCGACGCCACGGTGCGCGCGCAGGCCGTCGACACGCTGCTGGACCAGCCCGGCAGCGCCTCGCGCGAGACCGTGGAAGCCGCGCGCAAGGCCGAGGCCGACGCCGGCCTGCGCGCCAAGCTCGACGTGATCTGGGCCAACATCGTGCTGGCCGAAGGCAGCCGCGACGACCGCCTCGAGGCGGTCCGCATCCTCGGCCGCGACAGCAACCCGCAAAGCCGGCAGAAGCTCCAGCCGCTGGTGGAGAAGGACGCCGCCGGCAACTACCGCGAGCCCGACGCCGAGCTGCGCGGCGCCGCCCAGCAGGCGCTCGACGCGCTGCGCGGCGACCAGCGCCGCGCCGAGCTGATCGGCAACCTGTTCGCCGGGCTGAGCCTGGGCAGCGTGCTGCTGCTGGCCGCACTCGGGCTGGCCATCACCTACGGCCTGATCGGCGTCATCAACATGGCGCACGGCGAATTCCTCATGATCGGCGCCTATGCCACCTACATGGTGCAGGGCGTGTTCCGCGCGCACTTCGCCGGCGCCTTCGACTGGTATCTGCTGGCGGCGCTGCCGGCCTCGTTCCTGGCCTCGGCCATCGTCGGCTTCGTGCTCGAGCGGCTGGTGCTGCGCCATCTGTACGGGCGCCCGCTGGAAACCCTGCTGGCCACCTTCGGCGTGAGCCTGCTGCTGATGCAGGCGGTGCGCACGCTGTTCGGCGCGCAGAACGTGGAAGTGGCCAACCCGTCGTGGATGAGCGGCGGCATCGAATGGCTGCCGGGACTGGTGCTGCCCTACAACCGCATGGTCATCATCGTGTTCGCGCTGGCCGTGGTGGCGGTGGCGTGGGGCGTGCTCAACCGCACGCGGCTCGGCCTGTTCGTGCGCGCCACCACGCAGAACCGCACGATGGCGGCCTGCGTGGGCGTGCGCACGTGGAAGGTGGACAGCTACGCGTTCGCGTTCGGCGCGGGCATCGCCGGGCTGGGCGGCTGCGCGCTGTCGCAGATCGGCAATGTCGGGCCCGACCTCGGCCAAGCCTACATCATCGACTCCTTCATGGTGGTGGTGCTGGGCGGCGTGGGCCAGCTGGCCGGCACCATCATCGGCGCCTTCGGCCTGGGCCTCGTCAACAAGTTCATCGAGCCGTTCTACGGCGCGGTGCTGGCCAAGATCTTCGTCCTGGTGCTGATCGTGCTCTTCATCCAGAAGCGCCCGCAGGGACTGTTCGCGCTCAAGGGGCGCAGCGCGGAGGCATGATGCAGACATCGACAAGCAATCCATCCGCAACGGGTTTCCGGCTGGCCGTGCCGGCGCGCCAGCCGCTGTTCACGCGGCGCGGCTGGTCGGCGCTGGTGGTGCTGGCGCTGATCGCCGCGGTGGGCGTGCCGGTGTGCGCGCTGCTGCTGCCCGAAGGCCATCCGCTGCACGTGTCGGCCTACGTGCTCACGCTGGTCGGCAAGATCATGTGCTTCGCGCTGGCCGCCATCGCGCTGGACCTGGTGTGGGGCTACTGCGGCATCCTCAGCCTCGGCCACGGCCTGTTCTTCGCGCTCGGCGGCTACGCGATGGGCATGTACCTGATGCGCTCGATCGGGCGCGAGGGCGTGTACAAGAGCGACCTGCCCGACTTCATGGTGTTCCTCGACTGGAAGGAGCTGCCGTGGTTCTGGCACGGCACCGGGCACCTCGGCTACTCGCTGCTGCTGGTGGTGCTGGTGCCGGGCGTGCTGGCGTGGCTGTTCGGCTTCTTCGCGTTCCGCTCGCGCATCAAGGGCGTGTACCTGTCGATCATTACGCAGGCCATGACCTACGCCGCCATGCTGCTGTTCTTCCGCAACGAGACCGGCTTCGGCGGCAACAACGGCTTTACCGACTTCAAGCGCATCGCCGGCTTCGCGGTGGCCGCGCCGCACACGCGCACCGCGCTGTTCGTGCTGACCTTCGCCGCGCTGCTGGCCGGCTTCATCGCCTGCCGCTACATCGTTACCTCCAAGCTCGGCCGCGTGGTCACGGCGGTGCGCGACGCCGAGATGCGCGTGATGTTCTCGGGCTACAACCCGCTCGGCTACAAGCTGTTCGTGTGGACCTTCTCGGCGGTGCTGTGCGGCATCGCCGGCGCGCTCTACGTGCCGCAGGTGGGCATCATCAACCCGGGCGAGATGTCGCCGGCCAACTCCATCGAGATGGCGGTGTGGGTGGCCGTGGGCGGGCGCGGCACGCTGATCGGCCCGGTCATCGGCGCCTTCCTCGTCAACGGCGCCAAGACCATGTTCACGGCGTACTTCGCCGAATACTGGCTGTTCCTGCTCGGCGCCATGTTCGTGCTGGTCACGCTGTACCTGCCGGACGGCGTGATCGGCCTGCTCAAGCGGCTGCGCGGCGAGCCGGCGCGGCGCCAGCCCGCGCAGGGCGCGGCCCCGGCGGGCGCCTCGCCCGTCGTCACCCCATCGAATGCAAGCGAGGCGGCGCCGGCCGGCGCCACCCGCAGCGGAGGCGACGCATGAACGCGGCACTCGGAAACCAACAGGCGGAAAGCGGCGACGCCACCGGCCTCGGCCGCGTGCTGGAGCCGGGCGTCATCGACGTCTCGCACGGGCCCATCCTCTACCTGGAAGACGTCACCGTGCAGTTCGACGGCTTCCGCGCGCTCAACAACCTGTCGCTGTCGATCGACCACGGCGAGCTGCGCTGCGTGATCGGCCCCAACGGCGCCGGCAAGACCACCATGATGGACGTGATCACCGGCAAGACCGGGCCGCGCAACGCCAACGTGAGCGGGCGCGTGTTCCTCGGCCAGAGCATCGACCTGATGCGCATGACCGAGCCGAAGATCGCGCAGACCGGCATCGGCCGCAAGTTCCAGAAGCCGACCGTGTTCGAGCAGCACGAGGTGTGGGAGAACCTGGAGCTGGCCATGAAGGCCGACAAGCGCTGGTGGTCGTCGCTGCGCGCGCGGCTGGGCGCCGAAGGCCATCGCCGCATCGAGGAAACGCTGGCGCTGACCGGGCTCGAGGACGAGGCCTACCGCCCCGCGGGGCTGCTCTCGCACGGGCAGAAGCAGCGCCTGGAGATCGGCATGCTGCTGATGCAGCAGCCGCAGCTGCTGCTGCTCGACGAGCCGGTGGCCGGCATGACCGACGAGGAAACCATGCAGCTCGCCGCGCTGCTCAACAGCCTGCGCGGCACCTGCTCGATGATGGTGGTGGAGCACGACATGGAGTTCGTCGCCGCGCTGGCGGGGGACGCCGGCACCGTGACCGTGCTGGCCGAGGGCAGCCTGCTGGCCGAAGGCACGCTCGACGCGGTCAAGCGCGACGAGCGCGTGATCGAATCCTACCTGGGAAGATAACCATGCTGCAGGTCAACGCACTGAACCAGTTCTACGGCGGCAGCCACATCCTGCGCAACGTCAGTTTCGAGGTGCCGCAGGGCAAGCTGACCACGCTGCTGGGCCGCAACGGCGTGGGCAAGAGCACGCTGCTCAAATGCCTGATGGGCGTGGTGCCGACCAAGAGCGGCAGCATCAGCTGGGCCGGGCACGCGCTGGAGAAGAAGCCGCCCTACGAGCGCGTGGCCGCCGGGCTGGCCTACGTGCCGCAGGGCCGCGAGATCTTCCCGCGCCTGACCGTGGAAGAGAACCTGCTGATCGGCGCGGCCAGCCTCAAGCGCCCGAGCGGCGTGCCCGACCGCATCTACCAGCTGTTCCCGGTGCTGCGCAGCATGCGCGCGCGCCGCGGCGGCGACCTTTCCGGCGGGCAGCAGCAGCAACTGGCGATCGGCCGCGCGCTGATGAGCGAGCCGGAACTGCTGATCCTGGACGAGCCCACCGAAGGCATCCAGCCGTCCATCATCCAGGACATCGGCCGCGCGCTGCGGCTGCTGGTGGACGAGTTCGGCATGACCGTGCTGCTGGTGGAGCAGTACTACGAATTCGCGCGCCACCTGGCCGACCACTACGTGGTGATGAGCCGCGGCGAGGTGGTGGCGAAGGGCGAGGGCGCGCGCATGGAAGAGGACGGGGTGCGGGAGCTGATCGCGGTGTGAGGCGGATGGCAAGCTGCGCGCTGCGCCGCCGCGATACCACTTCCAGCCGGCCGGGCCGCGCGCTATGATGCCCGCATCACGCGCGCCGCGCCGCCGGCGCCCGCTTTCCAGGTTCCCATGCGTCATCCGGATTTTCCTTCGACCGTTGCCGTGCCGCCCGCATGGGAGGCCAGCCTGCGCCTGGCGTTCGCCGCGCGCGGCGAACGCACCGCGCTGGTCGAGCGGCGCCACCGCGGCCCGCTGCTGGTGCAGAAGCCGCTCTATCCCGAAGGCGGCATCTGCCACGCGGTGATCCTGCATCCGCCCGCCGGCATCGCCGGCGGCGACAGCCTGGAGATCGCGCTGGCGGCGGGTGCCGGCGCGCATGCCGTGATCGCCACGCCGGGCGCGACCAAATGGTACAAGTCGCTCGGCCGCGCGGCGGCGCAGCGCGTCACGCTAGAACTGGATGCGGGCGCGCGGCTGGACTGGCTGCCGCAGGAGAACATCGTGTTCGACGACGCGCATGCGTGCCTGTCCACCACGCTGACGCTGGCGCCCGGCGCCAGCGCGATCGGCTGGGATGCCGTGGTGCTGGGGCGCCAGGCCAGCGGCGAGACCTGGGCGCGCGGCACGCTGCACATGGACACGCGCATCGCGCTGGCGGGCAGCCGGCGCGCGCTGTGGCTCGAAAGCGCGCGGCTCGACGCCGGCTCGGCGCTGCGCCGCGCGCCGGCCGGGCTGGACGGGCTCAACGTCATGGCCACGCTGTGGGCGGTGGGCGAGGGCGCCACGCCGGCGCTGGCCGAGGCGCTGGCGGAAACGCTGCCGTACCGCGCCGACCTGCGCGCCGGCGTGACGCGCCTCGAGCAGGACGGCCACGCCATGCTGCTGCTGCGCGTGCTGGGCGCGCGCATGGAAGACGTGCGCGCGCTGATGGTGCGGGCGTGGAGCGCGCTGCGCGAGCCCATCCACGGCGTGCCGGCGCGGCCGCTGCGCCTGTGGGCGACATGAGGGCCCGGCGCGGCGCCGGCACGGACAACAACGAAACAACGGGAATGCCGAGATGGAACTGACTCCGCGAGAGAAAGACAAGCTGCTGATCTTCACCGCCGCGCTGCTGGCCGAGCGCCGCCGCGCGCGCGGGCTCAAGCTCAACTACCCGGAAGCGGTGGCGCTCATCACCGCCGCCATCATGGAAGGCGCGCGCGACGGCCGCACCGTGGCCGAGCTGATGCACGAAGGCACCACCGTGCTGACGCGCGAGGACGTGATGGACGGCGTGGCCGAGCTGATCCCCGAGATCCAGGTCGAAGCCACCTTCCCGGACGGCACCAAGCTGGTCACGGTGCATCACCCGATCGTCTAAGGCGAGCCACGCCGCATCCTGTCGCATCCTGTCCAACAAGAAAACACGAGGCATCAAGACATGAACCGTTCCACCCGCGCGCGCGCCATCGTCGGCGCCTCCCTGGCGCTGGCCAGCGCCGCCGCCATCGCCCATCCCGGCCACGATGCCGCCACCGTCGGCGCCAGCCTGTGGGCCGGCCTGCTGCATCCGTTCACCGGCATGGACCACCTGCTGGCGATGACCGGCGTGGGCGTGTGGAGCGCGCTGGGCGCGCGCTCGCCGCGCGAGGCGCTGCGCATGCCGTTCGTGTTCGTCGCGCTGATGCTGGCCGGCGCCGCGCTCGGGCTGGCGGGGGCGGGGCTGCCGCTGGTGGAGCCGATGATCGCCGCCTCGCTGCTGGTGATCGGCCTGCTGGTGGCGCTGCGCGCCAGGCTGCCGGCGTGGGCCGGCATGGCCATCGTCGGCGGCTTCGCCGTGTTCCACGGCTACGCGCATGGCGCCGAGCTGCCCACCGCGGCGGGCGCGCTGCCGGCCGCGGCCGCCTACGTGGGCGGCTTCACCGTGGCGACCATGATGCTGCACCTGAGCGGCATCGGCCTGGGCCAGGCGCTGCGCCGCCACGCCGGCTGGCTGGCGCGCGTGGCCGGCGCGGGCGTGGCGCTGTACGGCGTCGGCCTGATGGTGGCCTGATGTGGCTCGATGCGGCCCGGCGCCGCTTTCGCATCGCGTTGGAAACGTCGACAAGGAACCCGACATGATTCCCGGTGAACTGATGCCCGCCGAGGGCGAGATCGAACTCAACGCGGGCCGCCAGACGGTCAGCGTGACGGTGGCCAACACCGGCGACCGGCCGGTGCAGGTTGGCTCGCACTTCCATTTCTACGAGACCAATGCCGCGCTCGACTTCGACCGCGAGGCCGCGCGCGGCTTCCGCCTGAACATCGCCGCCGGCACCGCGGTGCGCTTCGAGCCGGGCCAGAGCCGCACGGTCGAGCTGGTGGCGCTGGCCGGTGCGCGCATCGTCTACGGCTTCAACGCCAAGATCATGGGAGCGCTGTGATGAGCGTGAAAATCTCCAGGCAGGCCTATGCCGAGATGTTCGGCCCCACCACCGGCGACCGCCTGCGGCTGGCCGACACCGGGCTGGTGATCGAAGTCGAGAAGGACTTCACCATCTACGGCGAGGAAGTGAAGTTCGGCGGCGGCAAGGTGATCCGCGACGGCATGGGCCAGAGCCAGCGCATGGCGAAGGATTGCGTCGACACCGTCATCACCAACGCGCTGATCGTCGACCACTGGGGCATCGTCAAGGCCGACATCGGCCTCAAGGACGGGCGCATCGCATCCATCGGCAAGGCCGGCAACCCGGACATCCAGCCCGGCGTGACCATCGTGGTCGGGCCCGGCACCGAG
>Ga0255334_1001319_pt1 | contig 11679 bp, 17 predicted proteins | sample EtOH5_35cm_T3_12_FD_202080 | JGI IMG/M metagenome (GOLD analysis project Ga0255334, IMG submission 202080) | Sandy soil microbial communities from University of British Columbia, Vancouver, Canada - EtOH5_35cm_T3_129 | ecosystem: Engineered > Artificial ecosystem > Sand microcosm > Unclassified ...
CGCGCGAACGACTGTTAGGCGAGCGCAAGGATGGCGAGGCGAAGCGATGAACGAGCGAGAGGAGGAAATCTACATGCGCGGCGAGACGATGGCGTGGCTGTCGATGCTGCGCCGGTGCTTGCGCGCACTCCGCATCGAGGACACAACAGAGACGAAGTTGGCCGAGCTTGTCGCCGAGCGGCAGGCGGCGATCGAAACGCTACGACAGATTGCGGAGAATGGCGGCGGCGATAACGACTGGACGAACGAGCTTCACCTGTCCGACATCATCGAGAAGCATATGAATTGGAGCCGCGAATGAACGATCACGAGGGGCTGCGCATTCAAGAGTTGGCCGCATCGCTTGGGCTGCCAACGAACGGCGATTGGGCGCAGATGGAAGGGAGCCGGACGCTTAACGAACTGGCGGAAGACGCTGGCGTCTGCCCCGATTACATCTCCGTCCACATCGAGGCGCGGGTTACTCGCGATGGACTCGGGCTGCGGTTAGTGACGACATGGGATACCGGCTACGGCCCAGCGATCACACCGCGTCTGCCTAACCCACGGATCGAGATTCCGCAACTCCCGCTCCTCGAATCCACCATCACCGCAATCATGACCGCGCCACTGTCGCCGGAGATGCGCGGGGCGCTGATTCGCGCGGCGATTGAAGGGAGCATCCGATGAACGCAGACGGATGGCAACCAATCGACTCCGCGCCGAAGGACGGGACGGATGTGCTGATCTATCACCAATCCCGAACAAGCGACAGCATCATCGTGATCGCACAATGGACTGACGACGGCATGGATTCGTATCACTGGTGCGACGCTGTAGCGATCTACGAACCCACCCACTGGCAGCCGCTGCCCGATCCGCCGGAGGCGAAGTCATGAGCGATAACGACGATACCGCGACGGCGGGCGAGGGTGAGGATGCTAAAGGAGACCCCGCCCTACAACCACACACGCGGCGATTCCGCGCTCTATCCTTGCGAGATCTGCGCTGGGATCGTGAGGGTGCTACGGCGAGACTATGACAGGCGTGTCAGGGCACCAGCGCGAGCAGCGCCGCAACGTCAGCGCGGAATTGCTTCAGGTCGACGAGGTTCCCCGGACACGACTTTGCCGCGTTGAAATCGCGATGCCCGAAGATTTGCGACGGCTGGATTTGCCATCGCCGACAGATCGACGCGGCGAGCGTGACGGCAGATTTCATCTGCGCCGCCGGAACGGGTTCCACGTCGAAGTTACCAACGAGGCAGATGTGAATGCCGTTCTGATTCGCACCCGGTGCCGCTGCCGCCGTCTCCTCCTCCATGCGCCCGACCATCGTCTCGTATGCGTCGCCGACCAGATCGATCCCGTACTGGTAACCGATCGCCAGCATCCCCATACCCTGTGGTTTCGGCGTGGTGTGGTAGCGACGGATTGCGCCCCATGACACGGTGCCTGAGTCCTTTGTCAGCGAGTGATGGAGAACAACGGAGGTCTTTCTCATGGCCTTATCCTATCAGGTGACGCGCCGGGACCGGTGGAGGTGAGCGGCTCCGGTCCCGGCGGCCACGCTACGTCCGACGTTGCGGCCACATCGAACGATTCACGGGTGATGCTCCGCCGCACTGTGCGCACGGGTCAAATCGTGCCGACGTGCTGCGCGTCGAGATCTTCGATGATGTTCGCGGCGAAGTCCGTCCACCGCTGATCGATGACGAAGTAGAAGGACACGTCCACGGCCGGCGAAACGAACTTCCCGCCAGCCGCGTAGATCAGATCGCCCGGCTCGAACAGCGAGCGCGGAACGTCCTGCATCCGCGCCCACGTGGTAGTGGCTTCGTGATTCGGGTCGTAGTACGGGCGGCCAGCTGGAACAGGCGGCGGATCGACAGGCGGCTCGACCGGCGGAGGCGGATCGACAGCACCGTTTGGCGGCGTGCCGCCGCGCTGGCGGATTGCGTCCATGATGTCGACTTCGTTCTCGGCCTTCATCTCGGCCCACATCTCCGGCGTGATGCCGTGCTGCGCGGCGAGCGCCTTCATGTCGTGGCCGAGCTTCATGCCGCGAGCGATCAGCTGCTCGGCCAGCGTGACGTACTGAAGAATCAGGAGTGGCGTCATTTCACACCTCCCGCCAGAGCCTCAGCCTGCATGCGTAGAATCTCGCGGTGTAGCTCGTTGAGGATCGCCTGAAACGCGGACTGCCAGCCGGTCGAATCGCCGCCTGCTCCGATCGCAGCCCAGTCATCCGCGACACGAGACGCGCGCCGCCAGACATCGGTTACCGTGCCGTCGATCGCGTGGATTTGCAGCACGAGTTTGTCATCGACGAGTTTCGCCACGTAGGCATCGGCGACCGAATCGCGCACGGCGACGCGTACGAGCTGCGCCTGCGCGAGAGCCTTCTTTGCGGCGTCGGGGGTCGTGACCGATGACACGTCCGTGACGAGTTGCGGCGCGCGCCACGACGCGCAGGCCGTGGAACTCAGCGCGATGATGAGTGCGCCGATGATGCACAACAGATTGCGGTTTCTCATGATGTCCCTCCATGTTGGTTGTTAGGGCTATCCGTTCGGCAGCGCCGTTTTTCCGCTCCCCGTGATCTTCTCGACGATCGTCGGAGGCGGAGGAACGACTGCGACAATCTCGGCTTTCGTCGTACCCGGCTCAGCGTCCAGCGCTTTCTGTACGATCGCTTCGGTGTAGTGCCGCTTCTGCCACTTCGACCACATCGACTGTAGCCACGGGCCGATGATGAGAAGCAGAGCCACGATCGTCGGGATTTCGCGGATGTACTGATTATAAAACTCCTGCGAGATGAGCTGATGGCCGAGCATCAGCCCGCCTATCAACACGAGAAAATTCCGCAGCGTCGTTCCAGTGTTGTCCGCGCTCGCGCTGGTAATCGGTTTCTCTTCAGCCATATCGCCTCCTCTACGCCTTCTCGGGTTGCTGTGTCCGCCGCACGGGAGCCGCCTTGATGGCATCCCACAGCGCCTTCGACCCTACCTTTTCGATGTCAGGCAGCCGCTCGTAACGCAGGTCGAGCGTCGCCTCTATTTCCGCCACATCCATGTCGAGCTCGTCGCCGTAATCCTTGATGACGGGGCAGTCGGCTCCGTTTCGGCACGCGCTGAATCGCCCGATGACGCGAAGCGCACGGATGACCGCTAGTCGGAGCTGGTCAGTGCGCTCCTCATTTCGCTGCATCCGTTTGACGAGTCGTTCCATCTGCTCCATCGCGGTCAGCTCGTGCTGCTCATCTTTGTCGCGACGGTGCATGAGCCACTTTACGCCCCACGTAATCGCGATGGCTGCGACGCCAGCGGCAGCTGTGATGGTCTGCGCCGATGGCTGTGATACGAGCGTCACAACCAGCCCCAAGATCCCCGCCCCCGTCAGCACCGGTTTCATGATGTCGTGGCCCTTTTCGCTGTCGTCACTCATTTCATCTGCCTAACCGAGCCATACATCGCCATCGCGGCCATGAACACCACGAGGCCGTGCGAGAGCGGCGCAAATCCGAAGCGCACGAATAACTCCGATGCCATCGTCATCCAGTATACGCAACACGTCCCCATGAGGACGATGCCCGGCGCGCCGCTACTGCCGCGGGGATCGATGACGAGGCAGAGCATAGACAGCGCGACGGCGGCGAGTGCGTAGTATTCGGTCGTGGGCCAGAGCATGTAGTAGCGCGCGACGCCAGACCCGAGAAGGCTCGTGTGTACCATGAGTAACGCAACGCCCACGAGTGACAGCGCGAAGCCCTGATAGATCTGGACAGCATCGGGATCGGCGTAGCGGAAGTAGAACAGCCGCCGCGCGATCGTGCCGCGAGAGCTGAATTTGGCCCACATCATCATTCGATGTACCTCAAGTTGTTCGCCGCGAGTCCGTACTTGATGATCGCGTACACGGCCGGACCGAGCCACCATCCACGCTCGTGATTGCGTTGCGCCTTCGTCGCGATGCGGTCAACGAGATACGCGACTCCAATCGAGGCGAGCATGAATGCAGCCTCGTTGTCGCGCGGCAGGTTGCCCCATACTGGGTTGCCCTCGACGCACGCCGAACAGGAATTGAGCGCGAGAACGGTTGTGCCGCCGTCTGCGAGCGACGAGCCGTAGACGTTCCAACGCATGATCGCGAGGCGGCGGGCATCGTTGGCGCGATCGACAGCGATACGGGCGTCAACGTAATCAGTCACATGTTGCGGCGTCACGCGGCCGACCGGCATCGGCGGATAGGGCAGCGTGGCGCAGGCCGTGAGCAGAATCGCGACGATCGCGATCACGCAGCCCCAGATCAGCCGGAGCAGCCCGCGCTCGAATGGCGTGCGGCGTTCGGTCACGACTGCGCCTCCGCTGCTACGAGGTCGGCGACGCACGGCAGTTCCCGAAGCTGCAAGCCAAATCCCATGGCCTTGCACGCTTTACTAAGATCCAGACCGCACACGACGCACGCGAATTGTGGGTAGTTGCACCCCGGCCATTCGTAGCTCCATGCGGCAGGGAATCCGCAACGCCCGCACATACGGCCGTTCTCTCGCTTGCTCGTGCGCGTGCTCATTCGATCCTCCGAAACGATCCAGTGCCGATCGGGTGCGCCTGAATCTCGCACTCGCCGAACTGCTCGCGCATTGCAGCATTCAGGAATTGCTCGTCCGACTTCGGGTCAAATCCCGTGATCGTCGCCATGCCTGCACGAATCGCCTGCACTGGAGTCGTGTAGACCTGAAATCGTAGCGTGACTTCTTGGAGCGAGCGCTTCATCGTCACGCCTTCGGAATTAGTTCGACCTTGATTTCCGCTGCACCGTTCTCGGCGTCTACGTGACCGTTCGATTGCACCAGCACGGCGCGCCCGGCGGGCATGCACTGAATCACCTGCAAAATGGCATTCACTGCACGCTCCGGAAAGTAGGCCGAGCTGCGCTGGTGAATCGCGATTACTTCAGCCTCTGCTTTGTCCTTCGTGTCAGCCACGAACTTGATTCCCCAACTCATAATTTCTCTCCTTTTCTTGTCTGCCCGAGCATCTGAAGTGCGAGGGCGAGTGTGATGGTTAGGCGCATGGCGTTAGGGGGTCGTGAGGCTGGTGTCGTCGTAGGTGAACGTGCCGTCCGTCCAGACGCCGTGAATTGACGTGGCGACCCACTCGGTCGCGTTGATGGCGACCAGCGTGACGACGGAGCCAATAGTCGTGGACTCGATGTAGCCAGCCGCAGCCGTCACCTTGTCGATGACGCGGATGGTGTCGGCGGTGTTCGCGGTGATGCGAATACCGTCAGCGTCCAGAATCACCCACTGGTAATGCCGACCACCGACAGCCGTCGGGAGCGTGTAATCATTCCGCGCAGTTGCTCCGGTGTTGGAATAAACGCGGCCCATGGTTGGGCCGTCTACAGTGGGGGCCGTTGCTGTGTCGAAAACGTCGCGACCGACCCCGCGCATCGTTACCGATCCGTTCCCAATCAGGACTTGATTGGATACGTCCAGCATCGTCGTCCCGTTGTACTTGAGCAGCAGGTTGGTCGCCGCGCCGGAGTCGAGGATCGGCGAGATCAGCGACGTGCCGAAGTAGCCCGAGCGGACGGTGAGCGATGTACCGCCGAGGTCGTAGGAGTTGGTCGCCTCTGGCATCAGCGCATATGCATCACTAGATGTCCGGAATCTCCACCTGACACCACCATTGATGTGGATACCGAACACGGCATCGTTCACTGAGCCTATAAACAGCCCGCTCGCTGACCCTCCACCGCTACCTTTGTCGGTCTGGATATACGACGATCCCCCAGAATGGAAGAAACGCAGCGTTTCGTAATTCGTGCTGCTGGTGTACGTTTCGTAGACGCGAAATTCCTGCGCCGTCGTCGCGTTCCGCAGGCCGAGGACTCCGGCGGCGTCGCGAGCTAGGATCACGTCTTGTGACGTTGTATTAGGATCACCACTAGCGAATCCGAATAGCGTTCCAGAAGCGAGCGAAAACACCGTTGGGCCAATCACGGCTCGGTATGTGGCGTTCGCAATGATTCCGATTGAATTGACCCCCTGTCTAACGAGGCCGGTATCTGGGTCATCTCTCCACGCCATGCTCGGCGCTCCGGCTGTGCCTGCGGGGAGGAGGATATTTCCCGCGCTCGTCAGCCGGAACACGTTCGTCACGTTGTTCACGGCGTAGAGAAAATCGCCGGTGTCCGTGTTCGGGATCACGAGGCTCACGAGTGGCGACGATGCCGCCGTCGCGCGCCCAAAGAATGCGGCTCGCGCCGCGCCGCCGATGACCGTCATGGCGTCGGCCGTGTCGTTGCTCACGCTCGTCACGGTCAGCGGCGTGCCGCTCACGTCGGGGATGATCGACATCGCGCCGGTCATGTCGGGCGGGCCGCTCGTGCCGTCCTGTCGGACGTAGAGGCCGTCGGCGGTGGACTCGGAGAGGCCGCCGGAACCGGATGGCGGAACGACGAGTTCCTGCGCCGCCAACGGCCACGCCATCGCGAGCGCAACAATCAGTCCGAGAATTCGGTTAGGCGTTCGCATTATTCAATTCCCTTTGCGTAGACGAGATCGATGATCGATGCGCCAGCCGCGGTGTCGATGATCCGGATCGTCTTGAACTTCGCGAATTCCGATGGCCCCCACTTTAGGACCGCGCCAGCCGGGACCAGCACGCCGACCGTCGCGGTCGGGTCGCGATTGTAGAGGTATCGGATCGGGTAGCTGCCGACAGACATCACAACCTCAACCGCATCGGCCGGGAGTGTGCCTCCAGCATCGGGCGCGTCGTTTGGAGATGTCACCGTGTTCGGGCTGTACTGTGACCATCCCTTGATCCGCTTCACCGATACGGTTGTGGTGATAGTTCCAGCGAAGGACGAATCGAAGGTCAGCGTGACTGCGCCGTCAGCGGTCGCGGTGATGTCCTGCGTAAACGTCGCGCTCGAGCTGCGCGCCGTTCCCGATGCGCCGCCGACCGCGAGTGTGATTGACCCCGCGGTGCGTATGATCGTCAGCGATGTCGTGTACGTCTTGCCGAGCATCGCCGCAGTGCCGGTGTTCGTCAGGACGAGATCCGACGCCGACGCGGTGCGTGTGATCGTAGTCGCCGCGCAGCTTGAAGCCCCGACGGCAACCGCCAGACCCCAGCCGGGGCATGTGCCGGTGACCATCTCGCTCCCGGTGATTTCGGTCGTGGCGTAGGGATACGTCGCGGCACTTGCCGAGAGCGCCACCGCGAGCATCGCGCAGATGAGTAAGAGTTTCGCTTTCATGCCGTGCCTCCGTTGCTGTTGACTGAGTTTAACATTTTCGATTACCGCGAACGTCGAACGTATACGATGACCTTTGCTCCCGTGAGCGTGCCGCCCGCTGGAATCGCAGGCATCCATGCGCCGATGCGCGCGCCCTTCGCGACACGCCGCACTTCGTGGAAGATTGATTCGTTTGCGAGTACGATCGCGCTGAAAAGTAGTTGCGGTCTCTGGTCATCCGATCCGCTCGACGTGTAGATCGTCGACCAAGTTCCCGCGGTCGGTTCGCCTTCGGCCGCCGTGCCGACTTCCGCGACCCACGAATTAGCGGCGCCGCCAGCATTCGCCCCAGCCTCGAGCCGCACGCGCGAGATCTCGCAATCGAACGGCGCCACCGTCCAGTCGAGCGGCGCGCTACTCGTGCCCGTGACCGTGCCGAGACTGATCACAAGCGGGATCTCGTCAATCGCGATGTCGAGCGGCACGGCACGCGAGCGAACCGCGGTTACTGCGCTTCCGTCCGCGTCCGCTTCCGCAAGGAGTTGCGCGCCAGTGATCGGCGTAACCTCCGTAGCAGACGCCGAGAAATTTCCATCGGGTCGAGCCCAGATGTAGTTAGTGATCGAAGCTGTGACTGCGACCGTTGAACGGATGTCGTGAAACCCGAAGACCGACGTGTCATAGAGTGCGCGCCCCGAGTGAACGTAGACGTTAAGTCCTGACGCGGCTTCGACCATGTAATCGCCGCGGATAAAGGTGCCCGACAAATCGCCATCGTTAATGACGGACGTTCCGCCAACCTGATAAGTGACCGTGGCCCATCGCAGGAAAATGTGATTCGCAGGCAGCGCTGGCGCGGTCGGTGTCGTGCTGCGCGTACCCTTCGTGACCGTGACGACGCCCGCAGAGTTCTGCGTGATCGCCGCGATGTACGATTGCCCCGCCGTGAGCGCGGAGGGAACGCTGTCGTTCTGATTCAGCGTGTGCGCGCTGCGAACGCTACAGCCTCGCGTGCCGTCGTAATCCCACGTGCCGCGCTCGACGGTGATGGAGTCGGTTCCCGCGGTGATGATCTCGCGCCCCGTGGCAACGCGCCGGATCGACGTGTCGCGATACCCTGGTACGACGCCGCCGCCACGGTTCGCGACCTGTGAGGCGAGCGCGACCGCGTTCTGATCCCAGAGCGGAACGAGCCGGAATTCAATCGCGGCCGTCGTGATGTCGGACGGCGCGAAGAAGATGAGATCGAAAAGGATTCCACAGTCTTCTGGGATGTCCGGCAGGACGAAGTCGCTGAAGCTGCCGATGCGCTTTGACCCCGTGGTGTACGGGCCGAAGGTCGCGTCGCCATCGTTATAGACGCCCGTGGCGCGCATCGATGCCCAGCCGTCATCGAGGACGGGCGCGCCGCTGCTGACCCATACGCCCGCGACCTTCACTTCGAGCTTCAGCCGAACGCCCGTCATCGCGCCAGCACTTTCCGCACCGCCGAGATCGTTGATGAGCTCGCGCGAGTACGTTGCCGACGTGTCGCCGGGACCGAGCGTGATCGTCACGGGAGCCGCGAGGCTTGCGTGTCCTGACTCCCACACCTGTGGATATCCGCCCATTCGCTACGCTCCTCGCCTAACCGGCGAACGCTACTCCCGTCCAAAGTTTTGCTGCCGCTGCCGCAATCGCCGACCATGTTACGCCGCCATCCGTGGATCGCATGACGCGATTCGTGCCGGATGTCGCCACCGCGACGTATTCGCTGTTGCCGTATGCAATGGCGTTCCACGCGTTCGCTTCTGGCGCTGCAATCGCAGCCCACGTGACACCGTGGTCCGTCGAGCGCATCACGCGATTCGTTCCCGACGTGGCGACGGCCACCACAACACCGGCGCCATCGCTCGTGACGCCTTCCCAATCATTCGATTCCGCCGGTGTGCGCGTCGTCCACGTCACGCCATCGGGTGAGGTTGCGACGCGTGCCGTGCCGCTGGCCGCTGCAACCGCGACATATAGCGATCCGCTGTACGTGATCGCGTCCCAGCCAGACGTGGCACTCATGGTTTGCAGAGTCCACGTCACTCCGTCGGGACTCGTCATCGCCCGATTCGAAGCGTTAGCTACGGCCACGAACTGCGAGCCGCCCCACGTGACCGCGATCCACGAGACCGCGAGTGGCGCCGCAATTGCGCTCCACGTCACGCCGTCGTCGATCGACCGCATGATGCGGTTCGTTCCGTTGACGGATACCGCGACCCATGTGCCGTTTCCATCGGTTGCGACGCTGCGCCACGAATTCGCTTCAGCGGCCGAGTGCGCCGTCCACGTCTTACCATCCTGCGATGTTGCCACGCGGTTCGTTCCTGTTGACGCCACGGTGACCCAAGTGCCGTCACCGTACGCAATGTTCTGCCACGCGCCGCTTGATGGCGCATCGCGAGAGGCCCACTCCGTCGGCGGATTGATCGCGCTCATGAATGCGGCCGTCGGCGTCGCCGCACCAGACTCCACCGCGACCCACGCGACCGGAGGAACTTCGTAGACTTCAATCGCGTCCTCGAATTCGACGCCGTGGCATGTGAGATTCGACAGTCCAAGCGGCGCGTCCGCGGCGGCAACGAGCGAGCATGTGATGAGCGTACTTGTGATGACTGGCGGCGTGTCGTCCGTGACTTCGGCGAGTTCGTAGGTCGGCGCCGCACTGAGATGGAAGCCGCGAAGCCGTAATTCCTGCGGTGCTGGATCGCCCGCGCCCAGCCTAACCGGATTCGGCGACAGTCCCGTCACGATCGCCCGCATGTAGCGGCTGATCGCGCCGGACGGCACAAGCGCCACGCCGCGCTGCTCACGCGGGCTCAGCATGAGGATCACGTCACCGGCGCCGATGGTTTCGCGTGACGCCGCGAGCGGACCGATAACGACACGCATCCCCGGCAAGAGATCCGCGCCGACGTTCGATCGCGCCGTTCCGACTTCCTTCGTTCGCAGCGATTCGTACTGGTACGTGCCGTCCGCGTTGCGCGAGAGGATCGTTCCTTGCCGCGTGTCGCCACGCTGGCGCGCCGCCTTGTCCGGCAGATTCTTAGAGTTCTGCATCGGCCACCTCCGGCGGATACCAAATGAGCTGCGCCGACATCGTATTCGACTCCGGATCGAGGTTCACGCTTTCGACGAGGAAGCGCACTCCGGTGATCGCCGAATCGAATCCGTCGCCGAGCGTGACGTAATGTCCGGCGCGCAACGCATGGTCGAGCGGCATGACGAGCGGCACCGGCCACGAAGACAGGTCGCGCAGCTCGGCATTCGCGAGGATCATGCAGTCTTCTTCGTCCTGGCAGAATTCGTTAACGATGACATCTTCGCGCACGCCATTCAGCGACGAGCGCACCTGATCTTCGACCGACTGCCGAATCTCTCGTGAGAGCGATTGCGGCACGACTTCTTCGGGTCGCGGCCGCGCGCCGCTGCGCTGTTCGGTCGGCGCGATGACGAGCTTGTCCGTCGCCGATTCCTCGAGCCGCGACGTGATCGCGTAGGAATCCGTTCCGGTGATCTGCTGATACGTCGTTGTTTGGACGCTCACCGTTCTCAATGCTTCGGTTTCCGCACTCCGGTATTCCTTCTGGCTCGCATCGAATCCGTAGACGAACGATCCTGCGCGCTGTGAGGTTGCCACGGCGCCGCGGGTCCATGCCTGCTTCGTGACGACTTCGCTCGTGAGGTAGCCTTCGGCGTCCGTCGTCCAGACCGTCGTCTGCACCTCGGTGCGCTCGGTCGGAACGTGCGTCGTTTCGTAGAACACCGAAACGCCCTGCCCGTCCTCGGTCATCGGGATCGGATTGCCGCCGCCGTTGTGCGTTTCGACGGGCGGCGTTCCGGTGAGTTCGAACAGCGCGATGTACCTGTGGTGAATGCGCGCCGTGGTCTGCGTCTCGCGGAGCACCGCGCCGTTCGTGATTTCCTTGAACGTGTGCGTACGCTGCACCATCTCCCATCGTTCCTTTGGGTAGACGCGCCATGAGCCGTCCTCGTACTGGTAGACGTAGCCGGAGACCGCGAACGGGTTGACCGTCGTGCCATCGGTTTCGAGCTGTAGTCGTGCCGCACGCCGCGCGTAGTAGCCCCATTCGACGGCCTCGCTCGACACGAGGAAGTCGCCAACGAACACCTGCGTGTAATCCACGCGCCGCGTGAGCCGGTAGCTCGCGACCGCGTCGGTGTAGCTCACGGTCGTGATCGCGCCTGCGTTGTCCTGGCGAGCGACGGCGCCCAACACCGCGTAGTTCTGATATTCGAGCTCCGAGAAGCTGACCGTGCGGAAGCCGTCGCCGGTTGCCCGCTCATAGTTGATCGCGACGACGGTGACCTTGTTCTGCGTCGGAGCCGCTGGCGGCTGGAACGGCCCGATGTCGATGACATCCTTCGGGGTGAGTACACGCGCACTCGGCATGTCGGGCGA
>Ga0255334_1001322_pt1 | contig 11623 bp, 7 predicted proteins | sample EtOH5_35cm_T3_12_FD_202080 | JGI IMG/M metagenome (GOLD analysis project Ga0255334, IMG submission 202080) | Sandy soil microbial communities from University of British Columbia, Vancouver, Canada - EtOH5_35cm_T3_129 | ecosystem: Engineered > Artificial ecosystem > Sand microcosm > Unclassified ...
GGCCGATTACATTGCCAATGACCTGGGCTTCCAGGGCAATCCCACCGACAACAACAGCGTGCAGGCCATTTTCGACAACGCTCAGAACCAGGGCGGGATGATTGCCGGCACTGATCAAGCGGATACCTTGGTGGGCAGCTCGGGCAACGACACACTGGATGGCGACTTGGGCGCCGACACAATGACCGGTGGCGATGGCAACGACATCTACGTGGTCGATAACGCGTTCGACAGTGTGGAGGAAACCAACACCTCGACCGCGCAGATTGATACCGTGCAGGCCTCGGTCAGCTGGACGCTGGGCGCCAATCTCGAGAATCTGGTGCTCACCGGCGTGTCGGAAATCGACGGCACCGGCAATGAGCGGCGTAACTTCATCACCGGCAATGCTGCCGACAACGTGCTCGATGGTGCCGCAGGGGCCGACAGCATGAGCGGTGGCGATGGTGACGACACCTACTATGTCGACAATGTCGACGACACCGCGATCGAGACCAACAGCAATGCGGTGCCTGGAGGAGTCGACAACGTGCACAGCAGCCTGGCGGCCTATACCCTCGGCAGCAACATCGAGAATCTGTATGTCGATAGCGCTGGAGCCGCCAATGGGACAGGCAATGCGCTGGACAACACGCTATTCGCCGGTGCCGGCAACAATGTGCTGGACGGACGCGATGGCAACGACACAGTGTCCTTCGAGCGGGCCCTGGCGGGCGTTACTGTAAACCTATCGACGTCCGCACAACAAAACACCGCGGGGTCGGGGCTCGACACCTTGAAACTCCTCGAAAACGTGACGGGAAGCGCCAACGCCGACAGTCTGTCGGGCAACAGCGCCGCGAATATCCTGAACGGTGGTGCCGGTAACGACACCCTGGTGGGTGGTTCGGGCGATGACCGACTGATCGGCGGCGCAGGCACCGACAACCTCACCGGTGGCACTGGCGCGGACACCTACGTGTTTGGAGCGCTGTCGGACATGGGCGTCGGGGCTTTACGCGATGTGATTAGCGGTTTCAAGACCACTGAGGGTGATCATCTGGATTTCACCGGCCTGGACGCCAACCCGCTGACCGCCACCGTCGACGCATTCATGTTCATTGGCAGCAACGCCTTCGACCCCACCAACGCCACTGGCCAACTACGCTTTGCCGACGGCATCCTCTCCGGCAGCGTCAACGCCGACGTCACCCCCGAGTTCGAATTCGAGATGGTGGGCGTCAAGGAGCTGCAGGCCAGCGATTTCACAGCCTGACCTGATGTGAGGGAGCCTGCTCGCGATAGCGGTCGGTCAATCAGCTTCCATGCTGAACGTACCGCCGTCATCGCGAGCAGGCTCGCTCCCGCAGGTTTTTTTCGGTGCCTGAAAATCAAAGACCAACACAGACTAATGTGGCGAGGGGATTTATCCCCTCGCCACAATTCACCACGGCCAGTCGCGCTGCCAGCGCAGGACTGGCTTCACGCTCATTCCTCTTTGAACGCCGCAAGCAAGCGCTCACGCAAAGGTTTCATCAGGTAATTCATCAAGGTGCGTTCCCCCGTCACCACCGTGACATCGGCGAGCATGCCGGGGCGCACCAGCAGACCAGCGGCCTGCAGCGAGGCGACGGTGTCGGCGGGAATTTCAACCTTGGCGGAAAAGTACGGCTGGTGCGTCTGTTCATTGATCAACTGGTCCGCCGACACCGTAGTCACAGTGCCGGTGACCGTCGGCGTATCCACCCGTTGCAGGGCAGTGAAATGCACATGCACCGGCAAACCCGGGCGTAGCTTATTGGCCATCAGCGGCTCGAAACGCGCGGTGATCGCCATCGGCGCATCCAGCGGTACCACCTGCATCAGGGTTTGGCCAGCCTGCGCAACGCCCCCGACCGTGTGAATGCTCACGTCCATGACCTGTCCGGATACCGGCGCACGGATCGCGCCGTTGTCGACTTCAAACTGCAAGGCATGAATCTGATCGGCATAACCGGCCGCCTCGGCAGAGACTTCGCTGAGCTGCGTTTCGGCATCGCGGCGAAATTCCTGCTGCACCTGCAAGGCCTTGAGCCGGCTTTCGCTGATCGCCTGGCGGGTCCTGCCAACATCGCCCACTCCGGAGGAAATCTGTCCAGCCAATTGGGCTGCATTGCGCTCGGCCTCGAGCAGTTTGTTACGCGGAATGTAACCTTCACGGGCAAGATTGCGCAGGCCTTCCAGCTCCTGCTGCTGGAAGTGCATCTGCGCGTCGTAGTTGCGCTTGACGCCCTCGTAGCCGAGCAATTGCTGCTGCAAGGCCGCGGCTTCGTGTTCGATGATCTGCAAACGGCTGCCCAGTTCTGCACGGCGGGTCAGAAACAGCTGGCTCTGTAAGGCCATGGCGGCCTTGACCCGCGGCTCGTCGGCACGCTCCAGCAGTTCAACGGGCCATTGGATCTCGGCTGAACCCAGGCGCTCGGCGATCAACCGCGCCTCGACGCTACGATCATTGAGCAACTTGCCCAAAGTCACGTCCCGTTGCGCCTGCGCCTGCACCGTATTGAGCTGGACCAGCAACTGTCCCTGGGTGACGCGCTCGCCATCGCTGACCAGCAGCTTTTCTACCACTCCACCGACCAACGACTGCACAGCCTTGCGTTCGCCCGCCACCACCACGGTGCCGCTGCCCACGACACCCTGGTCGAGTGGCGCCAGACAGGCCCAGAGCAGGAAACCGCCCAGTGTCAGGACCAGGAAACCCACACCATAGCGTGCCGCGCCCCCGGCGTCGGTACTGGCGCGTGGCTGCACTGTGGTGCCGCGCGCACTCAGCCCATGCTCGCTGTACGTTTGTGCCTCTGGGGTCAGATTACGCATCTCCGCCAGCCTCCCTGACCGCGGCCGGTCTTGGCCCCGGTCTCAATGCCTTGAGCAACCGATCCCTTGGACCGAATGCATGTTGAGTACCGTCCTTGAGCACCAGGATGTGATCAACCACTGCCAGCACATTTGGCCGGTGGGTAATCAGCACCACGGTGCTGCCCGTAGCCTTGAGCGCATTGATGGCCTGCACCAGCGCCACCTCTCCGGCTTCATCGAGATTGGAGTTGGGTTCATCGAGCACGATCAGCGACGGGTGCCCATAGAGCGCGCGAGCCAGGCCGAGGCGTTGCTTTTGTCCACCGGACAAGCCAAGCCCTCCGGGGCCCAGCGGCGTATCGTAACCCTTGGGGAATTTGAGGATCATCTCGTGAATGCCGGCGTGACACCCTGCGGCGATGATCTTGTCGGCGTCCTGCTCGCCGAAGCGGGCAATGTTGTCGGCCACACTGCCGTCGAACAGCTCGATGTCCTGCGGCAGGTATCCAAGGTGCGGGCCCAGGGCGTCGTGGGACCATTGACTGATCTCGGCGTCGTCCAGGCGCACCGACCCGCCCATGGCCGGCCATACCCCGACCAGCGCCTTGGCCAGCGTTGATTTACCACTGGCGCTGGGGCCAACGACGGCGAGCACATCACCTTTGGTCAGGCTGAAATTGATGCCCCTCAGGATCGGTTGCGAGGCGCCGGGCGGGCCGACATACACCTGATCCAGGCGCAGCGCGCCGGTGGGCGGTGGCAACGGCATGCGCAGGCGCTCGCGCGGTTGCTGAGCAAGCAGTTGGCTCAGGCGCTGGTAACTCTGGCGTCCAGAGTTGAATTGCTTCCACGAACCAATGGCGATTTCCACGGGGGCCAGGGCACGCCCCAGCAGCAGCGACATCGCAATCATCATGCCCGCAGACAATTGGCCTTCCAGCACCAGCAGCGCCCCCAGGCCCAGGGCCAGCGACTGTCCGGAGATGCGCACGAAGCGGGTCGTCGCGGTGATACGCGCGCCGCGGTCGCTGGCATGGGACTGGGCGGCAATGATGCGTTGCTGCAGCAGGCTCCAGCGCTGGCGCAACGGCCCGAGCATGCCCAGAGCCCGGATGACTTCGGCATTTTGTAGCGTGCTGTTTACATAGATCGACGACTGCACGCCCAGGCGATTGGCTTCGTCCAGGCGTGTGCGAGTCGCTAACTCGCCCCACAGCGCCAGGCCGATCAGTACCAGCGCGAGAACCAGCGTCAGCACGCCGAACCAAGGATGAAAGATGAACGCCACCAGCACGAAGATGGGCAACCACGGTGCATCCAGCAAGGCGATCAGGCCCTGGCCGGTGATTAACTGCCGTAGCGTCGCCAGATCGGTGAGCACCTGCGCCGGGTTCGCGTTGTGCTCACGCAGGCTGCGGGCGAAGGCGGCATCGAAAATCCGCTCGCCCAGGGCCTCGTCCAGCCCGGCGCTCATGCGAATCATCACCTCGCCGCGTGCCCACTCGATCAGGGCGCTGAACATGAACAGTCCCAGGGCGATCAAGGTGAGCATGAATAAGGTGGTTTCGTTGCGACTGGTCAGGACCCGGTCGTACACCTGCATCATGTAGAGCGACGGCACCAGCACCAGCAGGTTGATCACACCACTGAACAGCGCCAACGACCAGAACACACGGCGATAGCTTAATAACGCGGCATCAATGTCATGCCGTGGATCGAGAAGCAAACCCATAGAGTGTCGCCCGCAAAAGGAAGAGTCGGTCCAAGACGCAATCCATCGCGAGCTTTTTGCCCTCAGGCATTGGAAAAAATAGTCGTAGTCTGACGTGCCGCTATCAGAGACGATCCTCGTCGCTAGGCGTGAAATACTGACAACGCAACCTCGGGTTAGTGCGGGCCGGGTTGTTGGGGGTGACGGGCGGGTATGTTGCACAGCGGCGATTGTTCAGGGTTTCATAATCTTGATACTTGCGAACGTTGACTCATCGCGCGCCTGATCCAGCAAATTCATCGGCCTTGCCGGCGGAAGTACTTGCAGAGTCGGACTTGCTGCCAATTGCGGTTGCGCCACCAGGCGCTCATCGCTGGGTGGAATGCCGAAACACTCGCGATAGCACTTTGAGAAATGGGGGGTGGACACAAAGCCGCACACCACCGACAACTCTACAATGGAGATCGGCGTTTGCTTGAGCAACTGACGTGCGCGGATCAGGCGCAATTTGAGGTAATACCGAGACGGCGAGGAATGTAGATATTTCTGAAACAACCGCTCGAGCTGTCGACGGGACAAGCCAACATAACTCGCCAGTTCCTCGAGCTCGATCGGCTCTTCCAGATTGGCCTCCATCAAGGCGACGATTTCCTGCAACTTCGGTTGATGGGTGCCGAGCATGTGCTTGAGGGGCACTCGTTGGTGATCCTGCTCGTTGCGGATTCGCTCTTTCGCCCAGCATGCGCATGACCAGAACGACTAAAAGGCCGGAGAACAGATAAGCCAGCAATACCGCCGGGCCGGCAGCAGCGATGGCATGTCCCGACCCGACAAACAAACCTGCGCCGATAATCCCCGCGATGGAAAGCATAGTGACGTGGCGCGGCTTGAAACCCTGTGCCAACTGACCGTTCGAATCTTTAGAGTTCAGGCTATTCATTGTTTTTTTTGTTCTCTGGTGATCGACGTTAGAGCGTGCTGACTGAGGGTCAGGCGATCATCATTTCTTCCTGTTGCCCCTTATCGAAAGCGGCGAACCTCAACGCTTCTGAGTATTTCCCATCAGTCATCGTGACTGCACAGCCATGAAATGACGCGTCACCTTACGCGTCCAGTCTTCAGCGCAAGTAGCCCGAGCGCGCCACCTGTGACTCTGATATCGACATGCGCCAGCGTGACAACCCATTACCGGTTTACTACCTCGACGAAGGTAGCCAACAGCTGATCCCTCTTCTATAGGCACGTTCCATCCGACCGGTGCAGGCGCATCGGTTGGAGCAGATGACTCCGTAGTCTGCCTTCACGGAATTCAGCGCCACCCCGTCAGCTACACTCATTCGATACATCTCCGCACAGAGACTTCGACCATGCTCACCAAAACCGCAATCGTGTTCGCTGGCGGCGGCAGTTTGGGTGCGGTGCAGGTGGGAATGTTGCGGGCCCTGGTCGAGGCCGATGTTCGATTCGACATGGTCGTCGGCGCTTCAGTAGGCGCTATCAACGGTGCCTACTTTGCCGCAAGGCCCGATTCCGAGGGCGTCGAGGCGCTCGCCGGATTTTGGCGTGGGCTGAGTAAAACTGACATTTTCCCCCTCTCCTGGATCGACACCTGCAAAGGACTGATTAAACGGCGTGGCTTTTTATTGCAGCCGTCGGCGTTACACCGATTGCTGGGACAGGCACTTCCCATTCATCGCATCGAAGAAGCGACGCTGCCTCTGTACATCGTCACCACCGATCTGCTCAGTGGTGCCGAGACGGTTCTGTCCAGTGGCAACCTGGAGCAGGCGTTGCTGGCCAGCGCTGCCATTCCGCTGGTGTTCCCCTGCGTGCAAATCGCCGATCAGTTTCTGGTTGATGGCGGCGTGGCAAGCAATACACCTATTTCGACGGCCGTAGCCTTGGGAGCCACCAACGTCGTGGTCATCCCCACCGGTGTGAGTTGCGCCCTGACACAACCGCCCCGGGGCCTGGTCGCCTTGGCCCTGCACACCGTCAACCTGATGAGCATGCGTCAACTGGTGAGCGACATCGAACACTTCCGCGCTGTCACCAGCCTGCACATTGTCCCGCCGTTGTGTCCTGTGGATGTCTCGGTGTTCAACTTTGACCAGACCGAGTCTTTGCTGCAGCGTGCCTATGTGCAGACTCTTCGGTGGCTGGAACGTGGGGGGCTCGAGCGCACCAAGGTACCGGGTGCCCTGACCCTCCATTCACATGCCCATGAGCATTGAGTGATGTGAATGACCTGTAGCCCTGTCTAACCGCCCTGCTCCCTCGGCATCAAATTTTGAATTGCCCCAGCAAGCTTTGCAGACGATTGCCGATCATATACAGCTCATCGACGGTCTTGACCCCGCTCTTGGTCTGGTTGGCAACGGAATCAATGGCCCGCGCGATCTGATGCACCCCGCGGTTGATTTCTTCAGCCACCGAGGTTTGTTCCTCCGCAGCGCTCGCGATTTGTGCGTTCATCGCGTTGATGGTCGCGATCAGTTCGACAGTGTTGCCCAGGAACTCACCCGCCTGATCGGCCTGAGCGTTAGCGCCTTGAGCAGCTTGGGTGGATTGATGCATTGCACTGACCACGCCATCAGTCGTGCCCTTGAGACGCTCGACCATCGCCTGGATTTCCTGGGTGCTGCGCTGAGTACGACTGGCCAACGCGCGCACTTCATCGGCAACCACCGCAAACCCTCGCCCGGCAGCACCGGCACGAGCGGCTTCGATAGCCGCATTGAGTGCCAGGAGATTGGTCTGCTCGGCAATCGAGCGAATCACATCCAGCACGGTGACAATAGAAGTCACATCGTTTTGAAGGCTCTTCATGGAGAGACCACTCTCATCAAGCTCCACGGTGAGTGCCTGAATTCGAGTCATGCTGCCATTGACTATTTGCCTCGCATGTCGGGACTGCCTGTCAGTTTCGACGGCTGCATCGGCAGCGTTTTGTGCGCTGACCGATACTTCCTGTGCCGCCGATGACATCTCATTTATCGCCGCGGCCACCTGGTCGGTTTCGTGGCGCTGCTTATCCATGGCACGGTCAATATGCCTGCTCTGCTCGGCCACATGGCTTACAGATCCATTCAACTGCTCGCTCATGGCGACGATCTGGCTGACGAGGCTGTGAATCTTGTCGATAAACGCATTGAACGAACCGGCAAGTTGCCCCAGCTCATCTCGACTGACCACGGGCAGACGCCGCGTCAGATCCCCCTCGCCCGCAGCGATTTCATCAAGGTGGGCCCGGATCAGGGTCAAGGGACGCAAACTGCGCTTGACCAGCAGTAAAGCCAACACACCGATAATGCCGACCAGCACACAAGCAATGATGGCGATGCTGAACATCAAGCTGTGCACCCGCGCATCAACATCAGCCCGCACCTTGGCGACCTGAACGTCAATACTGTCCAGATTGATCGCCGTGACCACGACCATGTCCCACTTGGGCAAATAAAAACTGTACGCGAGCTTCGCCACCACCTTATCGGTGTTGACCAGCCCACCTGAATAGGTGACGAAGTGAGTCTCATTTTTTGCCGCAGCGACCATTTCGCGGTTCAAGTATTTCCCGTTGATGTCTTTGCGATCACTCATGTTGGTGCCGACGCCTTCGCTGCTGTCACCGCGAAAAAGGCGTACAACCTGGCTGTCATAACCGATGAAATAGCCGTCATCGCCATACTTCATTTTCGACAAGCGGCTGATCGCCAAGGCTCGGCTGGACGGATCCCCGGCAGCAGCCCGATCATAAAGTTCGGCGATGGAAGTGCGAGCAATGCTCGCGTAATCCTTGAGCCGAGTGCGGCTCTCCTCAAGCAGTCGCTCGCGGGTCTGAGCGACTTCTTGCTCGGCCTGGGACTGCAAAGTGCCGCGGGTGCTCAAACCTGAAACCAGGGCAAACAGCATTACCGGAAACAAGGTCAGCAACAGTATTTTGGTTTTAAACGACATCGTTGAAATCCTTCACCCAATCCTGTGAGGCCGAGGCTTAAAAGGCGGCCTGCGAATATCGCGAGACCGCGATCAGGGAATCACCAGAGCGCGATGTCGTAGGTAAAGTAGATCCGGTTGCTGTCTCGGCCACGGGAATAATCAGAGCGATAAACATAGTTACGCAACCGCACCCCCAAGCCTTTGAAGGTGCCTTGCTGCACGACGTAAGCCAGTTCGGCGTCACGCTCCCACTCTTTTACCGTGGTGTTGGACTTACCGTCGTTGCCGCTCAGATAGCGAGTAGAGAAAGTCAGGCCCGGCACGCCGACGGCGGCAAAGTTATAGCCGTAATTAAGCATCCAGGTTTTTTCATCCTCCTCGATGAACTTGCCTATCCCTGCGTTGCTGAACGAGTACACCGTTGCGCCACTGATAAAGGGCAATCCAGCGTCACCACTGAGGGTCTGATAGCCGCCGCCGAATGTATGGCCGGAAATGGCGTAGGACAGTTGCCCGCTCAGCATGTTGTTGTCGATCTTGCCACCGTAGGCCGAGCCGGTATCGACACTGTTGAAGTAGCGCAAGTCACTGGTCAGCACGCCGCCGCCCAAGGGTAGATCGTGCTGGATACCTGCAAAATTCTGACGGTAAAAGTTTTCCAGCTCACCGTAGAAGTAACTCAAGCGAACGCTCTTCCCCAGCTTGTATTCGGCCCCTGCATAGCTGAAGTCCCCTGATTTATCTCCGCCGTAACCGTCGGGCACAATCGGCATGCTGTCGCTGGAATCGCGCAGTTTGAATCGATCCAGGTAGCCCCCGGTGAGGGTGAGGTTTTCGATGTCGACGCTACTGATCTGTGTGCCTTGGTACGTTTGCGGCAACAGACGCGCATCGTTGTAGATCAGCACCGGAGTCTTGGGTAACAAGGTGCCGTACTTGACTGTGGTCTTGGCCAGTTGGGCCTTGGCAGTCAAACCCAGGCTTGCAAATTCGTCAGCCGCACGACCGTCATCATGGACGGGCAGCAAGCCCGTGCCGCTGCGGCCACGACCGGAGTCGAGCTTGACCCCGACCAGGCCAAGGGCATCAACACCAAACCCGAGGGTGCCGGGGGTAAATCCCGACTGGTAATCCAACAGGAATCCCTGGGCCCATTCAGTTCGTTCGCTCTTCGCCGTCCTTGCCGACTTGGCACTCAAGCCATGTTCGTCACGGAAGTTTTCATTGAAATAGACGTTGCGCAATTGCAGCTTGAGCTTGCTGTCATCGATAAATCCTTCTGCGTTGGCACTGGCCAGCGGCAACAAACCAAGAAGTGAAAACAGCGCCCGTTGGGTATGCAAAGTGGTCATGGCAAACTACTCATTGTTGTTATTTGGGGTGCAGAACAGCGCGCGCCTCGCTGGCGAGGCGCCTTGGGAGAAAACAGGTGGCTTGTTTGAATCAGGTGAAGAGACTGATCGCCCCGGTCAGCAGGGCTAGCGCAGTGATGACCAGTGAAGTGAGTACCGCCCATTTGACGGTGGCTTTCTGGAAGTCGCCGATATCGCGATCGACCATCCCCACCAGCAACAGGGTTGAGGCGACCAGCGGACTCATCAGGTGTACTGGCTGCCCGAGAATCGACGCGCGGGCGATTTCCACCGGGTCAATGCCATACGCCGCAGCGGCATTCGCCAGAATGGGCACCACGCCGAAGTAATAAGCATCGTTGGACAGGACGAATGTCAGCGGCATGCTGGTAATCGCCACCACCAGCGGGAACAGATGCCCCCAGGACGGCGGAATCCAGTCAACCAGGGTTTGCGCCAGGGAGTCGACCATCTTGGTGCCGGAGAAAATCCCGGCAAAGATGCCAGCGGCAAACACCAACAGTACGACGGTCATGGCGTTGCCCGAATGGGCGAGGATGCGTTCCTTCTGAATATCCAGTTGCGGGTAGTTGATCATCAGCGCCAGTACGAAGCCGATCAGGAACAGGATCGCGGAATGCATGATCCCCATCACCAGTGCGACCATCACCGCGATCACCAACAGCAGATTGACATAGGCCAGTTTCGGTCGCTTGTGTGGCGTGTCTTCAAGAATCGCCTTGATGTAGCAATCTCCCCCGCCGCTTTCCAACTGGATATTGCCGATCCGTTTGCGCTCGGCTCGGCCCAGCAGAAACGCGGTGAACACCACCCACATGGCGCCGCCAATCATGGTCGGCAGCAACGGTACGAAGTATTCACCGGCGTCCAGGCCCAGCGCCGCGATCGCTCGGGTCGCCGGCCCTCCCCAAGGCGTCATGCCACTCATGATGCTCAGAGAAAGCATGGCAATGGTCGCCAGAATCATCGGGTTCATCCCGATACGTTTGTACAGGGGCAGCATTGCCGCACAGGTGATCATGTAGGTGGTGGTGCCATCACCGTCCAGGGCCACCAGCAGCGACAGTAACGCTGTGCCGACAGCAATTTTCATCGGGTCGCCGTTGACTCGTTTGAGGATCTTGCGAATCAGCGGGTCAAACAGACCGGCGTCGATCATCAAGCCGAAAAACAAGATCGCGAACAGCAGGAGCGCGGCCGAAGGAGCGACCATTTTCAAGCCGTCGAGCATCATCTTGCCGGTAGTGCCACCGAAACCGCCAATGACGGCAAACACAATCGGCACCACCGTCAGCGCGACAATCGGCGATAACCGTTTGGTCATTATCAGGACGGTGAAGACCACCACCATGGCCAATCCAAGCAATGCGAGCATAGGTCAGTTCTCTTGTTCTTATGAGTAGCGTGGCCGACGCACAGGCGCGCGACCCCGTACCCGCCAGACGGCACGATCAACGGTGCCTGGCGGGAGTTATTCATTGAGGTATTTAAGGGGCTGGATCAGCCTTGAGCGGTCAAGCGTGTTCCGTGACCTTCAAGCCATCCCACTCGGGGTTCTGGACTTGGGCTGCAGCTGGCGAAGGTATGCCGTCCAGAGTCCGCATCAGTGTTTCGCGATCACAGGCGTTCTCCGAGATGGACATCACCACGGTAGCCACGGCGTTGCTTGCCAGACTGGTCAACGCCCGGGCTTCCGACATGAAGCGATCGATCCCGATCAGCAGGGCAAGGCCGGCCAAGGGAATGTCATGGATCACAGTCAGTGTCGACGCCAGCGCGA
>Ga0255334_1001324_pt1 | contig 11609 bp, 8 predicted proteins | sample EtOH5_35cm_T3_12_FD_202080 | JGI IMG/M metagenome (GOLD analysis project Ga0255334, IMG submission 202080) | Sandy soil microbial communities from University of British Columbia, Vancouver, Canada - EtOH5_35cm_T3_129 | ecosystem: Engineered > Artificial ecosystem > Sand microcosm > Unclassified ...
CGGAGGAGTACTCCCGCCGCAGGTCGTCCTCCACGTACTTGCGCGTAAGCGCCGCCCCGCCGCAGATCACCGGGAAGGCGAGCTTCTGCCGCTCCAGGTCCTCCAGTACGTATTTCATCTCCACCGTGGACTTCACCAGTAAACCGCTCAGCCCGATGGCGCTGGCGGCGTGCTCCTGCGCCGCGGCGATGATGGCGTCCGCCGGCTGCTTGATGCCCAGGTTCACCACCTTGTAGCCGTTGTTGGTGAGGATGATGTCCACCAGGTTCTTGCCGATGTCGTGGACGTCGCCCTTCACCGTGGCCAGCACGATGATTCCCTTCTCCATCCCGGCCGCCTTCTCCATCTTCGGCTCCAGGTACGCCACCGCCTGCTTCATCACCGAGGCCGAATCCAGCACCGAGGGCAGCTGCATCTTGCGCGCACCGAAGAGCTCGCCCACCGTGCGCATGCCGTCCAGCAGCACGTTGTTGATGAGGTCGAGCGGCGAATACCGCTCCAGCGCTTCCTCCAGGATCTGCTCCAGCGTCCGGCGCAGCTTGCCGTCGCCCAGCGCCTTCTCCCCGTTGATGATGCAGTGCTTGAGCTTGTCCTCGACCGCCAGCGTCTCCACGTGCACCGGCTCGGCCACCGGCTTGTTCTCCAGGCCGGAGAAGTACGCCAGGTACTTCTGCAGCGGGTCGCCCTGCGAGGTGTCGTGGAAAATGAGCCGCCGGGCCAGCTCGACCTCTCGCTCAGGGATCCGGTACAAGGGATAGATCTTGCTGTAGTTCACGATGGCGATGTCGAGGCCGTGGTCGACCGCTTCGTGCATGAAGACGCTGTTCAGCACCCGCCGCGCATAGGCGTTCAGCCCGAACGAGATGTTGCTGACCCCGAGGATGGTCTTTACCTCGGGCAGTTCCTGCTTGATGCGCCGGACAGCAGCCAGCGTCTCCAGGCCGGCGGTGCGATACTCGTCCTGCCCGGTGGAGATGGGCAGGGTGAGGGCGTCGAAGACCAGGTCCACCGGCCGGATGCCGTACTTGGTCGTGGCCAGCTCGAAAATGCGCCTGGCGATGGCCACTTTCTTATCCGCGGTGAGCGCCATGCCCTGCTCGTCGATGGTTAGGGCGATGACTCCGGCGCCGTAGCGCTTGGCCATGGGCAGCACCGTCGCGGTACGCTTCTCGCCGTCTTCCAGGTTGATGGAGTTGATGAGCGCCTTGCCCGGGATGCGCTTCAGCGCCTCGTCCACTACGTCCGCTTCGGTCGAATCCACCAGGATGGGCGCCGGCACCCGCGTGGCGATCTTGCCCAGCACGCCGGTGATGTATGCCTTCTCGTCTTCGCCCACGATGGCGCAGCACAGGTCGAGCATGTGCGAGCCCTCGTTGGCCAGCCGCTTGGCCAGCGCCAGGATCTCGTCGTAGTTCTGGGCGCGCACCAGGTTGCGGAAGTTCTCCACCCGCGTGGTGGTGTTCATCTCTTCCGCCACGATCAACGGCTTGGGCTCCAGGTCGAGTGGAACGGAGGTATACGCGCTCGATGCCGCAGCCTGTGCCTGCACCTCGCGCTTCGCCGGCTCCAGGTTCGAGCACGCCTCGACCACGGCCTTCAGATGCTCCGGCGTGGTCCCGCAGCAGCCGCCCACGATGCGTGCGCCGTACTCGCGGATGAAGAGGGAGTGGAACTCGGCCAGCTCCGCCGGCTGCAATCCGTACACCGCCTTGCCTCCGACGTTCTGCGGCAGCCCGGCGTTGGGCAGCACAGAGACCTGCTTGGTCGAGTTATGGCAGAGGTAGCGGACGGCGTCGTTCATCTCCCGCGGCCCGGTGGCGCAGTTCAGCCCGACGACGTCCACGTCGAAGGGCTCGAGCGCGGTCAGCGCCGCGCCGATCTCCGTTCCCAGGAGCATGGTGCCGGTGGCTTCGAGCGTCACCTGCACCGTCACCGGCAGGCGCTTCCCCGCCAGCCGCATGGCGTCGAAGACCGCTGCCAGCGCGGCTTTGGCCTGCAGCAGGTCCTGGCAGGTCTCGACCAACAGGATGTCCACGCCGCCGGCGATGAGCGCGCTCGCCTGCTCGAGATACGCCGCCGCCATCTCGTCGAAGCCGATGTGCCCCAGCGATGGCAGTTTGGTGGTGGGCCCCATGGAGCCGGCCACGAAGCGCGGCTTGGCCTTGGTCGAGAACTCATCCGCCACTGCGCGCGCAATCTGTGCCGCCGCCTGGTTCATCGCGCCCACCTGCGTCTCCAGGCTGTACTCCTGCAGCACGATGCGGGTGGCGCCGAAGGTATTGGTTTCGATGACGTCGCAGCCCACGCTCAGGAAGCCGGCGTGGATGTCGCGGATCAGGTCGGGACGGCTCAGCACCAGCACCTCGTTACAGCCCTCCCGGCCCCAGAAGTCCTCGGGCGTGGTCGGCCGCACCTGGATGGAGGTGCCCATGGCGCCGTCGTAGACGACGACACGCTCACTCACGGTTTGGAGAAAATCAGTCATGAATTAGCAATTAGTAGTTAGCACCTGGTCGAGGCTTCGCCGTGATTTGCCAATCGGCAATCGACAATCGGAAATTGACAATCATCATTAGCATACCGCTCGTTTGCTTCAGGCAGCCCATCCCGGAACCAGTCTGCGGTCCCTGCCAAACAAAAAGGCCGCCCGGCATCAGGGCGGCTTGTTCTTTCCGCGAGACTTGGGTTTCGGGTCTCCCCGCACATCGAGCGCTCGCGCGCTCTAGGCACCTTGGCAGTCTCAAGCCAGGTTGCCGGACCCCGCTGTGCGGGGTCGCTCCCTGATGCAGGCTAGACGTTAACATTGGCAGCCGGGTCGGTGCAAGGCGACTCTTGGCAGGCTGCTGTGGGGCGATGGTATCCTAAGTCCGCGACCCGCGAGCGGGAGTAGTTCAGCGGTAGAACGCCAGCTTCCCAAGCTGGATGTCGCGGGTTCGATCCCCGTCTCCCGCTCCACCTGCCTATATAATCTCCCGTCACCCCGGAGACCGCCTTGGCTTACGCCGACCTTCGCGAATGGATCGCTGCTCTAGACCGCGCCGGAGAGCTACGTCGCGTGAAGGCCGAGGTGGACCCCATCCTCGAGATCACCGAGATCACCGACCGCGTCTCGAAGAGCCCGGGCGGCGGGCGGGCGCTGCTCTTCGAAAACGTCAAGGGATACTCTGGCGCGAGCGTCCTCATCAACCAGTTCGGCTCCGCGCGGCGCATGAACCTGGCGCTCGGCGTCGAATCGCTGGACGAGGTCGCCCAGCGCATCCACCAATTCCTCGACGTCAAGTCGCCCCAGGGCCTGATGGAGAAGATCAAGATGCTCCCCATGCTCGCCGACATGGGCAAGTTCTTCCCCAAGACGGTCGCGAGCGGCCCCTGCAAGGAAGTCATCAAGAAGGACGGCTTCTCGCTGCTCGACTTCCCCGTTCTCCAATGCTGGCCCAAAGACGGCGGACGCTTCATCACCCTGCCCTGCGTCATCACCCGCGACCCGCGCACCGGCAAGCGCAACGTCGGCTGCTACCGCATGCAGGTCTATGACGAGCGCACCGCGGGGATGCACTGGCAGCGGCAGAAGGTAGGCGCCGAGCATTACCGGGATGCGCTACGAAAGGCCGCGGCCGAGGGCGGCCGCGCCACGCGGACATCCGCCGCGGTTGACGTGATGGCCCGCACCTCCGGCGGCTCGGTGCTCGCTCCCGCCGGCCAACCCTCCGGCAAGATGGAAGTCGCCGTCGCCATCGGCACCGACCCGGCGCTGACCTTCTGCTCCATCGTCCCTGCGCCGCCGGACGTCGAAGAGTTCCTCATCGCCGGCTTCCTCAGGCAGCAGCCGGTCGAGCTGGTGAAGTGCGAGACGGTGGACCTGGAAGTCCCGGCCACCGCCGAGATCGTCCTCGAAGGCTACGTCCAGCTCGACGAGCTGCGCACCGAGGGACCCTTCGGCGACCACACCGGCTTCTACTCGCTCGAGGACCAGTACCCGGTCTTCCACGTCACCTGCGTCACTCACCGCAACAACCCCATCTACTCCGCTACCATCGTGGGCAAGCCGCCCATGGAGGACGGCTGGATGGGCAAGGCTGTGGAGCGCATCTTTCTGCCGCTGATGCGCGTGACCATCCCCGAGCTGGTGGACGTGAACCTGCCGGTCGAGGGTATCTTCCACAACCTGATGATTGTCAGCATCCGCAAGTCGTACGCGGGCCAGGCGCGCAAGGTGATGAACGCCATCTGGTCGCTGGGCCAAGCCATGTTCACCAAGGTCATCGTGGTGGTGGATGAAGACGTTAACGTGCAGGACCTGCGCGAGGTCACGCTCAAGGCGCTCAACCACATCGACCCGGAGCGCGACATCCAGTTCACCCTGGGCCCGGTGGATTCGCTCGACCACGCCTCGCGCCTGCCCGACTACGGCTCCAAGATGGGCGTGGACGCCACCCGCAAGTGGCCCGCCGAGGGCTTCACCCGCCCCTGGCCCGACGGGATCCGCATGGACGAGAAGACCAAAGCGGCGGTGGACAAGAAATGGAAGGAGCTTGGAATCGAGTGACCTGCTGATGTGTGATTTGCAAAGTGCGCGGTGATACTCTTGCTTTATGTCTAACAAGGATCGAAAGGCCCACATGCAGATTCAGATCAACAGTGATAGCAGCGTGGCGGTCCATAGCGCGCTGACGCAGCTCGTGGAATCCACCTTGAACCGCGCATTGAAGCGCTTTGCAGGCCGGCTCACCCGCGTAGAAGTTCACTTGAGCGATGTGGCTGGCGAAAAGTTCGGCGTCCAGGATAAGCGCTGTCTCATGGAAGCCCGGCCGGCCGGCCTCGATCCGGTGGCCGTCTCCGACCAGGCGGCTACCTTCGACGAAGCCGTCCGCGGAGCAGCGCGGAAAATGAAGAGATTGTTGACCGGCTCCCTCGGTCGGGCGAAAAACAAGGCTGAGGGGAGGAACCAGCTCTTGACTAGAACGAAGGAGGATTGATGGCCAGCACTTACAAAGACCTGACGGCCTGGTAGAAGGGCGTTGCCCTGGCCAAGGAGATGTACCACTTCACCCAATCGTTCCCCATCGAGGAGATCGACGGGCTGACGCACATCATGCGGCGCACCGCCGTCCAAGTCCCGTGCAAGATTGCCGCCGGGCACGCCATCGCCGCGGAGAAGCTCCTGTACAACAACCTGTGCAAGGCGGAGATGCTGCTGGTGGAACTCGAAACCCAGGTGGAAGTCGCCTGCGAACTCGACTTCTGCAGCCGTGACCAGAAGTCCGACATCATGGCGCTCATCCTCACCGAGCAGCGGCTAGTGGGCAATCTGCTGGTCAAGGTCAGTCGCAAGGCGAAGTAGCCCCCGCCTACTGCTTGTACCTCTTCTTGTAGAAGTCAATCTGCTGCTGGATCTGCTCCGGCGTCAGCCCGCCCGACCACTTGTGGTAGTCGCTCTTCATTAGCTCGGCGGTGATGCCGGGCGAGAGGTGCTCCGCCTCGGGCACGAACTCGGTATAGAAGTTCTTGGCCACCTCGTAGAAGCCGTGCCACTGGGTGTAGTCGGGGCCCATCATGGCGGTACCCATGCGGGCGCGGCGGCCTTCGTGGTGCCAGAGCTCGTAGTAGATCCACTCCAGGCGCTCGTCGAACGGGGTCTTGGTCAGTTTGCCGTCGGCGTAGAGCTTGTCCATGACGCCCTTGGCGGGCTTGGCGAACTTCTCGTTGTAGAGCTCCACCGTGCCCTCATACTGCTGGTAGAAGTTCTCGATCCACCCCGTGGCGTGGCAGTTGGAGCAAACGTCCTGCATGGCGGCGCGGCGCTTCTCCCAGTTTTCCAGCTTGTAGCTCACCACCGGGCGCAGGGTGAAGCTGATGCGGTCGCCCACGTCGTGGGTCACAGCCTGGGTCAAGGTGGCGCTCATGTGGCAGGTGGCGCAGGTGGGCGCCGCCGAGTAATCCTTGCCCACGATCCACCTCTTGGACGCCAGGTTCATCTTGTTGATGTTGGCGCGGAACTGGATGCCGTGCTTGGACTCCGTATAGATCTCGATCTGGGGATGGTCGGGCCCCATGTGACACTTGCCGCAGTTCTCCGGCTGGCGGGCCTGGGCGGAGCTGAAGCCGTGGCGCCCGTGGCAGGCGGCGCAGGTGCCCTTGCTGCCGTCGGGGTTGACCCGCCCGATGCCGCTGTTGGGCCAGGTGGCGGAGTCGTACTTGCCCTCGCCCAGGTACTTGACTTCGCTGCCATGGCACTGCCGGCATCCGTTGATGGCCGCCGGGCCACCCTCCACGATCTCTCCCAGCACATTGTCGAGCGAGCCGATGAACTGTGCAGCGTTCGCGTGGCGGCTCTTCTCGAACTGCTCCACCTCACCCTGATGGCAGCGCGCGCAGTAGTTGGGAGTGACGATCACGGCGATCTTCAGCCCGTAATGGTCGAAGGCCGAGGGGTCGCCTTCGTTGGCGCGGTGGCAGGCGTAGCAATCCACCCCCTTGCCGGCGTGCGCGCTGCCGCGCCACTGCTCCACGATCCCGGGCGTGCTCGCCGTGTGACAGGCGAGACACTGCGCCCCCTGCGACGACATCTTGGGCGCGGGCTTGGATTGCTGCGCTGCACCGGCGGCGATGGAAGCGGCGAGAACGAAGGACAGCACGGGCAGGCGCATGGCAACCTCCGCAAGAGTGCCCGCGGATTTTGCCCCTACCCTCGAGCCAAGTCAATGACCAGCGTCACAGCGGGTGGTTTATACTGACGGCCTCATGCCGCTCTTCCACGACCTTTACGCCATCGCCAAGGGCATGTCCGTCACCTTTCGGGAGATGTTTGCGCCCACGGTGGTGGAGAACTACCCCGACGGCCCCGGGCCGCTGAAGGGCGCCAAGTTCCAGGAGCGCTTCCGCGGCGTCCACGTGCTCCAGCGCGACGAGAACGGTCTGGAGAAGTGCGTGGCCTGCTTCCTGTGCGCGGCGGCCTGTCCCTCGAACTGCATCTACATCGAAGCCGCGGAAAACACGGAGACCAAGCGCATCTCCAGCGCCGAGCGCTACGCCGAGGTCTACAACATCGACTACAACCGCTGCATCTTCTGCGGCTACTGCGTGGAAGCCTGCCCGGTGGACGCCATCACCCACGGCCACGCCTTCGAGATTGCCAGCTTCGACGCCAGCACCCTGGTCTATCGCAAGGAGCGCATGCTCGCCCCCATGCCCGGGGAATCCGGCGCGCTCACGCCGGTCGGCGACGCCATCTTCCCCGCCGCGGCCCGCGAGGCCTCGCGCTGACCGGCAGCGTCCGTGCGCTGCCGATATAATCTTCCTATCTTGAGATTCCTTCGCCTTCTTGCTGCGCCACTCTTCCTGCTGGGCTGCCTTGGGGCAGCTGCCGCGCAGGTTGCGCCTGCCACCTCCCATACCATGCTCGTCGTGTCCTTCGAGAACGCCTCCGGCGCCCCCGGCCTGGAGTGGATTGGCGAGACCTTCCCCGAGATCCTCGGCCAGCGCATGGCCTCGCCGCAGCTCTACCCGATCACGCGCCAGGACCGCGCCTACGCCTTCGACCGCCTCGGCGTCCCGCCCAACCTCCGCCCTTCGCGCGCCACCCTGTACCAGGCAGGCCAGGAGATGGACGTGGACTATGTCGTCCTGGGCCGCTACAGCTTCGACGGCCGCATCTTCACCGCCTCCGCCCGCCTGCTGGAGATGAGCAAGCTGCACCTGCTGCCCGAAGTCACCGAGTCCGGCCCTCTACCCAAGCTGCTCGAGATCGAGAGCGCCTTGGCCTGGGACCTGCTGCGCCAGCTCACGCCCAACCTGTTGACCTCGCGCAACCAGTTTGTGGCCGCCGCGCCCTCGGTCCGCCTGGATGCCTTTGAGAACTACATCCGCGGGCTGCTGGCCACCGCCCGCCAGGAAAAGATCCGCTACTTCCGCGCCGCCCTGCGCGTGACTCCCTCCTACGGCGCTGCCCTGCTGGAGCTGGGCAAGACCTATTACGCTGGACGCGACTACCAGCAGGCTGCGGCGTGGCTGGCCCGCGTCTCCAAGACCGACCCGTCGGCCCGCGAGGCCAACTTCTATCTCGGCCTCTCTCTCTTCTACTCAGGGGACTTTGAGCGCGCCGAGAGCGCCTTCAGCTTCGTGGCCTCCCGCCTGCCGTTGACCGAGGTCTACAACAACCTGGGCGTCGTTCAAGCCCGCCGCGGCAAGAAAACCGCGCTGGAATACTTCCAGAGGGTGGCCGACGCCGATCCCACCGACCCCGACTACCGCTTCAACCTGGGCGTGGCTCTCTCCCGCGCCGGCGATAACGCCGGCGCCACCCGCGAGTTGAAGGAAGTCCTGCGCCTGCGGCCGTCCGACGCCGAGGCCAGGGCGCTGCTGGCTGCGGTCGCCGGCCCTCCACTCACCCCGCCCCGGGCCGCCGCGGACTCGCGCCCGCCGCTCGAGCGCATCAAGGCCAACTACGACGAGACCTCCTTCCGCCAACTGGCGCTGGAGATCCAGAATCAGAACGAGCTGCGCCTTGCCGGCAGCGACCCTGCGAGCCACGCCGCATTCCACACCCAGCGCGGCGGCCAGCTCCTGGAGCAGGGCCTGCTGCTCGAGGCCGAGCGCGAGTTCAGTGAAGCCATCCAGCTCGACCCCACCAACGCCCAGGCGCATTCCGGGCTGGCCCGCTTCCTGGAAGCCACCCGCGACTATGCCGCTGCGCGCGCCGAGGCCCGCACCGCCCTCCGACTGCAGCCTTCCGTGGAAGCGTTTCTCGTGCTCGCCCGCCTTGATTTGCGAGACAATAATGCTCAGGCGGCGCAGGAGAGCGTGAACCGCGCCCTGGTTCTCGAGCCCGCGAACCCCGACGCCCAGGCCCTCCGGCGCACCATCGCAGCCAAGCTGGCGGAGAAAGCGCAGCCGCTGCCACCGCAATGAAGACCCTCGGCCGCTCCTCCCGCCTCCTGACGCTCTTCGCTCTACTCGTCTGCTCCAGCCTGGCCTCGGCCGACGTGCTCAAGATCGTCATCCATGACACCATTCACCCCATCACCGACGAATTCATCGGCCGCGCCATCGCCGAGGCCCAGCGCAATCACGACGACGCCCTGCTGATCGAGCTGCGCACCCCCGGCGGCCTGCTCGAGTCCACCCGCGCCATCGTGGAGAAGATTCTGGCCTCGCCCGTCCCGGTCATCATCTACGTGGCCCCCAGCGGCGGCCGCGCCGCCTCCGCCGGCTTCTTCCTGCTGGAATCGGCTGACGTCGCCGCCATGGCCCCCGGCACCAACACCGGCGCCGCCCATCCCGTCATCTTCGGCGGCAAGGAGATGGACCCCATCCTCAAGGACAAGATGGAGAACGACGCCGCCGCCTTTTTGCGCTCCTTCGTCTCCAAGCGGGGGCGCAACGTCGAAGTGGCAGAGAGCGCCGTGCGCCAGTCCAAGTCCTTCACTGAGCAGGAGGCGCTCTCTCAAAAGCTCATCGACTACGTCGCCTCTGACGAACACGACCTCTTCCAGCAGATGGATGGCCGCAGCATCACCCGCTTCAACGGCTCCACCGTGACCCTGCACTTGGTGGGTAAGCCGGTGCGGACCTATGACATGTCGCTCAAGCAGCGCATCCTCGCTGCCTTGATGGACCCCAACATGACCTTCATCATCCTGGTCATCGGGGTGCTCGCGCTTTATGTGGAATTCAACCATCCGGGAGCCATCCTGCCGGGCGTGGTGGGCCTGATCTGCATCCTGCTGGCCGTCTTCGCCCTCAACATCCTGCCCACTCGCTATGCCGCCGTGGCCCTTATCATCGCAGCCTTCGCCCTCTTCGCTCTCGAGGCCAAGTTCCAGAGCCACGGCGTGCTGGGCGCCGGCGGCGTCTTCGCCATGGTCATGGGAGGCTTGCTGCTGGTGGACGGCCCCATCCCCGAGATGCGCGTGCAATTGCTGACGGCGCTGGCCGTCAGCCTGCCCTTCGGCGTCATCACCGTCGTCCTCATGAGCCTGGCCCTCAGGGCCCACAAGCAGAAGGTCATCACCGGCGAGCAGGGCCTGGTGGGCGAGATCGGCGTGGCCCGCACCTCACTCCACCCGGAGGGAAAAATTTTCGTTCACGGCGAGCTCTGGGACGCCGTCTCTTCCGCCGCGGTCGCCGCCGGGGAGCACGTGCAGGTGCGCTCGGTGGAGGGCCTGGTACTCACGGTCGAGCCGGTCGCCGCGGCGCCGCCCGTCCACCCAGCCGCTTCCTGAGCCGCGCCCTCGGGTTTGAGTTACAATCCGCGCGAAGCTTTCTTTAACGCTTTACGGAGGTTCTATATGGGCGGCACCGGAGTCGTAGCTTTTGTCATCATCGGCATTTATCTCCTGAGTTCCATCAAGATCCTGCGCGAGTACGAGCGCGGCGTCATCTTCCGCCTGGGACGCCTGCTGGGAGCGGCCAAGGGACCCGGCATCATCCTGGTCTTCTGGCCCATCGACACCATCGTGCGCGTCTCCCTGCGCCAGGAAGCCTTTGAGGTGCCGCCCCAGGACGTCATCACCCGCGATAACGTCACCCTGAAGGTGAACGCCGTCATCTTCCTGCGGGTCATCGATCCCCGCCACGCCGTGGTCGAGGTCTCCAACTACCAGTACCAGACCTCGCAGTTCGCGCAAACCACCCTGCGCTCCGTGCTGGGCGAGGTGGAACTGGACGAATTGCTCGCCCACCGCGACAAGCTCAACGCCCGCATCCAGAGCATCCTGGATACCCACACCGCCCCTTGGGGCGTGAAGGTGGTGAACGTCGAGGTCAAGCAGGTGGACCTGCCCGAATCCATGCTGCGCGCCATGGCCAAGCAGGCCGAGGCCGAGCGCGAGAAGCGCTCCAAGATCATCCACGCCGAGGGCGAGTTCGCCGCCGCCCAGCGCCTGGCCGAGGCCGCCCACATCATCTCCACCGAGCCCGCCACCCTGCAGCTTCGCTACCTGCAGACCCTCACCGAGATCGGGGTGGAGAAGAACACCACCATCGTCTTCCCCCTGCCAATTGACATCATCAGCGGGCTCACCAAGGCACTGGAGAAGGCGGGGAGTAAGTAGTAAACCGGGTGGTTACTCCCCAAGGCCCCCGCCCTGTAGTAGGGTGGGCGCATGGACGACGAACAAGAACTGGAACAACCGGAAACCACGACCGGCACCGGTCGCCTGCTGTTCATGTTCCTGGGGATGGTGGTTTTGTGCGCAGTCTTCTTCGGACTGGGCTACTCCCTGGGTAAGAGTTCTGGCCCCAGCACCACACAGGCGGCGGAGCCCATCCCGGCCACAGCCGCTGGCGCAGCCAAGCCTTCCGCTCTGAATGCGGGAGACTCCGGCTCGCAGCCTTCCAGCAGCCAGCTGACCTTCTACGACGCCGTGGCAGACAAGGACGCAAAGCACGGTCTGGCCACCAAACCCGCCGAAGGCGGGCCCGCGGCCGCTGCTCCCGTGACCGAAGAAGCCCGTCTCGCCGCCGCCGTCGGCATGACCCCGGTCTCGGGCTCCACTCCCGGCGTCGGCTACAACGTGCAGATCGCCGCCGTCAGCCGCAAGGAAGATGCCGATGCCCTGGTCAAGGCCCTGCGCAAGAAGCAGTATCCGGTCTTCATCGCCGCCAACGCG
>Ga0255334_1001325_pt1 | contig 11602 bp, 18 predicted proteins | sample EtOH5_35cm_T3_12_FD_202080 | JGI IMG/M metagenome (GOLD analysis project Ga0255334, IMG submission 202080) | Sandy soil microbial communities from University of British Columbia, Vancouver, Canada - EtOH5_35cm_T3_129 | ecosystem: Engineered > Artificial ecosystem > Sand microcosm > Unclassified ...
GGCCGTGCACCACCGTTGGACAGACGAAGAAGTCCTGGAGGTCATACGAAGCTTGAAAGCGAAGCACGGCCGCTTCCCGACGATCGCCCAGCTGCGGGACCTGAATGAATCCTTGGCGAAGCTCGTCCGGGTGCGCTTCGGGTCCCTTGACGAGGCGACCGAGAAAGCGATGGGTGACAGCCTTCGCATCAGAACCTTTCGATCACTCTGTAGGCTCACGCCTCCGGGCTGCGATCGGGCAACGTCCTCCGAGGTGAAGGACGAGCTGCGCAAAGACGGCATTCAGCTGGACGTCGGCGCCATTGCCAACGTGTTGATCCGGATGAAGGAAACCGGTTTTGTCATCGGAGGAAGGATCGGCGAGCGCTCCTGGTGGTCGCCGACGGCCGCAGGCAGAGCCTGGCTGAAGCGTCAAAGCAGCCAATGATCGACATCGTGCGGCATACCGACCGGAACGAATGCCCGCCGAGCCTTCATTCCTGGACGCCGATCGTCGAGGGCACGAGAACGACCGGCATCGTCTGCCTTGAATGTGGCAAGAGCGTCCGAGAGGACGTCAAGGTCGATGGGGTCCTTGTTTCGGCCAGGGGCCTGGAGCGAGCAGTCCCGCGCAATCGTCACCGCCGGAAAGATCCGAGATTCTGATATGAGCGAAGCCTCACGAAGTCTGTGCGTGCCGTTTCACACAACCGAACCGTTCGCAGATCCAGAGCATCCGACCGCGCTCGTATGCACGGTCTGCGGTGAGGTCTTCCTCTACGTGTACGAGCTCAAGCTTCCGCCGAACGTGAAGATCGTCGAGAGCGTCGAATCGCCACCCGACAAGGCAGCATGAGCTGGAGAAGGAACTCATTGCGGCGAGACCTCATCCGGCGTTTCGGAGACGAAACCGGCCTGCCCCTTTTTGCCGACAAGGATCGGTCACCGAAGGAAGTTAGAGAGCGTCTCAAACGGGCTCCGAAGGCGATTCAAACAGCCGATGATACCAGGAAGCTCGGGCATCTGACGGCGACGCATGACGAGATCTCGCTCGGCGACAAGCAACAAAAGGTTCTGGACATCATGTACCTGAGAGACGACTGGACAAATGAGGAAATCGCCCACAAGCTCGAGTGGGGCATCAATCGGGTTGTCGGCCGCGTCTACGAGCTGCGTCAGTTGGGACTGGTCGTTCCATGCTGTAAGCGGCAATGCACGGTGACGGGAATGGTGGTCCAGGCATGGAGAGTGAAGTGACGAGATCTCCCGATTTCAAGCTGCGGCACGTCCCGATACGATGGGGTGCTCTTGACCGACCGCATATCGACCCAAGGATCAATCGGTACCAGCACATCCTCGGGCACGTTTCTTACAAGGAGTGGAGCTTCGAGATCCAGGTAGTCGATTACGCGGGGCACGCTTTCCTAGTGGCTCGGTTCGAGGACGGGGGCAGGGAGTGGGGTACGAGGAAGTGGCCGCTCTCTCCTCACATGACGGAGAGCGAGATCGTCCAGACAGCGTTACTCTGCATCCTAGTCGCGGAGGAGCACGAGGCCAGGGAGAAGTTTCTCTTCCGTGGCAAGCCGGTATTCGGTCCGCGCTTCGACGTCGACCGCCTTCACGATCTATGCGAAGAGCCGAATCACCTGGACGTGAGGCGGTGAGCGGGACGCACACATGTCCGGTCCCCGGTTGCGACCACCGGGTCCGCCGTGAGTATATAATGTGCTGGCCTCATTGGCGACGCGTGCCGAAAATGCTCCAGCGCATCATCTGGGAGGAGGCTCGGCGACTGCCAGATGTCAGCGAGGAGTACTGGCGGGCCCGTTGCGAGGCGATCGAGGCGGTCCGATTGAAGGAGATCGCCGAGAAAGGAAGGAATTGACGAACGATGGGCATCAGGGAGATTGAACGTCAAATCATGCAAGAGCTGCGGATCGTGGCTAAAAATCCAAAGCTCAAACTGAGACAGCTGATGGAGTGGTCGACAGCTCCGATCGAAGGGCACGAGGGTGAGAGTATGTTTTTTCTGGACAAGCTCGGAATCTATTGTGCCGTCAAAAATGAGATCGGCGAACATGGAGCCTGAAGAGCGCTTCCCGATGAAACGCGTACGTGGACCGGGACGAGTCCCCGCACCGAGTGATCGAGATAAACGTCGGGCGGCCTACGAAAGGCAGAAGATCAAACGTGCCGAGGAAGCGGCGAGACGTGAAGCCGCCCGCCAGGCGAGACGGGCCCTATTCAGGCCGTGTCCGTTCTGCGGATGTGGTCTCGCTGAGATCCCTTATCCCGGCGACATAACGCCTTTCGTTCAATGCCCGAAGTGTAACGCGACCGGCCCGACGTACACGCAGTCGGACGAGCAAGCGATCGAAAGATGGAACCTGAGAGTCGACCACTTATCACAATGAAAGGACCCATCACGAATGGAAACGGTTATCAACGCGACAACCATCGATGCTCAGAGCGAAACGATCGAAGGTTGGTTCTATGTCGAGATCTTCGGTCACACAGTCACGGCCGGACGCTTGACGACCCGGAAGCTCGGAACGCAGATCATGTTTCAGATAGATGTCCCGCTCGGGGAGGCAGAGTTCTCCCATTCCGAGCTGTACAGCCCGGCGAGCGTTTTCTCGATGAAGCCAACAACCGAAGAATGGTGTAGGGACTTTAGCCGAACGCGCATGAGTTACGAGCACCCAGTGCTGCCCTATATCCCGAAGCCAAGACAGCTTGCCGCTCAAGGAACGCACGAGAGTGATTCGCCGCAGCTGGACGACGATGACACCGAGGACGACGGTTACTACGAGGACGATGGAGAAGATTCGCCGCCGCTTCCAGGGACACCTGCTGACGTTGGATTGTGAAAAAGGGCTGCATATCATGAGAACCATTGAGATCACATCGTTCGCCGAAGTCATTCTATTCCGGATGCAGCAGGAGCGCCAGCTCGTCCTCACTTTCGCCGACATATGGAAATGCTGTGAACGATCGCACTTCGGTTCGCCATTCCAGCCTTCGCGCTTCGCCAAGCCGTTTGTCGGAGCCATCCGATCGGCTCTCCGAGATCTGGAAGGACGGGGCTTAATCACCGTTGTCACAAAAGATGAGGGAGAGAAGGTCCGGCATATCGCCATCACCAGACTGGGGCTTGAGCTCCTTCAGGAAACAATCTTCTCCCATCAGCAGCGCATGGGAGAGTCCGCCTGATGCCCGACGTTGCGCTCCTGAAGGAGCTGCTGGACAGGATAACCGGAGGAAACGACCAGGTGAAACAGGACGTCGAACGGTGCAAGGATCTGCTTGACCGGATCTCCCGTCGCACGGTGCGGGTGCGCATCGAGATCGATTACGACGGAAGGGAATTCACGTGGAAGGTTCCGATCCACAATGCAACCGCGGAAGAGTGGTCTGCGCACGACCGACTTCGATCGGGCCACAGGTGAGCATCGATCTGTAATTCGTCCGAGCATTGACTCGACGACATTATTTTGTTACATTCACGTGCCGAAGAAATATCGTCACGGCCGACCGCCCGCAAGTGTGCTGTGACATGATGTAGTTGGGATAATCCGATAACAAGGAGTCCCATTCTCACTTTCACCAGGTGCCCCCTCGGGGGCGGCACTTGGCGACAGAGGTGAGGATGGGACTCTTCTTTTTTCTACCCGAGGACTCGATCGTGGCACGAAGACCTGAACGGTTCGAAGCCAAGAAACTCTACATCGAAGATGGACTGGACCTTGGCGAGATCGGCAAACGCCTGAACGTGCCGGAAGCTACGGTGCGTAGATGGCGACTCGAGGATCGCGAGGCGGGCACCGACTGGGACCAGGACAGAGAACAGATCAGGATGACGTCGCTCTCGGCCTATAGAGAGACGCTCAAGATCGCGATCGACAAGCTGAAGCGGATCGCCACCTCCGGTGAGATCGACGTCAAAGAGGCCGACGCGATCGTGAAGATCATCAAGGCGGCAAAGAGCCTCTATAAGGACGTCGACAACCTGGGCAACATCCTCTTGGCGATGACGGAGTTCACGGACTTCCTGGCCGAGCGGGAACCGGATCTGCTCACAAGGCTCCGGCCCTACCTATCGGAATTCGGAACAACCATGCAACGCAAATACTCAAAAAAGTAGCCCTCGTTTCATATCACGAAAGGAATCGATTATGAGCTGGAGTGCAACAGTTCCCGCGGTCCGAAAAGAAGATTTCGACGCAGCCATCGACGCGCTCGCTCGCCCCGACTACCTGCCGAAGCCGGGCGAGGCAGAAGGCGAGCATGACGATCGATCTCATGCTGCCGCATGTCAGTTCAATACGGCGAAGAAGGTCGCCAAGCAGATGGCCGAATCGCTCCCGGGCCCATACCTTTACGCCATGCTCTCCGGCCACGCGAATGCGACGGGCTGGGAAACGAAGGATGGGTGGGCCACGGAGGCCATCAATGTCAACGTATGCCAGGTGAACAAAGCGCCCGAACAGAAGTAGTCGACGGGTATGGGCGAGGCCGGCTGCACTTCCTCATGCGAGGGCTTTCAACCTTTCACCTCGCTCACCTGACCGGTGAGGATGGAGCCGGATATAACATCATCCTCCAGCGGTCCATCAGACCACCGGAGGGAGAAGCTCGTAGGTGGGCGACCCTCGCCCTCATTTTTCGAATCGCCCCGGTGCTTGTGCCCTTGAAATCCGACATGCGGGCAACGTGTGGGAGAGAGCATGTAGACCGGGGCGTTCATTAGACCGATCAACCAGTGGCCATAACCTCAAAAGACTTTGAACGGCAATTTGGCGAGCTGCTGAACAGAATTCAGCAGAACGCCACGCCGTTTCCGCACGACACGATCGAGCGTCGCGTGGCACGGGTGAAGCGTGCAAGCGTCGACAAGTTTTTCTTCGCCGCCACGTACTTTCCCCACTACATCGAAATCGATGAAGAGTACCGGGAGTGCTGGAAGGACCCAGATGGCCAGTACGACTGGGTTAAGGCGGGCTTCAGCCCGATCCACGCTGATTTTTTCCGCTATGCCAATCAGCTGGACATCTTCACGATCCTGGCGGCTTTCCGCGAGTCGGCGAAGGATACGCTGCTCGGGAAGATCGATCCGGTGCACAAGCTCCTAGCCGATGACAAGCAACTGATGCGGTGGTTCATCCCTGTCGTCGCCATGACCCAGGCGAAGTCCGAAGGGAAGATCATCCCGATTAAGCTGGAAATCGAATCCAATGCCCGGCTGCGGTCCGATTTCGGGGACCAGGTGGGCATGGTCAAGTGGGAGACCGATCATTTCGTTTTGAAAAACGGTCGCGGAATGAAAGCCTACGGCCGGGAGCAATCTCTGCGCGGTGAGGAGATTTTCGGCCACCGTCCCGATCATATCATCCTTAACGACGTCAACGATCCGACCAAGCCTGACTCGCCGGGCCTGGTGCAGAAGTTCATTGACTCGGTGAAGCAGGACATCCTGAAGGCGGTCAACTCCCCCCGCTGGTCGGCTATCCTGCTGTGCAACTACACGGTGAAAGACGACATCGTCGACGCTCTCATGACGGGCCGGTATACGTCGCACTACAATAAGAAGATCTTTCGGGCGCTCGTCCCCAACGATCTGGAGACAGCCGAGGACCGGCGGATCGCGAAAGCCGCTCGAACTGCAGGCTTCCCGGACAGCATGAAGAGCGCCTGGGAGACGCGACACCCGACGCTGCGGCTACTGAAAGAGCGTTCTGACGATCCGGAAACCTTCGAGTGTGAGCGCATGATGGTCCCCCGAAGCCGCCGGGACCAAAAGTTCAGGGACCAGTATTTCCGGTACCACACCAGGGATGAGCTGAGCGGCAAGCCATACGTGCATTACACCTTTGTCGACTCGAGTGCGAAGGAGGCCAACGATTATAAATCCGTCATCACCGTGGGCGTCGGCTTGCGTGGCGATGATGTCCACATCCCGATCGTCAGCTGCTCGATCCAACAGCAGTCGATCGATGAGATGATGCTTGAGACCTTCCGGCAAAAGAACCGGTTCAACTCGAAGCTCGTTGGCGTGGAAACGAACGGCTTTCAGATCCTGCTCAAACGTGAATATCTTCGGCTTCAGAAAAAGTATGGACTGCTGCCATTCCTCGAGGTCGAGCACACGGGTGAGAGCAAGGAAAGCCGCATCGAGCGGATCGTGCCGTTCGTCAAGAACGGGACGATCACCTTCGACCTGGACGATCCAGACCAGGAGCTCCTCATACGGCAACTCAAAGCTTTTCCGAATGCCGGAGAGGTGAAACAGGGAGGTCTGGGAGACGACGGACCGGATTCCCTGGCTGGTTGCATAGAGCTCGTGGAGAAGTACCCGCATGCAGGGGAGGTCGAGTACGCGAGCGTGCGCAAAAGAGAGGCTGCCTTCGGCCGGGGGGCATGGTGAAGGGACTGAAGAGACGTCTCCGAGCCCTGGGCATCGCCCTGGCATCATTGTTTTACGACGTGCGCATCACCCGTAAAGGGGAAGTCTTCTTCAAGCTCCGCCAGAAGCGACCGCGGATTTCGAAGAAGCATCACGCATGACTTTTTGGGAAAAGATATTTCACAGCTGTCGCTCCACCACAAAACAACAGAAGGAGAACATCATCATGCAAGCACAAAAACCCACACTCAAGAAGCACTATCCCACGCAGGGACTTGTCGCTCCTCTGCAAGCCGGCAGCGTCCTGCGCTTTATGGCCGACCCGTTTCCCGTGCTTGATTGCTCGCTCAATCCGACGTGGCCTTACGGATATAGTTCGATCCCGGGCGTGCTTGATGGGATGGTGACGGATGTGGTCGATGGACGCACCCTCGTCAGGTTCAACATGGGTGTTTTCAACTCGTCTCTCGATCAGCCATTCACTATCCCCAATACGCCGGAAAACATCGACGAGCACGGGGATGTGAAGGAATTCTGGCAGGCCGAGTTGCTTGATCAGAACGGGAATCATCTGCAATGGGCAGGCGGAAAGCAATTCATGCGGTTCTCGTGCGTAGAGTGCCGGCCTGTGTCGTGCGGGTATCCGCCGAGTGAAAAGTATCTCACTCTCGCACCGCAGTGGGCTGACATCTATCCGGCCAACATGAATGACCAGTGGTTCGACATGACTGGCTTGCCGACCGGTCGGTACATCATCCGCTACATCATCGATCCCAATGACAAATATGGGATCAGAGGCGAGTATCAGCCGTATCAGTATGATAGGATCTGGGACGGCGCCTCGATGTTGCCGAGATGATGACGGCTTGAAGCGAAATCGCAAGAGGGCATAAACGGAGAAGATATAGCTGCGGTGCCCGGCGTTCGGGCACTGCCTACGTCCCCTCGATGAAAGAGAGCGGAGGGCAATCGGGTTCTCTGCCTTCCGCTCCCATCGAGGGACCACATTGCCTCGAGACGCTACGGAGACATGAATGAACAAGCTCTTCGCCTATCCAGGCGGCAAGTGGCCCGTACGGCACTTGATCGTTTCGGCTTTTCCGAAGCACAGGACCTACGTTGATGTCTTCGGCGGCGCCGCATCCATCCTCATCACCAAGGAGCGATCCGAGGGAGAGGTTTTCAACGATTTGAACCGGGAAATTGTCAACTTTTTCCGCGTCGTAAAGCACCGCCCCGCCGAGCTCGCCGAGCGTGCCAGACACTGGATTCACAGTCGGGCACTCTTCGACGCCTTGCGGGATGCGCACCCTCCGGAGGATGAGCTCGAGCGGGCGTTCCCGTTCTGGGTGCTGCTTGCCGACTCCTTCGGGAGCCGCTGCCGTAACTACGGCATGGCAAAGGACGGCATTCACTCAGTGACCAGGGCCCGGGCGCATCTGAGCCTCGTCGCTGATCGCCTGCGCGATGTGCATGTTGAGTGCCTGGACTTCGCCAATTGCATCCGGTTGTACGACTCTCCTGAGACCTTCTTCTACTGTGATCCTCCTTACCGTGGGACGAGAGGCGGAGACTCCAGTTACGAATTGCTCACGGACGAAGAGTGGAAGACGCTCTTCGAAAGTCTTGGTGGAATCAAGGGCAAGTTTCTGCTCTCGTCGAACAACGACCGTCTGGTAGTGAAGCTCTTTAAGCGCTTTCATATCCGGAACATCGACGTCCGAGTTACGTTGCCTCGGAAAAAGGGGATCTCGCCCCGCAAGGAGGTCCTCATCAGCAATTACCGCTTGCCGAACCTCAAGGCTCGCCCGGGTAAACGAGACCGATCAATCCGAGCCACAATGAACGGGGACAGGCCAGCAGCACGACGGGGCCGTTCACTGGTAATAGTAGAAAGGCTTCCCTCGAAGGTGTGATGCAGCAGATGTTCAAGTATATCGCCATTATCATCGCTTGCGGGACGCTGATCTACGTCATCGTCACCGTCCGGAGCTGCGTCGATGGACGAATGCCGGAGGACGGTGCAATCCTCCACGTACCGAAAGACTCAGGTTTTTCTCCCATAGCGCAACAGGAGTACCGGCCGCCATCGTTGCCGTTCTCTCGGCGAAGATTGCAGGTGAAGCTTCCGGCTGGAGTGTCCGAGCGGGACGTGCGAAGAGTCGTCACTGTCAGGGTGCGTGATTCTTCGGGGGCCAGGCGGCTTTCGATCATCGAGGCCCGATCAGGAGAGACGTACGTCCCCAGGGACTCGGCCATCCTCGGCGTCGAAGTCACGGATGTGTTGTCACCGATATTTGCCGTAGGCGTGCGGTTTGGCATCGGCCTGACGGCGACGCCGACCCGCCTGTCGCCCGCCGCCTTTCTTGCACTCGTGGAGTGGGACGGATGGCTCCAGGTGCCGGTCGCGGTGGCAGATCTCGATGGACTGGGGATCGGCGGCCAACTCAGGATCTATCACGACATCTGCTTTGGGGCGACGCATCTTTGGCGGTTCGACCAATCGACCCAAGCAAAGGCCACACTTTCGATCATGTTTTGAAAGAGGTTCACATGCCCATTGAACTAGTGCAGAAACGCCCTCGAAAGCAGAAATCCGACGCCGTTCCGGTTACGCAGCCGCTCTCTTTGATCAGTCTCCGGGACCGGTATTCTACCTATCCGTCAAAGGATCTCACGCCGCAACGTCTGGCCTCCATCCTCCAGGAAGCCGATAGCGGAGACATCTTCCGCCAGATGGAACTCTTCGAGGAGATGCTCGAGAAGGACGGCCACATGTTCGCGATTTTCCAGGCTCGCAAGTTGGCCGTGAGCGGCAAGAAGTACAGCATCGTTCCGGCGTCCGATGACCAAGAGGACATCGAGATCGCATCCTCGGTCGAGGATATGATCGAACGCATTCGTGGCTGGAAGAACAGCCTCAACGACATACTGGATTGCGTCGCTAAGGGCTTCAGCGTGAACGAGATCTATTGGACGCTCAAGGGTGAGCGCTACGAGATCGAGCGCTTGCGCTGGCAACATCAGAAGAAATTCCGCTTCGGGCGCGTGGCTGACATCGACTCCGATCCGGAGGAGATTCGGCTCGTCGTCGAACCACGGCAGATCGAGGCGTTCCGAGGCCTCGTGTCGGAGAGCGAGCTTGCAAGGGCGACTTCCGACGGGATCGGCCTTGATAGCGACCCAAGTCTGCGATTGCGTTTTGCCATTGGATATTGCAAGGCTCGAAGCGGCGTCCCTGGCCGGAGCTCGCTCATGCGCACGTTGACGTATCTCTATCTCTTCAAGAACTTCGATGTGAAGTGGTGGGTCCAGTTTGCCGAGAAGATGTTGGGATACGTGATCGGGAAATACGATCCGAACCAACCCGATCAGAAAGAGCTGTTGGAGAAGGTGGTGCGGGGGCTCGCCACCGACGCCGTCGCCGTCGTCTCGAACACCACCGAGATTGAGTTTGCCGAGATGCTTCAGAAGGCATCGAGCCACCAGGTGTATAAGGAACTGAAAAACTGGTGCAACGAGGAGATGACAAAAGCGGTCCTGGGCCACACGGGTACGACCGAGAGCACGCCCGGAAAACTCGGCAGCGAAGACGCCGCTCGTGAGGTGAGGCAGGAATTGGTAGAGGCTGACGCAGAAGTCCTGGACGAGGTCATCACCGACGAGATCATCGTCCCGTTCGTCAAAATGAACTTCGGTGAGCGGGAGGCCTACCCGTACTATAAGACCGACGTCAGTAAAGCTCCCGATCTCACGAAGCAGGTGCAGATCGACCAGGGACTGCAACGCATGGGCTTTCCCATCACCAAGAAGTACATCAAGGATACCTACGGCCGGCCGCTTCCGAATCCGAAGGACGAGGAGGACGAGGTGCTGCAGCCAATTCAAAACGCCAGCGTGATCCCGTTTGCTGGACGGGCGCTGGGTATGATTTCTGGCGCGCGGAAAAAAAAACTCTTGTCGAGCCGATAGATGAGAGTAAGTTTCTCGATCGCGTAGACCTCCTCAGTGAGAACGCCATCGGGGAAGCCTCATCGATCTACAAGCCGCGCCTGGAGGCGATTTCGCAAGCTGTAATTGAGGCCGAGGACTACGCCCAGGCCATCTCCAGACTCGGATCAATGCCTCTGGACGAGACCTTCCTCCAGGCCTTATCCCAACTACTGTACGATTCGATCGAGACGGCTGATGCTATCGGCCGCAGCTTGATCGTCCAGAAGGATGCCTCCCTGAGCAAGGCGGCGGGCATAGTACCCGGCAAGTTTCTTGTCGGTAGCGCCTCGATGAGTCTGGCACGGTCCACGTGGTTCGTATGCGACGACAAGGTCGTCCATATCTCCTGGGATCTCATCCCGGACGACGTTCTTCAATACATCCGGTACAAGTCCCTGGCGATCGCCGGTATGGAGGATGCGGAGCTTCTGGATGCGGTGCGAAAAAAGCTTGAAAAGGCCGTCGCCGAGGGGATGGATTTTGGGGATTTCAAGGGGGAATTGAACCAGTTTTTTGACGCCTACGGGGTCACCAGGATCTCGAATAACCACCTCCAGACCGTATTCCGGACGAACGTCTTCAGCTCGTTCGCTATCGCGCAGCTGGAGCAGGTCAACGCCATGCAGGACCGGTTTCCGGTGTGGCGCTACGTGGCGATCAAGGATGATCGCACCCGCCCCAGCCATCTTGAGTTGGATGGGAATATCTACGATGTGGGTGAAGGACCGATTCCGCCGATCGATTACAACTGCCGGTGCACAGCGCAGTACCTGCATACCTCCCAGGCTCCTGAAGGCGGCTTTAAGCCGCTGGAGTGGAAGGACCAGCCGAAGCTGGTGAAGCTGGACATCAAGGAATCGTTCGACGACTGGGTGGCGAGCAAGAAGGATCTGCTGAGCGCAGGTTTACAAAACTGGATCGAAGGCCAACAGTGACATCATGGCAGAGAAATTCTGGAAATTACCCTTCGAATTTGAGCCGCAATCGCTTAAAGTGCCCTGCAGCGGCTTGCAGCGGTTTGGCGAATGCCGAGAGCGTTGGGGAATGACGCGCGTTTAATGTGCGCGTCGACGCTCAGAAAGTACCACATTCGCGCGTTTTCGCGCGTTTAATGTGCGCGCCTCCGTTGACGTAACCCATTGATTCTTTTGCGGCTTCCGAGAATCACTTGACGCGCGTATAATGTGACCCCCTACACCGGCAGCTCGCCGAAGCCACGCACATGCG
>Ga0255334_1001326_pt1 | contig 11597 bp, 9 predicted proteins | sample EtOH5_35cm_T3_12_FD_202080 | JGI IMG/M metagenome (GOLD analysis project Ga0255334, IMG submission 202080) | Sandy soil microbial communities from University of British Columbia, Vancouver, Canada - EtOH5_35cm_T3_129 | ecosystem: Engineered > Artificial ecosystem > Sand microcosm > Unclassified ...
CTAGAGCGGGGCGCCGTCGCCGGCGCGCGTGGCGGCCGCGCTCATCGCCCGCCGCGCCAGCCGGTCCACCTCGCGCAGGGCGGTGGACCGCTGGTCGGCCTGCCACAGGTTGACGGCGCCGCCGTCGTCCTCGGTGGCGAGCGCGACGATCGCCCGTAGCCGCGCCGCCTGCGTCAGCACCCTGACGCGCTGCCCCTGGGCCTTGAGCCAGGGCGGCAGCCGCGGCGCGGGCAGCTGACCGTCGCGCACCAGGGCGATCCGCTCGGCGGCGTCGTTGCGCCAGCGGGCGACGTCGAGCTGGACGAGCGCCTCCGTGGCGAGCCGGAGGCCCGCGCGCAGGTCACGCTCCGCCTCGTCGAGCGTGCCGACGACGGCCAGCCAGGCGGTGTGCCAGTCGGGGACCTCGACCACCTGCCACGTCACCAGGTGGCCGGGCTCGAGCTCGGAGCCGAACCGCGTCACCTGCGGCACGAGCGCCACGCTCCAGCCCTCCCGCGTGTGCAGCAGCACCGCCTCGCCGGCAGCGGCGGCCTGCGCGGGCCCGACGAGCGGGTCGCCCGGCGCCGGGAGCACGGCGGCGACGTCGCTGCCGCTCCCCGCGACGGCCTGGACCAGCGAGTCGAGCGACGAGTGCGGGCCGTCACCGGTCAGCCCGTGCTCCTCGTCGTCCCCCTGCACCACGGAGGCCGGGAACGGCCCCTCCATGAGCCACAGCGCGAGCAGGACGGACCGGGGCAGCTCCAGCGCCGGCGCCATCAGCCGACCGCGTGCACCGGCGCCGGCAGCGCCGCACCTGACATGTCGCGCCGCGGGTCGACCTCGGGCAACGGCACGGCCTGGCCGCCCGAGCCGACGGCCCGCGCCGGCGCGGGGCCCACCCACGCGAGGAGCAGCACGTCCTCGCCCTTGAGGAACCGGTGCGCGCGGACGCCGCCCGTCGCGCGGCCCTTGCCGGGGTAGGCGTCGAGCGGCGTCACCTTCGCGGTCCCGGCCTGCGTCCCGGGCAGGGCGGCCGACGAGCCCGCGACGGTGACGACGAGCGCGCCGGACGTACCGGCGGGCACCACCGCGAACGCGACCGCGAAGGCCCCCGCGGCGAGCCTGATGCCGGCCATCCCGCCCGCGGGCCGGCCCTGTGGACGCACGGACGAGGCCGGGAAGTGCAGCAGCGACGCGTCGGAGGCGACGAAGACGAGCTCGTCGTCCTCCGCCGCCGGGGCGGCGCCCACCACCTCGTCCCCGTCCTTGAGCGTGACGACCTCCCACGCGTCCCGGTTGCCGGGGACGTCGCCCGGTGTCACCCGCTTGACCGTGCCCTGCGCGGTGCCGAGCGCCAGAGGAGGCGCGGACGGGTCGAGGGAGGCCAGGGCGACGGCCCGCTCGCCGCGCTCCAGCCGGACCACCTCGCCCACGGGCACGCCCCCGGACAGCGAGGGCGCGCCGTCCGTGGGCGGGAGCGCGGGCAGGTCGAGGGCCGAGAGGCGCAGCACGCGACCCTGGGAGGTGACGACGCCGATGTCGGCGCGCGCCGTCGTGGCCACCGCGCCGGCCAGCGCGTCGTGCCGGTGGCGGGCGCCGTCCCTCATCGGGCCGTCGTCGGTCCCCGAGCGCGCGAGGAGGCCCGTCGCGGAGAGCAGCGCCCAGCACGGCGTGTCCGCGATCTCGAGCGGCTGGGCCGACCCGCGGCTCGTCGGGGCGGGCGCCGCGCCGACCGCGACGCCTCCCGCGGACTCCAGCAGGATGGTGCGCCGCGGCGTGCCGTAGGCGGTGGCGACCTGCTCCATCTCGTCGGACACGACGGTGCGCAGCAGGCGGTCGTCGGCGAGCAGCGCCTCGAGCTGTGCGATCTCCGCGACGAGCTCGCCCTGCTCGCGCTCCAGCTCGATCCGGGAGAACCGCGTCAGGCGCCGCAGGCGCAGCTCGAGGATGTGGTCGGCCTGGGCCGCCGAGAGGTCGAACACACTCATCAGGCGCGCGCGGGCGCCCTCCGCGTCGTCCGACGAGCGGATCACCTGGATCACCTCGTCGATGTCCAGGATCGCGACGAGCAGACCCTCGACCAGGTTCAGCCGCTCGCGGCGCCGGGCGAGCCGGTGGGCCGACCGCCGGCGCACCACGGCGATCCGGTGCTCCACCCACACGACGACCAGCTCGCGCAGCCCCAGCGTGCGCGGCTGGCCGTCCACCAGCGCCACGTTGTTGATCGCGAACCCGTCCTCGAGCGGCGTGAGCCGGTACAGCTGCTCCAGCACGGCCTCCGGGTCGAACCCGGACTTCACCTCGACGACGATCCGCAGGCCGTGCTTGCCGTCGGTCAGGTCCACCGCGTCGGCGATCCCGGAGATCTTCTTCGCCTTGACGCCCTCCGAGATCTTCTCGATCACCTTCTCCGGCCCCACGCCCAACGGCAGCTCGGTGACGACGATGCCCTTGCGCTTGGCGGTGATGCTCTCGATCCGCGCGGTCGCCCGCGTGCGGAACTGACCGCGGCCGGTGCGGTACGCCTCGCGCACGCCCTCCAGCCCGACGATCTTGCCGCCGCCGGGCAGGTCCGGCCCGGGGACGAACCGCATCAGGTCCTCGAGCGTCGCGTCGGGGTGCATGACGAGGTGGCGGGCCGCGGCGACCACCTCGACGAGGTTGTGCGGTGCCATGTTGGTCGCCATGCCCACCGCGATGCCGGCCGCGCCGTTGACCAGCAGGTTGGGGATCGCCGCGGGCAGCACCACGGGCTGCATCAGCTTGTTGTCGTAGTTGGGCACGAAGTCGACGACGTCCTCGTCGACCCCCTGCGTCATCGCCAGCGCGGCGGGCGCCAGGCGCGCCTCGGTGTAGCGGGGCGCGGCAGGCCCGGCGTCCAGGGAGCCGAAGTTGCCGTGGCCGTCGACGAGCGGCAGCCGCAGGCTGAACGGCTGCGCGAGGCGGACCATCGCGTCGTAGATCGCCGTGTCCCCGTGCGGGTGGAGCTTGCCCATCACGTCGCCGACCACGCGCGCGCTCTTCACGTACGGGCGGTCGGGGCGCAGCCCCATCTCGCCCATCTGGAACAGGATCCGCCGCTGCACGGGCTTGAGCCCGTCGCGCGCATCCGGCAGCGCGCGTGCGTAGATGACCGAGTAGGCGTACTCGAGGAACGAGCCCTCCATCTCGGCGGCCACGTCGATGTCGACGATCTTCTCGACGAGGTCGTCGGGCGGCAGGCTGGGGGTGGGACGGCGCGCCATGCGGCGAGGACTCCTGGCGTTCGGGGGACCGGACGGCCCCATTCTCGCCCTCCGCGCTCACCGGCCCCGCTGCGGCACGCGGACCCACCCGCGCGCCGAGCCCTCCACAGCGTCCGAGGAAGGTGACCCCCCGGCGTCACATCGCTCGGACGCAACGGATGTGAGCGGCGCGCGTTGGGAAAGGGGTGGGTGGGCTCTAGCCTTCCGGTATGTCGCAGGGCGTGGGCGGCGCGGCGCCCGCCGCCGGGTACCCGGCGGCGTGGGAGGCCGACGTCGTCCTGCACGACGGCACCACCACCCGCGTGCGGCCCATCCGCGCCACCGACGCGGCAGCCCTCCAGGCCTTCCACCTGGGCCAGTCCGAGCGCTCGACGTACTTCCGGTTCTTCCACCCGCTGGAGCGCCTCCCCGAGCGTGAGCTGGAGCGGCTGGTGGGCGTGGACCACCGGGAGCGGGTCGCCCTGGTCGCGGTGACGGGGCCCGACGAGCGCATCATCGGCGTCGCGCGGTACGACCGGATCGAGGACGACTCGGCCGAGGTCGCCTTCAACATCGCCGACGCGCACCAGGGCAAGGGCCTCGGCTCGGTGCTGCTGGAGCACCTCGCGGCGGCGGCGCTGGAGCGCGGCGTGGCCCGGTTCGTCGCCGAGGTGCTGCCCTCGAACGGCCGCATGCTCGCCGTGTTCCGCGACGCGGGCTTCGAGGTGGAGCAGCGCTCCGGGGACGGTGTGGTCGCCGTCTCGTTCGACATCGACCCCACCGACCGCTCGGTGCAGGTGGCGGCGGACCGCGAGCACAGCGCGGAGGCCCGCTCGATGCGCTCGATCTTCGAGGCGCGCACCGTGCTGGTCGTCGGCCCGTCCGGGCCCGGCGCGCGTCCCCTGCACGGCGCGATGGCCGCCCGGGTGTGCCGCTCGCTCGCGGCGGAGGCCATGGCGGGCCGGGTGGCCGTGCACGCCGTCGCCGTGCCGGGGGAGCCGGCCGAGGGCGTCGTGCCGTGGCGTTCGGTCGCGGAAGTCCCGCGGCCCATCGACGTCGCCGTGCTGGCCACGGGCGCGGAGGAGGCCGTGGAGGTGGTCGGGCGGCTCGGCGCGTTCGGCGCGCGGGCGGTGGTGCTGCTCTCCGGCGGGTTCGCCGAGGAGGGGCCCGAGGGGCTCGATCGGCAGCGGCGGCTGCTGCGCGCCGCGCACGGCGCCGGCATGCGGGTGATCGGCCCTTCGTCGTACGGCGTGATCGCGCGCGACGGCGAGCGCACGCTCAACCTGTCGCTCGCCGAGCGCCTCCCGCAACCGGGCCGGATCGGACTGTTCTGCCAGTCCGCGCCCTTCTCGGTGGCGTTGCTTCCAGCGCTGGAGCACCGCGGGCTCGGGCTCTCGGAGTTCCTGTCCGCCGGGCACCGCGCGGACGTCTCGGGCAACGACGTCATGCAGTTCTGGGCGGACGACGAGCGCACCGCGGCCGTCGGCCTGCACCTGGAGTCGATCGGCAACCCGCGCAAGTTCTCCCGCGTGGCCCGCCGGCTCGCGGCGCGCAAGCCGGTGGTGGTGATGACCGCCTCGTCGACCGGCCAGGTGGTGCCGCCCGGCCACGCGGTGCGCGCCACGCAGGCGCCGGCACGCGCCTTCGGCGAGATGCTGCGCCAGTCCGGCGTGATCCGGGTGGAGAACAGCCACCAGCTGGTGGACGTGCTCCAGCTCGTCGCGAGCCAGCCGCTGCCGGTCGGCCCGCGGACGGGGATCCTCGCCTCGTCGACGTCGGCCGCGGCGCTCGTCGCGGCGGTGGCACGCGGCCAGGGGCTGGACGCCGGGCGGCGCGTGGAGCTGGTCGCGGAGGACGCGCCGCCGGAGCGCGTGCGCGAGGCGGTCGCGGCCCTCTACGCCGACCCGGAGGTCGACGTGGTCTTCGCGGTGCGGATCCCCGTGGTCAGCGGCCCCGACCGGCTGACGGCGCACGAGGTGGCACGCGCCGCGGCGGCGTCCGGGCGGCCGACGGTGGCCGTGATGACCGGCCTGGCCGGGTTGACCACGCCGCTGACGGCAGCGGCACCGGACGGCGAGCCGCGCACCGTGCCAGCCTTCTCCACGCCGGCGGACGCCGCCTTCGCGCTCGGCCGGGCGGTCGCGTACTCGGCGTGGCGCGCCGCGGACCGCGGCCACCCGCTGCACCCTGCGGGGCTCGACCTGCGGGCCGCGCGGCGCCTCGTCGAGCGGTGGCTGCCGGCCGCCGGTCCCGTGGCGCTCGACCCCGACCAGGTGGGAGCGCTGCTCGCCGAGGCCGGCATCCCGTACGTGGCGCCGGTCGGGGTGTGGGACGAGGACGGGGCCGCGGCCGCGGCGCGCCTGGTCGGCTACCCGGTGGCGCTCAAGACGACCGCACCCGCGCTGCGCCACCGCGCCGACCTCGGCGGCGTGCGCCTCGACGTGGCCGACGAGGCCGAGCTGCGCGCCGCCGTCGGGGGCGTGCTCGCCACGGCGGCCGGCCACCAGCCGGAGGCGGCACGCGCACCGCTCGAGGTGCAGGCGATGGTTCCCCGCGGCGTCGCGTGCGTGCTGCGCTCGGCCGAGGACCCGCTGTTCGGGCCGGTGATCTCGTTCGGGCTCGGCGGGGACGCGACGGACCTGCTGGGCGACATCGCCTACGGCGTCCCGCCGCTGACGGACGCCGACGTCGCGGAGCTGGTCCACGGGCCGAGGGCGGCGGCCAGGCTGTTCGGCTACCGCGGCCTGCCCGCCGCCGACGTCGAGGCGCTGGAGGACGTGGTGGGCCGCCTCGCGGTGCTGGCCGACGGGCTGCCCGAGCTGCGGTCGCTGGAGCTCAACCCGGTGGTCGCCGCCCCCGGCGGGGCCACGGTGCTCGGCGCGCGCGGCACGGTGGCGCGCGCGGACCGCGCGGACACCACCCGCCGGCTGGCCCGCTCGTGACGGACCGGTGACGACGGAGCGGCGCCCGCGGGCCGGATGGGAGGATGGGCGGGTGGCCCTGACCGCAGACCTGCACCGCGACCTCGACCGCGCCGGCTACTACCCCGAGCTCGTCGCCGACGTGCTCGACGTGGCGCTCGCGGGAGAGCCGCTGGTGGCGCACCTGGTCCAGCCGGAGACGATGTTCGAGGCCTCGCAGGTGCGTCGGCACGTCACGGTGCTGGTGCTGACCCCCACCCGGCTGATCGTCGCCCACGTCGACGACCACCCCGCCGACCTCGACCACCCGGCGGCCTCCGCGGCCGCCACGACGGAGGCGGTCCCGCTGCGCGAGCTGCGCTCCGTCGCGCTGACGTACGGCATCGCGGACCCGCAGAAGCACCGGACGGGCGCGGGCCCGGCCGAGGTGACGCTGGCACTCGGCTGGGGCGCGGCGAGCCGGATCGACCTCGAGCCGGCCGGCTGCGGCGACCCCGACTGCGAGGCGGACCACGGACTGACCGGCACCATGACGCCGGACGACATCGTCGTGCGGGTGTCCGCCGCCGCCGAGGGCAAGGACGCCGTGCGGGCCGCGGTCGCGTTCGCGCGGCAGCTGTCCGCGGCAACCGTCACGCGATGAGCGGACAGCTCGACGAGTCGCTGGTTCGCCCCGGCGAAGGTCGGTGGGTCGGACGTGCCCTGCCGGCGGTGGCGGGCGCGGTCGGCGCCGACGTGGCGGATGCCGAGGACGCGCGCCAGGCCCTGGGGCTGCCGCGGGCCGATCGCGTCTGCATCGCCCTCGTCGACGGCCTGGGGCACGCCAACCTCGCCGAGCGGGCGGGGCACGCGCCCTTCCTGCGCGGCCTGCTCGGCGGCTCCGCGCCTCTCGTCACCACGTTCCCCTCGACCACGGCCACGGCGATCGCCAGCTTCGGCACCGGCCTGCGCCCGGGCGAGACCGGCATGCTCGGCTACACGGTCCGCAACCCGGCCACCGGCCGGATCGCCAACCTCGTGTCCTGGACCGGGCTGCCTGAGCCGGAGCAGTGGCAGCCCGCGCCGAGCGTCACGCAGCGGATCGCGCAGACCGGCGTCCCCGTGACCAGCGTGGGCCCGGCGCGGTTCGAGGGGTCGGGCCTGACGCGCGCCGCGATGCGCGGCGCGACGTACCGCGCCGCCGACACGCCCGACGAGCGCGTCGATGCGACAGCCGCCGCGCTGCGCCGCCCCGGGGTCGTCTACCTGTACTGGGGCGAGGTCGACAAGACCGGCCACCACGACGGCTGGGGCTCATGGCAGTGGGGCGACGCGCTCGGCACGGTGGACGCGCACCTGCGCACCCTCGCCCGCCGCCTGCCGCGCGGCACGGTGCTCGCCGTGACGGCGGACCACGGCATGGTCGACGCCGACCCGGCCCAGCGCTGGGACGCCGCCACCGACCCGCTCCTGTCGCGGGACGTCGAGCTGACCGCCGGGGAGCCGCGCGCGCTGCACGTCCACGTGCGCGCGGGCGCGGACCCGCTCGTCGTGCGCGAGCGCTGGCGCGAGGCGCTCGGCGAGCACGCCGTCGTCGTCACGCGCGACGAGGCGGTGGCGGACGGCTGGTTCGGCCCGGTGCGCGACGGCGTGCTGCCGGTGGTCGGCGACCTCGTCGTCGCCATGCGCGGGCGGGCGACGGTGGTCGACTCCCGCAGCCAGACCGCGGCGGCGATCGGCCTGGTCGGGGTGCACGGCTCGCTGACCCCGACCGAGATGTACGTTCCCTGGCTCGTCACGGTGCTGTGAGGGGATTCGGATGTCCGACCTGGTGTTCTTCTCCGGAACGATGGACAGCGGCAAGTCGACGCTGGCCCTGCAGACGGCGCACAACCACGCTGCGCGCGGTCGCGACGGCCTGTTGTTCACCCGCCAGGACCGCGCGGGCGAGGCGGTGATCAGCTCGCGGCTCGGCCTGACGCAGCCCGCCCTGGAGGTCGACGACGCCACCGACTTCTGGGCCGAGGTGATGGAGCGCCGCGCGCGCGGCATCCCCGTGGACTACGTGGTGGCCGACGAGGCCCAGTTCTACACCGCGACACAGGTGGAGCAGCTGGCGCGAGTGGTCGACGAGCTCGGCGTCGACGTGTTCGCGTTCGGGATCACCACGGACTTCCGGGCCCGGCTGTTCCCCGGGTCGGCGCGCCTCGTGGAGCTCGCGGACCGGATCGAGGTGCTCCAGGTCAGGTCGCTGTGCTGGTGCGGCGCCAAGGCGACCCACCAGGCGCGCACGGTCGACGGAGAGATGGTGACCGAGGGCGAGCAGGTGGTGATCGGGGACACCGACCACGGCGGCAAGGTCGCCTACGAGGTGCTGTGCCGGCGCCATCACATGCGCCGCATGCCGCAGTCGGTCGCCCGGGCGCTGTCGCCCGCGCCGCAGACGCTGGAGGAGGCCTGACCGTCCCGCGAGTGCGCCCTTCGGTCGCTGACTCGGCCGGCTTCGCGCGCCGGATGGCGCACTCGGCGGGGGCCGGGCGCGCCGGACTACTCGGGCTTCGCCCCGAACACGATCTCGTCCCAGCTCGGCACCTTCGCCCGGCCGCGCCGCGTGCGGGGCCGATCCTCGGGCGCGGGCGCGGCAGGGGCCGCCGGCTGCTCGTCGGGCACCGAGAGCTGCTCGGTCGGCAGGTCGGGGACCGCCTCCAGTGCCGCCGGGACCCCGTAGACCTTCGCCTGCGCCGCCGGCTCGGCGTCCTCCGGGTGCGCCCCCGGCGCGTCGTTCCCGAAGTCGAACGCGTGCTGCGGCCCGAAGCCCTCGAACTCGCCGTCGTCGTCCAGCTGGAGCGGCTGGCGGTGGCCGCGGCGCGCGCGCAGGTCGTCGAGCATCGCGGCCGTGGGGTCGGGGGCCGGCTCGGGCTCGTCGGCGGGCGTCGGGGGCTCGACGAGGGATGTGGGCAGGTCGAACACGACGTCGCGGACCGCGGACAGGTGCCGGCGGGCGACGGGCTCGTCGAGCTCGGTCTCGGACAGCCACCGCGCCTCGTCCTCGACGGCCGTCAGCGAGCGGGCCGTGGCGTCGAAGGCCCACTGGGCCTCCTTGTCCTCGCCACCGACCTCGAACCGCGCGATGACCGTCCACGGTGCCGAGCCCTCGCGGGCGGCGTCCCAGGAGAGGGTGGCGACGTCGACGCCGCGGGCCGCGAGGCGGTCGGTGACGAGGTCGCCGAGCGTCGGTGCTCCCGTCTCGTGCCGCACCGCGGTGTCGCGCGCCAGCTCGGCGACGTACTCGCGCTCGGCGAGCACCGGTCCCTCGTAGCGGCGCACCGAGACGAGCGCCAGGCCTGCCGACTCGGCCACCTCCTGCGCGGTGGCGCCGGCCCGGATGCGTGCCTGGATCTCCCGCGGGGACAGGGCGCTGGCCTGCTCGGCGCGCAGCTGCTCCAGCTGCGGGCGGTCCCGGCGCACCGCGGCGCGCAGGGCCTCGTCGATCCGCAGGCGGTGCTGCTGGCCGTCAGGGGTGGCCAGGATCAGGTGCTCGCCGTCGTCGTGCAGGCCCACCAGCTCGAGCTCACCCATGCTGCCTCCCTTCGCGCGTTCAGGTTCTCACCCGAACGGCCCCACGTCGCGCAGCCCGTGCGGTGTGGCGCGGTGGGACGTGACCGGGCGACGGTCGGCCGGGGAGGCCGGCGTGGGGGAGGATGGGCCGGTGACTTCGGGATACGCGGACGTGGCAGAGCTGGTCCAGGTGGCGGAGCGGATCGCGCGGGAGGCCGGCGCGCTCGTCTCGGACGGACGGCCGGCCCGCGTGACGGTGGCGGCGACGAAGTCGAGCCCGCAGGACGTCGTCACGGCGATGGACATCGCCTCGGAGCAGCTGCTGCGCCGGCGCCTGGCGGAGCTGCGGCCCGGCGACGGCGTGCTGGGCGAGGAGGACGGCTACCTCGCCGGCACGACGGGCGTCACGTGGGTGGTCGACCCGATCGACGGCACCGTCAACTACCTGTACGGCCAGCCGTCGTACGCGGTGTCCGTCGCTGCGGTCACCGGCCCGGCCGGCCAGGCTCCGACTCCCGCGACGTGGACGGTCCTGGCCGCCTGCGTGCACGCCCCGACGCTGCGCGACACGTACACCGCCGGGCTCGGCCAGGGCGCGTGGCGCAACGGCGAGCCCCTGACGATCGGCGACGGCCCGGCCGAGCTGGTGGACGCGCTCGTCGGCACCGGATTCGGCTACCGCGCGGAGCGCAGGGCCGCGCAGGGTCGCGTCGTGGCCGCCCTGCTGCCGCAGGTGCGCGACATCCGGCGGGCGGGCTCGGCCGCCGTGGACCTGTGCTCGATCGCCGCCGGCGCGCTCGACGCGCACTACGAGCGCGGCCTGCAGCCGTGGGACCTCGCGGGGGCGTCGCTCGTGGTCACGGAGGCCGGCGGGGTCGTCGTCGGCCTGCGCGGGGCACCCGCTGACGACGCGATGACGGTCGCCGGACCGCCCGCCCTCGCCGCCCGCCTCGCGGCCCTGCTCGCGGACCTGGACGCCGACTCCGGCGACTGAACGGACCCGTCCGCGTGGCGGCATTCGCGCTGCCACGCCACATAGGGCACAATCCCTGCGGCCGGTGCGGGCGGAGTGCGGGAACAAATCCCGCGCCGCAGCGTTGAAGGCCCGTACGAGACCCCCAGACACGGATTGCGAGCCCACATGGCGACCGATTACGACGCCCCGCGCAAGCTCGAGGAGGACCTCGCCGAGGACTCCCTCCAGGAGCTCCAGGCGCGCCGCTCGGACAAGAACTCGGGAGTCGTCGACGAGGACGAGACGGAAGCTGCCGAGGGCTTCGAGCTGCCGGGCGCCGACCTGTCCGGTGAGGAGCTGTCGGTACGGGTCCTCCCGCGGCAGGCCGACGAGTTCACCTGTTCCAGCTGCTTCCTGGTGCACCACCGCAGCCAGCTCGCGTACGAGCGCAACGGGCTCCCGGTGTGCACGGAGTGCGCCGCCTGACGCGCACTCTCCCATCCACCGCGGCCGGTCCCGTCGGGGACCGGCCGTCCCTGTTGTCAGGGGGCCGTCAGCGCCGCGACGAGAGCTGCCGGACGGCGCGTGGAGACGATCCAGTAGGGGGTCGGGTCCTGCGGGTCCTTCACCTCGACGCGCACCGCGGAGCGGACCCAGCCGCGCAGGCACAGGTAGGCGCGCGCGTCCAGTGCCGGTCCGAGCCCGGAGCGCAGGCCGGGCCCGACGAGTGGGGCCGCCGCCCCGAGCAGGTCCAACGGGATGTGCGCCGGGCCGGCGCGCAGCTCGCCGCCCGCGACCTCGACGCGCGGCGTGAACGCCGCGGTCAGCCCGACGGCGGCGGCGATCGCGACGGCGCCGACGACGAGCGCTGACCTCGCGTCGACCGGCAGGAAGACGAGCCCGACGACCGCCCCGCCCGCCACCACGGCGACCCAGCCGCCGATCCCCGGCCACAGCCGCTCGCGGAACGTCGAAGTCTGC
>Ga0255334_1001328_pt1 | contig 11563 bp, 11 predicted proteins | sample EtOH5_35cm_T3_12_FD_202080 | JGI IMG/M metagenome (GOLD analysis project Ga0255334, IMG submission 202080) | Sandy soil microbial communities from University of British Columbia, Vancouver, Canada - EtOH5_35cm_T3_129 | ecosystem: Engineered > Artificial ecosystem > Sand microcosm > Unclassified ...
GCCGCGCGCAAGGCGGCGCAGATGGCGCGCGAAAAGGTCAGCCGCAAGACCGCGCTGGATGTCGCCACGCTTCCCGGCAAGCTCGCCGATTGCCAGGAGAAGGACCCGGCCAAGTCCGAGCTGTTCCTGGTCGAGGGCGACAGCGCCGGCGGTTCCGCCAAGCAGGGCCGCGATCGCCGCTTCCAGGCGATCCTGCCGCTGAAGGGCAAGATTTTGAACGTCGAGCGCGCCAGGCTCGACAAGATGCTGGGCTCGGCGGAAATCGGCACGCTGATCACCGCACTCGGCACCGGCATCGGTTCCGGGCCGCCGGATCGCGGGGGCTTTGACCTCGGCCGGCTGCGCTATCACCGCATCGTTATCATGACGGACGCCGATGTCGACGGCAGCCATATCCGCACCCTGCTGCTGACCTTCTTCTTCCGCCAGATGCCGGCGCTGATCGAGCGCGGGCATCTGTATATCGCCCAGCCGCCGCTCTACCGCGCCAAGCGCGGGCAGGAGGAACGCTACATCAAGGATGATCGCGGCCTTGAGGAGTTCCTGCTGGAGAAGGCGCTGGCGAATGCGAAGCTGACGCTCGGCGCCGGCACCGTGTTCATGGGCGATGAACTCCGCGAACGCACCGAGATGCTGCGCCAGCAGACCAGCCGCATCCGCCGCCTCGCGACCCGCGTGCCGGTGGCGGTGGTGGAGCAGGCGGCGATCGCCGGTGCCCTCGACCCCGCCCGCGACGGGCTGGCGGCGCAGATCCTGGCGGCGCGGCTGGATGCGCTGGCGCGGCCGGAGGAGCGTGGCTGGAAGGCGACGCTCGACCAGGACGGGCTGGTTGTCGCCCGCGTGGTGCGCGGCGTCGCCGAACGGCATCAGCTCGACCCCGCCGCACTGCGCTCGGCCGAGGCGCGCTGGCTGGCCGAAAGGGCCGAGGTCCTGGCCACCGACTGGGCCGAACCCGCGGTGCTGGGCTTTGGCGGCGCCGAGCCGCAGCTGGCGGCGGGGCCGCTTGCGGTGCTCGACCGCATCCTGGGCGAGGGGCGCCGCGGCCTGACCATCCAGCGCTTCAAGGGCCTGGGCGAGATGAACCCCGACCAGCTCTGGCACACCACGCTCGACCCCGAGATCCGCAGCCTGCTGCGGGTGCGCGTAGAGGATGTGGAGGATGCCGAACAGGTGTTCAGCACGCTGATGGGCGATGTCGTGGAGCCGCGACGGGACTTCATCGTCGGCAATGCGCTGAAGGTGGCGAACCTGGACGTGTAGCCCGGCGCGCCACTGGGTCGCGGCGGGATCAGACCACCCCCGCGGCCAGCAGGTCGTGCAGGTGCAGGATGCCGACCGGCACCTGGTCCTCGACCACGAACAGCGCGGTGATCTTGCTGGCCTGCATCTGCGCCAGCGCCTGTTGCGCCAGCAGATCGCCGGTGATGCTGCGCGGCGTCCGGCTCATCACCGCGACCACGGGCTGGTCGGTGAAGCCGCCCTGGAAGGCGCGGCGCACGTCGCCATCGGTGATCACGCCCACCAGATGCCCGCGGGCATCGACCACGGCGGTGACGCCGAAGCGCTTGCCGGTCATCTCCACGATCGCGCCGGACAGCGTCGCGTCATCGCCGACCTTGGGCACATCGGCCGCGGTATGCATCAGGTCCCGCACCGATTTCAGCCGCGCCCCGAGCTTGCCGCCCGGGTGGAAATCCCGGAAGTCCCGCGCCGAGAACCCCCGCCCCGACAGCAGCGCCATCGCCAGCGCATCGCCCAGTGCCAGCTGCATGGTGGTCGAGGTGGTGGGCGCCAGGCCATTGGGGCAGGCCTCCTCCATCGCCGGCAGGATCAGCGCCACATCCGCCGCCCGGCCGAGCGCGCTGTTCGCGCCCGAGGTCATCCCGATCAGCGGCACTGCGAAGCGGCGGGAATAGGCGATGATGTCGCCGAGTTCCGGCGTCTCCCCGGACCAGGACAGCGCCAGCACCACATCCTTCATCCCGATCATGCCGAGGTCGCCATGGCTCGCCTCGCTCGGGTGGACGAAGGAGGCAGGGGTGCCGGTCGAGGCCATGGTCGCGGTGATCTTGCGCGCGACATGCCCCGACTTGCCCATGCCGGTGACGATGACCCGGCCGCTGGTCGCCGCGATCACCGCCGCCGCCTCGTCCAGCCGCGCGCCGAGCGCGCCGGACAGGGCCGTCCGCAGCGCGCGCAGCCCGTCGATCTCCAGATCCAGGGTGCGCTGGGCGGCGGCGAGCTCGGTGCTCGGGGGGGAGAGGGTCGGCATGTTCATGTTCATTTCCCTGGCCGCGCTCAGGCGCCGGCCGCGACGCGGTCGCCGAGCAGGCGCCGCGCGGTTGCAAGATCCTCGGCCGTGTCGACGCCGAGCGGCACCTCGGCCACCTCCATCGCATCGATCCGCATCCCCGCCTCCAGCGCCCGCAGCTGTTCCAGCTTTTCCCGGCGTTCGAGCGGCGAGGGCGGCAGCGCCACGAAACGCGCCAGCGCCGCGCGCCGATAGGCGTAGAGCCCGATGTGGTGATACAGCGGCCCCTCCCCCCAGGGCGCGGTCGCGCGGGTGAAATACAGGGCGCGGAAGCGGCCCTCGGCGATGCGGCTGCCGACCAGCTTCACCACGCTGGGGGCCAGGCGCTCCGCCTCGGTGTGGATTGCCGCGACGGCGGTGCCGATGGCGACCTCGGGGTCGGCCAGCGGGGCGGCGGCGGCGCGGATGGTGGCCGGGGCGACGGTGGGCAGGTCGCCCTGCACATTGATCACCGCATCATAGGCGCCGTCCGGATCGATCCGGCCCAGCGCCTCGAAGATGCGGTCCGAGCCTGAGGGGTGCTCGGCGCCGGTCAGCACGCTGCGGCCGCCGACGGCGGCGATGGCCTCGGCGATCAGCGGGCTGTCGGTCGCGACCACGACGGGGGCGAGGTCGGCCTCGATGGCGCGGCGCCAGACCGCCACGATCATCGGCTCCCCGCCGATATCCGCCAGTGCCTTGCGCGGCAGCCGGGTGGAGCCGAGGCGGGAGGGGATGAGGATGACCGGGCGCATCTCAGGCCGCGGCCGCCAATTGGGCCTTGGACAGCCGGTCGAGGGCGATGAGGTCGCGCAGCAGCGCCTCGAACTGCGACAGCGGCACCATGTTGGGGCCGTCGGAGGGGGCGCGGTCGGGGTCCTGATGCGTCTCGATGAACAGCCCGGCGACGCCGACCGCGACCGCGGCGCGGGCCAGCACCGGCACGAATTCCCGCTGCCCGCCGGAGCTTGCGCCCTGCCCGCCCGGCTGCTGCACCGAATGGGTGGCATCGAAGACCACCGGCGCCCCGGTGCGGGCCATGATCGGCAGGCCACGGAAGTCCGAGATCAGGGTGTTGTACCCGAAGCTGGTGCCGCGATCGGTCAGCAACACCCGGAAATTGCCGGCGCCGTTCAGCTTGTCCACCACATTGACCATGTCCCAGGGGGCGAGGAACTGGCCCTTCTTCACATTGATCGCCCGCCCGGTGGCGGCGGCGGCCAGCAGCAGATCGGTCTGGCGGCAGAGGAAGGCGGGGATCTGCAGCACATCCACCGCCTCGGCCACCGGGGCGCATTGCTCGGCGCTGTGCACATCGGTCAGCACCGGGATGCCGAGGCTCTCGCGGATCTCGGCGAAGATCGGCAGCGCCGCCTGCAGCCCGACGCCGCGGGCGGCCGCGGCGCTGGTGCGGTTGGCCTTGTCGAAGGAGGTCTTGTAGATCAGCCCGAAGCCGACCCGGGCCGCGATCTCCTTCAGCGCCTGGGCGGTTTCCAGCGCATGGGCGCGGCTTTCGAGCTGGCAGGGCCCGGCGATCACCGCCACCGGCAGATGGTTGCCGAGGCGGACGGGGCCGACTTCGACCACGGAGAGTGTCGGCTGCATGCGCGCTGATCCTGACAAGACGGTTCCCGATTCGCGTCCATATAGCGGATCGGCGGCGATCCATAGCGCCCCCCGGGCGGGCTTGCCGATCCGCCCCCCGCCGTCGATCCTGCGGGCCAGGGCCGAGAGGAGCACATGACAGCCGCCGAACCCTGGATCCGCCTGGGCTGCTTCGCCGGCGCCTTCGCCCTGGTGGCGCTGGCCGAGGCGCTGTTGCCCTGGCGGCGGCCGGTCGCGCGGCGGCGGCGCTGGATCGCCAATCTCGGCGTGCTGGCGCTGGGGGCGGTGGCGCTGCGGGTGGTCTTTCCCCCCGCCACCACCGGGGCCGCGATCGGGGCCGCGATCGGGGCGGCGATCTGGGCCGAGGCCGCGGGCTTCGGGCTGCTGCGCGGCCTGCCGGGCTGGATCGCCCTGCCGGCGGCGGTGCTGGCGCTGGATCTCGCGATCTACCTGCAGCACCGGCTGTTCCATGCCCAGCCCTGGCTGTGGCGGCTGCACCGGATGCATCACGCCGATACCGAATTCGATGCGACCACCGGGCTGCGCTTCCATCCCTTGGAGATGCTGGCCTCGATGGCGATCAAGATCGGGGTGGTGGCGGCGCTGGGCGCGGCCCCGGTGGCGGTGCTGGTGTTCGAGGTGCTGCTGAACGCGACCTCGATCTTCAGTCACGGCAATATGAAGCTGCCGGCGGCGGTGGATGGGATTCTGCGCCGGCTGCTGGTGACGCCGGCCATGCATCGGGTGCATCATTCCGTGCTGCGGGCGGAGACCGACAGCAATTTCGGCTTCTGCCTGGCCTGGTGGGACCGGATCTTCGGCACCTATCGCGCCGTTGCCGCCGCGGGGCCCGACGGGATCACGATCGGGCTGCCGGAGTTCCGGCGCGCCGAGGAACAGCGGTTGGACCGGCTGCTGACCCAGCCGTTCCGGACCGGGGAGGAACAGCCGGCGGGTCCGGATCATGCCGGGCCGCCGAGGACAGGGAGAAAGCCGCCATGGCCATGAGCATCGACACCTTCGCCGCCCGCTGCCGCGCGGCGCTGCGGGACAATCCGGGGACCGAGGGCCGCGTCCAGGTCAACCGTTTGGTGAAGGAGGTGTTGAAGGACCCCGAGTTCATCGCCGCCCATATCCCCGAAGGCACCCCGGAGCGGAAGGTGCTGTACGAGGATCCGGAGCTTGGGTTCACCATCCTCGCCCATGCCTATTCGGATGCGAAGACCAGCGGGCCGCATGATCATGGCCCGACCTGGGCGATCTACGGCCAGGCTTCGGGCATGACGGTGATGACCGACTGGGACTGCCTGGAACCGGCCACGGCCGGGCATCACGGCAAGGCGGCGCGGCTGCGCGACTACACGCTGGTGCCGGGCGATGCGCATCTCTACGAGCCGGGGGTGGTGCATTCCCCGCGCCGCGACGGCCCGACCCGGCTGCTGCGGATCGAGGGGCTGAACATGGATCGGACCAGGCGCTACCCCTATGACGTCGTCGAGGTCGCGGCCTGAGATTTTCGTCATGGCCAAGCCAGCCGGACCGCGCGGGGCAGGCTCGCGCGGCCCCTGGCGGTTCGCAGCAGGCGCTTGAGCAGGCCGATCTGCGTCAGGTCGCGCCGCGCCACCGCCGCCAGGCTGAGCCGGACCAGGGTTTCGGACAAATCCGGGTCCGGCAGCAGCCAGGGCGGGCCGTTCAGCGCCCGCCGCAGCCCGAGCCTGCGGATCAGCACCAGGAAACCCAGGCCCAGGATGCGATGGGCGCGGCGGCAGGCGCGGAAGATGAAATCCTCGATCATCCGCAGCGGATGCGCGGGGCCGAGCTCGGGCAAGGCCTGCAGCAGCTTCTGCCAGAGCCCGGCATGGGTCAGCCGCCGGAAATAGCGCGCGATGGTATCGGCTTTGCCGTAGCGCGCCGGCACGTCCCGCCATGGCGCCGCCGAGCAGGCGACATGGAAGATGGCGTCGATCCGCTGGCGCAATTCCCCGACCTGCCGCCCGGCCGGGGAACGCGGCAGCAGATAGGGGTGCAGCGCATGCCATTCGAGGTCGGAGAGCGGGGCCCAGGGGCGGGAGGGGGATTGCATGCCCGAAGTCTAGCGCAGGGTCGCGCCGCCGTGTGGAACAATTTCCTATTGGCGGGCGGCCCCGCTTCTGGAATCATGGCGGGGCGTGAGACAAGGGTAGCGGGCGCCCTCGTGGTGAAATGGTTGTTGCGGCAGGTCTTTGAGCGTGTGGCCCGCGGGCAGGAGTCCATCCTGCGTGTGGTCTTTGCCGATGGCACCGCCTGGCAGGGCCGCGAGGGCGCGCCGGCGGTCACGATCATCTTCCGCACAAGCGCGGCCGAGCGGCGGCTGGTGCTGCTCGGCTATGTCGGCCTGTTCGAAGCCTATTTCGACGGCGACGTCGATATCCTCGGCGATCGCGCGGTGGCGCAGCTGATGCGCATGGCCTTCTCCGGCGCCTATCGCTACCGCGCCAACCCCTTGCTGCTGGCCAAGCGCCGCATCCTCGAATGGCGCGACAGCAACCGCAGCTTCGCCCGGGCCAAGGCCAATGCCCGGCGCCACTACGGCCTGCCACATGCCTTCTTCCGCCTGATGCTGGGCGAGGACTGCCTCTATGCCGAGGGCTACTGGACCGAACCCGGCAATACCCTGGCCGAGGCGCAGCTGCAGCGCTGCGACCATATCTGCCGCAAGCTGCTGCTGCGGCCCGGCGACCGGCTGGTGGAGGTCGGCTCCGGCTGGGGCGGGATGGCGATGCACGCCGCGGAGAAATACGGCGCGCAGGTGGTGAACTACGGGCTGGTGCCGGAGCAGAACCGCGTCATGCAGGAGCGTCTGGTGGAGCGGAAGCTGACCGGGCGGGTCAGCATCCTCGAACGCGACCACCGCGAGCTGATGCGGGAGCCGGGGAGCTATGACCGCTACCTGTCGGTCGGGGTCTATGAACATGCCGGCACTGCCTGCCAGCCGAGTTGGATCGCAAGCATCGCGACCGCGCTGAAGCCGGGAGGCATCGGCATGATCTCGACCACCGACTACATCACGCAATTCGCGACCGAATTCCTGACCATCAAATACGTTTTCCCCGGCGGCAGCGTCCCCAGCCTGATGCGCACCCTGGACCTGCTGGACCGCCACGGGCTGCATGTCGTGGATGTCGAGGAGCTGAGCTGGCACTACCAGCGCACGGCCGAACACTGGCTGCGCAATTTCGAGACGCGTTGGCCGGAGATCCAGGCGATCGACCCGCGGCTGTTCACCGAGCGGTTCCGCCGCATGTGGACCTATTACCTATGCGGGGCGGTCGAGGGGTTTCGGCCGGAGGGCGGCAATCTGAACCTGCACCACATCACCTTCACCAAGGGGAAGGGGCACTACCCCAAGGATCGGCGGTTCCTTTATGAGGGGCTCCGCCCCTCAAACTCCCCGCCAGGAACCTGATGTTCCTGGACCTCCCTCCAAGGCGGGTCCAGGGGCCGCTGGCTCCTGGCAGGGGAGCGCGAGGGGACGGCGTCCCCTCGCAGGGCTGCCTTACCCGAGCTGCACGGCCTGATCGAAGGAGGCCGCCTTCAGCAGCGCCCAGAGCGCCGCCCCCGGCCGCAGCGCCAGCCGCGCCAAGGCGTCGCGCGTCACGCGCGACAGCAGCATTTGTTCTCCGACCGCCAGCCGCAGGAAGACTTCGGCCGCGGCGGCGGTCGGTTCCACCCCGACCAGCCGCGCCGGCAGGACGTTGTGGATCGACAGACCTTCCGGACAGCTTGTCGCCACCGAGACGTCGCGGGCCTGGATGCGCAGCCGCAATGCCGTGCCCGTGGCCTCGCCCCGGCGCGGCACCAGCAGGCTGCCGCCCGGGAAATCCAGCCGCGTCAGCCCGCGTTCGGGCAGATGGGCCGCGACCAGGCAGCGCAGCACCGCGCCGGCGTCCCGCCGCCCGGCCAGCTGTGGCAGGTCGGTACGCATCGACAGGGTCTCGACGGGGCCGTTCGCGACCACGCGGCCGTCCTGCATCAGCACCATTGTATCGGCCAGCCGGTCCACCTCTTCCAGCGAATGGGTCACGTAGAGGATGGGCACCGCCGTCGCCCCGGCCAGGCGGGCGAGGAAGGGCAGCACCTCATCCCGCCGCGCGGCGTCCAGGGCCGCCAGGGGTTCGTCCATCAGCAGCAGGCGGGGCCGGGCGAGCAGGGCGCGGCCGAGGGCGACGCGCTGCTTCTCGCCGCCCGAGAGCATCGCCGGGCGGCGTTGCAGCAGCCCTTCCAGCCCGAGCAGGGCCACCACCTGGGCAAAGCCGGGTCCGGCGGCCGCCGCGGCCCCGGCCCGGCGCGCGCCATAGCCGAGGTTGGAGGCGACCGAGAGATGCGGGAACAGCCGCGCATCCTGGAACACCACGCCGCAGCCGCGGCGTTCGGGGGCGAGGCAGATGCCGCGCGCGGTATCCAGCATGGCGACGCCGCGCATCGTGATCCGCCCCGCCTGCGGCCGCAGCAGCCCGGCGATGGCGGCCAGGGTGGTGCTCTTGCCGCAGCCGGAGGGGCCGAACAGCGCGGTGACGCCGGTCGCGGGCACGGTGAATTCGGCGTCCAGGGTGAAGCCGGCGTAGCGGTGGCGCAGCGCGACCTCCAGGCTCGGCGCCTCGGTCCAGGGGGTTTCGAAGGTCAGGCCGGCATCGGCGCCGGCTTTGGCGAAGGCGACCATGCTAACCCGCGCGGCCGAGGGCGCGGCGCATGTGTCGCGCCAGCACCTCCGCCAACAGCAGCCCGGAGACCGCGAGGATGAAGGAGACGCCGGCGAAGCGCGCCGCCTGCGCCTCGCCGCCCGGGGATTGGGTGGCGCTGTAGATCGCCAGCGGCAGGGTCTGGGTCTCGCCGGGGATATTGGAGACGAAGGTGATGACGGCGCCGAATTCGCCGAGGCTGGCGGCGAAGGCGGTGACCGCGCCGGCCAGCAGCCCCGGCGCCATCATCGGCACCGTGACCGTGACGAAGCGGTCGAGCGGCCCGGCGCCGAGGGTGCGCGCCGCCGCCTCCAGCCCCGGATCGGCGCCCTCCAGCGACAGCCGCACCGCGCGCACGATCAGCGGGAAGGACATCACGGCGGTGGCGATCGCAGCCCCCTCCCGCGTGAAGGCGAGGCGGATGCCGAACCAGGCGTCCAGCCAGGCGCCGACCGGGCCGCGCAGCCCCAGCACCACCAGCAGCATCCAGCCGATCACCACCGGCGGCAGCACCAGCGGCAGATGCGCCAGCGCATCGAGCAGCGCCCGGCCGGGAAAACGGGTGCGGGCGAGCAGCCAGCCGGTCATCGCCGCCGGCGGCAGGCCGATGGCCACGCTGTTGCCCGCGACCAGCAGGCTGAGCCGGACCGCGTCCCAGCCCTCGGCATCGAGCAGCAGCGGCATCGTCGCTACTCCGGCAAGGTGAAGCCGAGGCGGCGCCAGACCGGCGCGACCTCCGGGCCCAGCAGGAAGGCGAGCAGCGGCCGCGCCTCGGCCCCGCCATGGGTGGTGACGGCGAAGGGGTAGCGCACCGGCGGATGGCTGGCCGGCGGGAAGCGGCCGAGCACCTTCACATCATTGCGGCCGAGGGCGTCGGTCTCATAGACGATGCCGAGCGGGGCCTCGCCGCGTTCCACCAGCAGCAGCGCGGAGCGGACGCTGTCGGCGCGCGCCAGCCGTGGCGCCAGCGCATCCCACTGGCCCATCCAGCGCAGCGCGGCCTCGGCATAACGGCCGATGGGCACATGCGCGGGATCGCCGGTGGCCAGCCGCCCGCGCGGACCGAGCAAAGCGGCGAGATCGGTGCCCGGCGCCAGCGTGACCGCGGCGGCATCCGGCGCACCGATCAGCACCAGCGCGTTGGACAGCGCGGTGCTGCGCGTCTCCGGCAGGATCAGCCCGCGTTCGGCGACGTAGTCCATCCAGGGCTCGTCGGCGCTGAGGAAGACATCGGCCGGCGCGCCCTGTTCGATCTGTCGCGCCAGGGCCGAGCTGGCGGCGAAGGAGACGCGCAAGGCCTGGCCGCTGCGCGCCTGCCACAGCGGGGCGATGGCGCGCACCGCATCCTGCAGCGAGGCGGCGGCGAAAAGCGTCAGCTCGCGCGGCGCCGCCGAGGCGGTGGCGGCGAAAAGGAGCGAGGGGGCAAGCGCGAGCAGGCAGAGGAAGCGGCGGTGCATGGGAGTGTCTCTCCGGCTGTCGAAACGAGGGATTGCAAGCTGCGGGCCAGACCCTCCGCCGCGGTTTTCCGCGGCATTGCGCGGGGAATGTCGCATCGGCGCTGTCGCAAGCCCGACAAAAACCCGACACGGCACCGGCGCGCCTGCGGTTTTCCGCCATGGCCGCGCTGGCACGCCGGTTGCTGTCCTGCCAAGGGATCATGCCAAAGGAGCGCTTGCGATGCCGGACATCAACCAGGTCGCTTTCCCGGCCGAACCACGGCTGATCGGGCTGAATGACAGTACGCTGCGCGATGGCGAACAGGCGCCGGGCGTGTCCTTCACCTTCGCGGAAAAACTCGCGATCGCCCGCGCCTTGGATGCCGCCGGGATCGACGAGATCGAGGCGGGCACGCCGGCGATGGGCGATGCCGAGATCGAGGCGATCGCCGAGATCGGCCGCGTCGCGGAACGCGCCGCGGTGATCGCCTGGGGCCGCATGAAGGAAGCCGATGTGGCGGCGGCACGGCGAACCGGGCTGCGGCGCGTCAGCCTTTCGGTGCCGATGTCGGAACGCCAGATGCGGGCCAAGGGCTATGCCGGGCCCGAGGATGTGCTCGGCCGCATCGCCCGCATCGTGCCGATGGCGCGCGACGAAGGGCTGGTGGTGGCGGTCGGCGGCGAGGATTCCAGCCGCGCCGACCCGGATTTCGTGCTGCAGGTGCTGGAGGCGGTGGAAGCCGCCGGCGGGCATCGCTTCCGCTTCGCCGATACGCTGGGCGTGCTGGAACCCTTCGGCCTGCGCGACATCTTTGCCCGCATGCGGGCGGCGACGGGGCTGGAGCTGGAATTCCACGGCCATGACGACATCGGCCTTGCCACCGCCAATACGCTCGCCGCGGTAGCGGGTGGGGCGACGCATGCCAGCGTCTGCGTGTTGGGCCTGGGCGAACGCGCGGGCAATGCGCCGCTGGAGGAGGTGGCGGTGGCGCTGGCGCGCACCGGGCAGCACCGCACGCGCGCGATCTTCGCCAGGCTCTGCGATCTTGCCGCGGTGGTCGCCGATGCCTCGGGCCGCGCGATCCCGGAGAACAAGCCGATCGTCGGCGATGCGGTGTTCAGCCATGAATCCGGCATCCATGTCAGCGGGCTGCTGCGCGACCCCGGCACCTATGAGGCGCTGGACCCCGCGCTGTTCGGGCGGGCGCGGCGGATCGTGCTCGGCACGCATTCGGGCCTGGCGGCGGTGCGGCACGGGCTGCAGCAGATCGGGCTGGAGGCCGACGACGCCGCCCTGCAGCAGATCCTGCTGCGCGTGCGCGACATCGCCGGGCGCACCAAACGGGCGGTGGGGCCGGAGGAACTTGCGCTTCTCCATGCCGCGACCCCCGAGATCGCGGCGGCGGGGCCGCTGGTTCGCTGCGCCGCAAAATAGAGCTTGTGGGTCTGGCTGCGTATTCCGTAGTTTACGGACAAGCGCCCCACATCGGCTTCCACAATTGCCCTTCGCTGGG